>Ga0114958_10000108_pt1 | contig 66910 bp, 63 predicted proteins | sample C_130208_EF_Meta_FD_89577 | JGI IMG/M metagenome (GOLD analysis project Ga0114958, IMG submission 89577) | Freshwater microbial communities from Lake Croche, Canada to study carbon cycling - C_130208_EF_MetaG | ecosystem: Environmental > Aquatic > Freshwater > Lake | place: Lake Croche, Canada...
CAGAAGCCCCAAGAGAGCAGGAGCCATTCCATGATGAATGTGAAACCATAGGCAGTACTTGGATACGACCTGGTGAAGCCTTGAGCTTGCATCGGAAGGGTGAGTTTGAGATGCGCACGCCTACAGTTAAAACCCTAGAGCGGTTTGAACAGTATGAATTGGTATCGACTCTACGTCACGAATTATCATCGCAACGTGAGGTGCGAGAGTTGTTGCCCCGCATAGCAAAAGACGGCACCCGACTATTGCCCGGTGATCCAGGCTATGACACTGCCGGTACGCCTGAAGGTGCAGGCAAATGGTAGCCCTAACGCCGATTGTTCCCGGTCAGGTGGTCGAGATTGCAGATGGTGTGCGTCGGATTACAGCGCCCAACCCCGGTATGATGACGGGTCCTGGTACCAATACCTATATTATTGGCCATGACGAACTTATCATGGTCGATCCGGGCCCTGATCTGGATGCGCATCGCGATGTGCTTTTGAATGCTGTTGGTGATCGTCTGCGATCGATTGTCTGCACGCATACGCACCGCGACCACTCACCCTTGGCCGTGCAAATTCGAGCTAAAACAGGTGCCCCGGTCTTAGGGTTTGGCGTGGTGCCAAGTGATGGTCGGCAGGATGAAGATTTTGTACCCGAACGCGCACTGGCTGACGGTGATATGGTTGAGTGCGGTAATCATCGACTGCGTGCTGTCCATACCCCGGGTCACGCTTCTAATCATTTATGCTATCTCCTGGAAGATCGCGGCATACTCTTTACCGGTGATCACGTGATGCAAGGTTCTACTGTCGTGATCTCACCACCTGACGGCAATATGCAAGCTTACTTTGATTCTTTAGATAAAGTATTGGGATTGCCTATACAGATGTTTGCACCTGGTCACGGTTTTGTAATTGAGCAGCCGTATGAGGAGGTGCATCGTTTAGTCGCGCATCGATTGGCGCGAGAAGCAAAAATTTTCGCATCCTTACAAGCTACAGGACCGGTAGATTTGACGCAATTAGTAAGTCACGCATATGCCGAAGTTTCAGAGCGTTTGCATACTGCAGCCATGCGCTCATTGCACGCACACTTAATCCGTTTGCAGTGCTTGGGGCGAGTTGAGGAAGCGAATGGCATATGGAAAGTAGTCGACTAGTTTGCTGGTTAGCGCGTAGACCGATCAGACTGATCAGAGTATGCTCCATTAAGAGCTGCGACGCAGCTCATAACAAGGAATATACGATGAACTTGAAATTAACCGCGATTCATAAAGATGCCAATCCATTTGTTCTCGGTGTGTTTGTAGGCGTTTTATTAATTGCTTGGATGGGTTTTGAATTTTTTGGTTGGAAAACTGGTGCCGCCACAGAGCGGCTAGGCAAGAAGCAAGCTGAAACAGCAGTCATTGCAAGTCAGGCAAAAATTTGTAGCGTGCAGTTTAATGCCGCTAAAAATTTAACGATCAGAATGGAAGAGCTACAAAAAGTGGACCGTTGGTCACGCGCTGCAGTAATCACTAAATCAGGATTTGCAACAATGGTCAGTGAGAAAGAGCCAACGTCAGGAGTTGCTGAAGCTTGTGCAATATTGTTGATACCTGAGCCGGTTTAAGATTAATTCACTATCCCATTCGCTATGAATGATGTTTGTTGATGTTCGATAATGAGTAGATGCGTAGCGATTGTGGGGTGGGGAAGTGTTTTGTGAGTTTTTTTATGAATTGTTGTATGAGTTATTGCATGTATTATTGTAGTGAATAGTATGGATTAGAAATTATTATTTCTACACTGCGTATGGAGGAGTCTATGATCGAAAGAAGAGCCTTTTTAAAATATTCCGCTGCTGGGGTCGCTCTGTCAGCAATGGATTGGAGTTGGGCTGTAGAGCCGCCAACTATAGTACCGTCTCAGCCTAAAGTCAGGGTTTCGTTTGCTATGCCTGGCGGTGCTGTCGATACGCATGTACATATTGTAGGTTCGCTGAGTCAATACTCATTTACAGCTAAACGTTCCTACTCCCCACCAGAGGCTTCTGTAGATCAGTTGCGCCAATTGCATAAGTCGCTAGGTATTGAGCGTGTAGTGATTGTACAGCCTAGTTTTTATGGAACGGATAATCGATGTACATTAGATGCGGCACGTAGCTTGGGTGCTGCAGCGCGTGCGATTGTGGTGATTGATGAGAAAACAACAGATTCGGAACTAGACCAGATGCAGAAGTCAGGAGTGTGTGGAGTGCGTCTGAATTTAGCGACTGCAGGTATTAGTGACCCAGCAGCCTCTGGCCGTTTTTTACGTACAACAGTTGATCGGATTAAAGCCCGTGGCTGGCATATTCAATTAAATACTGAACCCAAGATTATTGGCGCGTTGAAGTCAGAGTTCTCTGCTTTGCCAGTGCCTGTTGTATTTGATCATTTTGGGGGTGCTAATGCAGCCCACGGTGTTAATGAGCAAGGTTTTGATGCGTTACTTGAGCTTGTGGGTAGTGGTCGCGCGTATGTCAAAATTTCTGCAACGAATTTATTTTTTACCGATCCGCCGCATTATGCGGGTTATGCTGAGATGGCTAAGGCCTTGATCGCAGCTAACCCCGATCGTATTTTATGGGGTACTAATTGGCCTCATCCTGCCGCTAGACCTCCAGGGCATAATATGGCAGATCTTTTGCCATGGCGCGATATTGATGATGCAGTGGTATTGAATTTGTTAGCAGGATGGGAGCCTAGCGCAAATGTCCGTCAAAAAATTCTTGTCGATAACCCTGTTCGTTTGTTTGGGTTTAAATAATACGTCACTCAAATTGTATAATGTGTGTAATCTTCAAAGATGAATAAATATAAATCTATCTGTTGTCAGCTGTTTTTGTGTGTTGTGGGATTCTTGGTTGTCGTATTAGATACGGCAGCTCAGTTATATCCCACGCGACCCATTAGAATTTTGGTAGGTTCGGCGCCGGGAGGAGGAGCAGACTTTGTTGCGCGTATTCTGGCACCTAAATTTACCGATTATATGGGTCAGTCGATCACGGTTGATAATCGGCCCGGTGCGAATGGCGCGCTAGCCTCCGATTTGTTAGCGAGAGCGGCCGCCGATGGTTATACGATCAAGGTGAATACTACTGGAGATACGATCAATCCTTCTTTAATGAAATTAAGTTTTGATTTTCCCAAAGATTTTAGTGCGATCGCATTGGTGGCTGAGTCACAAAATATGCTGGTTGTGCATCCGTCCTTTCCAGTGCGCGACATTAAAAGTTTGATTGCCTTATCTAAGAAAAATAATGCTTCGATTGCTTATGGTTCGCAGGGAGTTGGATCCTCAGGTCATTTATCAGGCGAGTTATTTCAGTATATGACTGGGGTTAAATGGGTGCATGTTCCTTACAAAGGTGGTGCGCCAGCCTTGATCGATTTAGTCGGCGGTCAGATTTCTTTAAGCTTTGGCAATATACCAACCGTTATTCAGCAGGTTCGGGTTGGTAAATTGATAGCCGTTGCGGTCACGGGAGAAAAGAGAACTTCTGCTGCACCTGAGATCCCAACCGTTGCTGAAGGTGGAGTGAAGGGTTTTGCAGTCAGTAATTGGTTTGGATTGTCTGCGCCTGCACGCACCCCTTCAGATATATTACATCGCTTGTATCAAGAAACCGCTCGTGCGCTAAAGTCATCAGAGGTTCAGCAAGGTCTGAAGAAGTCTGGCGCAGAGCCTGCTGAGATGAGTTCAGAGCAATATGCGCAGTACATGCAAGCGGAATTCACAAAGTGGGCTAAAGTGATTAAAGCTGCAGGAATTAAAGGCGAATAAATAGTCGCCTAAATCTTGATTAATTCAGTGGCTTGGCGGATATTTTCTAATTGATCAAACTGCCATAATTGCTTCAGCAATAATTGCCTTTGGGGGATACTCATATGCTCGCGGGTTAAATTATTAAACTTGGTTTCAACTTCAAGATTACTCATGGGATTTAAAGCATGTCCTCTAGGATACTCTGCAGTTTTAGAATAGGTTTTACCGTTTTGGAGTTGAATGTCTACTAGCGTAACCATTTTTTCTGGGTAAGCACTGGTGCATTGTGGATTTTCTGAGATGGTAATTTTTTGCATTAATGCATGAATATTCGTATCGTTGATATTCTCTATTTTAAAACTATGCTTATCAATAAAGCCATCTCTTAGCGCTAAAGCAAATAAGTAGGGCAGGCTATGGTCAGCGGTTTCCCGAGTGCGTGGATGCCATTTCTCAATCTCACTGCCGATTTCACTGTATGCCGTATGATAGGTTTGCATCCGTATACCAGCAATCTCATTTAAGCTGAGCTCTGTTCTGAACTGTAGTGCCATCCACAATGGTGCTTGCGAGTGATATTCAGACGGAAAGAATTTTAAGTTGGTCCGTACTATGCCAAATGGCGTGTTAGCATCCCCTAGCGCATTGAGACTAAAGTGCCCAGTTACTTGGTCCCATAAACCATGCCGACCTTCAAAAGCTGCCGTTGGTCCAGTCATTCCTTCTTTGGCGAGCATGGCAGCAAATACCCCCGCTCTAGCAGAGTGAGCTGTAGCGCAGCCTTTCCACATCGACAACTCTCCGCTACGGGTTTGCCGACTAGCAATGTTGCAGGTGGAGGCAATGGCGATCGCGTTGCCGATTTGTATTTCGTTTAAGTTGAGTAATTTGGCGACACCGACTGTGCTTCCGATAGCTACATATAATCCTTGATCCCAGCCGCGATCACGCAATCCAACGGCGTCAGCTAGAGCAGTAAATATCTCGTATGCAGCAATGATAGCGAGTAGCGTAGACTGGCCATTGCAGCCGTAAGCCTCGGCGACCGCAATACAAGCTGGAATCATATCGCTAGGGTGGCCAGCCCCCTTGGAAATATAGGTATCGTTGTAATCCAAATATCTAGTCATGACTGCATTAGTGAATGCGGCCATCTCAATAGTCGTCTCTTGGCGAGTGCCAAAAAGACCAGCACTGCAGTTTGACTGATATCCCTCGGATAGTCGTCTAGCTATATGTGCGGGCTCGCTATCGTAGCCACCCATCGCACAAGCAATCGTATCTATCACCCGAATTTTTGTTTGAAGTAAGGTATTGTCAGAGATCGCTGCAATATTTAATTGGGCGACATATTGCGCTAATGTGCGGGTGATTTGATCCATTGACTGCTCCAGAATTTTTGTATGTTTAATTCTACGACATGCACTCACTGCAGCATAGATTTTTGTATACACTCAAGTGTTGTTTTTTATTCGTGCTTAAGTGTTTGCAGTTGTTAGTAAGCAATTATATTCCCTATCGCAGATTTGATGTCCCTATATTGAACTTTTTATAAATTGATGGTAGTGATAAATGAGAGCGGTCCACATATAATGATTGATCGGCCTTGATTCTGGACGTTGATTTGAAACTCTGGCATGATCTAACATCTAAAAATAATGATAAACAGTTGAGGATACGTAACCCTGATTTTACGATCGCTTTTTTAAGTGATTATAGATTGCCGCACTTTAATGTGGATCAAGGAAGCCAGTATGACACTAAAGAAAACTATGAGTCCGTCAGAGACCATGCTCGATAAGATATGGCGTGAGCATGTGATAGTCGCAACACCTGGTGGTGAAGAGTTATTATTTGTCGATTTAAATCTTTTGCACGAGGGCGGCACTTTTTTTGCGTTTGATCAGTTGCGCGCTCAGCAGCGCACTGTTCGAAAACCAAAATTAAACTTAGCAGTGACCGATCATTATTTGCCGAGTTTGAATCGCGCTGCTGGGGTTGGAGCCATTCCTAACCCAGAGATTCGTAATGTAGTGCAATGGTTAGGTGAGAATGCTCGGGAGTTTGGTATTGCTCACATAGGACCTGATGATCCTCGTCAAGGCATTATTCATGTGATCGGTCCGGAATTAGGTTTGACTCAACCCGGGTTATTGATTACTTGTTGTGATTCGCATACTGCAACCCAAGGTGCTATGGGAAGTTTAGCAATACCTATTGGGCAGTCTAATCAGTTACGCCATGTACTTGCAACCCAAACAATATGGCAGAAGAAGCCGAAGCAAATGCGTGTGCGTATTGATGGTCGATTGTCGCCGCATGTAACTTCTAAAGATATTATTCTGTCCCTGATTGCGCAGATAGGTATTGGTGGTGCTAGCGGTCACGCCATTGAGTATTGTGGTTCGGTAATTCGAGAGATGTCGGTAGAGGCGCGGTTAACGATTTGTAATATGTCGATTGAAGCGGGTGCTCGTATTGGCATGATTGCATCCGATGATTACACTTATGAATATTTGTCGGGCCGATTGTTTGCGCCAGTCGGTGCAGATTGGGATCAGGCTCTAGCCTATTGGCAGACACTGAAGACTGCTGAGGATGCGCAGTTCGATCAAGAGCTGAGTTTGGATGCAGGTGCTATTTCACCCATGGTGAGTTGGGGTACAAGTCCTGAAGATTCATTGCCTATTGATGGCAGGGTGCCAGACCCGCAATTGATTCAAGACGCAGATCGTCGAATGCGTGTGCAAAGAGCGCTGGAATACATGCAATTGCAACCGGGCACACCACTGTCTTCGATTGCGATCGACAAGGTATTTCTAGGGTCATGTACTAATGGACGAATAGAAGATTTGCGTGCTGCAGCTCAAGTGGTTGAAGGGCGACGTGCTGTGATTCCGGCAATCGTTGTACCTGGTTCGACTGGAGTGAAAAGGCAAGCTGAAGCTGAGGGTTTGGATCATATCTTTAAGAGTGCAGGTTTTGAATGGCGCGATGCCAGTTGTTCGATGTGCGGTGGATCCAATGGCGATATGCTAGAGAGAGGTCAGCGTTCGGCATCTACAACTAATCGAAATTTTGAGGGGCGCCAAGGCCCAGGTGCGATGACTCACATTATGAGCCCAGCGATGGCTGCTGGTGCAGCTATTTTTGGGCGGTTAACAGATGTTCGTACATTAGGGAGGTCATAATCATGGCGCCATTTACCACATGGACAGCAGTGGCTGCCCCGCTAGATATTGCAAAAATAGATACAGGCGTCATCTTGCCAGGTCGGTTCTTGCGCGTTCGACGTCGCCCGGGTGTCGTGGATTACTCAAAAATATTTTTACATGATTTGCGTTTTGCTCCAAATGGCAAGCCTTTTTCGGACTTTGTGCTCAATCATGCAGATTATCAAGGCGCTGGAATATTAGTCACTGGTACTGACTTTGGATGTGGCTCTTCGCGCGAGGGGGCTGCATACGCAGTGATGGATTATGGTGTGCGTGCCCTAGTAGGTCCAAGTTTTGGTGATGTATTTGTTGGTAATTGCCTACAAAATGGTATTGTGCCTGCAATGTTACCGTTACCGGTGGTGCAAGATATATGGCGGCAATTACACGCGCAGCCGGGCGCACAGATGACCGTAGATTTATTGCGGCAAGTTGTGATCGCACCTGATGGTCACGATCATGCGTTTGATATTGATCCGACACGCAAAGCACGTCTGATGGCTGGCCTAGACGATGTTGGTGTAACACTAGAGCACCTGACTGAAATCAAAGCATTTGAACAATGCTATCAAGCACGAATGCCTTGGTTAGCGCATAAGATAATGGAGGAGTAATGAGAAAAATATATTTATCAATCCTAGTATGTATCGCTCCAATCCTGGCGCTGGCTCAAACTTCGCCATCAATTAATGCCACATGGAAACCCGATCGACCTGTGGTATTTGTAATTGGTGCTGCTCCAGGCGGCGCCAATGATCGTATTGGACGCGCCCTACAAAGAGCGCTGCAAGATTCCAAGCAAGTGCCTACGATGTTGGTCGTGAATAAGCCGGGCGGCGGTCAGTCAATTGCATTTTCATATTTGGCTACCCATACAGGAAGTCCTTATTATTTGGGATTAGCGTCTTCGAGTTGGTTAACCACTGTGGCTGCTGGTCAATCACCGGTGTCACATCGTGATGTAAGCCCCATTATTAAGATTTTGGATGAGTATCAAGTCTACTTTGTGCGTACAGACTCCGCAATTCGCACGGGTCAAGATATTATTGCTCGTTTAAAAAAAGATGCAGGTTCAGTGTCCTTCGGATTTTCAACGGCGATTGGTAACCCTATTCATATCTCAATAGCCACATTAGGCCGGTTAGCGGGTGCGATTCCAAGTAAACTAACTGCGGTTGTGTATACCTCGGGCACAACAACAGCAGCACAAGTAGCTGGCGGGCACTTAGATGTAGGTGTGCAAAGCCCAGGTAGTGCATGGCAATTAGCGCAAGGTGGTAAATTACGCCTTATTGCAGTGGCAGGGCCGCGTAGACTTCCTGGTGAGCTAGCTACTGTGCCGACTTTGCGCGAGCAAGGAATTATTGCCGATGCCAATGTGTTTTACACCATATTCGGACCTAAAGGGATTAAACCTAGCGAGCTGTCGTGGTGGGATCAGTCCATTACTCAGGCGATGCAAAGTGAGCAAATTCGTAAGGATGCTGAATTTAATAGCTGGACGATTGGCATACTGGGTCATCGAGAGTTACCGCAATTCTTAGAGCGTGAGCATGCCAGTTATCGTAAAACATTAGATGATATGGGGTTGTTAAAGTAGGGAGTCTTTTAGATCAGTCGCCAAAGAAATATTGTATGCCTTATAAGTGTTTGAAGAGTTTTGTATCTAAGCTTGCGATCTGGATACTGCCTATTGTGGGTATTCTGCTTTCTGTGCCAGTATGGGCGCAAGCGCCAACATATCCGCATAAGCCAATACGCCTCATTGTGCCTGGTGGACCTGGTGGTGGCGTAGATACAATTTCACGACTTATTGCACCACCTTTGGGTGCATCACTCGGGCAAATAATTGTTGCTGACAATCGGCCTGGTGCAGGAACTGTGTTGGCATCAGAATTAACTGCACGTGCAAGTCCTGATGGATATACCTTGCTCGCAGTGACCATTAGTCACGCTATCAATGCAGGAATACAAGCACACTTAAGATATCAACCCATTGCAGACTTTGCGCCAATTACTTTGATCGCAACCGTTCCGAATCTATTGGTCGCTCATCCTGCGGCCCCATTTAAATCGGTGAAAGACATTGTCAGTCTAGGGTCTGCGCAATCACAAAAGTACTTTTATGCTTCGGCCGGTAATGGTTCAGGAACACATCTGGCATTTGAATTATTTCAGTTTATGGCAAAGACGAAAATGATTCATGTACCGCATCGCAGCGGTTCTGCGGCATTGGTTGACCTGGTTGGTGGCAATGTTCAATTAATGTTTAGTAATACGATAAATGCCAGTCCATTTGTAAAGTCAAAGCGTCTCAATGCCCTAGCAGTATCGTCTTTGCGCAGAACTTCTTTATTTCCTGATTTACCAACCATCTCAGAGTCGGGCTTGCTCGGTTACTCTTCAGATGCTTGGTATGGTTTGCTGGCCCCTGCAAATACCCCGCAATCGATTGTGAATCGTATCAATCTTGAGTTGCTTAAAATATTAAAAACCAAAGAGATTAATGAACGGATTGTGACACAGGGAGCTGAGGTTGTTGGGGGTGGACCTACAGAATTTAAGAAATGGATGTCTAATGAAGTTGAAAAATGGGTTAAGCTATCGAGTACTGTAAAAATAAAAATTGATTAAGCTGCGTCGCAATGAGTGAAAAATATAAATTCAAATGTAAATTGAAATGTAAATAGGAACGATAATGACTAAATTATTTCAAAAAATGGCAAACGATGAAATGGCGCTAGGCGTGTGGTTAAAGAGTGGTCCAAGTTGGGTCTCTACCATTGCCCGTGCTGGATTTGATTTTGTGCGACCAGATATGATGTTCTCAGCAATTGATTGGCGCGAATTGGATCATATTAATATGGCTGCTAAGTCTGTTGGTCTGACCTGTTGGGTCAGGTTAGCCGCTAATCCCTGGATGGCAGGTACTGGACAGTTGCAAGTCACCGTTGATGTCGCGCGCGCATTTAGTTTGGGAATTCCAATTGTGGGCGTATCGGTGTCTTCTGCTGCGCAAGCACGTGCTTGTTTTGAAGTGTCTAAAGATTGGCATCGTTCGGGCGCTGGAGAGTATCCTAATTCTGCCGCCTCTTTTGCTGCTATGAATAAAAAACCCTTAAGTCAATCCGTTTTTGTACCGCATATTGAGGCGGGAACTTCTTTTGAAGAAGTCGATGAAATCATTAATATCGATGGTCTGCAGGTGATTATGTTGGCAATGACAGACTTGAGCGAGGCTTTGGGATATCCGTTTGAATATGATCACCCAGAGGTGTGGCGTGCCGTTGATCGCATTGTCAACAAAGCACATGCCAGAGGGATTATTGTTGCTGCAAATATTGGCTATGCGTTTACTACCCCCGATCAAATTATAGAGCGAGTACACAAGTTACATCAACATGGCATACGTATCTGTTTAATGCAAGGGGCAGATGTCATGTTTGAGAATCATGCTAAGGCTTTGCTGAGTGAGGTGCGCGGCGTATTGAGTTAATTTGTAGTATTCTGAATAGTTGTTGAATGTTCAGTGATTTCATCTGCTAGTGATGGAGGTGATCTGAGTCTTTTTAAAATTTACTACATAGAAATTTATATGCAAACCGAGAGCTTTATACCAGGCAAAGATAGTTCATTAGAGCGTACCATTACCACCATACAAGACAAACTTGCGGCGCGAGGTTTTTTTTTAGATGAGTCTTCTTGGTTAAATCCAGTGCAAAGTATTTGGTCTGTGCATGTTCGAGATCGTGACTGCCCGATGCTGTTTGCTAATGGTAAGGGGGCAACCCAACTGGCAGCCCGTGCCAGTGCGCTGGGCGAGTTTTCTGAGCGTTTGGGCACGCACTATTTTTGGACTCACTTTTATTTGGGGCGGCAACGTAGTGAGTCCGATTTTGTGCATTATCCCCACGAACGTTGGTTTGAAATTCCTGCAGATGGTCGATGGCCTGACGGGTTATTAACTCCAGAACTGCAACAATTCTATAATCCTGAGCAAGCGATTGACGCGCGAATTTTGGTGGATTTAAATTCGGGTAACGAGGCTCGTGGCATTTGTGCATTGCCTTATACGCGCTTAGAGGATAAGGCTCAAGTTTGGTTTCCGGTGAATTTAATTGGTAATTTGTTTGTTAGTAACGGTATGGCGGCAGGTAATACACTGATTGAAGCTAGAAGTCAGGCCTTATCTGAGATTTTTGAAAGAGCCATTAAATATCGAATTATTCGCGATGGTATATGTTTGCCAGAAGTGCCGTCTGAGGTGATTGAGCGTTATCCAAGTATTGCCGCTGGTATTCGTGGCTTACGCGAGGCCGGCTTTGGGATTTTAGTGCGTGATGCTTCCTTAGGTGGGCAGTATCCGGTAATGAATGTGACTTTGCTGCATCCCAAAGACCAAGGATGTTTTGCAAGTTTTGGTGCGCATCCGCGTTTTGAAATTGCACTGGAACGCGCGTTAACTGAATTGTTACAAGGTCGTGCGCTTGATGCTTTAGAAGGATTTCCTGCGCCTGGTTTTGATATGGAAGAGATATCGCAATCTGCAAATTTAGAAATTCACTTCGTTGATTCCAGTGGCGTGATTAGTTGGAATTTTTTAAGTAATCAGGCAGATTATCCTTTTGTTGATTGGAATTTTAGTCAGACCACTGAGCAAGATTATGCATGGCTATGTCGGCGAGTAGCCAATGAAAATAAACAGATTTATGTGGCTGACTTTGAAGAGCAAGGTGTTTATAGCTGCAGAATATTAGTGCCTGGTTTCTCAGAGATTTATCCAGTGGATGATTTAGAATGGGAAAATAATAGTATCGGTAATTTAATTCGCGAGCGACTACTTCGACTGCCATTGCTGTCGCGGGAGGAGTCAGCGGGTCTGTTGGTAGATATTGATACCCTCGGTTTAAACGATGAAAGACCATTGTGGGAGATTCTTGGTCTGGCTATCGCCGTCGATAGCTCGTGGAAAGAATTGCGCATTGGCGAACTAAAAACGCTACTGGCCTTGTCCGTCGGCGATGTGGATGTGGCGCTAGAAGGTTGCGATTGGATTGCACAATTTCAGGAAATGGAACCTAAGCGGCGTTTAGTCTATCGCTGCATAGAAAATATATTAAATCTAGGTGATTGTGCGCAATATCTTGGCGCGTTGGAATTATTGTTTGGTGCGGATGTCGTGCAACAAGCGCAAGCAGTGATTAGCGGTAAAGAGCGTTTTTTTGGATTGTGTGAGCTGGGGCCTAATATGGAGGCGAGCCCAATGCATCAGTCTTTGCTCCAAGCCTATGACAAGTTATTTGTGAAGTAGGCGGTGGGTTGCATTGAATCGGTATTGTTTATTGCGGGGGTTAAGTTTGCATTCTTAAGAGTCGTTGTGTTTCTGCGAACTTAGCATCCTCAATTTCACGTATGACACTATCTAGATCGACGGCCAATGCAGGTGCTTGATATTGGCCGCTGAGTTGACTGTCTGGTTGCAGTAGTCCGCGTTGATAGAGGTCCCAGATTTCTGGCCCCCATTGCGTATCTAAAATTGCTGGGGCGAATTGACCACAATACTGGCGTAAATTATTCACGTCACGTAATAACATACGTTGCGCATGATTATTGCCAGCTGCATCTACTGCCTGTGGCAAGTCAATAATGACCGGGCCATGAGCACCTAACAGTATATTAAATTCAGATAAATCACCGTGGATGGTGCCGGCGCAAAGCATTTTAACGACTTCATTAATTAATATGGAGTGGGTCATGATGGCCTGCTCTGCACTCAGCGCAACATCATTGAGGCGTGGTGCGGGCTCACCGTCTGCATCCATGACCAGCTCCATTAATAGAATCCCATCTAAAAAATTATAAGGCTTAGGTACATTGACGCCAGCAGCGGCTAGGCGATAGAGTGCGTCTACTTCTGCACTCTGCCATGCGATTTCTTGTGCCTGCTTGCCGTAGCGCGTGCCCTTTGTCATAGCGCGAGCTTGGCGGCTGTTTTTGACGCGACGGTTCTCGGTATAATCTACGGCTTGTCTAAAACTACGATGCGTTGCTTCTTTGTAGACCTTAGCACATAAGACCATTGCACCCTGTTGCACGACATATACAGTAGCCTCTTTGCCGCTCATTAGCTGACGCGTGACGCTATCGATTAAACCTTCATCGATTAATTTCTGTAGTCGAGTAGGAGCTTTCATGACGCCATTCTACTCGAGCCTTATCGTAAAGGGGGGATTCAATATCAAATCACCACAGGGAGTTCCCTGCGGTGAATAAGTTGATATTTTGATATTTTGATATTTTGCCATGTTACATATTGCCATTTTAGATTATGCAGGTATGGCAATTGTGACATGCAAAAATACACACTAGGCCATATATTGCAGAGTTGGAGATTTGACCATGGCCATTTCTGAGAGTGCGATTACCTCTTCGGCAGTGAAGCCTGGTGCAACTTCCAGTAAGACAAAGTGATCAGTTTCCCATTTTAATAAGGCTAAGTCTGTTACCACGTAAGTGACGCAGCCTTTTCCGGTTAGTGGAAATTTACAATTCTTTTTTAGTTTTGGTCGGCCTTTGCTATCGCAGTGCTCCATAACAATGATCAATTCGGAGCCACCGGAGATTAGATCCATAGCGCCGCCAATACCACCACGTTTCGCATCTGCAGTGCTCCAGTTGGCAACGCTACCTGTTTGATCGACTTCGTAAGCGCCGAGAATAACCGTATTTATCCGTCCGCCGCGAGCCATTTCAAATGAAGTGACCGAATCAAAGAAGGATGCCCCAGGCATCACTTCAATGTATTGTCCGCTCGCGTTATACATATCAGGATCGATTTGATCGCCCGATACCATCTTACCGTAGCCGAGCACACCATTCTCGGCGTGCAAGACTACATCTCGCCCGTCTAGATAGTTAGACACCATTGTAGGTATACCAGTGCCCAAGTTGACGTAACTGCCTTCAGTGATGATGCCGGCTGCACGCTTAGCAATGCCAGATCTAGTGAGTGCTGGTTTATCGTTATAGAGACGAGGTTGATCAGCTGGGCGACGTTTGGATTGCGGTGTTTGCTGAGCATCAAAGGGACGCGTGCTTTTGATCACACGACTCACAAATATTCCGGGTAGATTAATCAGTTCAGGGGCAATGCCTCCAACCTCAACAATTTCATCCACTTCGACAATTGCAATACGCGCAGCTTTAGCAAAGGCAGGGTTTAAGTTTTGACTGCCACCCCGAAACTGCACATTACCTGCGCGATCTGCACGATAGGCACGTAGCAGTGCGTAATCGAGTTTGATGGCTTTCTCTAAAACATATTGTTTGCCATCGAACTCGCGTAACTCTTTACCATCAGCAATGTCGGTACCTACACAGGTGGCTGAGTAAAATGCAGGAATGCCAGCGCCACCGGCACGGCAACGTTCCACTAAGGTGCCTTGGGGTACAAGTTCAACTTCAAGCTCACCAGAGATGATTTGCTCTTCAGTCGCTGTTGGCATGCCGGGGCGAGTGGTAAATGCCGCAATTAATTTTTTAACTTGTTTGTTTTCAGCCAAGATCTGACCGCGCAGCTCTCCTGCAGCTCCCATTGAGTTACAGACTAGGCAGAGATTTTTAGTGCCTTTAGCATGTAGCGCGGTAATCAAGCTTAATGCAAACCGATGGCCGACACTGAACCCCCCAATCGCTACTATTGCGCCATCCGTAATGTCAGCAAGTGCATCCTCTGGCGTGGCAAAAACTTTATCCATGTGATGTGTTTCCTTATAGCCGTTAAAAGTGCTGTTGGTTTATCTTGATATCTAAGTGATTTGAATTGATCGTTGGTACGACGATTATCAGTTTAGACTCGGGTAATTTCAACTAAAAAATCAATCATAACCCGCATTTTTTGTGGTATGAATTTTGTTGGTGGGTAAATCACTGACATCGATTGACCGGCTACTCGATTTTTACGTAGACATTCAACGAGTGTGCCAGCTTCTAAATCCTGACGAAATAACCACCAATTGGATTGCGCGACTCCGAGCCCTAACAAAGTAGCTTCACGAAGGGCGTCGCCACTATGCACAACTAAATTGCCTTTTACTGCAACTTCAACAGTGCGACCGGCTTCTTTGAATGGCCATAGCGCAGTTCTGCTGACTAAACAATTGTGTAACATCAAGTCATCAATATGTGATGGTGTGCCGAATTTTTCGAAATAACTGGGAGTCGCACAACAGATCCGTGGGCCTCGAGTTAAAAGGCGGCTGGAGAAGCGTGAGTCTTTGAGTTCACCCACAACAACAGCCAAGTTAATACCTGATTCAATAATGTCGGCATAGCGATCACCTAGGGTAATATCGAGCTCGATATCCGGAAAGCGCGTATTAAACTCATGTAAACGCGGTAACAAATTGACCCTGGCAAAAAATGCCGGGCATAGGATGTGTAATTTACCTCGGGTATGCTCTTGTGACTGACGTAATGCATTCTCAACATGGTCGATTTCGCTAAAGACTTTGCGACAGCTTGCGTAGTATTGACGACCAAATTCTGTAATGGCAATACGGCGGGTGGTTCTAACCAGTAGTTGCGCACCCAGTTCAGCTTCTAGATGCGCTACATTCTTTGTGACTGCAGAAACGGATGCCGACATCCGCTTTGCAGCCCCAGTGAAGCCGCCGCATTCAACAACATGCACAAAAGCTTGCATGCCCATGAGTTTGTTCATGATGGTTTAAGCGGTTGCACGTTTGAAGAATTGACCCAGAGTGTTAGCAAATGCAAGGGGTTCATCAAGCATGGGAAAGTGACCAGAAGCGGGAAGTACAGTAATTGTGATTTGTGGCACTGATTTTTCGGGGCGATCACGCATAGCGATAGTAGGGCCTTTGGCGCCGTAGAGAATCATTGCAGGTCTACGAATATTCAAAATCCCGGCGTTGACATCAAATTGACGCATCGCCCACATCACACTGACCATGAGTTTACCGCCAGCTTTATTTCGATCGATATTCCAGCGTGTGACTAACGCTTCAGTAGCATTTGATAAACGATGGCCAACTTCTTCTGCAGATTGTGTGGGTATGCCGAAATTGCCTTCTACATGATCCCAGCGTGCTCCCCATTCATCATCGGTCCGAAATGGTGTCTCAACAATGGCTGTCGATAATGTGCGGTGATGGTATAGCCCGGCAAAGCCGACACTAATTGTGCCGCCACAGGAGCAGCCTGAGATATGTGCTACGGGTATCTCTAGGGCATCCATAAAAGCGGCTAATGCAGCGCAGTAGTCTTCAATACTGTAATGGCGAATGAGAGGGTCAGAGTCGCCATGTCCAGGCATATCCCAAGCGATGACGCGGTAGTTCTGGGCTAGGCTTGTCATAGACTCTTTGTATTGGTGTACAGAGCCACCGTTGGTATGAATCAGTATGACTGTCTCGCCACTACCTGCCTCTAGGTAGTGCATGCGGCCATGTCCATTCGTTTGAGCGTAGCTGTCTTTAATTGAGATTGAAGTGATGTTGGTCATGATTTCTCCTGATCATATTAAGCAATGATACCGTTACCTTATGCGTTTTTCGGTAGAACATCGACTGTAACTGTCAATTGACTGATTTGATAATGGGTAAATCGTTAGTGATTTGTCACTGGTGATGCGTCATTGGTTAAGCGTCATGAATGAAGCATCAAAAGTAGAGGATGAGTCGTCGAGCTTTTTATTTTGTGCACTGGTCCCGCGCTACAGTGAGTCTACAACAGTCTGCAGTAATTCGTTACAGAGTTGTTTGTCTATCAGCTGGGGAGGGCAGGGTATGCCATAATTTGGACGGCCGGGGCTGTCATGGGTGTATTGGGGCTTGTGTGGGCAGTCCTCTGCGGTGCGGCAGTTTTATTTGATGCCAACACACTGCAAGAGTTCACTATGCGGCAGCTTTTACAGGGGCTACAGGACGACTTTTAACATGCGGCATAATTTCTTCAGCAAAAGTTACTAAAGAATCGCGCGTTGCTGAAGCATTGCTGAGTAATACATATTCCACACCACCATCAGCAAGGCGTTGTAGTCGTTCAATAATTTCGTCAGGGGTGCCAATCAATGCAGCGTCATCAGCTGCAATTTCTGCATCATTAATGGTTTGCGGATTATATCCGGCTGGTTTTTTTGCAAGCTCACCAATTTTTTTCAAGGTATCGCGACGGCGCGTATAAGCTGCTTGACGTTCTTGTTCGGTATAGACCACATGTATGGCGCGAGTCACACCGCAGCGGCTAGCATCACGTGCAATACCATGCTTTTCTTGGGCATCTAAATAAACTTGAACGCGTTCAATAGTCTCGTCAACAGAACCAATTTGATCAAATAATACGTTGTAGTTGCAACTGGCAACATAGGCGATACCCTCGGCGCGACCAGCAGCCATCCAGATGGGTGGGTGGGGTAACTGGATCGGGGCGGGCTCAACGATGATATTGTCGTAGTTCCAGTATTTACCGTGATGGGAGAAGCGCTCCTGGCTAGTGAGCGACTTTAATAATAACTCCAGTCCTTCGTTATAGCGCTCCTGGGCCTCGGTCATGGGGATACAAAAGGCTTGGAATTCCTCTTTGCGGTAACCACGACCAACGCCCAGATCAAAGCGTCCTTCGGAGAGCACGTCAAGTGTGGAAATTTGTTCTGCTAAAAGAACCGGATTATGCCAAGGCAGTACTACTACCGCAGTGCCAAGCCTGATGCGGCTAGTGCGAGCGGCAATATACGATAGTAAGTTCAGTGAAGCAGAGAGTTGACCAACCCCCGTAAAGTGATGCTCTACGAGGAAAGCACTTTCAAAACCTAAGGCTTCAGCGTCGACAATATATTGAATAAATTCGCGATAACCATAGCTATCGCCTAAGGGGTTAGCTTTACCAACTTTACCGCCGCCAAATAATCCAAATTTCATGCGACACTCCACTTCGAATATGAGACTACGGTTGGTAGTCAGTAATTAGTGCTGATATTTACGCAGCATTTGCAATAAATGGACACGCTTTAATTTGCCAATCAGCATTAGAATTAGTGTATTTGCTGAGATTTTACCGGAGTGGGGCAACCTAAAAAAGCCTATTTTGATGGATTGAGTATTTCCATTTAGTCAATAATCCAAATTGCTGAATCGTGCTTGTTGAGCTTATTGTTAAAGTGAGTATGCTTTGGTCCATTTAAAGCGGTGAGCGGGGTAGAATGGGTGGAGTGAATAGCAGTAACTGGATTTATTGATGGATTTCTTATGGGGTATTCTTTAGCATCATTAGATAAATAGGGGTAGATTCATGTTTAGAACTGTAATGTTTTCCGTTTTGACTGGATTGACGACTTTATCAGTAATTTACAGCGCACAGGTGGTCGCGCAAAAATATCCATCAAAGACGATTAAAATGGTGGTTGGCTATGCCCCTGGTGGGGGGAGTGACATCATGGGTCGGATGATTGCACAGCAGATTACCGAAGCTACGGGGCAGCAGGTCATCGTCGAGAATCGTGCTGGGGCCGCACAAAATTTGGCTGCAGAATACATGATTAAGCAGCCTGCTGATGGCTATACCTTGTTCTTGAGCTCTGCAGCCTTAGGGATTAATGTAAGTTTGTATCCAAAGCTCAATTACGATCCAGTGAAAGACTTTATACCCGTTGCTGTTTTCGCAAGCAGCCCCAATTTGTTATTGGTGCATCCCTCCTATCCAGCCAAAACAGTGAAGGAATTCGTTGCGGTTGCTAAGAAAAATCCGGGTAAACTAAACTTTTCATCCTCGGGTAGCGGTAGTTCTCAGCATTTATCAGGAGAACTGTTGAAGATCCGCTTAGCTGTCGATATGACTCATGTGCCTTATAAAGGCAGTGCGCCATCAATGGTCGCTCTTGCCAGTGGTGAAGTTGACTTCTCATTTAATAATATTCCTTCAGCGCAACCCTTAATGACCCCGGGTAAGGTCAGAGCGTTAGCGATTACCAGTGATAAACGCTCGGCTTTGTTACCCGCTTTACCGACTATGGTTGAAGGAGGAATTGCAGATTTTGTCACTCAAACTTGGTATGGTGTGCTAGTGCCTGCTGGAACACCCAATGACATTGTACATACGTTAAACGGCTTGATTATCAAGGCTGTTCAAAAAGAGGATTTTCGCCAAAAAATTGCGCAGACTGGGGCTGACGTCATTTCTGAGTCACCAGAGTATTTTAAGAAAATGTTAAAAGAAGAGATTGATCGTTGGTCTGTGGTAGTCAAACTGTCCAAAGCCAAGCCCGGTTAATGAGTTTTAGATTATTGAGCATGCTTATGCACTTTTTAATACGAAATGGTCTGTTTGTGGTATTGCTCTGTAGCTGTTTTGTGGCTGTTGCGCAGCACCAAGGCAGACCCTTACGTGTGATCGTGCCGTATTTACCTGGTGCAGGAACCGATACCCTTGCGCGCATGATGTTACCCTTTGTGAGTGAAGGCTTAGGGCGTACAGTGGTTGTAGATAATCGTCCTGGGGCCAGTAGCACGCTAGGTACGCAATTGATTGCTCAGGCCAATGCTGACGGTAACACCATTGGTGTAGTTGATGCAGCATTTGTCACTAACCCAAGCTTGTTTCAACAGTTACCCTATGCGACGCCACAAGATTTTACTGCGATTGCTCCATTAGCGACTGCGCCGATGGTGTTGATGGTGAATCAATCCGTTGGTTTTAAATCACTGCAGGAATTGTTGAGCTGGGCGAAGGCGCATCCGGGTCAGCTTGCTTACGGTAGTGCAGGTGCTGGGTCAGCAACACACCTAGCTGGTGAGCAATTGCGTATATTTGCCAAGATTGAATTAATTCATGTGCCGTATAAAGGATCAGCTCAGTCGATGACTGAGCTCGTTGGTGGTCATTTGGGCATGGCATTTACAACTCAAGGCACTGCTAGAGCTTTTATCAATAGCGGAAAGTTGCGAGTGTTAGCGATCACCAGCCCAAAGCGTAGTAGCTTGATGTCTGATATACCAACGTTTGCTGAATTGGGCTTGCCAAAGGTTGATACCAGTAGTTTTACAGGCATGATTGGGCCAGCGCGTTTGCCGCGCAGTCTGGTGCAACGATTGAATCAGATCGTGTTTGCTGCAATTCAATCGCCGCAACTCAAAGAACGTTATGCGAGTCTAGGGTATGAAGAGAATTTGTTGTCGCCGGAGCGATATACGGAACGTCTAAGTGCTGAGATTGCGAAGTGGCGGCTGTTGATTCGCGATGCCGGAATTAGTGTGACCCAACTATAGCTGTGTTATAGAGCTGTATCGGAGGACCCAGTCTAGCGGCTATTAAAAGTGTGTGCCAGTCAGTATTTTGACTTGAGCGCCGGTGCTCATCTTGAATAATGCAATACCAGCGCCGCGTTGGGTATTGATACCACCGAGATCGATTAAGCGCACACCAGACTCTTTGAGTTGTATGATGGCTTGCCAGATTAATAAGTTATGTACGCCTGGTATACGTTTCTGGGAGTCGGCCCAGCCGATATGGTAAGTGGCTGCATTGCCATGCCTTAAAAACAGAACGCCGCCGATTAATTCCTTGCCTAAGCTTGCCCGTAGTGTGAGCAGTGCTTGACCTGGGCCTTGGTAGGCAGATTGATAAGCCGCTACTAAACTTAATGGTAATGATTTGTAGGCTTTGGATTGGCGTTGCGTTTCTTCTTGCGTCAATATCCATTGGTATTGATTCGGTTTGATTCCTGATCGTTCGATACGGATCTCGGAGGCTTCTGCTCGATTGAGGCGATTCTTCCATTTTGCAGTTGTACTCAAACGTAATTGCGCTAAGTCTGGGTCTAAGTTAAGGACAGCAGTCGCATATCCAGTCATAACCCTGTGCATCCTGGCGACGCCCGCTGCTAATGTATCGGTTTCGTCCGGCGAGAATAGCGTGAGGCGAGGTCTTTTATATGGTGCGCTACGCTGCATGAGTCGCAGTGTTTGATACTTTAATGCCGGACTTGCAGGGCGTGCCCAGACTGGACCGCGAATGCATAGTGCTACTGGTACAACCCCTGCAATGCGCCGGATTATAAATTGTGCAAACGCAATGACACCATCGGCATCAGTGACCCAGCAGCGTACGCATTCAGTCCCAAGAGATAACAGGGCATCACCATATGCCCAATCTTGTTGATAGGCTGCTAGTGCTGTTGCATGCGCGCTATCCCAGGCGGTGCGATCAATGCTGGACCAATTAATATCCATCAGTAGGTTGTGGTGATTGCAGTTGTGATTGGGGTAGTGATTCAGATTGAAATTAGGTCTGATGAGATAGCGCTGAGTATTGATTAACGAGTAATAGGCGCGGTGACGAGTGTAGTTAGGCTGGGCAGTGTCGCGAAGCGTTGTAACTCATGGAGTAATGTGGCAGACGCTTGTTCACCTAAAGCAAGGCTTGCGCATCCCATGAATTTTTCTTGGCGCTCCTCTTCAGTCATCGGCCATTGGGGCGAACCAGAGACTTCTGTAACGCGCATTGGAAAATGGCCACGAGTAGTCGTGATTGCGATGTCTGTATACCCAGTTTTACTAGTGTAGAAATTTGGGTCATCAACGCGGTAGCGTCGTGTCTTAGACATTAGTTGACGTATTGCAGGACGTTGTACCATTGCATCAGTAAAGGTGTTTAAGACTAATTTTCGATCAAGTACAGTTGCGGCAGCCACATATTCAATACTAAATTTACCTTCCAGGCCAGTCTGCGGATTAGTGCTGATTAAGGCATCATCAGACCCCCGTACAAAACCAATTTCAATCGCCGTGACTTCATCGGGTTGAATGTTGTGTTTGTTGATTAACTGAAGCAAACCGCCTACTGGACGATGATTGCAATAACAACATGGCCAGCGTTTGACATAGATTCCAGGGGCGGTGATTTGCCAGGGGTTGCCCAGCGAGGGAATGAGCGAGCCGAGATCTTGGCCATCTCCAGTGCCGTAGGTCGAAAATATACTGCTTGCACCATCAAATATTTGTGGGTTAGCTGTAAAGCCTTTATGTGCCATCCATGCCGCTAGTACCCCCGAACGTGCAGCATGACCGGCATGAAATGGCTTGGTCATGGTGCCAAAGTTTTGTACAAGACCAGACATTTGTGAAGCAGCAAGTCCCCATGCAATTTGTAGTTGTTCGGTGTTGAGTTTCCATAGACGCGCGGCGGCAGCAGTTGCAGCAAAAGTGCCGACAGTCGCTGTATTGTGCCAGCCTCGAACATAATGCCCCGGTCCAATTGCTCGACCAATAGCACCGGCCACTTCGAGGCCAAGCGCATAAGCGGCGAGGGTGTCCGCACCTGAGGCACCAACCACTTCGGCAACTGCAAGGGCAGCAGGAGCAATGGTGGCGCTAGGATGACCATGCAAGCTGGGTAGGCTGTCATCAAAATCTAATGCATGCGACAGCGTGCCGTTGGCAAACGCGGCTTCTGCAGGTGATGTTTTTAGCGAGCTACCCCAAACACTGGCTTGCGGGCGCGCACCCAAATCAGCAATCCAATCGTTGAGTATATGGGCGATGGGCTCTAGGCTGCCAGCGAGTGCACATCCTAGGGTGTCGACAATTGCGTGGCGAGAGCCATCTAGGACTGCAGCAGGTATTTGTTTGGTAGGTGTGTTGATTACAAATTCAGCAAGGGCTTTGGTATACATATTGAGCTCAATAGGTCAGTGTAGGATTCGTGTAATGGTACTGTTAAGTATTAGAGTTTAGGTGCGACAAACGGATAGGGCACGGCTTTGCCGCCGCGAAACGGTAGTGCAATTGTGGCTCTACCGGGTGTGGATTCTTTGCCAGCGGTATTAATGATGCCAAGTTCGAGTGTGACTAAGCCGTAATCCTGTAGTGCGGTTTTGCCGGTGATGGTAGCCCAAGCCGTTAGGGTTTCGTTGACGAGATTCATGGCGCGGAATTGAAAGCTGGCTTTCCAGACCCAACCTTCTGGTCCCGTCCAGTCTTTGAGTAGTTGCACAACAAACTGTTGTTTGAGCGAGCCGTTCACCAATAGTGCGGGTAGTTTGTCATGCTCCACTGCAAAGGGCGCGTCATAATGAATTTTGTGCCAGTTCTCAAATGCAGCAGACCAACGCATGAGGTGTGCTGAAGTGAGCGGCCCTTTGGTTAAGCTTGGTATTGAATCGCCAATGTTTATATCATCAAAGTAATGGACTTGTGTGCTAGGGATCATAGAGGTCTCCGAATACGCGTGTGACGCACACGCATGAGCAGTTCATCGTTAGCGGTTAAATAATCTGTTTCTGTGTAGACTAAGATGATGGGCCCTTTGCTGCTTTCTTTTTCTACGATATCCGCGTAGCGTGAACGTAGCTTTACGCGCTCTTGATGACAGGCATAGCGGTAGAACTCAATTTCTGAGCCGCCATTCATCACGGCTAAATGTTTCAGTGGTTCAATTTCAGGTAGGCCACCACGAACTTTTTGTGCCCCATCGAAATGGGGGTCAGCTGCGTAGTCTTGAATGGGATCGGTTGTGCCAAATGCACGGCGAAATAGATGAGACGGAAATAGTGGTGGTGCGACTGCGCCGCCATAGCGTTGATTGGTATCATTGTCAGCTTGGTAGATAGGGTCTTCATCCATAATTGCTTGTGCATAGCGCCGGACAGCGCCACGTTCTACGGGGTCACATGCCCACTCCAGCGTAGATTCGATACCGATATAGGCTTTGGCAGCGTCGGTTAATAGGGCCATAAAAACTCCTCTGATTAAAATAGTTGGTCAGTCGCCAGTGTGATGGTAGTAGTGTCAGCGCGCATATGTTATTGGATTATCGCAGTTACAACATTGCAGCTATACCATCGTCACTAGATCTATCCAATGATATTCTGTAGTGTCGTATTATGTTGTATTTCACCATATTTTTCGATCAGATGATGGTGTTGTTATGATTATTTGTGAAGCTATGGTGGTAATTCTCTAATTGCTATCGCGAAATCATCGCTGGTGTCGATAGATGGAATGCTTGTGCATAATGTGGAGTTTAACTGTGCTGTTTGCTTGCTACATTTGTCAGGATCGCAGGATAATGCTTTTTTTGAATGTATTGGCGCATGCTTAGCGACCTTATCTTGTCGTTTATTCTATGCAGTAATCAGTGATCGCGATTAGTGAGGAGGTCTGAAGATGAAATTATTAAGTATTGTTGTGATGGCCTTAGGCTTGGTCAGCCAATCAGTTGATGCAGCAGAGGTCGATTCGTATCCGAGCAAACCCATTCGATTAATTGTGCCTTTTGCACCCGCTGGGTCCAATGATTTGCTAGGTCGAGTGCTAGGACAGAAGTTAAACGAGGCTTGGCATCAGCCAGCGATTATTGATAATCGACCAGGTGGCGGTTCAACCATTGGAATCGAGACGGTTGTCCGTGCCGCCCCCGATGGTTATACCTTGTTAATTACTTCGGGTGGAATTGCGATTAATGTCTCCTTGTATAAGTTGTCGTTTAATCCGGTGAAAGACTTGGCGCCGATTGCATTGTTGGCGCAGATGCCGTATTTGGTGGCGGTTAATCCAAGTGTGCCCGCCAAAAATATTGCCGAACTGATTGCTGTTGCTAAAGCACAACCGGGTAAGTTGACTTTTGCTTCCTCGGGTATAGGTACCTCATCACACTTAATGGGAGAAATGTTTCGCACCCAGGCCAAGATTGATATGCTGCATATTGCCTTTAAAGGCGGTGGCCCAGCAGTAAATTCAGTGATTAGCGGTGAAGTAAAGGTGCTATTTAACGTGATTACTGGTGTGTTGCCCATGGTGCGTGCGGGTAAGTTGAAAGGTTTGGCTGTTAGTAGTAAGCAGCGCGCTGTAGTAGCACCAGAGGTGCCGACAATTGCTGAATCTGGTATAGCCGGATTTGATGTGATTGCTTGGTATAACTTGTTTGCACCAGCACGCACGCCGAAACCGATTGTGAATAAATTAAATGCTGAAATTAATCGGATTTTGCAGCAATCAGATACGCGGACTCGCTTCTTAGGCCTAGGCGTAGAGCCGATGAGTGGTAGCCCAGAAGCATTGGGCGACTATTTGCAATTTGAAATCAAGCGTTGGGCTAAGCTGATTAAAGACGCTGATATTCGTGCAGAATAATGCATACAGAATAAATACATGCAGTATAAATTTATGCCCAATCAATTTGGGCAAAGTAGTCTATGCGGAGTGTTAGCGATGCGTTGTAGTCCCCCGCGCAGGTTGAATCTATTTTTTTGAGAGGTCTACGATGTCTTTATTGCTTGAGGGTGTGCGGGTGATCGATTTGACTAATGTCATTGCTGGCCCCTTAGCGTCCTATCAGTTGGTGATGTTGGGTGCTGAAGTGATTAAAGTTGAGGTGCCTGGTGTAGGAGATTTGTCGCGTAAGATGGGTGCTGATCCCCAGTTGGGGGCGGTCGGTATGGGCGCATCGTACTGTGCAATTAATGCGGGTAAGCAATCGATGACGTTGAACCTGAAGTCTGCAGAAGGTAAGACTATTTTTAAGCGTTTGGTGAAAGATGCAGATGTAGTATTGGAGAATTTTCGACCAGGTACGATGACTAAGTTAGGTCTTGATTATGCGGTGTTGAAAGAAATTAATCCTAAGATTATTTATTGCGCGGTTTCGGGCTTTGGTCAAAGCGGACCTTTATCGCAACGCCCGACCTATGATCAGATTATTCAAGGCTTTTGTGGCTTAATGAGCTTGACGGGTGATGTTGACACCGCCCCGATTCGTGCCGGTTATGTGGTGTGTGATACGACCGCTGCGATCACTGCAGCTTTTGCAGTGTGCGCTGCGTTATATCGTCAACAAAAGACAGGTTTAGGCGAGATGATTGATGTGTCTATGCTTGACGCGTCCTTAGCTTCGATGGCGGCATGGGTGGTTTCGAATTACTTTAATGCGCAACAAATACCGATCCCGCGCGGTAACGAGAACCCCACGGCCAGCCCCTCAGGGACTTATCGCACTGGGGATGGCTTGCTCAATATTGTGAATAATGAAGACAAACATTTTGAGCGTTTGTGTGAAGTGATCGGTCGCCCAGAATTAAAAACTGATCCGCGTTTCTCTGAGCGTAATATCCGTATTAGTAATCGCGAGCAAATGCGCGATGTTCTGGAGCAAGCCTTGCAGGCGAAGAGTGCGGCTCAATGGGAGGGTTTATTTGATGCAGCCGGTGTGCCTGCTGGACGTATTTACAGCTTGCCTGAAATCATGGCGCATCCGCAGGTCGAGAGTCGTCAGTTACTTAAGCACTTCCAACAGGTTCCCGGTATTGATCGTGACTTAACGGTGCCGCGAGTTGGTTTTCATTTGGCGAGTGGTCAGCCCGATGTATCTACGCCGCCACCCCAGTTGGGACAAGATACCCAACGTATTTTGCAGAACTTAGGTTTTGATGCGGACCAAATCAGCGCATTCAAACAACAAGGTGTGATTTAAAATTTAAGGAGAATGAGATGTATTTTGGCCCACCCCCTGCCATCATTGAAACGGAAATTTTTGCTTCAGTACCGGATCGTTATCGTAATGCAGCGCCACGCTTTAGGACAGGCAAAGTAAAGTGTTTCTTAGAGGGGCCGTCTTTTGATCGCGCTGGCAATTTATATTGCGTAGATATTCCTTACGGTCGGGTGTTTCGGATTACGCCTGCCGGCGAGTGGGATGCTGTTGCTGAATATGACGGTGAGCCTAATGGATTGAAAATTCATCAAGATGGTCGTATTTTTATTACCGATCACAAAAATGGCATTATGCTGCTCGAGCCTCAGACAGGCACGGTCACGCCCTTTTTAGAGGGCCCCACCAAAGAGCGTTTTAAAGGCGTGAATGATTTGGTGTTTGCGCGAAATGGTGATTTGTATTTTACCGATCAGGGTACTACTGGTTTGAGCGATCCAACCGGACGGGTCTATCGCTATTCTGCCCAAGGTCAGCTGCAGTGTTTGATTAACAATGCGCCCAGCCCGAATGGGTTGGTGCTGAATGTGCGTGAAAATGCCTTGTATGTGGCGATGACCCGTGCCAATTCGATCTGGCGTTTGCCTCTGGATAGTTTTGGTGGTGTGAGTAAGGTAGGTTTGTTTGTACAGTTGTTTAGTGCCGGCCCTGACGGCATGGCCTTAGACGAAAAAGGGAGCGTGTTGGTTGCGCATCCCGGTCGCGGCACCGTATGGGGGTTTAGCAAACATGGTGTGCCAATCTATGAGATTAAGTCCTGTGCCGGTGAGATGACTACCAATATGGCCTTCGGTGTTGCTGACCCCAAAACGCTCTACATCACAGAGTCAAAGACCGGGCATATCTTGAAAGCACAATTGCCAGTGGCAGGTCATACCTTGTTCTCACATACATAGTTCACATGCATCATCCATAAGACCACTAAGTTACAGACCTAATTCGTACACTTAATTTAAATGGATCTAACCGTAATCTACGGCTGACTTGCCTTTGAACTCGTGGCGCTCAGGCAATCATCGATGGCCTCTATCCAGTGGCGAACCGGTAAATTGGTTGCGGATTGCAAGTGCATTTGGCAGCCAATATTGGCAGTGATGATTTGGTTGGGTTGCCCAGCAGTCAAGGCGGCTATCTTATTGGTTTTGAGGGTCTCGGCAATATCGGGTTGCAAAATGGAGTAGGTGCCGGCTGATCCGCAACACAGGTGACTATTGGCCACGGGCGTGAGTTGAAAGCCTAGCGTGCTGAGTAACAGTTCGACTTGACCTTTATGTTTGAGCCCGTGTTGCAGAGTGCAAGGCGGATGAAACGCCCATAACCCTTGCGGTCGATTTATCTTAAGTAGCTGATTTAATTTATCTTTTTCGTTCTCTATAAGTTTGCTGATGTCGCAAGCTAAGGCGCTGACTTGGGCGGCCTTAGTCGCGTATTGCGGGTCATCGGCCAGCAGTTGCGCATAATCACTGACCATCACGCCACAGCCGCTGGCAGTCCAAGAGATCGCGATCACACCCTCTTGTATATGCGGCCACCAAGCATCGATGTTGCGCCGAGCTGCTGCTTTAGCGCTGCTGTGGTGATCAAGATGTAATGCAACCGCGCCGCAGCAGCCTGCCTGTGGAGTGCGTATGACTTGGTAGCCCAAGCGATCAAGCACTCGGCTTGCGGCCACTTGAGTGGCGGGTGACAAGCTTGGTTGCACACAGCCTTCGAGCATAAGTAGGCGACGCTGATGGGTTGTGGTGGGCCAGTCTCGGCTTGGCGGCGGTGGTGCAGGGATTAAGTCATCAAACACTTTGGGGATGATGGAGCGCAACAGATGTCCTAATGCCAGTAAGGAATTAAACAGTCTGGGATTGGGGAGTATGGTGGTCAGTGCCCAGCGCTGTAGTCGTGCGAAGTAAGGGCGTGGTACTTGTTGATTGACAATGGTTCGACCAATATCGATTAAGCGTCCGTATTCAACGCCAGACGGGCAGGTGGTCTCGCACGAGCGACAAGTCAGGCAGCGATCGAGATGGGTTTGCGTGAGACTGGTAGCCGGCATGCCTTCAAGCACTTGTTTCATTAAGTAGATACGACCGCGGGGGCCATCCAGCTCATCACCCAACAGTTGATAGGTTGGGCAGGTCGCGGTGCAAAAGCCGCAGTGTACGCATTTGCGCAAAATCGACTCTGCGATCTGACCAGAGGGGGTGTCTTTAATGAAGTCGGCAAGATGGGTTTGCATAGACGCTCTAGAAATCCGGATACAGTCGATGACGGTTGAGAATGCCCGCTGGATCCATCGCCTGCTTCACGCGGCGATGCAGCTGTAGCAGCGCAGGTGCTAGTGGTTGGAAAATTTGATCGGGAGGGTTGCCGCCACCAATATACGTTGCGTGTCCTTGGTATTGTTGCGCTAAGGCTCGAATAGTTTCGGGCGCTAGATCGCTGCGTAACCAACGCAGTGCGCCCCCCCATTCAATGCACTCGGCCTCTGCAGACGCAAGCGGTGGTGCGGTCGGTTTGAGCGATATGCGCCATAGTGGCATTTGTTTGGCTGGGGCACTAAAGAAGGCATGACGATGATCGCGCAGTGCAGCCCAAAACTCGTGGTCTGCAGCAATGGTTTCACCGCCGATAGCGGCTGCAGCCGCAGCGACTGCGGAGGGCGCGCCCGAGAGTCGGCAATAGAGTCGATTGTCGATCATGCAGGTGCCACTCACGGGTAGCGAGCGTCCAGCCCACTGTTGCATGAGCGCGAGCGCGCTACTGGCTGTTTGCTCTAAGACTTGAGTGCGTTCACACACGGGGCGCGGGAGCGTTTTGACGGAAACCTCTAAGATCACACCCAGAGTGCCCAAAGCGCCAGTCATTAGTCTGGAGACATCGTAGCCGGCGACGTTCTTCATGACCTGTCCACCAAACGTCAGATCTGTGCCTTGGCCATCGAGAATGCGCATGCCCAAGACGAAGTCGCGCGCAGACCCAACATGAGGGCGGCGTGGGCCAGACAGACCGGCGGCTATTGCACCACCCAAGGTGGTATTTACTGAAAAGTGCGGCGGTTCGAAGCCAAGCATCTGACCTTGTTCGGCGAGTGTTGCCTCTAGTGCAGCGAGCGAGGTGCCGGCACGTGCGGTCAGCACCAGCTCAGTTGGCTCGTAGCTGATAATGCCTTGATAAGGGACAGTGTCTAGGGGCGCTCCAACGCAGGGCCTGCCATAGAAAGTTTTACTGCCACCGCCTTGTATGCGTAGCGGCTCGCCGCTAGCGGCAGCGGCGCGAATGATATCCGACCATGCTTTAGGCTGATCAAGCATAGTGAATGGGCGTGCCGCACGCTGTGAGTATTGATGTTTTCATGAATAAAATTAGGTAATTAGGGCGTTTCGTGACTAAAAAATAGATTTAAAAAGAGTTTAAATACATTCTCTTTTTGGTGATTGTATCTTTATTCAACTTCCTTCAAATACATTGGAAAATGATACCTTGAAACGCTTCGATATTTTACAGAATATGTTTAGCATAACTCCAAAATCCCTGAATACCGTTGATATGATTTTCCGTTTTTTTTGTTTACGAACTCTTTCGCGTGCTTAACGACGTTATGTTTGCCATACCGCTGCAAGGATTGATAACCTCGAAAAGTATCTGTAAAGTATACGCAACCTTTGCGCGTATGGGTTTGAATATGCCGCATCAAAGTCTCCGCAGACACAGACTCCACAACTTTCTTGTTAACCCTGCGTTCCCTTTCAAGAAGACCGAAAACAATGCCTTTTCCGGCCGCTCCGCGCCCCCTTTGACCTTTTCTACTGCCCTAAAATAAGACTCATCCAATTCAATCTCGCCAAACATCTTAGTGCCTTCCAATTCGGTAACATGAAACAAGATAATACGCGGTTGTTGGTAGACTCTACTCACCGTCTTGGCATCAACACCCAAATAACTGGCCAGCCGGTAGGCTGATTGTTGTTGGTAGAACCCTTGCAGTATTGCAGTATTGCAGTATTGCAATCTCACGTCGCAGTTTAGACAAGCTTTTTTGCTTGTTGCAACGCATGCATTTAACGTAACAGCGCGCAGTCTTTACGGTCTTGAAAGAACTGCAAAAAATACACTTCCGACCACTCGAAAAGTTGGTCGAACAATTAAAAACAGTAAATTTCCTTGTAACCATAAGTAATTATGATCATACAATGGTTACGAAACGCACTAATTACCTTAATTAATTAAATAATAACTCTTAATTAAGGAATCAAATGCGCATACTAATCAACTTACTGAATTGCCTTTCCATCCTATTTTTTTCCAATACCACGTATGCCGCCAAGTTAGATGCTCGATTCCCTTCAAGACCAGTTCGCATATTAGTCGGATATGCACCTGGTGGAGGAGTTGATATGGCAGCCCGCTTGGTTGGTCAAGCGCTAAGCGATCACTGGGGATCTAGCGTAGTCATAGACAACAGGCCTTGGGCAGGCGGCGGCATTGCAACTGAACTTACTGCCAAGTCAAATAAAGACGGATATACAATGATGCTATGTAATATTGGGACGCATGGCATAACACCAGCAACATCTAAAAAACTACCCTATGATTATCTTAACGACTTTTCATTTATATCTCGAATTGGTGGCAATCCAAACTTAATAATGGCATATCCATTGGTATCTATTCGATCGATTTCAGATCTCATTGCCAATGCTAAATCTAATCCTGGTAAGTTAATTTATGGCTCATCTAGTGTTAGCGCCTTACCGCATTTGTCAGTTGAATTATTAAAACTTATGACAGGAATTAATATCACACATGCTTCTTACAAAGGTGCAGCATTAGCACTTGCAGACGTGATGGGAGGGCAAATACCACTATCTGTTGGAAATTTACCAGGCGGACCTTTAAGCGCTATAAAGTCAGGAAAAGTTAGAGGTCTTGCTGTAACAACAACATACAGAAGTCTAAAATTACCTGAAGTGCCTACTGTAGCTGAGAGCGGACTTACGAATTATGAAGTCAGTGGTTGGTATGGCATCTGCTCCTCCCGTTTAAACTCACAACTTGAAGCAAAGTTAAATCAAGACTTAGTAAAAGTTTTAAATAGTAGCGCACTAAAACAAAAATTAGACGATCAAGGCATTGATATTCTATCCTCTACACCGGAGGAGTTCAGAATTCACGTTAAGACTGAAGTTGTGAAATGGAAAAAAGTAATCAAAGAAGCTAAATTAGAATATCTAGAGTAGTCTGAAGATTAACCTTGTGGTAAATCTTCGCGATACGTATTAATCTGAGATTATCAATTGAAAATTAATACTTTGCGTATGTTTAGTAAGCACCACTTTCTTAATATATATAATGGAGATGAGATAAGCACGTAATTATTTCATTCCTTAGGACTTAAAGCTTTAAAGAAATTTAATCGCACTATTTGATAGCTTTATCGCCAAGATAATATAAGACTTCATTTTCTGGTGACAGCAATTCAACAAGATGAAAAAATTAAATATTCATAAAATCTTAAAAAAATTAAGTGATTAAACCAATTATATAGATACAAATTAGTAAGCTGAGTTATCCTGACCAGCAGTAAATTGTAACGGATTCCAACCCTTTAGCTGATTAATCTCAGATTTAAAAAAGTTGCTCATACCATTGCGGTCAGTCCCTAACATAACCATTTGAAAACCTTGATCAAGGAATCTTTGCGTAAATTTTGAGCTGGCGGTATGAATGCCTGCAACTTTATGATGTTTCTTACATGTCTCAAGAATTTTATTCACGGTTTCTACATGCTTAGCTTCAGAATTATCCATCACTGGCGCAAGCCCTAATGCTAACGCTAAATCAGTTGGTCCAATGTATGCTGCATCCACACCAGGCGTAGAAATAATTTCATCCATTTTCTCAATACCTTCTTGAGTTTCAATCATAACTATACATGCAATTTCATCGTTGGCATGTTTCTGATAGTCAGAGCCAGCATACTGCATTACACGATTTGGGCCATTGCTTCTCATTCCTGATGGAGGATAACGGCAAGCTGCAACAGCCTGCTCCGCCTCTCGCCGGTTACTCACCATAGGAACGATTACACCGTAGGCACCAGCGTCTAAGACTTTCATGATCATCGAGGGCTCATTCCACGGCACTCTAACAAAAGGAACTACAGGGGTTGTAGATATCGCAGTAAGCATTGGGATCGTATCGGAGTAATCAATACAGCCGTGCTGCATGTCTATGCACAGCCAATCCAAACCAGTGTGAGCCATTAGCTCAGCAGGGAAACAATGAGGGATAGATAACCAACCACCGACGGCGGGCAACCCCTCACTCCACAACTTCTTAACTCGATTGAAGCGCATAATCAAATCCTCTACAAAATAAAATGTAAGATATTGAACGGACTTATACTCATCACATTCACAATTCTATCAACTTAACCACCTTGAAGCTGGGTAATTCAATCACAACAACATTATACAATTGACTTATACATTAGGATTTCTTGATACACCAATACTGGGAATCTCTATCTCAACAACATCACCCGGCTTCATGTCTTGGGGCAATCCATATGTACCCATCCAAATTAGATCCCCAGGATACAAAGTTATATATTTACTGATTTCCGACATGTATGTTTCAACATCGAAAATCATATTAGCTGTAGCGAAGCGATCCAGTTTAATATCATTAAGACGAATAATCGTCTCTAGGTTACGATAATTCAAGTTCGTCTCTATCCATGGCCCCATGGGCTTAAATGTATCTGAATTCTTATCGCGCCACATAGTACGATCATTACGCTGCCACGTCCTTTCGCTCACATCATTACCAATAGTCTACCCTAAAACATAATCTAGAGCAGTTTCTTTACTAAAGCTGCGTCCCTCCTTACCTATCACAACAACTAACTCGCATTCATATTGAAATTTATCGCCAGAATCAACTGGTTTAACAATACTTTCACCGTGAGCAATTAATGCACTATTGGCCCTGTAGCCAATATCTGGCTTAGGGAGAACACTGGATTTATTATAAGCGGATTCAAATTTGAAGTGGGACTTTCAAAGGGGGATTAGGGTGGGGCGAACTGCTGTAAAGTTCGGACTTCTCAAATGACCAAGTAAAAGAGTTACGGATGAAGAATTACAAGCAGCTCGCCAGTGAGCAAAAATACCATATTTAAGGTCATAAGAGAGCGGGAATGAATTTATCGCAAATTACTGACGAAGTGGGTGTCCATAAATCGACAATGTCCCGAGTGTTCAATCGTAATCGTGGTTTGCGTGGTTGGCGCCCCAATCATGGTGAGGGTTTACGGGATATTCGTCGACTGTAGTGCCTTAATGCACAGCGACTTTCACCAGAAGACTGGACGGAAGTTGAAAGATTGATTTGGTTGGATCTGAGTCAAGAGCAGGCTAGTCAGCGGCTTGCATTAGAAGCTGGGGTGCGAATTAGTCATGAAATGAGCTACTTACACATTTATGCGGATAAACGTAAAAATGGCAACCTGTCGTAGCACTTACGTTTTCAGAAGCCTCGGAGGAAGCGCTACGCTAGCAGTCAAGATCGACGTGGCATGATTCGTAATCGGGTCAGTATTGATCAACGCCCAGACATTGTCGCTCATAAATCACGCATAGACGATTGGGAAGACGACACGATGATCGGTAAGGATCACCAAGGCGGACTATTGACATTGGCAGAAAGAAAGTCACGCTACGTGCTGGTGTGGCATATCCGAAGCAAGCATGCCAAGCGCGTGACAACTGTGGCAACACGCTTACTGAAGCCATACCAGAATCGATGTCACCCAATTAGTGTTGACAATGGCAAGGAGTTCTCTGGGCATGAGAACCTGGCGGCAGCGCTACAAGCGGAGATCTACTTTGCGCATCCCTACCGATCTTGGGTGCGGGTATTAAAAGAGAACAGCAATGGGCTACTACGTCAGCATTTCCCTAAAGGCATGGCATTAACTCGGATCAGGCAAGATCAAGCAAGATCAAGCAAGATCAAGTGCAATATGCTGTAGATCGACTCAACCATCGCCCCCGAAAAGTGCTTGATTTTAAAACGCCATACGAAGTATTCTTTGGAAAGATAATGAGATATACAAAATCAACATTAAATCTTGCACTTCGAAATTGAATCCACCTTAAATAAAATTAAATAGTTATGATTTTTATTTTGGTAATTAGGGCGTTTCGTGACTAAATCTTGAAAGAACTGCAAAAAATACACTTCCGACCACTCGAAAAGTTGGTTGAACAACTAAAAACAGTAAATTTCCCTGTAACCATAAGTAATTACGATCTTACAATGGTTACGAAACCACCTAATTACCTTTATTTTTATTGGCATTTTCAGGCAATCTATAGTTAAAACCGTGAGAGCTCTGGAAAGCGTTCCGCACCTGCATGTATATGCATGCGCCCGAGTTCCGCACAGCGGTGTAAGGTGGGCACCGCTTTTCCTGGATTGAGTAGGCAAAGCGGGTCGAAAGCGCGCTTTAAGGCATGGAAGATGGACAGCTCGGCGGCCTGGAACTGCTGGCACATGGCATCAATTTTTTCGATCCCAACCCCATGCTCCCCGGTAATCGTGCCGCCGACTTGAATGCACAATGCCAGGATTGCGGCACCAAAATCTTCAGCGCGTTGGAGTTGGTTCGGTTCATTAGCATCGTACAGAATTAAGGGGTGTAGATTGCCGTCACCGGCATGAAACACATTGGCACAGCGTAGCCCGAATTCGACTTCCATAGCACTGATGCGTGCGAGCACTGTAGCGAGTTGTTTGCGCGGGATGGTGCCGTCCATGCAGTAATAGTCGGGGGAGAGTCGACCTACCGCCGGAAACGCTGCTTTGCGACCTGCCCATAGTCTTTGGCGTTCGAGTTCGTTGTTTGAAGTGCGCGTGAGGTAGGCCCCGCTGTCGTTCATGATTAGTTCAATGCGCGCAATTTCAGCAATCACTTCCGCAGCGCTACCATCGGATTCACATAGCAAGATAGCTGCGGCCTCAGTCGGGTAGCCGGCATTGACAAACGGTTCAACGGCTTGGGTTGCCGCTTGATCCATCATTTCCATGCCCGCAGGAATAATCCCTGATGCAATGACTTGAGCGACCGCATGTCCAGCGCTCGCAATATCTCGAAAAGCAGCCAGTACCACCGTTGCGCATTCGGGTTTAGGGAGTAATTTCACGGTGACCTCCGTGACTACACCGAGTAGACCCTCAGAGCCAGTTAAAAAGGCTAATAGATCGTAGCCAGCGCTATCGTAGCCACCTCCACCGATGACCAGCATTTCTCCCGCAATGGTCGCTATGCGCAGTTGCAAGATGTTATGCACGGTCAGGCCGTATTTTAGGCAGTGTACACCGCCAGAATTTTCGGCAACATTGCCGCCTATGGTGCAGGCGATTTGGCTAGAGGGGTCGGGCGCGTAATACAAGCCAAACTCAGCAGCCGCCTCGGAGATGGCGAGATTACGAACGCCAGGCTGGACGCGCGCTTGGCGGGCAAGCGGATCGAGCTCTACGATGTGCATCATTTTCGCCATCGACAATAAAACCCCGTTACCCAAGGGTAGGGCGCCGCCTGATAGTCCAGTGCCTGCGCCACGCGCTGTGACAGCAACTTGTAATTCATGACAGGTTTTGAGAATTGCGCAAATTTGGGCTTCATTCTCAGGTAGGGCAACTACCATAGGGGATTGGCGGTAGGCTGAGAGGCCATCGCATTCGTAGGCGATGACTTCTTCGGAGTCCGCTAAGATTAGGTGAGGCGGGACACAAGCACGTAGCGCGCTCGCGACGCGTTGGCGCTGCGCAGGGTCAACCACTTGGGTGACGAATGGTGAGCTCATCACCTCATTTTATATCAGAGAAGCCCTAGATCCGAACAACATTGGGATAATTTGTGCGACACTCCTGAGTGTGCGGTAAGCAGGGATTGATGGGGTTGCAGCTGTTCGCCAGTGATCAGAAGGATGGCTTTAATGGGAAACACCAACAACACCTATGGGTAGCACCAACAACACCTAGATTTTATTTAACCTATTGATTTATTTAAATTTTAATGGAAAGTGACGGCATATGGCAAATCAATCGCAGCGACGGGGTGCACTAGCACGGTATAGAGTGATCGACCTGACGCGAGTCCGTTCGGGGCCAACAGCAGTGCGACAGTTGGCAGACTGGGGCGCTGATGTGATTAAAATCGAAACGCCTCCTGGTTTAAATTTGGCTGATGGTTGGGGTGGCAAGCGCACGGGTGCAGACTTTCAAAACCTGCATCGTAATAAGCGGGGTTTTACGCTCAATCTGAAAGACCCTGAGGGTTTGAAAATCTTTAATCAACTGGTAGCGCGTTCAGATGTGGTGGTTGAGAACTATCGCCCTGATGTGAAGTTTCGATTAAAGATCGATTATGAGTCGCTCAAGCAGGTGAATCGCCGCATTATTTTGGCTAGTATTTCTGGCTTTGGCCAAAGTGGCCCCTATGTCAAGCGCCCAGGGTTTGATCAAGTGACTCAAGGTATGGGCGGTTTGATGGCGATCACTGGCGAGCCTGGCCATGGTCCGATGCGTGCGGGTTGTGCGGTGTCAGATTCGGCCTCTGGATTGTATTGTGCGTTAGGCATTATGACGGCATTGCTAGAGCGCGAAGAGTCTGGTGAGGGGCAGTGGGTTGAGGTGTCTCTACTCAATGCCATGATTGCGATGCTCGACTTTCAAGCGGCGCGCTGGACTGTGGACCATGAAGTGCCTGAGCAAGCCGGTAACGATCATCCAACGTCCATCCCGACAGGGGTGTTTCAAACGGCAGATGGTTATATGAATATTGCTGCAGGCGATGATGAGATGTTTACTCGCCTGTGCAAGGCTTTGGATGCGCCAGCGATTCGCTCTCAGGCAGAATACGCCGACCGGATTGCGCGCTCGCAGAATCGTGCGGCTTTGAATCAAGCGCTGCAAGCGGTGATGGTGACGCGTGATAGCGCGTATTGGACAACACGTTTTGAAGAGTGCGGTGTTGCGGGTGGTCCGATTTATAAAATGGATCAAGTCTTTGCAGACCCCCAAGTGCAACATAATCAAATGGCGGTGCCAGTACATCACCCAGAATTAGGCACTATCGAGTTGGTGAATCAACCGTTCCGCCTCTCGCGCACGCCGCATGAGATTCGCACGGCGACACCCGATTGCGGTGCCGATACCGATGCGATTTTGCATGAGCTTGGTTATTTGGATGGACAGATTGCTGACTTGCGCCAACGCTTTGTGGTGTGATCGCATAGGTGTCAAAGACACTATCTAACTACCTGATAATATTTAATAATATTTAATAATATTTAATAATATTTAATAATATTTAATAATTTTATTTATTTTGAGGTCTGGATGGAGTCTACTCGATGATTCAGATGGTGCAAAATGACGCCCCGCTACCACCGCCGGTTTTCAAGTCAGTGATTGCCGTGCGTTGGGGGGATATGGATGCCGAAGGCCATGTCAACAATACCGGATATTTTCGGTTTATGGAGGAGACTCGAATGCAGTGGGTGGTGCACTTAGGGATACCTACGGTGCCTCCCCATCCAGTGATAGTGTTGCTCAACGCCGCTTGTCATTATCACAGCCCTTTGACCTATCCGGCGACGGTGGAAGTGTCCCTGAGTCTGGGCAGGATTGGTCGCACTAGCGTGCAAACCCATTATGCAATTGAGCATCTTGAAACCCAACAGCAATGCGCTGAAGGGTTTGCAACTTTGGTTTGGTATGACTTGGCCGCGAAGAAGGCTATTGCCTTGCCCCCTGCATTGCGCGGTGAGGTGAGCTGACTATTGGTTGGCCGATGATTGGACGGTCAGTTAAAGTGTGTCAGCTTGTGATTTCCACTCGGTGACTTTGCGTTGCGCCTCTGCGATTTGGGCGCTAGTCATTCGGGGCACAATCAATTCCCGATTCTTCATAGCGGCCTCTTGGAGGTCATAAGCCCATTTTGAATAATTACGAGCGGCTAGCGTAGACAACACATAGGATTGCACCAGATCTTGATCTGCGCCTTGACCCATCGCTAGTAACACCGCGAGATTGCCTTGGGCATAGGGATTATTTTGGGCGGCGGCGAGACGATACCAATAGACAGCTTTGGCATAGTCTTGAGGTTTACCGACCCCCAACTCATACATCCGCCCTAGGCTCATTTGGGCATTAGCGTTTTTTTCTTTTGCCAATTCTGACCAGATGGCACTGGCCTCGGCGTATTCCCCGCTATTAAAGGCTGCTAGCGCGTCCTCGTGGGTAGACTCGCAGCCACTCAGTGCCGCGCACAAAACGAGGGCTGCAGCGAGCTGAGAGCTGGTTTTTTTAGTAATAAATCGTGGCATATTCATAGCGCAGTCACTGTTCGCATTAGTCCCACGGGTAGTACGATTGAGAACCTCTAGCACAGTGGTTTTCATGTGCACTGGGAGTCAACAACTGTGGATCTGATGACTATAAAGTATAGTCGACAGTTGGGGACTTATTCTTAAGCGGATGCAGAAATTTTTCTTTTAAGCACAAATTATTGAATCTGCTGGCGAATAAACTGGATCAGTCGTGCTCTAGCGGCGGTCCTTGCTTGAGGGTTGCCGCCGACGTGAACGCCAAATCCTGGACGCACGCCGTTCGGTACATCTAGACGAACCTGAACTGGTGTGGTGCTGTCAAATCCATGATAAGCATTAGGATACAACTCGATGAGGGGGCGTGGTTCAGTTGCTTGGTCCACTAATGCAAGACACGGATTCGGCGGTGTCCAATCGTCTGCTGCACCCATTAGGATTAACACAGGGGTGCTGGGGTGATAGCCGCGTTTTAAGTCATCCGAGCAACCTGGGTAAAAAGCGATGGCAAACCGTGGTTTAAGTCCGGCTTGCACGACTTCCGGATGTTTGAGATTGGTGGCTGCCAGAACGTTACTGCCGCCGTGAGACCACCCCAGCAAGCCAATCTGTTGAGGGTCGACCTCAGGCTGTTGGGATAACCAATTCAGAGCCCCCAAGGCGTCACGACGGCGTTGGGTTTGGGTGATTTTTCGAGAGCCAATGCGTTGTGTGCATAGCTCGCGTTCACCTCTAGGTGTGAGTGAGTCGGTGACCAATACATGAAAGCCTTCGGCATTGAGTAGCGCGGTATAGTCGCGCATACGAGATGATAGTCGGGTGCTGCGTGATTCGTAGGCGCCGCCGCAACCATGGAGCAAAATAATTGCTGGACTTTGTGCTGCAGTCTGCACCGGGAACCAATAACCCAATTGCATGATCTGTAGTCCATTGGCTTGATCAAAGCTGGGAATTGGTATGGGCGTCATTTCAGAATTGTTATGGGCGTGAGTGTAAATGGGCAAGCTAGTTAGAATGCCCAGAAACCAAATTTTGAATATGTGTAGAGTGCGCTGCATTAATATTTCACTATGCTATTTTTTCAATGCCATTTAAAGAGTCTTTAAAAAATAATTAAAAATAATTAAAAATAATTAAAAATCAAATAGTTATAGAATTTAATTGAGAATTTTCAGATGTGCCATTGATGCTGCCAGCCTCTACCCATTGTATTCGTCCTTTGCGTATTAACCACGGAATGAGCAGGCGATCGCCGCTCGCGGGTAGGATTTGGGTCGTGCTGTGGTCAAACCATTCGCCTTGACGCGCTACCCGTAGGGCGAGCGCCTCGGCGCTGATTCTTTGTGTAAGTAGAAAGGGCTTGAGTTCGCTGCGGGCGTTGTCCGCAAGACCAGAGATGCGGTCATGGTATGAAGCCCAAGACCGACCCTGTAGCAAATGTGTCAGGCTAGCAAAGTCTCGTTCGGCTTGTTCGATATGATTAATTTGTAAGGCATGTTGCCCTAACACGTTGGAAAATAAAATCGCGTGATCAGGGTAGGTCTTGAGCACGTCAGCGGTATTGTTGAAGAAATTACCTTGTGACCAAGTGCATACGGTGCCGCTACTGGCTAGCGCTTGCGCATGATTGAAACGGAATAAGCGGGGGGCTAATGGATCTAGGTCAATGGCATGAATTTGACGGAATCGGCATAAAAAACGACTCGGTAGTGACCAGCCTGCACTAGCGCCTAGCAACAATAATGCGTTTGTAGGGGGGTGCCATTGCGCTAGCCAGTGATCGATGGTTTCTAGAAAAGGCGTCCACAGGCGGCGATAACGAAGGGCGCGACCATGCCAAATTAATCCGCCGCTTGGAGTTATCCAAGACATGTTAGTGTTTTCAGAGGGGATTCAATCAGACCTGCAGTGGTCTGCGCCGAGCTGCGCAGACTAGGCGATAGAGGTCGATGTGTTATTAGGTAGTTCGGTTTCCATCTCACCGAAGAGTTCAGCTGAGTCATTCAGTCCTTTTTCGCGTAATTTATTCATCTTCTGAATCAGCGTTGTACGCTGTAGATGAAGTAATTGAGCAGTGCGCGAAATATTACCACCAGCATGACTTAAGGCGTTAAGAATTAGTTTGCGCTCCATGTCGGCCAGATGTGCTTTTAGGGGCACACCCTCGTCAGGGAAGTCGCGGCGTCCTTGGGCAATTAAGATAATTTCTTCGACAGAGCCAGCAACTACGTTGGGCTCATCGCTGTAAATATTTTGTAGCGCGTTGAATTCGGCCGGGGCAGTTTGTTCTTTTAAGAACTGCTCGGTGGCCTCTGTCACTAGCGTGAGTGTTGGCACTACTGAATTTTGTAGCGCCTCATACAAGCCGCGCGGTAACATTTCGCGCGATACACTCTGGGCATCAAGTTGCTGTCCTGCATAAAGGGCACTAAAACGATTCATTAAGTTTGAAAGTTCGCGGATATTGCCAGGCCATTGATACGCCATCATTGCCGCATGCAACGATGCGCCCAAGGTGACTGGTTTTTCTCCAGGAGCGGCAAACATACGAGCAAAGTGATCCACCAACTCTTTAATGTCTTCGCGACGATCACGTAGCGGTGGTGCCTTAACCGGCACCACATTAAGACGATAATACAAGTCTTCGCGGAAACGGCCAGCCGCACATTCTGCCTCAAGATCACGGTGGGTTGCTGCAACCACACGCACGTCGATCTTGATCGGACGAGAGGCGCCAATCGGATCAACTACACGCTCTTGTAGTACCCGTAATAATTTGGCTTGCATGTCTAGAGACATATCACCAATTTCATCTAAAAATAAGGTGCCACCATTGGCCAATTCAAAGCGACCCATGCGGTCGGCAATGGCACCGGAGAACGCCCCGCGACGGTGACCGAAGAGCTCGCTCTCCAGTAAGTCTTTAGGGATAGCTGCACAATTCACCGGCACGAGTGGGCCGTTGGCGCGTGGCGATAGACTATGGATGGATTGTGCGATTAATTCTTTGCCGGTTCCGCTTTCACCAGTGATGAGAACAGTGGCTGACACGGACGCGACCTTACGGACGAGTGCCTTCAGCGCTTGGGTCGAACCACATCGACCAACAATTTTTATCTGTTCATCCATCTTCTCTGCTCTCCCTGAGGCAGACTCTCTGGTCTCAAATGCGCACCATACAAATTAGCCGCTATAAAATTACGCGCTGGTGCGATGCAACTGTTGTATGACTTACTCATTAGGCTGATGCAACAACTGAATCAAAAGTAGACTATGCGATTAATATTTTAAATACCGAAGCCATAAATATTCTAATAATCAACATTATAATAGGTTTTATAGTCAATATTATTGATATTTAATTGAAGAAAATGCTATTAATGTCTATTAAGATAGTTAAAATTAAAATTGGTGTCAATAAAATTGATATTCTGTGGCGACTATAATGAATTAAACAGTAATTTGTTGTATAAATACATCATATGAGGTTATTGCGCTTCAAGTTTAGCGGCTCATTAGGTTTCTGGTTCATATTGTGGCGTTCAAAAATCATTTGTTTTGCAAAGTAGTGTAGAACAGTTGGATTAAAGCAGATTATGATCTTCAATGGCTATATGCTTGATGAAATTGCAGATTTGAGTTTTTAGAGGGGGAGCTGCTAATGAGAATACAATTATTTAAGCGGGGATTTGCTTGTGGTATCAGTCGCCTAGTTTTTTTTGTTTCCATTGCTAGCGCTTTTATGGGTGACCGGTTATGGCCAAACCTGCAACTGATTACGCCAGCGTATGCGTATAAAGTGAAGCGGGTGTGCGAGGAGGTCACGACCAAGGCTGGTACTTTTGAGAAATGTCGAACCGTATTAGACCAGTCACCACCCGAAGAGAAGAAAGATGACAAAAAGGGGGATGATAAAAAAGGTGATGCCAAGAAGGGGGATGATAAAAAAGGTGATGCTAAAAAAGCGCCTGCTGCAGGCGGTCATTGATCCGCCTAATGAGTCAGTATAAATAAATGCGGCGCGGTCTCATTGGTCGTTCACATGACACAGCTAACAAGCTGTGTCAGGCATTAATTCTGTAAACAATAGTCCCCACTTTGATGGTACCCCGAAGGGCAGGAGCCCCGTTTGATGATCGCCGCTTTTGCGTTTGCTGTGCTTCCAAGGCAGTAATCCCCGCTTTGGTGGTATCCGGATGGGCAGCTGCCAACCTTGGGCAGCGCAGGTGCGGCGCTTGAGCTCGATGGCGTGCAGTAATCGCCGCTTTGATGGTACCCCGAAGGGCAGGAGCCTTGTTTGATTAGTGCGCCTTGCGCCCAGCATAGCGACGTTATAATACAAGCCGATAAGCAAGCGAGGCCACAGAGCGTTTTGATAAGGGTGATTTGTGTGTGTTTTTTCAATGGTTGCATGGCGCTGTAATCCATTGTGAATGAATCATATAGTTTTAGATTATGAGCGAATTAAAAATTTGTCGCGCTTTAAGCCTGCTTTTTCAGCAGTCACAAGCCATAGCGGTGTACGTCCACGTCCGGACCAAGTGGCTTTTGATTTAGGGTCTATATATTTTGCGCTAATAGAACGGCTCTTGGCGCCTGGTTTTTTACCATTGATTGCTGCACGCAACTCGCTCAAAGAGACATCAGTTTTTTTCATTAGAGCGATTATTTTTTTTATCGCAGGTGTTTTATCTTTTTTGATGAGTTTTTTGGCAATTAATTGTAATTTTGCGATTCGCCGTTGAATCATGGCCTCTGTTAGTTTTGGCATAATAGTTATTTAAAATCAGTAGGTTATAAATTGAAATCGAGATCTATTTTTTGAATTAAATTTTCGAATGATGATTTTAGAATTTTTGAATTGTAAACAGTTTGGAAATAAAAATTGTCTTTAATGAATAAAAGTTTGAATTTTAAACAATAAAATATTTATGGTCATCAATTTTTTAAACGATTTTTATATTAATAATTAATATATTTTTCATTTTTAAAAAAGAAAGCCAATTATTCTATGCCGAACGTACAGCGAATTGAGGGTGTTATTTTAAGGTGGATTTTAGTGAATGATTAGTGTTATCGTGATTAATCGAGAAAAATTAACTTAAAAAATTATAATAAGAGCTAAAAAATTAAAAATTATCTTTAGAAGTGATACTTTCTGATCTACTTTAGAATTATATTAATTAGTATAATCGTTAAAGAGTGCAGTAAATTTTTCAATTAGTCTGTTTTGATTATGGGCTTAATCTGTTGTTTTAGTCGCGGCTCTTATGTTGATGTATTTTTTATATTTTTTTAGTTAATTTGAATCTTCTGAATCTTCTGAATCTTCTGAATCATTAGGCAGTGAATACAATCAAGTTGTTGCGAGTGTTCGTGGTTTCTGAGGTTATTTCTGTATAACGGGAGTCTACAATGGTAAAAATGATTTTGGGTCTGGTGGCGGCGATGTTACTTGTTGCCTCAGTGACCTTGGGTGTAGTGAATACGCTAAAGGGTAAGTCGTTAGAGAAACAAGTCTTGGCTGTGCGTACTGAGTTAAAGGAAACCAAAGCCCGAGTCGATGAGGTTGAGGCTGGCGGGCATCATGAAGATGCCGCTAAGGCCCATGCAGATGCCGCGCCGCATTGGGCTTATGAAGGCGAGATGGGCCCTGATCATTGGGGTAGTGCATTTCCAACTTGCGCGAGTGGCAAATCACAGTCGCCATTAGATATCAAAGAGCCGTTTGAAAAAGGCACTTATGAAATCAAACCTAATTACACCACCGGTCAGCTGAAAATATTAAATAACGGTCATACGATCCAAGTCAATGTGCCACCAGGCAGTACGATGCGGGTGAACGCTGAGACCTTTGAGTTGTTGCAGTTCCATTTCCATCGCCCTAGCGAAGAGCATATCAATGGTAAGCCTATGGATATGGTTGTGCACTTTGTGCATAAAAGCGAAGCAGGTAAGTTAGCTGTGATCGGTGTCTTACTCAAAGAAGGTGCAGATAACGAAGCGATTAAAACGCTGTGGGCGAATGCGCCGCAAAAAGAAGGTCCAGAAGTTGTTGTGGAGAACGTGAAATTCAACCCAGCTAACTTATTGCCTACTCGCTTGAACTATTATCACTACGAGGGTTCCCTGACAACACCGCCGTGTACTGAAGGGGTGGCATTTTTTATCCTGAATACACCAGTACATGTTTCTAAAGCACAGGTTGAGGCGTTTCCGTTTAAGTTAAATGCACGCCCAGTGCAGCCTCAGAATGGACGTAAGATTTACACCAAGTAAGTATTATTCAGTCGTCATTGTTTTTTAGATATAGAAAAGGCTTATCGAAAATTTCGATAAGCCTTTTTTTAATTTGTGGGAAAGTTATTGTGGTTTTGTAGGGCTTGCTGCGGCATCGGCTTGCGGCTCGCTGGGCGCTTCGCCCCTCGCCTCTCTGGCACAATCTGCCAGTATCCTGATCGGATTGCCAGTGGCTGCAATTCCAGACTGAGCGGCACACATTGATTTCAGACGTGCCGCCCACTCTACTTTTTCTAGTGCGGTTTGGAATGCGGCAAGTGTTTCAGGGTCATTGCGTCCTTTGGTAAGCATGCGAAGTGCGCCAATCGCTAATAGATGTTCAACGCTGGCATTTTTGGACGTGCCGACCATTGCTTCAAAGTCTTTGAGTGCAACCCCATTGGCTAAGGCTGATTTAGCTGCATCTAACTCCATTTCTTTGGTCAGTAGCTCTTCGAATTTTTGTTGGCCGCTGGATTTTTCGGTCTCTAAGGCGCTGACTTTAGCCTCAGCGTCAGCCAGTTGCTGTTTTAAGTCGATTGATTCTTGTTCCAGCGCTTGAACTTTGGGATACATCAGGCCGCCATATCCACCGGCACCAAGGCAGATGAGCGCAATAATGATGATAATGATTTTATTTCGCATAAGTTTTTCCTTTTATAAGCATGGCTTTGCCTTGATCTTATCTTGAGAGGTTCAAAAAGTAATGATTTTTGGAAATTTTAATAGGCGTATGGCACAGAGAGGTTGAGTAATTCTGACGGGTATGTAAGACTAATAGTAGGTAGTTTATTGTTGAAAAGGTATAAAGACCAATGAAAAATTTTTGGATTGGCGCGATAGTGGGTATCGTATTATTTATGGGTAGTTTATTTGCAGGTGATTTCGTTGGATTGTGGTCAGTCTCTATGTTGTCAGAGGAAGCGACTAAAAAAGCAGAAATTAAGGATCCTAAAAAACCAGAAGCCACTTTAATGACGGTTTGCGAGTTAACGATAAAGTTACCTTTGAAGGGTTTGGATAACCCCCCAGAAGTGCGCACCCAGACCGTGGTGGCAGAGTTTGATTTTGAGGCTGGTATAGGATGGTACCAAGGCCTGTTTGCGATATCAGAGACGCGTAAAGGCCAGTTGCGTGTCGATGGCAAGATGTTGACAGTATCTAGGCCCGCTATGTTTCCGCGATTTGAGACTATGGTGACTGGCGAGGAATTCACTGTCAATCGGGAAACGGGCGAGTTGCAGCAAACATTAAGTTTCCAGGGTGATCGTAAAATGAATCTCATATCCGGTTTTTGTGGCAAGTTGTTGCGGGCCCCATTTTAATTAACGATACCGTGGTATGGTCTATGTACTACTGGCTAAACACCACAAACCTGTGCAGTAACCAAATGCCCATTGTATAAATAAGTCTCCTAATGCACCGATACACAGTATAGGGATAATTAAATAGAGTATGAACAAGGTAATAGCCCGACCGGTAATGTGCGGTTCGGGGATGCAGTAGCCTAATACACTATTTTTTTTCTTTGCCATAAGAAGCTATGGGCTATGAAATTGTGAAATACACATTGGCTATTACTAGCGACCTGGGCTTGGTAGGGGGTATTGAATGAACTCTGTAGGTGGCTTCTCTGCCGGTTTGGCTGCTGGTTTGGGTGTAGGTGCTGGCGTTGGCGCAGGCGCTATCATAACGGGACGTGCCTTTTCTTGGGCCATCAGCGTCTCTACATTTTTTGTCAGCTGCGCAATCTTGGGTGCAGTGTTTTGCGTGGCTGCAACTTGCTCAGATAATTTAGCGATGGTTTTCGCTTGTGCTTGTGTTTGTGCCTCAAGGGCTTTTATTTGATTGAGAAGTAGCTTTTGATTGGCGAGATCATTCTCCTTGAGTGCTTTGATTTCGGCGCTGACTTTGCTGCTGAAATCAGTAGAGATGGTGCCAATTTTATTGTCTAATTTTTGTAGGCCATCAGTGATCGGTTTAAGATCGAATGTTGGTGCAGGTGCTGGCGGCGGGGGTGGTGTTTGTGGGATAGCAGCTTGTTTTTTTTGTTGATCGAGTTTGATGTTCATGTCAACAACACGACGTCCCACAGCTAGCATCATTGAATCTGCATGCTCAATTCGATTTTTAACCTCAGAGCTAGTAAAAAACAATACAACAATAGCAACCACCGATATTAGCGCGCCTGCGCCAAGCACGGTGAAAGCGTTGATCTTGGATTGATGCACAGAGTGGCGTAAGTCATCAACAGTTTGAACCATTTGCTCAGTGGCACCTGAGGCCAGCATGGCTGAGCGATTAGCAACCTCGGCTGCGTCCAGCACTAAAGAGACTAAGGTGTCTAGACTTTGGGGTGAGTCCTCATCGGCATTCTCACCGTCTATTGAAATTTCGGCAACGATGTCTTCAGATTTATGCTCTGCGTCCGCAGGACTGTTCTCTGCGCTATCTTCTGTGAATGTTGCATCTGCAGCAGTTGCTTCAGCTGCAGTTGAAGTTTCTGGATGGGCTTCTTCAGTGACAGTCGGTACTTCTGCTGGTTTGAAATCAGGTGCTGTGGGTTCGGTGGCCATTGTAGTAGGCTCCTCTGGTACTGTTGAGTTTGATTCTGACATTGCAGGTAAGAGATCTTTAGGCGATTCGGTGTTTGGTTTGGCAGTACCATCTTGAGTTTTAGCATACTTCATGGCCACGCCCTTTTTGATTAATAGTGTATATAGCCTTACTTTTTAGGAGTGCTAGCGGTTTTTTCGAGATGTCCTAGTCGAGCTTGTAAGTCTTGAGCCATGAGTTTTGATTGAGCAATTTTTTTGATCGCATCAGCGCTCAATGTAATGCGTTGTTTGGCCACTGCGCCACCATTCGTGCTGCCGCCAGCGCTTCTAGCTGCCAGTAGGCTCTTTGCTAATTGCGCCTTTACTTGCGGATTATTCATGCTGGCAAGATGTGCTGACTGATCTTTGAGCATTGATTTTAGTTCCGCATTGCCTTGGCGGAGTTCATTTAGTCGTTCTTGAGGGGTTTTGACGACATGGGTAGGGATGATATTAGTTTCTGTAGTGTTTATCACATGAGCGCTAATAGCGGCCTCAGGTACGATTAACTCCCCGTTGTCGGTGATCTTTACATCGAGCGCGATTTCTTCAATATGCTCGTGAATGTCTTGCGATTTCACTGGTGTATTAATGACATGATCAGCTAATGCTGAGCTCACCGGTGTGGATAGAATGTGATCGGCAATCGGTAACGAAGCGGCTTTTAATTCATCACTGCTTATAGAAGTAGTCTCTTGACTGGCGCTTACGGCTTGAGCAGTTATGGCGCCAGTATCGGTAGCCTTTAGAATGTGTCCGGCAGCTTCAATATGACCACTCTCTGTATTGGTGGTAGTAATAGCATGTGAGCTTGAAACTGGTTGGTTTAGAGGGCTTAGCTCTGGACTGTGAGGAGTAGCTGAGTCGGCATGTGAGCTTGTGGAGGCCGTTGGTATCGACTGAAGGGGAGCCGCTATTGGTCTTTGTGGAGTAGCAGTAGCAGGATTGACCACGGAGTGAATGGGGTGTGGACCATGCGTATCACTTGCATGATCAATAATATGTTCGTGTTTTTTGAAATCAGTGGACTCAAGATGTAGTTCATGCTCTGTAGACTGTTTTACTGCGGCTGCAGCAGCACGTACGATGGGGATTGGTGTGTGGGTTGAGGCCACTGGATTGGTATGAACATGTGCCGGTGCATGGTGATGCCCAGAAATAATAACAGGTGCATGCCCATGCCCAGGCGCGTGCCCATGTCCAGGTGCATGTCCTGCAGGGTGTGCAGGATGCGATGTGTGATCATGATGCGGGGTCGGACGATGCGCGTCATGGTGCAGGTGATGATCGACTGGGTGATGATTATGATGTGCGCCGTGATTAGGATGAGCACCATGTGCATGATGCTGCGGATTTTCAGTATTTTGGGAAGAGCGACTTTCCTTAGGCTGAACCCTAGGGGGGGTGGGTTCTATAGCCGGTGTGGCTATTAATGGTGACTCTACACCGTCTAGGACAGGTTGATCAGTGTTTGCCTTTGCAGGCGGTAGGCTACCTTGATCGTTTAAATCAGTTGTTGGGGTCTGTGGATTGACGTCGTCAGCCATGGTCGGTCTAGTCTCTAGCTTTGGAACTGAGTTCTTTATCTATTGCATCTTGGAGCGATCCTGTAGAGCGAATCCAAGTGTCGGGAGGAACGCCTTTTTGTGCCGTAAATGCCTCAGCTTCGGCTTTGGATTTAAATGGGCCTGAGACTACCGCATATTTAATTTTATTTTGTCCTTTGGGGCGGACTGCCACAATTAAACTCTTTGATAATACGGGGTGAGTCTTGCGCCAATTGGTGGCTTCAGCATAGGTGTCTGCGGCAATGTGCTGGACAACAATTCGAGTGCGAGGGGCTTCGATGATAGTGTTGAGCTCAGTGCGTGAGATATTGGCTACATTACCAGCCTCTGGTGTTGGCGTGTTAGCGGCTTTCTCGACCGCGGCAGGCCGTTCGGCGACAGCACCCTTAGCTGGTGGTGGAGTGGAAGCCGCAGAGTTAGTCGTATTAGTGCCTGTAGCAGGCGCTGTTGTAGTGCTGTTGGTATTATTAATATTAGTATTAGTATTGCTTGTTATGTTTGCAACATTGTTAGCCGTAGTGCTGTCAGCTTTATTGGGCAACACTTGTATGACATTCTTGCCTCCAGGGTTAGGCGTAATGGTGTTTTCTAGTGCGCCAGAGGCAGTTACAGCTGGCCCTATCGCATCGTTCGTGCGCGCAGGAATCGGGCTTGTGCCCTCTAAGGTTTGAGATAATTTTTCAGTAGATGCAGCATCTGAAGCAGTTTTTTCAGGACTGTTGGCTTCAGCACTCTCAGCGACCGGTTTTGTAGCGCTATCAGTAGCCACTTCAGTATTGGCTGTCGCAGGCGCTTCACTGCTCTGTGGTTGAATAAAGGCGCGGATGGTCGCTAGGTGGCGTGGAAATGCCAGTAATACAATGGTTGCCGCAATTGTCATCATCACCAGTAGGGTGAGTGTAACTTTCAAAATACCCTTAAATGGCGATTTTGGCGGCGGGGTGATTGCTAGAGATTCAGCTGCAGTTTCAATGGTATGGATGGGTTCGTCTTCAAAAACATCTAAGTCTAACGGTGGTTGCGGTGTAGCTAATGGATCAAATGTGCGCGGCATCGTTTTGTTGAGCAATGCCAATACCTCGTGGTCCATTCCCGCCGACCGTGCTTGGGTCAGTAAATCGTTAGCCTCTCGGGTGCTGGGTAATTGGATACGCCAGCGCATTAGTCGTTGACTAGACGCCTCTTGGCGAGTCGATTCATCGCTTGGGTACTCAATTTGCATCACAACCAGTTGCGTGTTTGCGCCTGGGAAATTATTGACTAATCGGGTTAATAGTTGGGATTCGGCTGCAGTGATAGACTCATCGTGGTTGAGCATCAATATGCGTATGGGTTCACCTGCTGAGCGTTGTCCCATCGCCTCTTGCATTGATAAATCGCCCAACATTTGATTGAAGCGGTCAAGAACCCCAGCGGTATCGCTGGGCGTGTAGACTTCAACTTCGAGGTTTGGCATGGCCCTGAGGCGATTCAGGATTAGTTTGCCGTAGTGGGCTAATGTGGCACCATTAGTGGCGCTAATGGCAATACTCATACCGCCTTTAGCAATTGCAGCACAAACGCTGTCGCGACGCTCCCGATCACTAGGGCGAAAGAATATCTCACCATCTTCAAATAGGCTGTCGTTGGAAAAGGTGTCAGAGTTAGTTGGTTCTATCATGAGTTCATTATATCTGTAGCGCGTCGACCTTCACTATCAAACTCCCACGCGGGTGGCACCTGAATTGCTGGCCTTGGGCGGGGCGGGACGCCGGGTTGGAAACTATTGAGGTTAAATACGTAGGCAATGACCTGAGCTGTGGCCTGGTAGAGCTCCTCTGGAATTGGATGGTCAACTTTGGTTGTAAAGTAAAGTGCACGCGCGAGTGGCGGTGCGGGGAACATATGCACGCCCGCGTTTTTGGCTTCCTCACGAATACGCATGGCAATTTCATTGGCACCCTTCGCCAGAAGTATCGGTGCGCCATCGCTAGAGGGGTCGTAGGCTAATGCCACAGAAAAGTGTTCGGGGTTGGTGATCACCACATCAGCGTCTTTGACGCGCTCCATCATCCGTGCATTGGCCATTTCTCGTTGACGGCGTTTAATTTGCGCGCGAATCTCTGGGCTACCCTCTGAGTCTTTCATCTCATCTCGTACATCTTGCTTAGTCATTCGCATTTTTTTGGTAAACGATACGCGCTGATAAACGGCATCAGCAAAAGCAATGAGCACTAGCGAGGATGTGATGATCACTGCAGACTTAATAATCAAAGTCAGGGCGATTGCAGTTGCAGGTTCTGCGCTCATCGATTCAATTCGCATCAACTCTGGCATGTGATCGTTAATGACCCATACCATCATCGCACCAACAATAGTGAATTTAGCAAGCGCCTTAATCAGCTCAACAATCGCGCGCATCCCAATCAAGCGTTTGAGGCCACTAAAGAAATTGAGTTTTCCGAAATTAGGCAATGCCGATTGCATTCTGAATAAATAGCCACCGGTAAGACCGGAACCAATAATAGCGGCTAATAATGTGAGTGCTAATACTGGCAGAATAATGAAGAACGCCTCACCCACTTGCTCTGCAAAGTGACGTGGCAGCAAAGTGGCGTCGTGAACAATACGGGCATCAAAGATAAAACCGGATGCGAACAAGGTGCGTACCGATTGGGCCAATTTATCACCATTGAACATGATGAAAATTAAGCCCGTTAAAGTTACTAGGGTGGCAGGTACTTCAACAGATCGAGCAGACTCACCTTCCTCACGCGCCTTTTCCAAGCGGCGCGCGGTAGGTTCTTCGGTCTGGTCTTCTGCTGAACTGTCTTCAGCCATTATGTAATCCCCAGAATTGTATGAATTTTCTCAAAGCCTTGTTGCCACAACCACACCATCCGATTGCCAATGCCTGTCATTGAAATGATCAGCATGATAAAGCCGGCGATTATGGTGGCAGGCAGTCCGACTGAAAATATATTGAGGCTAGGGGCTGCACGCGTGACTATACCAAGGCCAGCGTTGATCAGTAATATGGCGCTAATGACTGGTAGGGAGACTAATAATGCGCCTAAGAACAACATGCTACTCCATGCCAGCATGCCACTGACACTTGCAAGGCTGAGTAGAGACTGTCCTGTTGGCAGTGCGTTAAAACTTTCGGCAATCACAGTGACAAATAAGATATGGCCACCCATGCCTAAGAAAATCAATGTAGACATGATCATGAGAAACTCAGACAGCACCGGTACGTTACCGGAGTTGGGGTCTAGTAAGTTGGCCATGGATAGTCCCATGGTTGCCGAGATTGCTTGTCCAGCAATAATTAAAGCGCTGGCAATAATTTGTAGGGTGAAGCCCATGATCGCACCAATGGCGATTTCATTGAATATAGCCGATAGGCCCGCAGGAGATACGGGGTCAATCACTGGCCAATCACGGGTAGGGTAGATTAGGGCAGTGAGTGCAATGGCGAACATTAAACGTACCCGAACATTAGCTGCTTCAGCAGAAAATACTGGTGCAGTCATTAAGGCTGTGGTGATCCTGATCAGCGGCCACAGGACTGTTAGAAATTTAGCAATAATATCTGCAGAAAAAACGTTCATTGATTAGGTTAACAATCTCATGATCGGTTTAGAGAAATAATCCTGGAATCTTCTCGAATACGCGATGAATGTAGTCAGTCAAAACAGTGAGTTGCCAATTGCCGAACACAATAATTGCAACGCCTACGCCAATCAATTTGGGAATAAAACTCAAGGTGGTTTCGTTAATTGAGGTTGCAGCTTGAATAATACCAACGGCAACGCCAATGACTAGAGCAACAAGTAGTAAGGGGGCGGAAACCAAAACGGTAATCCACATGGCTTCACGAACGAGATCAACAACTGATGCAGTTTCCATAATTATTCTCTACATTGACGCAAAGCTGGAGGCCAGTGAGCTCATGGTTAAGGTCCAGCCATCGACCAGAACAAAGAGCATCAGTTTTAAGGGCATAGAAATCATCATGGGTGAGAGCATTACCATGCCCATGGACATCAGGACACTAGCCACAATTAAATCAATGATGACAAAGGGAATGTAGATTAAAAATCCAATAGTAAAAGCACTCTTTAACTCTGAGGTAATAAATGCAGGCACCAAGGTTGAAAAGGGCACTTCAGCGGGGTCGGCGATTGGTCCCTTACCCGAGATTTGCACAAAAGCTGCGATTTCATCTTGGCGCGTTTGCTTGAGCATGAACGCTCGGATGGGCACTTGCGCTGCGGCAATGGCTTTATCCCCAGGTAGTGTTTTATTCATGTAAGGTAGAAGTGCTTGGTCATAGACCGAAGTGAGCACGGGTGACATGATAAAGAAAGTTAAAAATAGAGCTAATCCCACCAGTACTTGATTCGGTGGTGTCTGGCCTGTGCCTAGTGCTTGTCGTAATAGTGACAAGACGATGATAATTCGAACAAATGGGGTCATCGACAACAGTAAAGAGGGCAGCAGTGTCAGTGCTGTCATCAGTGCCACAAGCTCTAAGGTCAAACTATAGTTTGCGCCCTTGCTGGGGTCGCCTGCGACATTCAATACTGGTAAGCCTTGGGCAAAGGCAAAGGCTGGTGAGAGTATTAGTAGTGCTAAAAGTAAGTAGCGAAGTGGTTTCATCAGCGATTTACACCTTTAGTTTGAGTCGCTGCACGTATTAAATTGTTAAAGCCACTGGTTTTGAGGGCAGCGCCAGACATTGTTGGGGCTGGTGCTGAAGCTGTGTTAGGTGATGCGCTGCGTGCATCGCTAGGCCATTCCCCTAAACTCTCAATTCCATGCTGGGTGATGCCAAGGAGAATTTCTTTGTCACGCACTTTTAATAGAACCAAGCGTTGGCGGGAATCTATCGGTAGCATTTCAACCACGCTCATTAATTTTTCTGGGCGACTCACACTTTTGAGAGAGAAGCGCTTCGATAGAAAAAATAATATGGCTAGTATTGCTAATACCGATATAAATGTGACTGCGAGTTGTAACCAATCATTACTAGCCACTGCACTATTGGGCGGCATGGTAATTAGATGTTCCGGATGCGTTCAGCGGCAGTAACGACGCGGGTGAGGCGGATGCCGTAGCGTTCATTGACGGTCACGACTTCACCTTGTGCAACTACCGTATTGTTGACGAGTAGGTCTACGGGTTCGCCAGCGATCCGATCGAGTTCGACAACGCTGCCTTGCGCTAAGCGTAGAAGATCATGAATTTTTAATACTGCGCTTCCCACTTGAACGGAGAGTGTTACAGGAATATTTTGTAGCATATTTGCTGTAATTTGGCTTTCATCCTGATCTGCTTCGTAGCTTTCTTCGGCATTAGAAGGGATATCTGCAGCTTCGTTTGATTCGCTCATGCTTAGTGCTCCTTGTGTACTTCTGGTTCGATGACTGACTCAATTTTTACCGCAATGTTGGGGCCGGATTGACCGACCACGCATTCGAATGCAGGGATTTCGTTAATGACAATGCGTGCATTTTTGTCTTTTTTGAAATATAAAATATCGCCCGCTTGTAATTGGTTGAGCGCGCCAATGGTCAGGTCAATATTGCCCAACATCACTTGCGCCTCTAGTTTGGCATCCCCTACAGCTTCGTGAATGTCTTGTGTCCACTTACGGTCGGAATCGTCATGGCCACCAGCGCCTTGCACGCGACTGCGTAAAAGTTCACGAATCGGTTTTAATGTAGCGTAGGGGTATACCAGGTCGACATAGCCTTTGGCTTCGCCGTTTTCAGATTCAAAGTGACAGAGGATCACTAGGTCATTCTCATCAGAGATTTGTGCAAAGTTAGGATTGATCTCTGAGCTGACTTTTTCAAACTCAATCTCCATGAGTGGCGCCCAAGCCTCTTTCATGCACTTGAAGAATAAATCTAAAATTATATTGATCACGCGCGTTTCAGTCGGCGTGAAAGCTCTGCCAGGGGGTACGGGTGCAGCACCTTTACTGGCACCACCAAAGAAATTCTCTAGTGATGAGACAATCATGTTGCGATCAATAATGATCATCGATTGACCGCGTAGTGGTGGCAACATCACCACGTTCACAGCTAGGGGTGGAGGGCGATCAGCGAGGTATTCGCCAAACTTCATGAGTTGCACGCTCTTTGGAATCATGCGTGGACTAGTACGTAACTCCTCTAACAGACCAAGTCTAAATGAGCGGATAAACCGATCATTAATCATGTCTAAGGAAGACACATTAACGCCTAGAGTGCTGTCTTCGGCTGATAAGTCGTGTTTACGGACTTGGGCGTTTTCGTTAAACCCAGTGTCGGTCTCTACACTGCCATCTTGGATGCCGGCGGCTAATGCCGCCATCTCTTCGGGGGTCAGTAAGTTCGAGGATGCTTCCATAGTGATTCAGTTATCCTGGTCGTCTCAAGCGTAAACTATTTGTGTATTACTGATAGACAAATTCGGTGAAAAATACTTCTTCAATACCACCAAAGTCTTCCAGTCGCTCGAGCTCAGCATTGATACGGTCTCGTAGTCGTTGGGCTAGGTCAATGCGGAAGTCAGGCTTAGTAAGCTCTGGTTCTGTGACTTGACGCAAAACATTGAGTGCGGCAGAGCGTAGTGCAGTGCGGTGCTTTTCTACATTCTTGGCTACACGGTCGTCGTAGAGTGTCATTAAGGAGAGAGATACTTGCATGACTTTTTTCGAACCTGAAACATTCGCTACTAAGGCCTTAGAATCCAGATCGATATAGCTTTTCTCGAATTTAGCTTGGGCGTCAGCAGGGATTTCTTTCTTTTTTGGGGGCTCATCTTTACCGCCTTTGGCATCCTTACCTTTATCGCCATGTGCATCCTTAGCTTTATCGCCATGAGCATCTTTAGGGGCACCATGGCCACCATCGGCTGACGCTTCTAGGGCAGCATCTGGATCCTCGGGTTCAGCTTTAGTAAATGCGCCCGCAAAAAATAAGGTGCCCACTAAGGTGCCCACTAAAAGAACAACGGCTAATACTGCAACCAAGATGATCTTTAGTTTTGAACCTTTCTTTTCTTCTACTTCGACTGTTTGTTCTTCTGCCATGATGAGTATTCAATCAAAAAAGTTAAAAAAATCAATAATAATCCAATGCTTAGCGCAAGTATAAACACCCTATATCAAGAGGTCGAGAGCTAAGATGCATTACTAAGCTAGAACTGATACTAAAATGCTGTGAGTACGGATTTTATTTGCCCGTTTTACTAACCTTAGTGTCAATTTCTCGTCTGTATTAATTAAAAATGGTATCTATATAGCGTATTTTAGCAATTATCATGCCTGAAATTGCATTAATACGCTAGGGCTTGGATAGCGGTGCGCTCAAAGCTATGCGTCTATGAACAACGCGTGTTTTTTCGAGAGGGGGTGCTTGTACGATGCTAACCCCGCTTGGGCAGTGCGTTTGGGATCTTGACTGATGTGCAGTCTACGCTTGCTAGGTGCGGTGTCCCTGCTGTGGTTAAACCATCACGTCTAGGTTACCTATCGATGGGTCGGGTTTGCGCGGCGATGGGGTAATTGTGGTGCTGTCATCTGCGCTCGTGTTGTTGCGATTGCTCTTGGTGGCGCGGAAGGTGGGCTGTTGTTGTGTTTGCGGCTCACCACTGTTGGCGTTGGATTGGTTGGAACCTCTGGCGTCTTGTCCAACGTTCATTCGCCCCATAGAGATGCCTGATTCTTCCAGGCTATCTTTGAGCTTATTCATGCCTTGCAGGATTAAGTCGCGGGCGTTTTTGTTGGTGGTGGTGAAGTCTGCTTCTAATTGCTTGCCTTCGCGCATATGTAACTGGATATCAATTTTGCCTAAATGTGCTGGGCTGAGTTGAATCGTCATGCTCCAGGCGCCACGGGCAATTTGGGCAGAAAGGCGTTGCCCAACAGCTTCTGCCATTTGATTGGCTATCTGTTGATATTGCTCGGAGCGACGGAAATAAGCATCACTCATACTTTGTTCATGGTTTGGTGTAGAGCTACTTAAATCAATGGTTGTAACTTGGTTTGCAGTTGACTGACTAGTGGGTGTGGTCAGTGTGCTGGTGTTGGCGATTGACTCTAAGTTGCTGTTTCTTAATAATAAATCGTTCTTGTCGGCGGCATCGATCGCGCTACTTAGTGGGCTTAAAGCGCTTGGCAAGGGGCGGATTTCTGGTGCTTGATCCGTATTGATTGTTGTGGCAATCGAGAAGCGTTCGGGGCGATTGAATGCAGCAATATTAGGCACGAATCCGGCTATTTTGGCATTGATTGCATCATTGTTGAGGCGCGATACAGTGATCGGTGAATTGGTATTCAGTGCAGCCTCTAGGCTAGATTTGCGATCGACTTTTTCTTTGTCGCTACTCAATTCTTTAAGCGGTTGATTGACATTCGCAATGGCCATTGAGCGGGCAGCATCTCTATGGAACAAGGGGTTGTTTCCCAGAAACTCAGTTGCTGGTGTTGTGGGTTTGGTGGGATTGGTAGGAATCAAAGTCGCTGCTGATTTGGCGTCGGCTGTGCTCGGTACGGTTGACGGCATCGGGGCTGCGCCAGCCATAACTTGTTCTGTGGCTTCGGTACCTTCTAGTGTGACCGGATTTTCGGTCGCTGTAGATAGAGTGTTGATCGCTAATTGAGGGCCTATGTTCGGATTTATGGCTGACTGATCGGCGACTTGTGTGGAAACCGTGGGTGCGGAAACAGCAGGTGCGGAAATCGTGGGCGCTGAGATAGCGAGCGTTAAATCTACAGTAGGTTTTTGTGCGGTGTTATCAACCACTAGGCTGAGAGTGGGTTTGGACGCATCTGTCGCGTTGTCAGCTGCCGCATCTATGTGCTTTTCTGTGGAGACAGTTTGTTTGCCCAAAATCATCGAAATCATATGGGGTGGGAGCAGTGCGAGAGCTGCGGTTAGATCTGAGACTTCGGTTTTGTCTTGTTTAGGCTTTTGCTCTTTGGTCGCGGCTGCATTGGCCTCGCTAGCATCTGCGCTGTCGCTTTGCGGGCGATTATTTGCGCTGGTATCGCTAGCGTTTGGATTGGTATTTTTAGCGGCAAGCGGCAAGCTTTTGCCGCTTAGTGCGGCAGGTTTTGTTGCGTTATTTGTGCCCTCGATTGCCACTTTTGCCTGATCAAGCGCGCTATCAAATCCACCTTCGGCTTCGCTGTCGCTGCGTGGCGTTGCAGGAGGCGCCCCAGTATTCTTGCTAACCTTATGATTTGAAAGACTTATATGTGTAAAGTTGGTGTGTGACATAAGCGTAATCCGTTATAAATACTGGGCTAATTAACTCGCAGATGTTGAGTTAGACGATTCTTATTAAGCAAGAATCGTGACAGCACGCTGGGATTTGATTTGGGTGTCAAAATAAGCTTACATGTTTATTGCAAAGCAAAAACTGCGCTAGACGCTGAGCACAGTGATCATGGCTTCAGAATCAGGTGGGCAAGATAAGTAGGGGGGGGCAAGCGAGGGTGAGTTCGAAAGAAGTTAAGGTCGAAAGAAGTTAAGGTCGAAAGAGCTTAAGGTCGAAAGAAGGCGGGGGGCGATGACGTTTTTCTGGCGGAAAGTTTTTGCCAGTTATTGTCAATCATTGCCACGGTCTGGCGCGCTATTTGCTTATGAGGTAGTCGTGAGTGTCATTTTATGAAACCTTTTAAACAAAAGTTATATTATTCAGTAACTTAGATAAAACACATGTCGACTATTGCCCTGTCATTTTTCCGTCGTCACTTTTCCAACATTCGTTTTGGCGATCTTGGCATTCCTTTTGTCATCATGGTGATTATGGGAATGTTGGTCATTCCATTACCGGCAATGCTGTTAGATGTGTTGTTTACCTTTAATTTATTGGCGGGCATGATCATTATCATGATCGCAATTGGTACGAAGCGGCCCTTAGATTTCTCGTCTTTTCCTGCTGTGCTGTTATTGACTACGATGCTACGACTAGCCCTCAATGTGGCTTCAACCCGTGTGGTATTGGTTGAAGGCCACAAGGGTGCTGATTCTGCAGGTAAGGTGATTCAGGCCTTTGGTGAGTTCGTTATTGGTGGCAACTACTTGGTCGGTTTTGTGATCTTTTCGATTTTGATGATCATTAACTTTATTGTGATTACCAAGGGTGCTGGTCGGGTGTCTGAGGTGATTGCCCGCTTTACGCTAGATGCGATGCCCGGCAAGCAGATGGCAATTGATGCCGATTTAAATGCCGGTGTGATTACTCAAGAAGTCGCTAAGGTCCGACGTGCTGAAGTGGCGCAAGAGGCTGAATTTTTTGGAGCGATGGACGGTGCCTCTAAGTTTGTGCGCGGCGATGCGATCGCTGGCATTATGATTTTGGCGATCAATTTATTAGGTGGATTGATTATCGGTGTGCTCATGCATGGTTTGTCGATTGGTGAGTCAGCAAAAATTTACACCTTGCTGACCATTGGTGACGGCTTGGTTGCGCAAATTCCGGCAATGTTCCTGTCACTCGCTACCGCGATGATTGTAACGCGGGTCACTACTGCGCAGTCTATGACTGAGCAAGCATCTACGCAATTGTCTAAGCCCGCACCCTTATTTATATCGGCTGGAATTCTATTACTGCTTGGTGTGATCCCCGGGATGCCGCATCTCGTGTTTTTGTTGTTAGGTGCAGTCACCATGGGTTTAGGATACTTAATGCTGCAAAAAGCACCGCCTGTTGTCGCCTTGCCAACACCAGCGGAGACTGCAGCAGCCGCTGCGGCTGCGCCCAAGGAGTTGGATTGGAATGACGTTGAGCATGTAGATTTAATTGGTTTAGAAATTGGCTACGGTTTGATACCACTCGTGAATGCGGAGACAGGTGGTCAGTTAATGTCGCGCGTTAAAGGGGTGCGTAAGAAGTTGTCGACGGAACTCGGATTCTTAATCCCCACGGTGCGTATTCGCGATGCGCTCAATCTAGATCCGGACACGTACAATATTGTGCTCAATGGTGTGGTGCGTGCAAGTGGTCAGATTAAAACTGGTCGTGAATTGGCAATTAACCCAGGTCAGGTCTATGGTCGGATTGAAGGAATTCCTACACGGGAGCCGGCTTTTGGTTTAGAGGCGGTCTGGATTGATCCGTCCCAGCGCGACTATGCTCGCACGCTGGGTTACACAGTTGTTGATTTAAGCACGGCGATTGCAACGCACTTAAATAAAGTGTTGCGCGAGAATGCTGCAGAGTGCCTCAGCCACGATGAAGCCCAGCAGTTGCTCGATAAACTGGCGAAACGTCATCCTAAACTGGTGGAAGATTTATCACCGTCACGCCTGCCATTGGCAACCATTACTCGTGTATTGCAGAACTTGTTGGGTGAGTCTGTGCCGATTCGTGATATGCGCTCGATTGCTGAAGCATTGGTTGAGGAAAGCGGTCGCACGCAGGATCCTGAGCAACTCACTTCACTCGTGCGCCCGAAGTTAGGTCGCTTGATTGTGCAGAGCTTGAGCGCAGGTCTGGAGAGTTTGTCGGTGATGACCTTAGCGCCTAATTTAGAGCAAATTATTCGCGGCTCGATTCAGCAAAGTCTGCCAGGTCAAGGCCCTACGCTAGAGCCGGGTTTAGCAGAGAGCTTGTTCGAGGCTTTGCGTAAGAGTGCAGCCCACGTGCAAGAGCAGGGATTTACCGCTGTATTGGTGGTTTCACCAACCGTGCGCCCTTGGCTGTCTAAGGTTGCTCGGCATCGTGTGCCTGAGATGACAGTCTTGTCTTATAACGAAATTCCAGATGATCAAGCAGTAAAGATTGTTTATACAGTAGACACCGAATTGAAATAGCCTGAATACGTATTGAATGAATTGATTGCATTACTTTTTAAACTTTAATTGTTACGGACGGAAATTATGGAACTCAAACGAATAGTCGCTAAAGATAGTCAAAGTGCCACCACCAAAGCGATCGAGCTCTATGGCGCAGATGCGCTAATTGTCTCTAGCGAACGTGTCAATGGCAAAGTTGAAGTCATTGTGGCAGTTGATATTCGATTAGAGACTAAGCCGTCAGCGGCAAGTTTCGCCTTAAAAGGGAATAAGGCCTTTGGTGATGTGATGCAACATAACCTCAGTATGGGTAGAGCCTCAGCGAAAGCCGAGGCTCAAGACAGCAATCCAGGCCAGCGTGATTCTATTCGTGCCCGTGAGATTGTGGACTTGGTGCGTGGTGAGTTGGCTGAGATGCGTCGTGAATTTAGAATTTCGAGTCAAGTCGGTATGTGGGCGGGCACCCGCGGCATGTCGGCTGAGTTAAAACCACTCGTGCAAGCTTTGAACGATGCACAAGTGCCGGCAGCCATGCGTGCTTTATTAATAGACCGTGCAGCTGAAGTGGAATCGACCGATGAGGCTGTTGTTGCCATTGAAACTTGGCTCAATGATGCGATCGCGCGCCAACATGAAGTCGGTTCATTAGAAGGGGTGCATGTGGTTGCTGGCCCCTCAGGTGCCGGGAAAACCATGATGATTGGTCGCTTGGCGATGGCGCATGCGAAAGAATACTTACCAGACCAAGTTGCTGTAATTAGTTATAGTGATTTGCGTCCAGGTGCTTGGAGTCAAACGCAGATGTTAGCGGCGCAAGCCGGTGTTGATTGCTTTAGAGCCTCGACTGATCAGTCATTAGTTGAAATTTTAGGTGAGCTGTCGACCCGTCGCTTAGTATTGATTGATACCCCAGGCATTCAAGTGCCTGAGCATATGGCACGGATTCGTCAACGTGCGCCACATGCACAATGTCATTTATTATTGCCAGTAGACTCATCGGTAGTCACGATTAATCGCTATTTGGCAGATCATTCAAAAACTTGGGTATCCTTGATGCTCAGTAAGTTAGATGAAATGGCCCAGCCTTGGCCATTGATTCAAGCGCTTTGTGATCATCCAATTCCATTGTCATTCTCCAGTACAATGGCGACCGGCGGTGGTTTGAGTGCGGCCTCACAGCTTAAGCATATTGTGGCTGCAGCCATTGCGCAGTTGCGTAGTCAAGTTGCATTGATCAATGCCGCAGAGCAGGGTGGTCAGTTGAATGTTCAAAATCCAGAGTTAGGTTTAGGGTTTGGTTTGCCAGTGAGTCCTGAGTTGACTCGTGCCGCCAGTGCTACATCCAGCTTTCAGAGTTTTGCCCATTAAGGCTTGAGCGTTACCATAAAAAAATAAGGTGCTGGATGGGGCATATCAATGTCATCGGCGTGGCGAGCGGAAAAGGGGGAGTCGGGAAAACATCAATCTCGGTGAATCTCGCGGTGAGTCTCGTCCGGCGTGGCCATAAAGTCATGATCTTTGATGCGGATCTTGGGCTGGCCAACGCTCAGATTGCGATGGGATGCCCGACAGAATATAACTTAAGCCATGTTCTCGCCGGCCAAAAAAGCTTGAGTGAAATTGCTGTGACTAGCCAAGAAGGGGTGCGACTGATTCCGGGCGCCTCAGGTATGCAACATATGGCGTCTTTAAGTATTGAAGAATCAGCGGCAATTGTGCGTGCGTTTAGTTCTATGCGTGAAGAAATCGATTACTTGATTGTCGATGTTGCGGCAGGCCTGTCCCGATCGGTAGTGACTTTTATGCAAGCAGTGCAACGCCGTTTTATTGTGGTGAAAGATGAACCCTCTTCCATTGCTGACGCTTATGGCACGATTAAAGTATTGGCGCGCGAGTGTGCCTTAGATGAAATTTATTTAATTCCTAATATGGTGGAGAGCCAGGCGGCGGGGGAAAATTTATACCGCAGGCTGCGCGATGTGTGTTATAAATTCCTTGGAAAATCAGTAGGTTACCTTCACTCTGTGACCTTTGATGAGAACATGATTAATGCCAGTCGTGCTTATAAGTCTATGCTCGAATATGCACCACGCGGTAATTCGGCGCGTGACTTTATGGGGTTGGCACAATCCTTAGAAACCTTGCCACCCTTGACGCGAGTCTCCGGTGATATTCAGTTTTTTGTAGATCGAATGGTTGCAAATCGCCTCGGTTCGTGAGTCAATTAGCACATGAGCAAGAAATTAACCGATGAATATGAGGCCGCGACTGGCAGTAATGTCAGCGAAGCGCTGATATTGGAACATCTGCCTCTGGTGAAACGTATCGCAGTGCATCTGCGCGCGCGCGTGCCGCGCTTTATGGAGTTTGATGAGTTAATTCAAGCGGGCATGATGGGTTTAATTAAAGCAGCGAGATCTTATGATGCCTCAAAAGGTGTGGCGTTTGAGGGTTTTGCAACAATTCGTATTAAAGGTGCAATGTTAGATGAAGTGCGCCGCATGTCTTATTTACCACGTTCTGCGGTGGCCATTAATCGCAGTCACGATGAATCCGCATCCGAATTATCATCGCGCCTAGGTCGTCTGCCATCGAGCTCAGAGTTAGCAGAGTTCATGGGTAAAGAAAGTGATGATATGGAGCGAGAGCGGGGAGAGGCGCAACGTTTTGAGACCACCTCTATAGAAAATATGCCGGAAGTGATCCAAAACATTGCAGAAGATGAGTCGCAGCGTCCGGATATGCTGATGGAGCAGTCGCAAATGCACGAAGCCCTAGAGAATGCGATTGCGGCACTACCTGAGCGTGAGCAACTTATCGTGTCCTTATATTATGTAGATGAGTTAAATTTACGCGAAATTGGCGAGACCATTGGCGTGAGCGAAGCGCGGGTGAGCCAGTTACTCTCGGCCATTGCCAAGACGTTACGTAAAAGCTTGCAATTTAAACTCAAAATTTTTGGCCGATATTAAAACGGCTGCTCGTGAAGCCCGTCAATACACTCGATTACATTGATCTGACAAAACCCTTAGTTTTGATACAGTAGGGTGATACTAATCCGACGGTTACGCGGATCGAGAGGATCTTTCGAGTTAAATGGTTCTGTATCGGCAACGCCTTCAATTCTTGACCAACGTTTGGGGTCAGTTCCGGCTTTAGTCATGATTTGACGAGTGATTTCAGCGCGCTCTGCAGAAAGTGACCAATTATTGCGATCTTTATTGGCAAATTGCGCGCTATCGGTATGGCCACGCACTTTCACTTTATTGGGCATGCTATTAATCGACCGAGCAATCTCGGCTATTAGAGCATTGGCACGACCAGAGAGTTGAGTGGTGCCTGATGCGAACATTGAGAAATCAGCCTTATCGATGACTTCGATTCTCAAACCCTCTTTTTCACGCACAAAATTGACTTGTTCCTTGAGTTTTTCTAGGCTTTTATCGTTGCCCATACGCTCATTGAGTTCTTTTTCGAGCTTTTCGAAATTCTTTTTATCTTCTTCACGGGCAATTTTCTGGCGCTCTTCTTCGCTGATATTGTTGCCAGAGTCTTTGCCGTCTTTGCCTTCTTGCCCATCTTTTTCGCTATCTTTGGAGCCGGTCATCTCGCGTGGCGTCAGCACCTGCATTAAAGCAGTTTGGGCAGAGCTATTGGGTAGCGCTTGTTCATCAATCATCGACTGTCCACCCATAATGCCGGTGGAGCCTGAAGTAGTATTGATGGTGATGGCAGATTGTGTCAACGCAGTAGGTTTAAAGTAATCAGCAACACTTTTACGTTGTGAGGTATTGGTCGCGCCAAGCAGCCACATTAACAAAAAGAACGCCATCATAGCGGTCATCATGTCGGCAAGCGCAATCTTCCATGCACCACCGTGGGCACCACCATGACCCTCATCGATAATCTTTTTAACGATAATCGGGGCTAGGGGTTCGCCTTCTCCCTCGCCTTCGGCAGGGGGTTCGGTAGGTGCAGGTGTGGCGCCATCAGCAGGTGCTTCGGCAACAGCTGCGGGGTCTTTGACTTCCTCTTCGGCGGCCGGCGGCGTTTCGGGCTTTGCGTCTTCAGCCACGATTACTTACCTCTTAGTCCGTCGAAGATTTCCGAGAATGAGGGCTGATTATCATGACCAATGGCAACTCGCGCGGCCTCAATAATGACCGGCATGGGATGACCATTGAGCGTGCCAACAATAATTTGTTTAACAACGTGGTAGATCTGACCTTCATCGTCAACAATTTGCTTTAAGCGATTACCAATTGGATCGGCAATACCGTAAGCCAACAACACCCCCAAGAACGTTCCAACCAGCGCACTACCAATCAAAGCGCCTAGCACTGCAGGGGGTTGGTCAATCGCGCCCATGGTTTTCACCACACCTAACACGCACGCCACAATCCCTAGCGCAGGCAGCGCGCCAGCAAGACCAGCAAAAGTCTCCGCCGGCTTGAGCGCTTCATGATGATGGGTTTTGATGGCTAAGTTCATGATGTCTTCAATCGCATCAGGTCTTGGTGCCGAGGAGGAAACGACTAGTAAACGAATGGTATCGGTAATTAAGTGAATGAGCGCATGATCTTTTAAGAGCTTTGGGTATTCACCAAAAATCGCACTCGCTTCTGGGTTCTCTACGTGCGACTCAAGGGCTACTGCGCCCTCTGCTTTTAGAACTTTCATAATCTTCGAGACCAAGAAAATCACATCCATGTAATCTTGCTTTTTGAATGCTGGACCGGCGATGAGTTTGCCGATCCCGCCGAGTGTGCCTTTAACAATCGTCAAGCTGTTACCACAGATCATCGCACCAGTGGCGGCACCGCCAATAATGAAGGTCTCAATTGGCGCAGCTTTGATAATTGGCGCCATATGGCCGCCAGCCATCACAAACCCACCAAACACGCAGACAAACATAATGACTAGACCGACAATACTCAGCATTGCAAACTCCTAAAAGCAATCAGGGCCTATAGCGTATCATGATGTGACACGCATGGCAGCCATTTTTGAAGGGATAATAGACCATGCTTCACGCACTTCGTTCATCAGACTGCGTACTTCGTGCAGACCCTCAATGTCATTTTTGAGGTTGATGTGCAACAAACGACGTGTCACATAACTATAAAGTTCAGATAAATTGCGGGCAAGATCGCCGCCTTTTTCGTAATCTAGGGCATCTAACAGACCTAATACAATGCGAGAAGCTCGTGAAACTGCCTTGGCTTTTTCAGCAATGTTATTGGCGCGCATATGACCTTCAGCCACATCAATACTCTCAATAAATCCGTCCAGTAACATTTGGATGAGTTGCGTGGGGTTGGCTTGGTTAACACCGGTTTCCACCATTACTGCGCCGTAATCGGCTGCTGCTCTGCGATTTAGCATCATGATTGTCTAGCTCCTGTTTAATTTCGCCATCTAAGCTAGGTATCGGCAGGTTTGTGCGGAACTTGAGGCATTAGCGCAAAGTAATAAAAAAATCACGCCTGGCCTTGATTGTGTTGGTTAGGGGGCGCAATCTCAGCAAGCTGAGTTGCATCGGGGTTTGCAGTGTCGTCAACTAAAGCCTCAGGCGCGGGCGCCGGCGCTGGCAACAAAGATTTAGAGAGTGGAAAGGGCCGCATACTCAAAAGCGTATATATTTTCTCGGCGGCTGCGTCTAACTCGGTAGCCAGATCAGTGAGGTTAGCGTTGAGGTCACTGGAGCGCTTGATACCCAAGGCATAAATAATACCCAGTGGCTCAGGGGGGAGCCAAGACATTACTTGCCCTTCGCTGGTTTTAATCGGGCGCGTCGGGTGTGGCA
>Ga0114958_10000109_pt1 | contig 66886 bp, 66 predicted proteins | sample C_130208_EF_Meta_FD_89577 | JGI IMG/M metagenome (GOLD analysis project Ga0114958, IMG submission 89577) | Freshwater microbial communities from Lake Croche, Canada to study carbon cycling - C_130208_EF_MetaG | ecosystem: Environmental > Aquatic > Freshwater > Lake | place: Lake Croche, Canada...
CTTGGGTGACATAAGCGTCAGCCAGCATCGCGGGCACCGTGCCAAGGCACAGGGCCGCAATAATGGGCAGGCGCTGCACTGTGGGCCAAAAGCTTGCCGCATAGCGATCAAGCGCCAACCCGAAGACCAAAATCCCCCAGAGCGCCAAAACAACTGCCGACCCCGCAAACCGCTCGCGCCGCCAGCCTCCCAGCAACACCAGTTGCAACCCCCCCATCAGCGCCAAATGCAGCATCAGATAATCGGCCACCAGAACCGGCAGGAAATTATGATAAAACGGCGTAATCACGAAAGGCGCAAGCGCCGCAGGGAGAAGCGACACGACCAAGAAGTGCGGCGTTGACAAGGCGGGCGCGGGGCGGCCTTTGGGCAGGGCCGCGACCAGCGGATAAAACCCCACCACAATCCCCGCCAGCAGCGCCAAAATCCACCATCCGCGATGACCCGCCGTCGGCGGGGCGTGGCGATCAAAGGTCTCATCCAGCCAAGCTTGCGCTGCATCCACGGCCACAGGGCTGAACAAGACGCCCACATGCTCGACCCAAGGCGCCACAACTGCCTTGCGCGTCACATCGCCTTTGCGCACCAAATCCCCCTCGCCGGCGGCGGGGTCCACCAAATGCACCGCATCCAACCCCGCTTGGCGCAACGCACTTTCCCATTGGCCGGTGATCACCAGCAAGTTTTGCGGTGCTGTCGCCGTCACCGCTTGCGAGAACATCGAAATAGCCACCACCGCTGCAACGGGCTGGCCCGCCTTGGCCTCGTCTACACTGGCGCGCACGAGGATGTCTGTGGCCATCGAGTGCCCCAGCAGCGCCACGGGCGGCGCACCGGGCAAGGCGCGCGCCGCGGCAATCACCCGCCGCGTTTCGGCAACCAACAGCCGCGTTGTGCCGTCAATCGACGTGACATCGCCCGACATCGGCACCGGATTGCGCCCGTGGCCTTGAAAATCAAAGGCCAACACCCGATACCCCGCCTGCGCCAAAGGCATCGCATAGGCCTGCATGATCTGGCGCGAGCCTGCAAACCCATGCGCCACCACCACCACCGGTCCAGTCTGGCTGGGCAAAGCGTATAAAGTGACAGGCGTTTGACCCACCTGAAAATCCGTAATCTCTAACCCTTGCCTGCCGCGCTCCAACATCAATACCGAAGACAGGATGAACAAAGCCGCAAGCAGCCCAAGGGCAAGGCGATTGAAAGAGTGTGTCATAAGACAGGTCCACGTGAAGGGCGACGCAGGCTTTACGGCCAGATAAGCCGCCCGGATCAGATCGCGGCGCAGCTTACCAGATTTCAAGAGCCGCGCATCTGCCTTATCGCCTGACCCACGGCCTGCGTTGCGACCATGCCGTTAAACGCTCAGGCGGGGCTTTATTTCGATCTTCGATGGCGATCCCCCCGCAGGCAGCGGGGCAAACGTAGACTGCGCTGGCCACAAGGCGGGGGTCGCCGCAAGACAAGCCGTTGCACATTGCGTCTTTGATCGGCCAGATGACGGCGATGCAAGACGAGAACCTTTGGCTGAAGCGGATCTAAGCGGCCCTGTGCCAGCAGGCCGATGTGCTGGGTGAGGCGTTTGCAAAAAAGCGGCGCGGCCGTCCAAGCCCTGCCCTGAGGCCACAGTCGCGGGGCAACAGGTCTGCCCAAGGTGCTGGCCTGCCGCGCAATGTGGGTTGGGATTTTGATCTGCCAAGGCGTGTGGATGGCTGATCTATGTTAATGCCGCCTTTTGCAGGAACGCTATCCTCAGGACTGCATGAATTCTTGTGCCGCAGTGGCGCTGCGAACCCAAAGGGGCGACATGAAATGGCAAATATCGACTGGCATATTATCGGCACCTTTACACCCGAGGGCAAAATTCTCATCAGCGGGTTTTCCTTTGGCGGCGACAAGTTATTCGACTCGCCCCTTGATCTGGACGAAACGATCGAAGCCTTGGCCGCAAGCCACGAAATTCCCCCAAATCTTCTGTTATCTGCGGCGGGTCGGAAAGAATTGACGCAATTGGCGGGGCTTCTGTCCAAGGCGGGGTCGGATGTCAAAGAAAAGCTGCGCGATGACGCGACCAAAAGCGCACAGGTTGAACGTCGCAACAGCGATTCTAAGATGTAAGCGCGCGGATGTCGGGGCGGATCATCACCTGATCTGGCGTCACCTTTCAGGCGCGCCTGTGCCGGGGGGTCTGCCAAAACACCAAGGTAACATCGCCTTGCCCCTTCAGCGTGACGTTTGAAGGTGATCAACCCCAGCCCGGATCAAGCCACGCCGTCGGCAAAGCTGCCCTGTTCTGCCCTGACCAAGGCACCGCTCATCGCGCCTGTGTCGCGACGGGTTGCAAAGTCGCGGCTATGGCGGGCCAGTTGTTTTGGCGACACCTTGTGTCAATGCAAAGGCGATTTGCTGTCCTGCGGGGCTTTGCGTGCAGTCGGGGTTAGGCGGTCGCCAAGCCCACAGGGCCGCACGGGTGCCTCTAGCGTTTCGCTCAACTGCGCCCGTGCGCGGCTCAGACGGCTTTTTGCGGTTCCCACCGGCACCCCGATGATGTCTGAGGCCACGGAATAAGAATGCCCCGCCACCCCGACCAGCGTGATAATATCACGGTGTTCGCACGAGAGCTGCTTGAAGGCGTTCAAAAACTCGCCCATCGCAAGCCGTGCGTCATGCTCGGGATGGGTCACAAGCGCTGCGGCATAAAGCCCATCCGGATCGGCCACTTCGCGCTTTTGCTTGCGCATTTGGGAATAAAATGTGTTGCGCAGGATCGTGAACAACCAAGCACGCAGGTTGCTGGCGGGCAGAAACTTGTCGATACTTGCATAGGCTTTAACAACCGTGTCGTGCACAAGGTCTTGTGCGGTGTGAAAGTTGTGCGCCAATCCAAGGGCATAGCGATGCAGGGCCGGAAGGTGTTCTAAGATGGCTTTGTCCCAGTTGGGGCGTGCGGATGGTCTATGCGTGGGTGTCATGGGTGATCCTTGGTTGCTTGGCCCGCGCCTTGGCCCACGGGGGGCGGAAGCGATGGGCGAACAAGCCTTTAAACTTCCTTCACCTTGGTCGGAATTGGCCTGACCCGCACTCATCTGCATCAAGGACACGGCAAGACGGTCAGGACTTGGGCGAGAGGTGACAAAGCCGCCCCTGCGTGGTAGGCTCAGCGCCAGACGGGAACCGATAGCCCTGCCTTGGGTTGACCAAAGGCAGCCTGCTTCCCTGCGGGTTTGGTGCCGGAAAGCTTAGGCGGAAAAGGAAGATTTGTGGCACAAAAGGTCAAATTGCTAGCGGTCAGCTCGGCTGTGCCTGCGAACGGGATCGATCAGAAAGATGCGGCGAAAGTGGCGCATGACGCCTTTTCCGCGCGATTTGACGACTTTGACCGTTTGCAGAGGGTGTTTGCAAGCTCTGGCATCCAGCGGCGCTATCTGGTGCAGCCGCTGGCGTGGTATTTGCAGCCCCTTGGCTGGTCGGCGCGCAATGCGGCGTATTTGGACGGGGCTTGCGCCTTGTTTGTGGCCGCTGCGGCAAAGGCTTTGGCGGCAGCGGGCATTTCGGGTGACGCCGTAGATACCGTGGTCACGGTATCGTCCACTGGCCTTGCAACCCCCGGTATTGATGCCCGCGTTGCGCAGGCTTTGGGGTTTCGCAGCGATATCGAGCGGGTTCCCGTCTTTGGCTTGGGCTGCGCGGGCGGGGTGACGGGATTGGGGCTGGGGGCAAGACTGGCGCAATCGCGTCCGGGCAGCTTTGTGCTGGTTGTGGCGGTAGAGGCGTGCTCGATCGCGTTCCGGATGGACAAATTGACCAAGCAAAACATCGTGGCCACCGCCCTGTTCGGCGATGGGGCTGCGGCTTGTGTATTGCGCGCGGGCGAGGGCGGTTTGGCCAGTGTCGAGATGTCGGGCCAGCACACCTGGCCGGGCACGCTGGACATCATGGGGTGGAGCGTGGACGACACCGGTCTTGGCGTGATCTTTGACCGCGCCATCCCGCCCTTTGCCGAGGCGAACATCGCCCAAGCGCTTGGCGAGATTTTGGCGCGCAGCGGGCTGACCTTGGGGGATATCGACCGGTTTGCCTGTCACCCCGGCGGCGCAAAGGTGATTACGGCGCTAGAGCGCGCCTTATCGCTGCAACAGGGCACGCTGGACCACGAACGCATGGTTCTGGCGGATTATGGCAATATGTCCGCGCCAACCGCCCTGTTTGTTCTGGAACGGTTGATCCAAGCCGGCTTGCCGCCCCGCACTTTGTTAACCGCGATGGGACCGGGCTTCACCGCAAGCTGTGTTTGCTTAAAGGCTGCCGCATGAGGGCCGCCGTTGTTGTGCTTGGGCTGGTGACATTGGGCCGGTTGGGAGAATTGTGGCTGGCGCGGCGCAACACCGCAGCCTTATTGGCGCGCGGCGCGGTTGAGATTGCGCCCGGACATTACCCGTTGATTGTGGCCATGCATGCGGCATGGCTGATGGTGCTTTGGGCCTACGGTGCGGGGCAGACGGTCAATCCGCTTTGGCTGGCCGTGTTTGTGGGCCTGCAAGCGGCGCGGGTTTGGGTATTGACCACGCTTGGGGCGCGTTGGACCACGCGCATCCTTGTGATCGCGGGCGAACGGCTGGTGGCGCGCGGGCCTTACCGTTTTGTCAACCATCCCAACTATCTGGTGGTGATCGGCGAGATTGCGGTCTTGCCTTTGTGTCTGGGCCTGCCTTGGGTTGCGCTGGTTTTCACTGCGCTCAATGCCATTGTCTTGACCATCCGCATTCAGGCCGAAAACGCCGGTTTGAAACAGGCGCACCGCGATGCCCCAGTTTGAGATGCCGCAATCTGAAACCTCGGCTGTTCGGTTTGGCACATGGCTGGGCTTTGGGGCCATGTGCATCGGCATGTTCATGGCCATTTTGGATGTGCAGATCGTGGCGACCTCGTTGCCCAATATCCAAGCGGCCTTACACATCGCGCCCGATCAGATGAGCTGGGTGCAAACCGCCTATCTGATCGCCGAAGTCACCGCCATTCCGCTGACCGGCCTGCTGATGCGCGTGCTGACGATGCGCTGGCTGTGTGTGGGGGCGGTGTCGCTGTTCACGCTGGCCTCCATCGGATGTGCGGGCTCGGGCAGTTTTGGGGCGCTGGTGGGCTGGCGGGTGGTGCAGGGTCTGGCGGGGGGAACGCTGATCCCGGCCGTCTTTGCGGCGGTCTTTTTGCTGTTTCCACAGCGCCGCCAAGGGGTTGCTACGAGTGTGGCCGGGGTACTGGCGGTCTTGGCACCGACTGTCGGCCCGATCATCGGCGGTTGGATCACCCAGACCTATTCGTGGCACTGGCTCTTTTTGATCAACGTGGCCCCGGGCTTGGCCGCCATAGCCGTTGCCACGGCGGTGTTGCCGCGCGATACGGCGCGGCTGGCCCTGATCCGGCGGGTGGACGGGCTGTCGCTGGCATTGCTGGCCACGGCCCTTGCCAGCTTAGAGATTGCCTTAAAAGAGGCACCGCAGCGCGGCTGGCTATCGGGTTTGGTCTTGGGGCTGTTGACGCTTGCGGGGATCAGCGGTCTGGGCTTTGTCAGGCGCAGCCTGTCGGCGCAAGCCCCCGTGGTCGACCTTGGCAATTTTGCAAACCGCAGCTTTGCCATCGGCTGCCTGTTAAGCTTTGTTCTGGGGATTGGCCTTTTTGGATCGGTCTATCTGATGCCGGTCTATCTGGCCTTTGTGCGCGGTCATGGGGCGTTTGAGATCGGAACGATTATGCTGGTGACGGGGGTGGCCCAACTGCTGATGGCGCCGATCGCCGTGGCTTTGGAAGAGCGCGCCGATGCCCGCCTGCTGACGGCGTTTGGCTTTGGGTTGTTTGCCTTGGGGCTGGGGATGAGCGGGTTTACCACACCGCAGACCGATGCCGATGGCATGTTCTGGCCGCAGGTTGTGCGCGGCCTTGCCATTATGTTCTGTCTGCTGCCGCCCACGCGGCTTGCGCTTGGGCATCTTGCGCCAGAACGCGTGCCCGATGCCAGCGGTCTGTTCAACCTGATGCGCAATCTGGGCGGGGCCATTGGATTGGCGCTGATTGACACGGTGATCTATTCGCGCGCTCCGGTGCACGGTGCCGATCTGATGGCGCGCTTGCAGGAAGGCGACGCTGCGGCTGCCGCCTTCATAGGCATTCCACCACAGATATTCGCAGCCATGCCACCCGGGCCGCTTGACGCAGCCACGCAAGGGCTGCTTGCCCCGCTGTTGGAAAAGGCAGCACTCAGTGCTGCAATCAATGACGCATGGCTGTTGATCGCCGCACTGACAGCGGTTGCCCTGATCTGCGTGCCTTTCGCTAGCAGCGGTCTTTCCAGACAGGGCAAGCGGGTCAAGGTTGGAAAGGCCACCACATGACCAGCGGCACAGGTCTTGGTGACAAAGACGCTAAGGCTTGCGCTGTCTAAGGCGCTTGATCTGTCGGGGTCCAACCAGCCCATGGACATTTGATCATTAACCAGTATCACTCGCTGCCGTAAATTCGTTAACGGGGTGCCAGTGACCGACCGAAGCCATGCCTGCCCAATTTGTTTGGACCAAGGCGCGGGTGTGATTGCCGCTCCTCGGCATGTTTGTGCGTGGGATGACCTAACCGGGGCTGAGCAAATGGCGATGCTGGGTGAGGTTGGGGCATCGCTTGGTCGGGGTGCCGCCCAGTTTGTGGCATCCTCGGGCCATAATCACTTCCATCTGCGCGAAACGTCGGCCCCGCGTTTGACCACGGGTGGTGCTGATTCGCTTTTGCCCTTGCTCAGTGAAAAGTTGGATCGCGCGATATTGGTTGATCTGGGGATCGCATTTTCTCATCGGACTGATAAAAATTTGAAATCGGCGGCCGCCGTTCTGCAAAAGGCCCATAAGCGATTTCCAGATTTTGCATTGGGCCCGAGTTTGCAAGCCGATGTGGAAATTTCTCGCATGATACGGGGATATGTTCGGCCAGCCAAGCAGGCAACCGCCGCCCTAAAACTTGTCGAAGTCGCCTTGTCACTTCAGCCAAACCTGCCGTCAGCCTTGGCGACAAAGGGCTTTTTGATTGGGATGACAGAAAATAACATAACGGGTGGGCTTTACCTGATCACAGAGGCGCTTAAAAGCGGGCCGCCATCGTGGCTTGCCGAGTTCTATAGGGCTTGGCTGTTGATCGGCCATGGGCAACTTGACCGTGCCGAAGCGGCATTGAACACCGCTCTGGCAATCACGCCTCTAGAAAGAGTGTTACTGGCGCTGAAAGGTTGGGTTCTTTGCGCGCAAAATCGGTATGACGAGGCTGCCTTTTATATAGACGAGTCTCTGACGTTCCGACCAGATGTCGATTTGCTTTGGCTTATGAAAGCCCTGATCCATGTCAAATCCGATGAATGGGACGCGGCTGAAAAAGCAATTGCCGAGGCTTTGCGGCTTTACCCTGACGACACCTTAGTGCAAGCTTACCACGCGTGGATAAAGGCCAAGACAGGTCGTAAATCTGAAGCGATTTGCTTCCTGCAGCGCATATCCGCCTCTTCAACCTCTTACATTTCGCCAACCCATATTGCCGCGATCCGCTTGGCCCTAGGAGATCAGACTTTAACGAAGGTCAGCCACGATAAAGCGCGCGTCGACAAAGACCCATGGCGCCTGCTTGCATGGTGTGACCCAAGGTTCACCTAAAGCGGGTTGCGCTAAATTGGCTTCTTATTCTGCGGGCTTTAAGACGGTGTAGCAGGCTTATTGGGTCAAGAGGTTGCAGACATGGCCCACGGCTTGCCATAAGGTGTTGTCTGTTTGTGGGGCGGCGCGTGGGATGGGGGCATTTATTTTTGTTAGGGGCGTTTTTATAGGGTTCCAGGCGGGGAATAGAGCGGCAGGAACGCAAACCACACGCCGCTGTCGCGCAGCGTTTCGACCAGTTTGTGGCTTTTGTGGGACGAAAGATTGTCAAGATTGATCACATCGCCCTCAGGGTGCGGGCCATATGGGTCTGGACGTAAAGGTCAAACATCTCGCCGCTGATCCCCCAAGGCGCATCCAGCCGATCGCGGCTTCTTGCCCATCCGCTTGGCGAACGCGCCCTTCAGGGCCCCCCGCTTGCCAGGAAATCACAAATCATCCTCTCAGGGGATCCTAAAACGGGTTGGCCACAACCTGCTCTAGCTTGGTGATCACATCCAGCATGTAGTCTTCATCATAGCCGCTTTCGTTTTCCAGCACGCTTAAAAACGCCGCCACCCGTCCGTTGGCCATGTTCACCATCAAGAACTGCCCGCCGTAGCCTGCATGGCCCAGCCAGCCGTTGCGGGTCATGAGGTGGGTGCAATAGCGCATGGTGCCGCGTTTCGGGCTGACCAAGGGTGCAGGGCGGGTCAGGCTTGCGTCAAAGGCAGCCCCCACGCCCACGGGCGGGCCGTAGACCGCCTGCCCGCGGCGGGCGAACAGCAGGCCAAAGCGCGCCAGATCGCGGGCTGACAGGCAGCCGCCGCCGGAAAAGGCGGGCAGGTGTTCGGGGCTTAGGCTGATGTGAAAGCCGCCCTCGTAGCCTGCCGCGTCGCAGATGGCTTCGACCCTTTGGCGCAGATCAACATGGGCTGCGGCGATGACGGTCAACACATCGGTATTGGCCGACTTGTAGCGGCAATAGGGCGAGGAGTTGGCCGTGCCTTGCCCTGTCAGGCTGCTCACAAAGGCGCTTAGCGTTTCTTCGGGGCGATCGGTGGGGGGCAGACGCCAGCCCAAAGCCTCTTCCTCGCGGTAGCAATCGGCTTCGGGGTCGCTGTAGTCTTCGGAAAAGTCGTTCTCGACATTCATATCCAGCACATCGGCCAGAGTGGCTGTGGCATAGGCCGACCCGATCTGGGGCAAGTGATCACGCACCAGATCGCCGGGGTGCAGGCGGCCTGTGGCGAACAGCTCGGCCATGATCAGGTGCATATGCATCTTGGTGATGGATTGCAGCGAATGGGGGCTTGTGGCGCTAAAGTCGGGGGCGGCGGCTTGGAACAGCACCTCGGTGCCTTGGGCGATGACAAGGGCCGAAAAGGCGGGGTCACGGGTGATCCCCAAGTCCTGCGCTTGCGCGGCAAGGGCGGCATCGGGGCGGTCGGTCAGGGTCAACACTTGCCTTGCGCGCACCATCAGGGTGCGGCGAAAGATGCTATGGGCGTTGTGAAAACCGTGGCGGCGCTGGTCGGGTTGGTTCCAGCGCTGAAAATTATTCTGCCCGACGGTCAGGTCGGGGTTGGGCGTGCTGGGAAGGGTCAAAGCGGGTCTGCTTTCTGGATCAAGACATCCACCACAATAGCCTGTGTCGCGGTGACGAAAAGGGGGTTGATCTCGACCTCGGCCAAGACGGCGGATTGGGCTTCGAAAAGCTGGCACAGATGGGCGATAAAGCCTGCAATGGCCGCCATATCCGCTGCTTGAGCGCCGCGATAGCCGCGCAGGATACGGGCGATTTTCAGGCCGTTCAGCGCCGCTGCAATCTGTGCCGCCGAAGCGGGCAGCAGCAGGGTAGCGGCATCGTCAAGCAATTCCACCAGCACCCCGCCCGCGCCCAAGGTCAGCACCAGCCCGAACTGCGCATCGCGCCGCAGGTTGACCAGCAGCTCCGCCAAGGGGCGCGGCGCCATGGCTTCCACCAAGAAGCGGTCGGTCACGGCCTGCGGATCATGTGCTGCCACATCGGCGCGCATCTGCTCCAAAGCGTTCGCCAGATCGGCAGGGCCTGCCAGCCCGATGGCCACAGCCCCCGCTTCGGATTTATGCGCCAGTCTGGGGCCCATCATCTTAAGCACAACAGGATAGCCAATCCGGCCTGCCGCCGCGACCACTTCGGCCCCTGCGGCCACCTCTCCTAAGGGGATCGGCAGGCCAAGCCCTGCGAGAAGGTCTTTGCCCTCGGCCTCGTCCAGCGCGCGCAAGGGGCCTTGGGCGCGCAGCGCGTGCAACGGCGCGGGGTATTGGGCCAAGATATTGGCCCGCCGCTCGTGCCATAAGACAGCGGCGCGCATCGCATCGAGCGTTTCGTTCAGCCCCTGCATCGGGGCGACCCCTTGGGCCACCAGCCAGTCGCGGGTGTCTGCGTCAAGGTTTTCAGGCAAGGTCGCACAGATCGCGGCGGGAATGCCGCGCGCCTTGGCGGCGGCGATGAAAGCCCCTGCATCGGCGCGGTAATAGGGTTTGGAGTCGTCTAGGCCTGCAGCGGGGTAGTCTTGCACCAAAACAGCGCAATCCGCCTGCAAGCCCGCCATCGCCGCTGCAAAGACCGGACCGGTTTTGGCCGCATCGCCCCAGATCGGTGTGGTGTAATCCAGCGGGTTTGACACGGTGGCGATGTCGGGCAAAAGGGGGCGCAGGGCCGCGCGGTCGGCGTCGTCAAAGGCGGGAAAGCCAAGGCCAATCGCCTCGGCATGATCGGCCAGCATGGTGGCCCCGCCACCAGAACAGGTGAACCCCGCCACGCGGTTGCCTTTCGGGGCCCCTGCCACGCAGAGAAACTTCAGGGTTTCCAGCAGGTGCGACGGGCTTTTGACGCGAATCACACCCACCCGCGCGAACAAAGCGTCATACAGATCATCCGTCCCCGACAACGACCCCGTGTGGCTGACAGTCAACGCGGCCCCGATCTGCGACGACCCCGTTTTCAACGCCACCAAAGGCACGCCCTTTTGCGCGGCCCGCAGAGCTACGGCGGCAAAGCGCGGCACATCGCGCAGGCCTTCAATATGCATGCCAATCGCGAGCACAGCGGGGTGGTCGATCAGGTGGTCGACGAAATCTTCAAGGCTTAACACCGATTGATTGCCGCAAGAGATCATATGCGTCAGCGGCAAGGACCGCTGGCTCATCGTGATGTCCGACGACAGCATCCCGCTTTGGGTGATGATGGCTGCTCCATAACCGGGTGACCCGCCGCCATGCGCAAAGGGCCAAAGCGCCGCGCGGTCAAGATAGTTGATCACGCCGTAGCAATTGGGGCCGACAAGGGCCAGATCGCCCGCCGCTGTGATCAATTCAGCCTCTCGCGCTTGGCCTGCGGCACCCGCCTCGCGAAAGCCGGCGGTATAGCACACGATCCCGCCTGCGCCGCGTGCCGCCAGTTGCGCCGTGGTGGCGATGGCGGCGGGGGCTGGCACGGCCAGAAAGGTGGCATCGGGGGCCTCGGGCAGGTCGGCGACGCTGGCAAAGCAAGGATAGCCGCCCAAGGTTTGGCGCTTGGGGTTCACCGGCCAGATCTGACCGGTGTAGCCGATGCGCTTGGCCTCGTTGATCGCCACTTCGGCATCGCGGCCACCGATAAAGGCGATGTGGCGCGGCGACAGCAAGCGGGCAAGGTTTTGCGAGCGCGCCAAGATCATGCGCCATAGGGCCTTAGGATAGAGCGCGTGATGATATGGCGCTGGATTTCTGACGTGCCATCCCAGATCCGCTCTAGCCGGCTGTCGCGCCACAGGCGTTGGATGGGCATTTCCTCCATCAAACCCATGCCGCCAAAGATTTGCACGGCATCATCGGCCACACGGTTGAGCATTTCCGAACAATAGACCTTGACCATCGACACATCGGCATCGCTCAAACGCCCCTCTTCGGCGCGGGTGACGGCATCGGCCACCAGCAAATCGCCCGCCCGCAGGCCGATGGCCATATCGGCCAGCTTAAAGCCCGTGGCCTGAAACTGCCCGATCGGCTGGCCAAATTGCTTGCGGTTGGCGGCCCATTCGGTGGCAAGGCCGATGATGCGTTCAGCCTTGCCGCAGCAGCAGGTGCCGACCCAAACGCGGCCCATGCCCAGCCATTGGCCGGCCAGTTCAAACCCTTTGCCCTCTTCGCCCAAAACTTGGTCAGGCCCCAAGCGCACCTCGTTAAAAGCCAGTTGAAAGGTTTTATAGCCGCGGTAGCTGACGGATTTGTTGCCTTCGCGCACGTCAAACCCAGCGGTTCCGACATCGACCAAAAACGCCGTGATCCGCTTGCGCGGGCCGCGCTTGGTGTCCTCCACGCCGGTCGAGGCAAAGACGATGGCAAAGTCGGGCATACAGGGGCCTGATATAAAGTGCTTGGAACCGTTCAAGATCCAATCGGCCCCATCGCGCCGCGCATTCGATTTCATGCCCATGGCGTCAGATCCTGCTTCCGGCTCTGTCAGGGCAAACAACTCGCGCTTTTCGCCGCGCACGGCGGGCATCAGATAGCGGTCGATCTGGTCGCCCTGACAGGCCAAAAGCAGTTCGGTCGGCCGCCCGATCCAGGAATGCAGCGCATGGCTGGTCTTGCCATATTCGCGTTCGATCAAAGACATGGCCTTCATCGACAAGCCCCCCCCGCCCACCCGTTCGGGCATATTGGCCGAATAGAGCCCCGCCTCTTTTGCCCGCGCTTCAATCTGGCGGCCCAGATCGGGCGGGACGGTGCCGGTGCGGTCGACCATCTCTTCGTGGGGGAAAATCTCGGCCGCCATAAAGGCGCGCACGGTGGACAAGAGGAGTTCGGTTTCGTGGGTATCTGTGGTCACTTTGGGCCCCTATGCGGCAGGTCTGGTGCGCCGCGCAGCCAGCGCCCAGATGGCAAAGGCCAGCAAGGTGATGGCCATCAGCACAACGGCTGCGGCGGCGACGGTTGGATCGGTGTTTTCGCGGATGCCGTTCCACATGCGGCGCGGCAGGGTGTAGACGCTGAATTTCGACAAAAACAGCGTCACGACGATCTCGTCCCAAGACGAGATAAAGGCAAAGACAGCGCCCGCCAGAATGCCGGGCCGAATGCCGGGCACAATCACCCGCCGCATCGTCACCCAGTTTGACGCCCCCAAATTGCGCGAGGCTTGTTCCAGCCTTGGGTCAAACCCCGCAAGCGAGGCCGATACCGTGATCAGCACCAAGGGGGCCGACAGCACGGTATGGGCCAAGATCAAGCCCGTGTAGCTGTCAATCAGGCCCAAGGGCACGAAAAGCCGCGAAAAGGCCATGGCGGCGATGATGGGCGGCACGACGAGCGGCAGAAGCAGAACCGAGCGCACCACCTCGCCCGCAGGCGAGGAAACCCGCCAAAGGCCAATAGCGCACAGCGTGCCAATGGTGGTGGCAAGCAGGGTCGACACGGCCCCGATCACGGTCGATTGAGCGAAGCTTGACAGCCACTCAGGGCTGGAAAACAGCTTGCGGTAATATTGCAGCGATAGTTCATCGGTGGGGAACGACAAGAAGGTCTTGGGCGTTAGCGATACGGGGATTGCCACCAAGGCTGGCGCAATCAGCACGACCAGCAAAACCCAAGCAAATCCGGTGTTCAGCTTGGCAGGAAGGCTTTGCCTCATGTTCGCGCCCCGCCAAATACGGTCGACAGTTTCATGAAGCGCGACATGATAAACATCAGCGCCAAAACCCCAAACAGCAAGATCGCAGCCAGCATCGCCGCTGTGCCCCATTGCAGCGTGATCAGCACCTGAACCGAGATATATTCCGCCACCATCAACACCTTACCGCCCCCCAGCACCGCCGGAATGACATAAAAGCCAAGGTTGATGATAAAGACCACAAGGGAGGCTGCCACGACCCCCGGCTTGGTCAACGGCAGATAAATCCGCCAAAACGTCTGCGCCCCGCTGCCCCCCAGCGAGCGCGAGGCCTGCACCACCCGCGCGTCAATGCTTTGCATCGCGGCGAAAATCGGCAGCACGGCATAGGGCACCATGTAATGCACCATCCCGATCAAAACCCCCAATTCGTTGCGCATGAACGCAATGGGTGCGGTGATGATGCCCAAAGCCTCTAGCCCCGAATTGACCACCCCATTGCGGCCCAAAAGCATCAGCCACGAAAAGGTGCGCACCAAAACCGATATCCAGAACGAAATCAGCAAAAGCCCCACCATCCGGCTTTGCGCAGGGCCTGTGGCATGCACCATCGCATAGGCGATAGAATAGCCCAAGATCACGCTAAAGGCCGTGCAAATCACGCAAACGCGCAGCGTGGTCCATAAAATGCGGCGCAGCGTGTCGGAACTGCCCAGTTGGGCATAGTTCCCGAACCCCGGCGCGGGGTCGGTGACGCTGATCCACAGCACGTTCAAAATGGGGCCAAGGAACAGCCCCCCCACCAAAAGCAGGAACGGCAGCACCAAAAGCCAGCCAGACTTTATCGGCAAGCGCATGGGGAACCCTTTTATAAATGCACCGGCAGGACGGAGGGCCCGCCGGTGCAAGACTGGCTTTAGCTGATTGCCGCCAAGAAGGCGTTCACAGCCGCATCGGTGTTCTCGCCCCACCATGTCGGATCGTTCAGCGCGATCATCGGCATATTGGCCGCCGAGGTGATCGAATAGGGCTGATCCACTTCGGCCATCTGGGCGATGGCTTCGGGGTTGGTGGGGGTCATGCCAAGGCAGGCGAACAGGTCCAACTGGGCGGGAACCGATTGGGCGGTTGCGATGAATTTCATCACATCGGCCCCACCCGGATTGCCCTTGGGCACAATATAAGCCCCCGGCATGGCCAAGGCTTGGTTCATCACCAGCTTATAGCGGCCATTGGTTTCGGTTTCGATGCTGCGGCCACGGTTTTGCCAGACCATGCCCATCGACACTTCGCCATTGACGATCATGTCATGCGCTTCGGACCCCGAGCCCCAATAGATCGTATCGGCCTTGATCGCCGTGATCTTCTTGATCGCACGGTCGATGTCGAGCGGGTAAAGCTTGTCCTTTTCCACACCGTCCGCCATCAGCGCCGCTTCCAGCGACCCGTTGGCCCATTTGTACAGCGAGCGTTGGCCGGGGAACTTGGCCGTGTCAAAGAAATCCGCCCAAGAGGCGGGTGCGCCATCGGGATAGGCTTGGGTGTCATACATAAAGGCATAGCCGTACAGGATGATCGAAATGCCAAACTCCAGCGCGTAGCCGTCGACGGTTTTGGTCTTGTCGATCACCGAGTAATCCAGCGCTTCAAGATGGCCGGTTTTGCCCAAGGCCACGGCGTCAAACAGGTCGGCGTCGCAGACGTCGGCGGTGACATGGCCGCTGTCGACCATCTCTTTGATCTTGCCCTGCAAGGGGCCCGAGGTATCAAATTTCAGCGGAATGCCGGTGTCTTTGGTAAAGGCCACGCCAATGGCGCTTTGGTGGCATTCTTCCGACTGCCCGCCCCAGTTCCACATCACGATTTCCGAGGCTGCGGCTTCGGCCTTTCCAGCCAGAACCGAGGCGCTGGCAAAGCCTGCGATGCCGCAGAGCGCCAAAAAGCTGCGGCGTTCCATTTTGCCGGCCTGAAAGGCCTGCGCGCCTTGCAGAAGTGTCTCACGCATGAAGTTTTTGTCGTGCATTTTCGAACCTCCTTGTTGTGGGCCATTTTGGCCCTGTTGTGACATCACCGGGTTGGTCCCGGCTTGGGCTTGTTTCATAGAGTATGGTCTGACAGGCGCACGGCGGCGCTGTCGGACCACATCAGATCGACGCGCGCGCCTGCGGGCAAAGCCTGCCCGCTGCGCCAAGCGTCGACATCCACTTCGATCGGGTCCATCCCGGGAACCTCGACCTGATATTTCAGCACAGCGCCGAAATAGGTGACCGACACGACCACGCCGGAAACCGTGTTATCCCCCGTCCCTTGCCCTTGCGGGGCAAGGTCGATCTTTTCGGGGCGCAGCGCAAAGACAGCGCCGTTGCGGTGCAAAAAGTTGCTTTTGCCCAAGAAACTGGCGGCAAAGGCGGTTTTGGGGGTTTGATACAGCTCAGTAGGCGTGCCCACCTGTTCGATGCGCCCGTTTTGCATGATCACGATGCGGTCCGACATCGACAGGGCTTCTTCTTGATCGTGGGTGACATAGACAAAGGTCGTCCCCACGCGGCGGTGGATTTCTTTCAGCTGTGCCTGCACCTCGACCCGCAGCTTTTTATCCAAGGCGCCCAAGGGTTCATCCAGCAACAAAACCGGCGGCGCAAAGCACAAGGCCCGCGCCAAGGCCACCCGCTGCTGCTGGCCGCCTGACAATTCCTTGGGCAGACGCTTGGCAAAACCGTTCAGGCGCACAAGGTCCAGCATCTCGGCCACGCGGGCGTCGATCTCGGCCTTGGGTCTGCGGCGGACGGATAGGGGATAGGCGATGTTGTCGTGGACACTCATATGCGGAAACAGCGCATAGCCTTGAAACACCATGCCAAAATTGCGCTTTTCCGCCGGCGTTTGCGCAATTGACACGCCGCCCAGCAAAATATCGCCTTGGCTGATGTCTTGAAACCCCGCGATCATCATCAACAGCGTGGTCTTGCCAGAGCCTGAGGGGCCCAGAAGGGTCAAAAACTCGCCCTTCTCGATCTGCAAGGTCACGTTATCGACAGCCGTAAAGGCACCGTAGCGTTTGCTCAGCGACGTCAGATGCAGGCTGCCGCTGGGGCTTGTCATGGCTTAGGCATCCGCGCCGCGCAGTTTCAGTTTGTTGCGCGCCTGTTGCGGGGTCAGCACCCGTGCGCCCATGCGGGTGATGATGCCAATCACCCGTTCGACCAGTTGCGCATTGGTGGCCAGAACGCCGCGATCAAGGAAAAGGTTATCTTCCAGCCCGACGCGCACATTGCCGCCCAAGGCCACGGCGGCGGCGGCCATGGGCATTTGCATCCGGCTGATGCCGAAACTGGCCCAGCTGGCTTGCGGGGGCAGATGTTCTTTCATGGCTTTCATGGTTTCGACCGTTTGATCGGCCCCCCATGGAATGCCCAAACACAGTTGAAACATCGGCGGATCGGCCAAAAGCCCCTCGTCCATCATGGCGCGGGCAAAGCGGATATGGCCCAGTTCGAACACCTCAAGCTCGGGCTTCACCCCCCATTCCTTGGTCAGGGCCGCCATCCGCCGCAGGATCGGCGGGGTCGAGATATAGATGCTGTTGTCATTGCCAAAATTCAGCGTGCCGCAGTCAAGGCTGCAGATTTCGGGCAGGCAGTCTTTGACATGGGCCAAGCGTTCATCTGGGCCGACCATATCGGTGCCCGGTCCGGGCATGGCCCAATTGGTGGGGTCCGGTGTCCAATCGCCGCCCATGCCCGCGGTCAGGTTGATCACGATATCGGTGCCGCTGGCGCGCACACGGTCGACCACTTCGCGAAACAAAGCCGGATCGCGCGAGCCTTTGCCCGTGACCGGATCACGCACATGGATATGGGCGCAAGATGCGCCTGCCTTGGCGGCCTCGATCGCCTCGCGGGCGATTTCGGCGGGGGTTACAGGCACATGCGGGCTTTTGCCCGTCGTATCGCCAGCCCCGGTTACAGCACAGGTCACCACCACGTCGAAGTTCATCCAAGCCTCCTGCTTTTGGGGTATCTTGTGCCTCCGATTTTGGTTTTCTTTCATTTATTCGTCACATATCCTGCCCCCATGTCGAAAAATCGCACCTTGCCACCGGATCATCCCGCCCTTGCGGAAAGCGAGACTCCCAGCCCCCTTCAGGTCACCTTCCTGATCGTGCCGCGCTTTGATACGTCAAAGCTTGTGGTGATGGGCGAGCCGATGGACATGCTCAATCACCCATATCCCCTTAACGATTTTTGCTTGGTGTATCGTGCCTTTGGAAAGGAACGCTGCACGGATAAAGTGCTGCCCTTATCTACCTGCCCTTTGGCATTGGGCAGCACCGGCATTGTGGCGAAGCGGTGCGCGAGATTGCCAAACAGGTCCCTCCGGATCATCCACTGTTCCGGATAAGGCGCCTTGACACACAGGCCTGATCACCTGCTTGACGCAATATAATCTGTCAGATAACAAATTAACAAAGGTTAGAGATCAATACGCCTTCTATTGTCGAATGTAGTGGCGGTCTACGAAGAAAGTATCAGGTTGTCAGATTGGTACATTAAGTTTGAAGCTTCGGCCACCGCCCATGGCGGGGGTCAAGTCGTTTGCAATTGGACGATCGTCTGATGCTAGAAACGCCAGTGCCCCGACCCCCTATTCCTGCCAGAAATTTATTTTCGCCTTGCAGGAATGTTCCAATCGACTTCGATGAGCACCTAGGGAGCGGGCAAACCAGTGAACCTGTGGTCTAAAATCATGCGCCTTTTGGCACCGCACAAATCGCGTGTTGCCGTTATTGGTGCTATGCGATCTGGCACGAACCTTGTGACAACGCTTCTTGTGCAACATTGGCACATCAGGGTTGACGATGGTGCTTATGGTTGGAAGCATTCCGGCGTACCTGTGTTCAAACATCACAGTCCTTTTCGGTATCCGAAAGTCCCCATCATTTTGGTGACCAAAGATCCATACGCTTTTGTATTGTCGATGTTTAAGTATTCTAACAGCGACACGAATGCTGTGAAACGGATCAGCCTCCGTGGTTCGCAGATTTTCGACGATTTTTTGCGTTCCCCGATCTATATTTGGGACAGTCAATTATCAGGATCGCCCGAAATGCGGTTCTCGGATCCGATTGAATATTGGAATTTTCTGCACTGGAATATCGTCAGTTTGAACCCGAAGCGGTTCAAAGTCATACAATTTCGCTACGAAGATATTCTTGAGAATCCTTCAATATTACAGCGCATATCGGCGATCACAAAGGCACGTCAAAAGTTGGACGAAATAAATCTACCCGCAAATGTTCTGAAGCGCGGGAATGGTAGCAAGCAGAACAAAACATATGATAGGGAATTTAACGGCTCGATCTATACCCACAGAAAATATCTTGAAAATCTGAGTTCCGAGCAGATTTCGTTTATATCTGCCCGGGTCGATCGCAGTTTGATGAAAACTCTTGGCTACGACCTGGTTGAGGTTCGGTCGACCCCGACACGATAAAGACCCGGACGACAAGGTTCCTTGGCGCCTAACCCGCGCTGCAGTGACACGGCCTGAACGACATCATGTGGCCGGAAACTGGCGGCTTTTGCCTGTTTTACCGCCAGCTTCGGCCACCACCACGTCGAAGTTCATCCAAGCCTCCTGCTTTTGCGGTATCTTGTGCCTTCGATTTTGGTTTCCTTTCATTTATTCGTCACATATCCTGCCCCCATGTCGAAAAATCGCACCTTCCCACCGGATCATCCCGCCTTCGCGGAAAGCGAGACTCCCGGCCCCCTTCAGGTCACCTTCCTGATCGTGCCGCGCTTTAACATGTCGACACTGGTGACGATGATTGAACCGATGCGGATCGCCAATTACCTGTCCCCGCAGCCGATTTATGCGTGGGATATCGTGTCGTTTGACGGCGATCAGATCACGGCCAGCAACGGGCTAACCCTGCCCGCCCACCTGCCCACCGACCGCAAAAGGCGCGGCGAGGTGATCTTTGTGATGGGCAGTTGGGGGGCGGAAAGCTACACCAACAAGACAGTGTTTTCATGGATTCGCCGCCAAGCCCGTGAAGGCGCGCGGATTTGTGCGGTAGAGTTGGGCACCTACCTTGTGGCGCGGGCGGGCCTGCTGTCAGGGCGCAAGGTGACAACCCATTGGTCTTACGGGCCGGGGTTTCAGGAACAATTCCCCGACATCGCCTTTGTCGAGCAGATTTACACGGCAGAGGCGGGGCTGATGACGTGCGGCGGCGGCTTGGCGGGGGTCGATCTGGTCTTGCGCCTGATCGGCGAGGCGCAGGGCGACAGCATGGTCAGCGAGATTGCCGATCAACTGATGCACCACCCCGTCCGCCCCGCCACCGCCCCGCAACGCCGTACCATGGGCCGCAGCACCGACACCTTGCCCCCCATGGTGCGCGAGGCGATTGCGCTGATCGAAAAGAACATCGCCGAACCCTTAAGCGTGCCTGACATCGCTGAAATGCTGAACGTGTCGCAGCGCCAGATGGAGCGGCAGTTCAAAGCGGCGATTGGCTGCACCGTGGTGCAGTTTGGCCTGCTGCTGCGCTTGCAGCACGCGCGGGTCTTGCTGATCTCGACCAGCCTGTCGGTGCGCGATATTGCCACGGCATCGGGGTTTAACACCCTTTCGCATTTTGCCTTTTCCTTTGGCAAATGCTTTGGCCGCAGGCCCAGCGAATACCGCCAAGCTTGGCCCGAAAAAGACAGCGCTCCCTCTTGGCCGGGCACGCTGTCGAAATTCCTGCAAGCCTTGCAAAACCGCGGCTCTGCCAAGCCCATTCACGTCTTGGGCAAAAGCCGCCTTTAGCGCCGCGCGTCGCGGATGGCGTTCAGCACGGCCACAATCTCGCGGTCACGGGTGGCGGCCATGGCTTCAAAGTGGCGACCGGCGGCGATTTCGTTGCAGCCATCCACCATGCGGTCGCGCAGCTCTTGCGTCAGTTCGGGGGCCTCAAGGCGGGTCCAAGGCCATTTCAGCGCGGGGCCGAATTGGTCAAGGTTGGTGGCCATGCCCCCCTCGCCACAGGCGACGTGAAAGGCCATGCATTGCCCTTGCACCGCCATGCGCGGGGCGGGGCCGTTCATCAGGGCGTTGTCGATATCGGCAGGCGTCGCCTCGCCATTGGCGACCATATGCAGGGCTTCGCGCCACAGCGCCTCTTGCAGGCGGGTGGCGACAAAACCGGGGATTTCTTTTTTCATCGCCAAGGGGGCTTTGCCTGCGATTTGATAGAAGGCGACGGCCCAAGCCACCGCTTCCGGCTCGGTCGCCTTGCCGCCGACCACTTCGACCAAGGGCAGCAGATAGGGCGGGTTGAAGGGATGGCCGATCACCGTGCGTTCGGGGGTGGGGCAGTCGGCCTGTATCTGGGTCATCATCAACCCCGAGGTGGACGAGGCGATGACACAGTCGCGCGGGGCCAGTTCGCCCAGGCGTTTGTAAAGTGCTTGTTTGATATCCAACCGCTCGGGCGCGCTTTCTTGAATGAACTGCGCGTCTTTGACGGCATCGGCCAGATCGGTGGTGATGCGCAACCGGTCGAGCGAGGCACCCGGCGCCAGACCCAAGGCTTGCAAGCTGATCCAACCGGTATTGATCACCGACATCAGCGCCGCCGTTTCAGCCTCGGCGTGGATATAGGCCGTGACATCATAACCACGCGCCAGAAAATGCGCGGCCCATCCGCCGCCGATCGGGCCTGCGCCCAAGGTGGTGACACGGGTGACAGTCTGTGGATCAGGATACATTTAGCGCCCCTTGAAGACGGGATTGCGTTTTTCGACAAAGGCCGCGATTCCCTCGGCCGAGTCTTCGGATTTCAGCATGGCGCGGTAGGTGGGCAGATCGCCCTTGCGCATATGGGCGAACGCCGCTTCCAGCGGCAGGGCTTGGATGGCGCGTTCGACCTCTTTCACCGTTTGCATCGCCAAGGGGGCAGAGGCTGCGATCTGGTCGGCCCAAGCCCGCGCCGTGTCCATCAGCGCCTCTTTGGGGACGATCTTGTTGACCAAACCGTAATGCGCAGCCTCGGCCGCGGGCATCTTGCGGCCCAAAAGCAGCATCTCCACCGCGATGTTGCGCGGAATTAGGCGGGGCAGGCGTTGCAAAGCGCCTGCATCGGGCACGATACCCAAGGGCATTTCGGGCAGGGCAAAATGCACATGGTCAGCCGCGATGATCAAATCGCACGACATGGCAATTTCAAACCCGCCGCCAATCGCCATGCCGTTAAGCGCACAGATCACCGGCTTGTTCATCTGCCAGTTTTCCGTCAGCCCGCCAAAGCCGCCAATGCCGTAATCCGCCGTCTCCCACCAGTTATCCAGCGACATCTCACCCGCGTTCAGCGCCTTAAGGTCCCAACCGGCAGAGAATATCCGGTCACCCTCGGCCGTCAGAATGCCCACCCACAGATCGGGATCGTCGCGCAGCAAGGCAAAAGCGCGGCCCATGTCTTGGCTCATCGCCACGTCGATGGCGTTGACTTTGGGCTTGTTCAGCTTGACTTCCAAAACCCGTCCGCGACGGGTGACTTCGACATGGCTCACGGGCATTCCTTTCAAGCAAACGGCGTCAGGCGAAGGCGGGTTAGGCGAAAGCGGGCATCACCTCGTTGACGAACAGGTCCATCGAGCGTTTTTGTTCGGCCAGACCCAGACCAAGGCTGGCGTAATAGATGAATTCATCCACGCCCAAAGCCTCGAACTGTTTGAGCTTGGCGATCACCTGATCGGGCGTGCCGAACATCAGATTGCGTTGCAGCATTTCGGGGTCATATTCGGCGCGGTTGGCCAGTTGGTCGAAGGGGATCGATTTGGGGAAGCCATTGGCCACATCGCCCATGTTTTTGAACAGGTTCTCAAATTGCGACAATTGGCGCTGCGCGGCGCGGATCGGCACGATGAAGTCTGCAGGTGTGGCCGATACGGCGGTGTGGCGCATCATCGCCATGGTCGGGCGCTTGCTGCCCGGATTGTTGGCCATCGCCTCGGCCATGCGGGCCATGTAAAGCTCTGCCTCTGACAGGTCGCGGGTCAGGGGCCATGACATGATGTTGCAGCCATTTTTGACCGCGTAATCATAGGTGATGGGCGCGCGCGCCGCGATCCAGACGGGGACTTCGGCTTGCAAAGGCTTAGGGCACGAGGTTGAGGTGGGAAAGGTCCAAAACTGCCCCTCATGCGCGTAATCGCCCTTCCACAAGGCGCGCACGGCAGGCAGCATCTCTTGCATATAGCGCCATGCGTCGGATTGTTTCAGGCCCGGGTGCATCCGGTCAAACTCGCGCTGGTAAGCGCCTGACCCTATGCCAAATTCCAACCGCCCGCCTGAAATCAGGTCAAGGAATGCCGCTTCGCCCGCCACTTTAATTGGGTGCCAATAGGCCGCCGCCACACAGGCCGTGCCAAGGCGGATACGGTCGGTTTCGCCCGCCCACCATGCCAGAATCGAAAACGGGTTCGGCGCGATGGTCATTTCCAGCGCGTGATGTTCCGCCGCCCAGACGATGTGAAAGCCACCGCGATCGGCCATCTGGACCATCTCCAGCGTGTGGCGGGCGACATCCTTCATATCAAGGGTATCATCCATCCGTTCAAGATTGATGGCGAGTTGGAACTTCATGCTATCCTCCGGCAAGGCCCGTTTGACCGATGATTGAAGCGAAACGGGACGGGTAGTGTCGTTATTTCGACACGGTGTCAGGTTTTTCGTCAGGCGTTGGTGCCGCGCGCCACGTCAGCGCATCACAAAGGGGTTGGCCATAGGCTTGGTCGAGGTGTTGATCCAGACGGTTTTGGGCCTTGTATAGTCATACATCGCCTGAAACCCGCTTTCGCGGCCATAGCCCGACCCTTTCACCCCGCCAAAGGCCGCAATGGGCGATACGGCGCGGTAGGTGTTGACCCAAACGATGCCAGAGCGCACCGCCTTGGCCATGCGCATTTGGCGCGCACCGTCGCGGGTAAAGATGCCGGCGGCCAAGCCGTGCTTTGTGTCATTGGCAAGGGCGATCACCTCGGCCTCGGTCTTGAAGCGCAAGACGGATAGGACGGGGCCGAACAGTTCGGTGTCGACAATGCGCAGGTCTTGGCGCGGGCAATCGACGATGGTGGGTTCGTAATAGGTGCCGCCCAAGCCGTCAGGCTGCTTGCCGCCGCACAGAATGCGCGCGCCTTCACTTTGGGCATGGGCCACCTCGCGCTGGATGGTGGCCAATTGGCCTTGAGTGCACAAAGGGCCCATCTGGGTGTCTTCCTCCAAGGGGTCACCGATGCGGATTTGTTTGGCGAGGGCCACGATCTTTTCCAAGAAGGCGTCGGCAATATCTTCGTGCAGATACAGGCGCGACCCTGCCACACAGCTTTGCCCCGTAGCCCCGAATATCCCCGCCACGGACCCGTTGACCGCGCTGTCAATGTCAGCATCGTCAAAGACGATAAACGGCGATTTGCCGCCCAGTTCCAGCGACACTTCGGCAAAATTCTCGCGCGAGTTGGTCAGCACCGCCCGCGCCGCCCCCGGCCCGCCGGTAAAGGAAATGCGCGCCACCAAGGGGTGTGATGTCAGCACCCGCCCGCACGGCTCGCCGTGGCCAGAGACGATATTGACCACGCCGGGCGGAAACCCTGCCGCCTCAATCAACGCGCCAAATTCGAACATCGCCGCCGAGGCGTGTTCGGATGCCTTCAGCACCACCGTATTGCCCGCAGCCAAGGCAGGGCCGATTTTGACGGCCACCAAGAACAGTTGCGAATTCCATGGCACAATCGCCGCCACCACGCCCAAAGGTTCGCGGCTGGTGAAAACAAACAGATCGGGCTTGTCGATGGGCAGGGTCTCGCCGGAAATCTTATCCGCGCAACCGGCGTAAAAGTGGAAGAATTCAGCGATGTATTTCGCCTGCCAGCGGGTTTCTTTCAGCATCTTGCCGGTGTCGATGGTTTCGGTCCGCCCCAAGCTTTCCGACTTTTCGGCCAAAAGATCGCCCAGTTTGCGCAGGCAGCGGCCCCGTGCCGTGGGGGTCATGCTCGCCCAAGGGCCAGAGGTAAAGGCGCGGTGGGCGGCTTGCACGGCGCGGTCGACATCTTCGGCGCTCGCTTCGGGAATGCGGCACCAGACTTGGCCGGTGGTGGGGTTGACGCTGTCAAACGTCTTGCCATCCGAAGCTGCGACCCAAGCCCCGTCTATCAGCATCTGGTAGTCTGTGATCGTGCTCATCTGCTTGCCCTCTGGTTCGCGCTGAGCATACTCTGCGGCAGCTTGGGTGCAACATGTGCGAATTTTCGCCGTGGCCTGACGAAAAAAGCGCAAGTGAGCGCGGGGGGGCGGTGTCTGCTGCCGCAGGACGGAGGACAAGATGACCCATGCAAAACAAGTGATTGGCGAACCCTTGGTGATCGGCGGGCGCAGATTGTCTTTGTCGCGGGCCATTCGGGCGGGCGATACGGTTTATCTGACCGGCCAAATTCCGATGCAAAACGGGGTGCCCATGACCACCGGCACGATTGAACAGCAAACCCGCGCCGTGCTGGACGATATCACCGCCACCTTGGCCTTGGCAGGGTGCAGCCGCGATGATGTGGTCAAAGCAATGATCTGGCTGCGCGAGCGGGCGGATTTTGCGGGCTTTAACGCGGTGTACGGCGAGTATTTCCCACATGATCCGCCGGCACGGTCGGCCATTGTCAGCGATTTGTTGGTCGATTGTCGGGTCGAGGTGGAAGTGGTCGCTTGGCGCCCCTTGGTGGCGGGCGGCCAATGAGGCGCGCTGCCGACGGCACGGCCTATGCGCTGCATGGCCGGGCGGATGCGCCCTTGGTGGTGCTGGTCCACGGCTTGGGGCTAACGCACGCGGTGTGGGACCAGATGGTCCCCGCCCTTGCCCCGCAGCTTTGCGTTCTGACCTATGACATGCTGGGCCATGGTCAAACACCCACGCACCCCAAGCCCGACCTGTCGGCCTTGGCCGCCCAACTGGCGCGGCTGATGGCGGAACTGGGCTATACCCAAGCCGCCCTTGTGGGGTTTTCGCTGGGCGGCATGATCGCGCGCCGCTTCGCGCAAGATTATCCGGCCCGCACGCGGGCATTGGCGATCCTGCACTCTCCCCACCGCCGCTCGGATGCCGCCCAAGCGGCCATCGTGGCGCGGGTGGCGCAAGCGCAGGGCCAAGGGCCATCCGCAACGGTTGAGGCCGCCTTGCAACGCTGGTTCACCGATGACTTTCGCGCCAAAAACCCTGCCATGATGGACAAAGTCCGTGGCTGGGTGCTGGGCAACAACCCTGCCACCTATCCCGATTACTACCGCATCTTGGCCAGCGGCATTGACGAGATCGTAGCCCCCACCCCGCCCATCACCTGCCCAGCGCTGGTGGTGACGGGCGACGAAGACTATGGCAACGGGCCGGAGATGACCTTTGCCATCGCTGCCGAGATTGCGGGGGCCCAAAGCCTGATCCTGCCCGGGTTGCGCCACATGGCGCTGATGGAAAACCCCGCCCTGACCAACGCCCCGCTGTTGGCCTTTTTGACGCAGGTGCTGCATGGCTGACCCCCAAGACCCCCACGCCGCCGTTTCCGGCGCGGCCCCCGCGACCCCTACGGGGTTGGGCGATCAGAAGGCAGAAGGTATCCCAAAGCCACACCCGCCGATTGACCCGCGCCAATTGCGCGACGCTTTTGGGCGCTTTGCCACGGGGGTGACAGTGCTGACGGCGCGCCAAGCAGATGGCACGCCGCGCGGCTTTACGGCGAATTCGTTTACCTCTGTCTCGCTTGACCCGCCTTTGCTGCTGGTCTGCTTGGCCAAAACCGCCCATTCCTGCGAAACCTTCCTGCAGGCCGACCACTTCGGGGTGAACATTCTGGGCCAAGATCAACAAGCGCTGTCAGCCCTGTTCGCCTCGCGCGAGGTGGACAAGTTCCAGCGTTGTGTCTGGCACGAAGGGGCGGGCCGCGTGCCGCTGTTGGACGGGGCCTTGGCGCAGTTTGTCTGCCTGCCCGATCGCTTTGTGGATGCAGGCGACCATCTGGTGCTGATCGGGCGCGTGGTCGCATTCACCACGGGCGAGGGCGCGCCCTTGGGCTATTTCCGCGGCCGCTACTTCTCGGTCGAGGTCGATGCGCAACTGGTGCAGGCGGTGGCGGCCTCGGCGGGGACCAGCGTGGGGGCGGTGTTGCTGCAAGAGGGCGCTGTGCTGATGGAAGTGGCCGCAGACGGCGGCTTGACCCTGCCGCTCTCCCCCCAGCCCAGCCCCAGCCTTGACCGCCTGCGCCAGCGTTTGGCCAGCTTGGGCTTGCACGCCGATGTTGACTTTCTGTATGCCGTCTTTGAAGACCGCGCCCTTGGCCTTCATGGCATCTATTACCACGGTCAGGTGCAAGGGGATGCCCCAAAAGGCATGGCGTTTTGCCCGCTGACCACTTTGGATTGGGCCGCCATGCGCAATCCTGCCGAAGGCAGCATGCTGCAACGCTATGCGAGCGAAACCCAAAGCGGGGCGTTTGGCATCTATCAAGGCAATGAAACCGAAGGAAAAGTGCGCCGCCTCAGCGGGGCCTGAACAGGAGAAGACGATGTTTCCCGAATTGCGCAAGGTCGTGACCTATGACGAAATCATCTACCGCGAGGGACAGCGCCCCGCTGACCCGCCGCTGCGGATGATCGGTGTTGCGGCAGTGGTCAAAAACCCGTGGCACGGGCGCGGGTTTGTGCAAGACCTCTCGCCCGACATCAACCGCATAGCGCCGATCTTGGGCAAGATGCTGACCGATATGCTGGTGGCTTTGGCCGGATCGGGCGAAGCGATTGAAGCCTACGGCAAGGCGTCGATGGCGGGCACGGATGCCGAGCTGGAACATGGATCAGCCCTGATCCACACCTTACGCTTTGGCAATTTCTACCGCGAGGCGGTGGGGGCCAAGACCTACCTTGGCTTTACCAACGGCCGCGGTCCGGCCAACACGCAGATCCAGATTCCGCTGATGGATAAGAACGATGGCGGGCGGCGGTCACATTATCTGACGGTGCAGTTTTCCATCCCCGATGCGCCCGCGCATGACGAGTTGGTCGTGGCCCTTGGCGCCTCGACCGGCGGGCGGCCGCATCACCGCATTGGCGACCGCTACGCCGATTTGGCCGCCATCGGGGCCGATGTGGACAACCCCGCAGGGGTGTAAGGCTTTCGGCGCGCCGCGTGGCGCGCCTATTCCAACCGCATGGCGGGCGAGGGCGCTTGGCCATCATAACCGCCCCAGACCGACTGGTCGAAATGCACGACCGATCCCGTCATCATGCCGCTGTCATCCGATGCCAGCCATAGGGCGGCGCGGGCGACCTCGTCCGGGTCAAGCAGGCGGCCAAAGGGCAGGCCCGCTTCGGCCTTGGCCTGCCAATCGGGGTCGCCGGATTCGGCCAGCTGGATCTTCTTTTCATGGTCCGACAGCATCCAGCCGATATCCAACTGGTTGACCCGCACGCGGTTGCGCATCAAGGCAAAGCCGGAATTGCGCGTCAGCGTGGCCAAAGCGCCTTTTGACGCGCCATAGGCCGCCAAGAACGGCTGCCCCGCGCGGGACGAGGTCGAGCCGATATTGACAATCCGCCCGTCGCCCTTGCCCGCAGCCATGTGCTTGACCGCTTCTTGCATCAAAAAGAACGGCGCGCGGACGTTGACGGCGAAGATCTTGTCGAAAAGCTCGGGCGCGGTGTTCAGCAGATTGCCCCGATCGGTCAGGCCAGCGGCATTGACCAAAATGTCAATCTTGCCAAACTGCGCCACGGTCTGCGCCACCACGCCCATCACCTGATCTATCTGCGCCAGATCGGCGGCGATCATCTGCACGGGCACGCCGCTGTCTTGGGTGATCTGGCGCGCCACGGCTGCCCCTTTGGCCTGATCGCGCCCCACAATCGCAATCCCCGCCGCCCCCGCCTTGGCAAACAGGCGGGCAATTGCCGCCCCCAAACCCTGTGTGCCGCCGGTGATCAGGGCGATTTTTCCATCAATACGGTTCATGACGAGTCCTTAGGATTGGTTCTTTTGATCAAGCGCATCCAAGACGGCGAAAAACGCCGCCTCGGATTGGCCCTCGGCCAGTGCTTGGCGCAGGTAGTCGGCTTGGGTCTTGGGGGCCATGCCGCCTACGGGCGGGTTGCTGTCTAGGTTGGTGGGGAAGGGATAGCCCTCGGCCGTCGCCGCGATGACGTTGTCAAGGTTCAAACCCGCAGCCCCGCGCAGCGTTGCGTAAAGACTGCGCACCATGCGGGTGCGGTTCACCGTCTCCATCGCGCGGCCAAAGGCCGAAGAGACTTGCAACAGGTTCACCATGCGCAAGCGGTCGGCCGTGTGGTTGGTGCCTGCCCCGTGCAGGACGGCGGGGTTAAAGAACACCAGATCACCCTTTTGCAGCGGCAATTGCACATAATGGTCAGCGAAATAGGCCTGAAACTCTGGCCGAGAGAAGGCCAGATACCCCTCGAAAAATTGCTGCGAGAAGGGCAACAGCATCGTCGGCCCCGTTTCCACCGGCATATCACAATGCGCCACCGCCCCTTGCAGCGTCAGCATCGGAGAGACAGCGTGGATATGGGCGGGAAACTGTGCCATCCGCGCGCCGCTCATGAAGCCCAGATGGTAATCGCGGTGCGGCGTTTGCGCTGCCCCGCCGGGGTTTACGCGGTTGACTTGGGCCGTCATCTGATAGGCCGGCCCCAGCCACGCCTGCGATGCCAAAGCAATGCCATGCGCAGAGTAATAGGCCGCGAAATTGGCAGGGTCAGCCAGACAATGCTTCTCCAGCGAGTTCCAGATGCGGTCATTGGCGCCGGGCTTGGCAAAGTGATCCCCGCCCCCTTTGGCCGCAGCCTTTTCATCGGCGATGATGGCATCAAACACGGTTGAGGCGCGGTCAATCACCGCATGGTCGGCAACACCTTGCTTGATCACCAAAATGCCCGCCCCGTGGGCAAAGACATGGGCCCATTCCTGCATCAAGGCTTGACGGGCGGCATGGTCCAGCGCCGCCGCATCCACCGCAGCGCCGTCATAGACGGGAATGTTGCGCACCACCTCGGTTGCCAAGGGCGTATCTTCGCGGCGGGCCGTTTGGGCGACAATCTGGCGGAAGGTGTCAAAATCGCCGCTGTCGGCGGACAGCCAGACGGGGGGGCGGGGTGGGGTCACGGGGGGCTCCGGTTCGGGTTGGGGTTCTTAAAGCGTCGCGGCGAGCGGCTTTAGGGCCGCTGTGCGCCAGTGGCCGCCACATAGATCGAGTACAACGACGAGGTCGCCGCGATAAACAACCGGTTGCGCATTGGCCCGCCAAAGGTCAGGTTGGCGACCGTCTCAGGCACAAAGATCTTGCCCAATCGGGTGCCATCGGGGGCAAAGCAATGCACGCCGTCGCCCGCGCTGGACCACAGATTGCCCTCGACATCGATGCGGATGCCGTCAGGCAAGCCGGCGTCGATATGGGCAAAGACGCGCCCGTTGGTCAGCTTGCCGCCTGACACATCAAACACCCGGATATGGCGCGGGAAAGTCGGGTCGTGGCTAAAGGCGCTGTCGGCGATGTAAAGCTTGGTTTCATCAGGCGAGAAGACCAAGCCGTTGGGCTGGGCGAAGTCATCGGCGACCAGTGCGATTTCGCCTGACGGATCAATGCGGTAAACCCCGTGCACCGGCTGTTCGGGCGTGGCGCGGTAGCCTTCGTAATCTGACAAGATGCCATAGGTCGGGTCGGTGAACCAGATCGACCCATCCGACTGCACCACGACATCATTGGGCGAATTCAGCCGCTTGCCTTTATACTGATCGGCCAGCACGGTGATGGTGCCGTCCATCTCGGTGCGCGTCACGCGGCGTGACCCGTGCTCGCACGACACCAAGCGCCCCTGCCTGTCGCGGGTATGGCCGTTGGCAAAGTTGGATTGGCTGCGATAGACCGACACGCCGTGGCCTTCCAGCGGGGCGTCGGAATAGCGCAAGATGCGCTGGTTGGGGATATCGCTCCACACCAAACAGCCCAGATCGTTGAACCACACCGGCCCCTCGGCCCAACGGCAGCCGCCGTAAAGCTTTTCCAGATGGGATGACCCCACGGTCAGATACAAAAACCGGTCGTCGTCAACTTGATACTGCGGCTGTGTCATAGACCCCCCTTGCGCAGCCTTAACGCGGGCTGCGCATGCGTGAATTTGGGCTGAAGGCTCCTCCCATCAGCGAATTTATCATGGAAGCAAACAGATCATCTGTATAGGAGAAAAGCTCAGCAGCGCGGCGCGCGGAACGCGCGACTTGATCGCACACCTTGGGTCGGATTAACCGCCCAAGGCTTCTTTCATTGCGTCCATCACGGTTTTTGCCGGATCAGCGGCGCAAGCCGCCGCGACCTTGTCGATGTCAGCGCTGAGACGCACTGCGTCGAACACGGGATCGCCTGCTTCGCCGCCAGTATAGCCGTCAATAAAGAAGATCAGCATGGTGACAGTGTTGGCGTCCATCGCGTTCGCATTTTCGCAAGTCACCGCACTTACATCCACACTATCCGCAAAGGCGGGTGCAGCCGCGCACAAACATACTGCGGTCAAAGCGATTTTCAGGGTATTTTTCATTCTGCACTCCTCACGACGCCAAAAAACTCCGACCTAGCGTAGCAGCTATTCTTCGCCAAACAAGCCCATTCTTGGGAGAGGTTCTCCGAAAACAGGCGCTTTATCTTGCGCAGGGTCACGGCCAAATCAACGGCGGCTGGCATAAAAAACAGCGAAAGAACACATCGTGCACATAGCCGCCTTTGGCGGTTTGGTGCCAGCGCACCGCGTACACAAATTGAGAGCGCCCGTGGATCATCTGCGTCACCTCAATAAACTGCGTTTGCCCGGTGGCCATCATCAATCGAAACAACAACAACTGTTCTGGCGGATTTTTGCCATCGGGCAGCGACAAAACGCAGCGCTGCGGGGTCTTGCAAAAAATCTCGCCGCCGGGAAAATCCAGCAGAACTTTCCCCCATTCCGGATCATTGGCCGTCAAACGCGCGGCAAGGTCCATGACCGCGCGGATCATCGCGGGCGAAATCTGGTCGCTCGGTTCGGAACCTGTCACGGGCGCTGCAGGATCAAGCTGCAACATGGCCCAACACTCTGCATCAAGTGACTGGATCACTGTCCAAGTCTCGCGCTGGCTATCGCGCGGGGTACCGCCGCGCTCGATAGAGCCATGTACCATCGCGGGGCAGTCTTCGAAGCCAGTGATGAAGTCTGGAATGTCTTCGTTCTGCAAACGCACAAGATCGCCGATGGTGTGAAACGCGCTGTTGTGCAGTTGAAAATGATACGAAAAATACGTTCCCAAGCGCACCGCTTGGGGTTCGGCTAAGGCCTGCGAGGCTAGGGCCGCGCAAGCCATAAGCAGCATTGCCAAAAGATCAGTTTTCATGTGCCACTGCCGCATCAGAGAGTGACTCCATGAAAAGATTGAAGACATTTTGGTTCCGCCGTTCGCTTATGGTTGTTCGATGAGATTCGCTGGCAGCCACTGCCCAATTCCCGTCTTGGACCGCTTGACATAGATTTGGGAATTTTGTTCTCAGGCCGTCAACGCCGAGATTGTAAACCATATCCCAAAGGGCGATCTGCGCAGACTTTGGAAAGTTTCCAAAGCCCGGAAACAGGGCCAAGACAGATTCGAAATTGTCCCGAACATAGTCTTGTACCAAGTCGTCGATCGTATCTTGGGCCAAGTACAAACGCGTATAGGGCTTATAGAAGTCGGCAGCATGATCCGCATCCCCTGTCATCGCATCGATGACAGAAAATTCGCTTCTTATTTCCGCGGCCGAGGCGCGTTCATCAGTATCACGAACGCGAAACGGAAGCGTCACGGCAGCTTCGGCGTTTTGCAAGAGGGTGCCGTTTCCCACTGTGACATGGTCTCTTGTATCAAGATACATATGGTCAATGGTCCCTTCCCAATTTGGCAAGTCGGCGATGAAAGTATCAACACCTTCGCTGACGCGGGCCCAATAGCCTTCGATCCCCAGAGCGCGCGCATAGCACCGACAGCGGTAATCCTCTGATGGGTGACCGCCTTCGGGCGGATCGTCCCAGCGGAAGATCACGCCATCGCGTTTGGCATGCGCACCCCTGACCCGCGCATCATGTTGAGTGTTCCAGACGTAGAATTCGATGCCCATAGCCTGCTGCTGGGCCTGATTTAGAACGCCAAGTAGCACCGCCAAGGCGCGCTGCCGCCCATCGGCGCTGGATAGGTCAAAGTTTTCGTGGTGCATGGCGTCAAGAACAGCCGCCAGCGCCCGTTCGCGCAGATCGGCCATGTCTAGGTCTGCCAAACCCTTGGGCGAAAATTCGTATGGCGGTGTTTTCAAGATTGCCTGTGTCGTTGCCCCGAAGCTTTTGTTCCAGACCTGATCCATCCAATCGCGAACAGTGGCTTCAGGCGCGGGATTGTCCTGCTTTTCTTGCCGTTTTGCGGTGTGGCCGAGGTTTAAAGCGAAGCTCTTGGAGCCCCCAAATCTGATAAAATTTTCAAAGGCTGATTGGCGCATGTTCCCCTCCAAATTCATCCTAGGAAGCCACAAAAGCCTTAATGAACCTTTAAAGCGACGCTCGATCTCTGGGGTCGCCCAACGATCTGTCGTTGCAATCTTGGCCTTTTGGGCAACGTGTACGGCAAAGAGGGTCGATCGTGGAGGCCTTGGGGACTGAAAAGGTGGGGCTTTAGGCTTTGCCCGCCGCAGGCCGGGCAGCGCAGGAAACTGACACTTTGTCTTGCCGAAAAGCGCGCTGTTGCATGGCACAGATCGTGGCATTGCAGGCACATCAAGGCCGCATCGTCCCGTACCCCTCTTGCAAGCCGCGCCTTAACGCAGCGCTTGGCAAAACTGGCACCCTTTGCCTGCGCCACAGGTTTGCCTGTGATGGTCAGTTCGCCCGGCATGTTTGCGTCATATGGCCGTCACCGAAGGTTCACCACAGCGTCATGGCAAGGTCACGGACTCAGCGCAAGGTTGGGGCCTTGCGTTGTCATCCAAAAAGGATCTCTGCTATGTTCTCGCGTCGTCAATTCCTGGCCGCTTCGGCTGCTGCTGCCACTCTTGTCTCCACCCGCGTTTCGGCGGAAGACATGAAAACCCTGCAAGTTTTCATCGACGGGGATACCAATATCTCTGATTGGTGGAACAATATCCTCAAGCCCGCGTTCGAGGCTGCCAACCCCGGCCGCACCTTCAACGTGACCGTCACCCGCGGCGTGGCCGATGGTAACGGCACGATCGCTGAGCGCGCCTTGGCTGCTTTGCAAGCCAAAGCCGACCCGCAGGTCGATTACTTTGAAGAGTTCGAACCGGCATCCGTTGCAGGCTCCATCGAGGCTGGCCTGTGGCTGGAAACTTCGGAAGCCAACGTTCCGAACCTGAAGATGATCAACCCCGCCGCCGTTGAAACTCCGATCCGTCTGCCCTACCGCGGCAGCCAGGTTTTGATCGCCTATGACAGCGCCAAAGTCGCCAACCCGCCCAAGACCTTTGCCGATCTGGTCGCTTGGGCCAAGGCCAATCCGGGCCGCTTCACCTATGGCCGCCCCGACAAAGGTGGTTCGGGGTCGAACTTCGTGATCCGCGCCATCCATGAGGGCAACGGCAAGGATCCCTCGCTGTTCACCAAAGACAACTTCGAGCCCGCCAAGGCCGAAGAGATGCTGCAAAAGGGCTGGGCTATCTTGAAGGACCTGCACCCCTTCACCTTCGGCGAAGGCACCTATCCCGCCGGCAACTCCCCTGCGTTGCAGCTCTTGGCACAGGGCGCTGTCGACATGATCCCGGCTTGGTCGGATATGGCCCTGCAGGCCATCAACAACGGCACTCTGCCCGAAACCGTCAAGGTCGTGCAGTTGCAGGACTTGGCTTTGTGCGGTGGCTTTGCCTACTCGGCCATCCCGTCCAACGCCACCGATCTGGAAGGCGCTTTGGCTCTGGCGAACTTTATGCTCTCGCCCGAAACCCAAACCTCGTGCGTGCGTGATATCGGCGGCTTCCCGGGGATTTCGTGGGACTATCTGCCGGCTGATCTGAAGGCCGAATACATCGACGTGATCCCGGTCTCGATCCCGACCTTCCCGTCGGGCGACTGGCAGAAAGCCAAGAACGACGGCTGGTACAAGAACGTTGCCACCAACATCGTTCGCGATTGATGTCTGATGTTGCAAAATCGTCCGGGGGCGCTGCCCCCGGATACGCTTTGCGCACCGGCCTTGGCCCCCAAGCCTTGGCCGGTCTTGCGCTTGTGGCCATGCCGGTCGGGCTGTTGGTTACGCTGACGCTGTGGCCGACGGTGCGGATGGTTGGTGCGACATTTTCGGTCGACGGGCACTTCAGTGCCGAACGGTATTTCGCCTTTTTCAACGATGCCTATACTATGGCCAACCTGCGCTATACGCTGGAAATGGGGTTTGTGTCGGCGATAGCCGCCTTATCGGTATCCTTTGGCATTGCGCTCTATCTGCGGTTTTCCGCCGGACGCATTGCCACGATGATCCATGGGCTGTCGCTGTTTCCGTTGTTTGTGCCCTCGATCATCATCTCTTACGCCTTGGTGCGGTTTTTGGGGCCGAACGGCTTGTTTCAACTGATGCTGGAGCAGGTGGGCTTCACGCAGTACCGCACGCCCTATCTGACCCCCGTTGGCCCTTTTCTGGCCTTTGTGTGGGAGAATTTGCCCCTGCCGGTTTTGGTTCTAAGCGCTGGTCTGTCGCAAGTCTCTGACCATGCGGTCGAGGCCGCGCGCGACCTTGGCGCAAAATCCCCCCGCATCCTGTGGGAGATTTTGCTGCCTCAAATGCGCCGATCGCTGCTGATCGCCTTTGCGCTGATCTTTATGGGCATTATCGGGGCCTTTACCGTGCCCTATATGCTTGGCCCGCCCGCGCCCGAGATGATGAGCGTCTTTATGCAGCGCACCTTGGGCAATCTGCAGGATCCGGCCTCGGCCCAAGTGCAGGCGGTGGTGTTGATGGTGATATCGTCCATCGTTGGCGGCTTTTATATTGCAACGATGGTCAAATCCTCGGCAGGTGCGCGATGAAACGGACGCCTTTTGGCGGATTGATTCTGCTGGTCAGCATGGGCCTTGCGATGCTGGGGCCGATTGTCACCGTGATTTTATGGGCCTTTGCCGTCAAATGGCGCTACCCGCATCTGCTGCCCACCGAATGGGGGATGAAATACTGGTTTGCCATGTTGGGGCGTGAAACGGTGATGACGCCGGTTCTGACCTCGCTGGCGCTGACCTCGATCGCCACCACGGCGGCGGCGCTGATCTGCTGGCCTGCGGCCTATGCCTTTGCGCGGCTTAAGTTTCCCGGCCGCCAATTGCTGCTGTTTTCTTTCATCGCCGCCCAAGCCGTGCCGAAGTTTGCGCTGTTTGTGTCGATTGCGGTGATTTTTCTGAAGCTGGGTTTGGTTGGCAATTTTTGGGGCGTGGTGCTGGTGCAGATGCTGTCAGCCGTGCTGTTTATGATCTGGATTCCCACCGCCGCCTTTCGCGGTATCCCGCCTGCGCTGGAAGAAGCGGCTTTTGACCTTGGCGCATCGCGTCTGCGGGTGTTTTTGTTCATCACCTTGCCGCAGGCCATGCCAGCTTTGGCGGCCAGCTATGTGCTGGCCTTTGTCTCGATCCTGTTCGAGGTCGACAGCGCGCTTCTGATCGGTGCGCCCACCATCACCACCATGCCGCTTTTGCTGATGACGCTGTCTTCCAAAGTCATCGTGCAAGAGGCAGCGGTGCTGTGCGTGATGATCTGGGTGCCGTGTTTTGCTTTAATGATGCTAAGTCGCCGATTTATGACCGCAAGGGGCATCGCCCAAGGGTTTGGAGCCTGACATGCTGCAGATTGACGCCATCACCAAGACCTACCAAGGCACGCCCGCCGTGAAGGATGCCTCTTTCACGGTGGCGCGGGGCGAGTTGGTTTGCCTTTTGGGGCCTTCGGGCTGCGGCAAATCGACCTTGCTGCGCATCATCTCGGGCTTGACCGACTGTGACAGCGGGTCTGTCAAGATCGAAGGCGTCGATATGACCGCCACCCAAGCCAACCGCCGCCCGACCGCGATGGTCTTTCAAAGCCACGCTTTGTGGTCACATATGACGGTCGCCCAGAACGTGGGCTTTGGCCTGCGGGTGCGCGGCTTGCCCAAGGCCGAGATCGCCGCCAAGACGGCGGCGGTGCTGGATCTGGTGGGGCTTGGCGCCTTTGCCAAACGGCTTCCGGCGGAATTGTCGGGCGGGCAGGCCCAGCGTGTGGCCTTGGCGCGGTGTTTGGTGGTGGAGCCCAAGGTTTTGCTGATGGACGAGCCTTTCTCGGCCCTTGACGCCCATCTGCGCAAAGGATTGCGCGAAGAGCTTAAGGCGTTGCAAGGCCGCTTGGACCTGACCACGATTTTTGTCACCCATGACCAAGAAGAGGCGATGGAACTCGCCGACCGCATCGTGGTGATGCAAGGCGGCCGCGTAGAACAGGTCGGCCCACCCGGGGCGCTGTATCAAAACCCCTCGACCTTGGGCGTGGCGCAGTTCATCGGCGCTATGAACACCTGCACCACCACGGTGCGGCAAGGGGTTGCGGAGTGGTATGGCCTAGACCTGCGCATGGCCATGCCGGACGGCGAGGTAGCGCTTCTGTGTCGCCCTGAGGATATTTACCCCGACACCATGGGCGCTGCCGCGCGTGTGACGCGGGTGATCGACCTTGGGCCTGTCACCAAGGTCAACCTGATGACCGAAGCCGGCGACCTTTTGACATGGACCTGCCCGCGTGACCAAGCCCCTGATCTTGGCCGCGTTCTGACCCTGCTGCCCCGCCGCTTGCATGCCTTTCGCGACGGACTGCGGGTTGGCCTTGCCCAATCCCCCCTTCCCGCCCAAACCGCCGGAGCCCCCGCATGACCCTGACCGGACAGCTTGATGCGACCCATCACAAGGGCCATGTGCCGCTGACCTTTGAGGTGCCCGCAGGCACCACGCAGTTGGTCGTGCGCTTTAAAGCCACACCGCAACGCGAAGCGGGGGCGTTTTTTGACAATATGATTTCGCTCAGCCTGTTTGGCCCGGCAGGCCCGCGCGGGGCGCGCCATAACAATCCGGTCTGGGACTTTGCGATTTCGCAAACCTCGGCCACGCCGGGCTATCTGCCCGGCGCGATCGAACCGGGCACTTGGACGCTTTACTTGGACTGTTTCCGCGTGATGGGCCGGATCGACTACGCAGTCGAGATCGACTGCCAAACCGCCCCCGTGCCCACCCAACCCGCCTTTGTCGCGGCCCAAACCCAAGCGCGGGGACGTGGCTGGTATCGCGGCGATCTGCATGCCCATACGCTGCATTCCGACGGCAGTTGGTCGATTGCCGATCTGGTCGCTTGGGCGCGGGACCGCCGGTTGGATTTCATGACCCTGTCAGATCACAACACCACCTCTGGCCATGCCGAAGTGCATTCCATGGCGGGCGATGATTTGCTGACGCTGGGGGGGATGGAATTGACCACCCATTGGGGCCATGCGGTGGCCTTAGGGGTGTCGCATCTGCCACAATGGCGCGTAGGGCCGGTGACAGGGCAAACCATGCCGATGCTGGCGGCTGATATCATGGGCAAGGGCGGGCTGTTTGTCATCGCCCACCCGATGTCGCCCGGCGATCCGGCCTGCACAGGCTGCCGTTGGGAATATGACGATATGCGCCCGGGCAATGCGGAATTGGTCGAGATCTGGAACGGCGGGTCTTGGTCGGATTACAACGAAGACGGGTTGGCGCTGTATCGCCAGTGGCTATCGCAAGGCCACCGCCTGCGGGCAACGGCGGGAAGCGATATCCACGGGCCAGAGGGCGGCGTGGGGCAGGTGGGGTTTAACAATGTCGAAGCCGAAAGCCTGACCCCGTCGGCCATTTTGCAAGCGGTACAGGCGGGGCGGAACTACCTGTCCTCAGGCCCGCGGCTGATCTTGCAGGCACAATTGCGCGACGGCACCCTTGCCGCGATGGGCGAGACGACGGCCCAAGGGGCGGTCTTTCATGCCGACTGGCAGTCGCAGGATACGGCCTTGACGCTGAGCTTTGTCGATGCCAAGGGCGCGCAAAGTCACCACCCGATCGCCGCAAACGCTGCCGGACGGGCAGAGTTTGTCGGCGCCCAAGGCTTTGTCATGGCCGAATTGCGCGATGCCACGGGGCGGTTGCACGCCGTTACCAACCCGATCTTTATCGCCTAAACCGCTTTGGCCATCAGGCCAAAGCACCCATCGTTGCGCACCAAATAGCTTTGGCCGTCAGGCCAAAGCGATTGTCACAACCAAACCCTCGTGGTCGCTGGCAGGCGTGCAATCGGGCTGCACGGCGGCCAGAAGCGCCACGTCGTTGACCTTAAGCTTGCGGGTAAACACCCAGTCAATCTTCGCCGGAGGTCGGGTCGACCCTGCTGGATAGCGCGTGGTCGGCTGATCAGGCAAGTTGCAGCTTTGCCATTCATAGCCCAAAGCAGCCGCGACAGCAAAGAGCGGCTCATAGGGTTCAGGTCGCAACAGGCGCAGGGGTTCCGCCGCCAGCCGCGCGGCCCAACCGGCAGGATCGCCGTGCCGCTCGGCGTGCGATCCGGTGGAGGTGTTGAAATCTCCACCCAGGATCACGCGGCCCTTGGGGGCCAAGGTTTCGATCATATCCAGAAGATTTTGCATGTCCTCGCCGCGCGAGGCGGGGGTTTCGTGGCTTTCCAGATGGATATTGGCCATCAACACCCGCTCGCCGTCGATCTTGACCCAAGCCAACAGGGCAATCGTGCTGCCGATGCGCGGTTCGTGGCGGTCTAACCCATACCAATTGCCCCGCCGTTCAATGCGGATCAGCGCAGGGGCCTGCAGGGCGACATCCGACAGGATCGCCGCGCCGTGCAGGCCTTCGGCGTTCTCTTCGCCCGCGTGGTGGCGTTGTTCATGCACATCGCCAAGGTCAAGCTCGACGAATTCCACCGCAAACAGATAGCCCAGCCCCAAGCGGTCCGACAGCATCGCGATGCGGTCGGTGTTGCCGGTGCGCGCCATGCCACGGTCCACTTCCGACACCAAGATCACATCGGCGGCTTGGGCCTGCAGATGGGCGGCAATGGCATCCAAGTGGCGCAGGCGCTCTACGTTCCAAAAGATCAGCTTGGCAGACCCTGTCAGCCCGTCGCGCTGTGGCGCGGGGCCAGCCTTTTCAATCTCGCGCAGCGCAGGCAATTCATCAAAGGCGGCGTCATGGCGCGAAAAGGTAAAGGGGCCTTCGCGCAGATGGGCGCGCAAGGGGGCGGGCACAGGTTTAAGCCGTTCGACCAGACGGGTTTGCGGAGTATCAGACCATTTCGTCATAGCGTGCTCCACGCGGTCCAAGCCGCCTGAGTTGCGATGGGTTCGTCGGTGGTGATCTGGTCGGGCTTGAGCGCCAAAAGCTTGGCAAAGTCCTGCCCCTCGGCGGGGTTAAATCCGGCAGAGGGGTTTTGCATGTGATGGGTCCAAGCATCCACCTTGACCCCCTCGGTATGGGCGAGCGCAATCATGTCCAGCCCCAGATCGGCGGCGGACAGGATCATTTCCCATTGCAGATAGACCATATCCGGCTTGACGGGGTCGCGCAGCACCTCGCTCAGGGCGCGTTCGACCCCGGCCAAGCCCTGAACAGGCCACAGGTCCAGCAGATGGTCGGTTGGATCATAGCCACGCTGGATTTGCGGCGCGCGTTTGGCCAAAGCGCGGATCAGCGGAATCGACCCGCCGCTTAGGATGATGCCGGCAGGCAGATCGGCGAAATAGGTGGCAAAGTGGTCAAGCCCCTTTTGGCCCACCTCTTCGGCGGTGTTTTTCATGTCAAACTGCAACAGAGCTTCGGGATGGGCTAGGGTCAGCAGTCCGGCCAGATCTTCGGACAAGATCAGCGCCGCATCATGGGCGCGGTAGCGCAAGGCCGATAACTGCGCACCGCTGTGCAGGGCGACAGGGCCCGTCCCTGTCGTCTCGCGGTCCAATGTGTCGTCATGCAGAACCACAAAGCCGCCGTCGCCGCGCAGTTGCAAATCCAACTCCATCGACGCGCCGCACTTAAACCCCTCGGCCATGACCGCCGCCCCAAACTCTGGATCAGCCATGGACCGCCGCAGCCGGTGCCATTTTAGCCGTGTCACATGGCCAGATACCACAATTTGCAACCCCAAACCGACCTGTGTCATGCAAAACCCCCGCGTTGTGGGGTCAGTAAACCCCAAAGGCATGACAGTTTCATGCGTGGCTTTGTGAGAATTGCATGACGGTTCCGCCTGCCGATGACCGATCAAACAGGCCAAAACCTCCGCAAGCGACGGCCGTCATCGCTTGTGATGAATTTCCTTGACCGCCGTGCAAATAAGCGGTGTTGAATGGGCTCAGGGGGAATTTCGATGAAATCGCAGCTTTTGGTTTTACGGGCTTTCTCGTTCGCGTCATTTTCTTTTCGGTTTCGCAAGTTGGCGACAACCTCGGCTGTCGTTTTAGCGGCGCTGTCACCTGCCCTGCTTTGGGCCAGTCCGATGGCTGAAAAGGCGGCCATCGACCGATCAACCTATGTAACGGTGATTGGCGGGCGGCTTGGCAATGCAAGTGATGCGACGTTTTTCGCCGATCCCGCAGATGAAAAAATCGGAAATTTGCAGCCCTTGAAACCCGGATCAGATGCGACCTATAGCGCCATCGCCTTGGAACAGCGGATAGACACCCAGTGGGATTGGAAGGCGTCGGTGCATTCCACTTTGACAGATACCGCCTCAGAATTCACCCCGCGTCCTAACACAATGGACTCGGACCAATGGGCCAGCAATGGCCTACGTCTGTCCACCGGTGATTTTGAAGTGGGATACGATCCACACGTATCGCCAAACTACGATGTTCGCCTATTTGCAGGTGCCCGCGTTGTGCGAGCGAGAAACGATATTGGGTATCGGTATCAGAATTTTAGCGATGATAAAATCGGGTCAAAGTCTGATCATGGCACCTATGCCCATAAGAACGAAGTCAGGGCTATAGGGCCAAGGCTTGGTTTAGATGCCGCAATTCCTCTCGACAAGAGTGGTTTAAGGCTCGTGGCTTCGATGTCAGGGTCTGTCGTTTTCGGCAAATTCGACAGCCATTCCAGCTACACCCTTCACGACGACCCGTCTGCGCCGGTTGAAGGCGGTGAAAGCTATTCTCAGGACAAGAAGATCACCAATGCCCAAGCCTCTATCGGGTTGCAATTTGATCTTGCTGCCGATTCGAAGCTTGAGATTGGCTATCGGGCCGAAACTTGGCATGGCCTTTTGAATTCTGTTGATGACGCGCACGGCTGGCTCGGCGATTTCACGCAGGGTGGCAGCACGGATGTCAAGTTCCAAGGCCCCTACCTGGCCCTTACTTGGAAATTCGGTTCATGACCGTTGATTTCTTGGTCGTCACCGCCCCAAGCGGGTAGTCGCGCTTAAAAAACACGCGTCGGTTCGGATTTGCGGTGCGGCAGGCCCGGATCATGGCCGAAACATTCGGCCGGTCTATGATCCGTACAATGGTCAGAACGGCGGCGTCGGCAGAGGCATTGTCAACGGGGATCAATTCGCCCGCCTCGTGCAGCCAATTCAGACCGATGTGCACCGAAGTCGGCATCCAGCCACAATAAGCGATCAGGTCATCGCCTTCAAAGCCCGCAACATGGCAGCCCGACGACAATTGCAGCCGTATAGCTGCAAGAAGTTTGGCCGCTGCGAAGCCCCCAAAGGGGCAAACCGCTGCCACAAAATCGGCAACCAGGCCGAGCGCTTCAAAACCTGGCTTGAACTGTCGCACCTGCACCTGAGCACTCGCTTTTTGGTTGGACACTTGTCTAACCCTGTCTGGCAGAACCGCCAAGCGGTTCCAAGATTGTGGCAAACAAAAGGGCTGATATTTCAGAGATCAGCGATATTTTTACCCAGCCCTCAGGGTCGGCCACCCCACACCGAAAAGACGATTAGGCATGGCATGCGCGCGCTCTGAGGACGGCAGATAAATCGCAAACCATCGAAGCAAATTCATCTGGCCGTCATCGCTGTGTCGCAAACACAACGTAACGCGGAGGGGTGATGTAAACGCAACGGAGAGTGTCGTGTCGCTTGGTCGGTTTGAGTCGCGGATGACAGCGCAATGGGCGCAGATGTCTCCGACCGAGCAGCGGCTGGCGCGGACGATTTCGGTGCAAAAAGACAAGGTGGTTCTGGCCTCAGCGTCGCAGATTGCCGATTTGGCGGGCACCAGCGATGCCACTTTGCTGCGCATGATGCGCGGGCTGGGCTATGAAAGCTTGGCCGAACTGCGCGAAGAGGTGTTGGCCGATCTGACCGGCAGCACGGCCCCTTCGCTGCGCATGCAAACCACGATGGATGCGGCAGGCAGTGATCCGGCACGGCTTTTGGGTCATCTTATCGCCATCCAGCGCGATCATCTCGCCGCGCTCAGCACGCCAGCCTTGGCCGTGGCTTACGGCGCAGCGCTGGATCTTTTGGCGCAAGCGCAGGGTGCGCATGTGTTCGGCCTGGGCCCGTCGGGCGCTATGGCCGATTATCTGGCTTTGCAACTGGGCCGCGTGGGTCTGCACGCCCGCGCCATGACACACAGCGGGATTGGCTTGGCCGATCAGCTTTTGGCCATGCGGGCCGGTGATGTGCTGGTGCTGATCGCCTATGCGCCGCTGTACCGCGAAGTGCGCGTGGTGCTAGAGCGGGCCGAGGGTTTGGGCCTGCCGGTGGTGCTGATCTCGGACAGTCTTGGCCTCGCGCTGGAAGGCCGCGTGTCTGTGACACTCGACGTGCCGCGCGGGCGGTCAGAGCATCTGGCGCTGCATTCGGCCACGCTTGTGATGATTGAAGCCTTGGTTTTGGGCCTATCGGCCCGCCACCCTGACCGGGCGCTTGACACGCTCGACGAGTTTGCCAGCCTGCGCGCTGCCATCGACAGCGGCTGGACAAAGCGCGGCACCCGCCGCCGCAAAACCCCCGACCCCCACCAAACTACCCCCCACCCACCGGCTGACCAGCCGTCTTAGCCTGAATGGAGAGACTTATGATGAAACGTGCTTCTCTTGGCCTTGCTTTGCTATTGTCCACCGCCGCCCTGCCCGCTGCAGCGGCTGATCTTGTTCTGTACGATGCGCTCGACTTTGCGGGCCATGTCGCAGAGGCTTTCACCAAAGCCACCGGTGTGACCGTTGACGTGGTGGAACCCGGTTCGACCGGCGAAACCTTGGGCAAAATCGCCGCCGAAGGCAACAATCCCCAGTTTGACCTGCTGTGGGTGGACGGTTCGGCCGTGTTCGAACGCCTGATGCAGGACGGTTCGGTTCAAGCCATTCCGGCCGATGTTGCCGCCGCCGCCAAATTCAACGATCTGGGCAAGGCTTTGATGCCCGCCAGCATGGCGTTCATCCCCACCGGTGCCTCGACCACCGCCATCGAAGTCAACACCACCAAGGTGGCTGAAGCGGATTATCCCAAGTCTTGGGCCGATCTGGTGAAATTCGCCGGTGCCGTTGCGGCCAAAGACCCCAACCTGTCCGGCCCCGCCTACCAGTGGCTGGCAGGCTTTTTCCAGACCAACGGTGTTGACGCAGGCAAAGCCTTGCTCGCCGAAGTGCTGACCAACAAAGACCTGTCGGGTCTGGGCTCGGGCGGCAAGATCAACAAAGCCGTTCTGACCGGAGACGCCAAGGTTGGCATCAACCAAGACAGCTCGATCATCGCCAAGCAAGTCGCGGGCGAGCCGGTTGTGGCGGTTTACCCGTCTGAAGGGTCGGTGGCTTTGCCCGAAGGCTTGGGCATCGGTGCCAAGTCGCAGCATATGGAGGCTGTGGCCAAGTTCATCGCTTTTGTCACCTCGCCCGAGGGACAGGCTGCGATGCAAGACGGCGATGACACCGACTTTTTCTTCATCCCCGTCATCGACGGTGTGAAGCCCAAAGCCGAACGCCCTGCCGTCACCTTTATCACGCTGGACGACAAAGTCGCCTCCGAGCATGAGACGGAATGGAAGCAGTGGTACAAAGACAGCTTCGTTCCCCAGTGATCGGCGCGTGAGCTATCTTAACATCAAACGTGCGGCGCAGACGCGCCGCACACCGCCACCCCGCAGCCTTGCGCTGCCGGGGTGGTTGTCTTTTGCATGGGTTGATCTGCCGATCTTGGCCGTGTTCTTCTTGGTGATTGTCTTGCCTTTGCTCAGCGTTCTGGCGCAAGCCGTGATGCCTGCCTTGTTTGACCCCAAAGCGCCGGGGTTTGGGCTGGATGTGTCGGCGCTAGACCACGCCCTGTTTGCGCCACGCGTGCTGCGCTCGATCCTGCATTCGGTCGAACTTGGGGCGGCAGTGGCTGTGAGCGCCACACTGACGGGCGGGCTTTTTGCCGCCCTGACCCAACGCTTTGCCCTGCCGCTGCGCGCGCTTTATGCGCCGGTGCCTTGGCTGGTCTTTTTGACGCCGGGGTATCTTAAGGCCATGGCTTGGGTGCTGTTGATGGCCCCGGGCGGGTATCTGGCGCAGCTGGGCCTGTTGCCGCATTGGGGATCGGATGCGTTTTTTGGCTTGGGCGGGCTGGTGCTGGTGCATACGCTGAGCCTGTTTCCCTTGCCCGCCTTTATCATCGGTTCGGCCTTGGCGGGTTTGGGGCAGGATCTACAGGATGCGGCCCGCCTGTCAGGCGCTGGTCCTTGGCGTATCTGGCTGCGGATCAACCTGCCGCTGTTGCTGCCCGCTATAGCCCTGTCGCTGATCGCCACCTTTGCCGAGGTTCTGTCGGATTTCGGCCTTGCCGCCACCATTGCCCGCAGCGCGGGGTTTGGTGTGCTGACCTATGGCATTTATGCGGCGGCATCAGACTATCCCGTGGATTTCCCCTTAGCAGGGGCAGAGGCGCTGGTGCTTTTGACGCTGATTTTGCTGGTGACGCTGGGCGACCGATTGCTTCGGCGGCAAGGCGCTTTGCGGCTGATCTCTGGGCGCAGCAAGCCCAGCCAGCGGCAGGAACTGGGGCCATGGGCGCGCTGGTGCTGGACGGCGGTGATTGTTGGCATTGGCGTTTTGGCGATCTGGTTGCCCTTGGGGGTGATTTTGGTGCGCGCCTTTACCGACACCTTGGGCGCTGGGTTAGCGATGTCGAACTTTACGCTAGCGAATGTCACCGAAACTCTGTCACCAAGTGCTCCGGCACTTCCCGCGATCCTGCGCAGCTTTGGCTATGCTGCCCTAACGGCGCTGATCGCGGCCACCATCGCCTTGATCCTTGCGGCGCGATTGGACCGTGGCGGGCCAAACCTGCGGGCTTGGGTGACGGGTCTGGCCTTGGGCACCATCGCCATTCCGGGGATCGTTCTGGGCTTTGGCTATATTCTGGTGTGGAACCGCTTGCCGGGTTTTCGCGACTGGCCCTTTCCGCATTACGGGCAAGCGTCACTTTTGGTGATGGGCTATGTCGCCTCGGCCTTGCCCTATTGCCTGATCATCATCCTGACCGCGGTGGGCCAGTTGGCCCCCAGCCTGACCGATGCCGCCCGTTTGCACGGCCACGGGGTTGCGGCGCGCTTGGTTAAGGTTGTGTTGCCTTTGGTGCTGCTGTCGGTCGTGACGGCGGTTTTGCTGACCTTTATCCGAACAGTATTTGAACTGCCCATCTCGCAGCTTTTGGTGCCACAAACCGGCAGCCCGGTGCCGCCCTATGTGGTGCGACTGTTAGGGCATGATGATGACGGCCGAGCCTCGGCCTTAGCGCTGGTGTGCATGGTGGGGGCGGGGGGCATTGCAGGGCTGGGCTGGCTTTGGGCGCAAAAGCATTTGAATTTCACCCCGAAAGAAAGCCTGTCATGAGCGCTGCATTGATCTGCGAAGGCATCCAAAAGCAGCTTGGCGGCAAAGCCGTCTTGCGCGCCCTAGACCTGTCGGTCATGGCCGGAGAGGTGGTGTCTTTGCTGGGCGCCTCAGGCTCGGGCAAGACCACGCTTTTGCGCGCGATTGCGGGGCTGACCCATCCTGACCGTGGCAAGATCACCCTGAACGGGGCCGAGGTGTTCGGGCCATCGCGCGTGATCCCCCCCGAAAAGCGCCAGATTGGCATGGTATTTCAAGACTATGCCCTGTGGCCGCATCTGAGTGTGGCGGGCAACCTTGCCTTTGCCCTCGGCCCGCAGCGCCTGCCCGCAGCCCAAGCGCAAGCCCGCATATCCCACGCGCTGGACGTGACCCAGCTTGGCCCCCTGCGCGACCGTCTGCCTGCCGCCCTGTCGGGTGGCCAGCAACAGCGCGTGGCCATTGCGCGCTGTCTGGCGTCGCGCCCGCAACTGATGCTGTTTGATGAACCGCTGTCCAACCTCGATTCCGCCCTGCGCGAAGACCTGCGCTCTGAGATGATGGATCTGGTGCGGCGCGAGGCGATTACCGTGGTCTATGTCACCCATGACCAAGCCGAGGCGATGGCCGTCTCTGACCGTATCGCCGTGATGCGCAGCGGCGAGATTGCGCAGTTTGATCGCCCGGAAACCCTGTACAACGCCCCCGCCACGCCCTTTGTCGCCAGTTTCATCGGGGGCTTTTCGTTGCTGCAAGGCCACTCTGCGGGGGGGCAGTTTTGGGCAGGCGAAGCGGTCTTGACCCTGCCCGCCCCTACGGGGCCATCGGTGCTGGTGATCCGCCCCGAAGATGCCCGCCCCGCTGCCGATCATGCCGCCACAAGCCTGACCGGTCGGGTGATCAGCGCCGCTTACCAAGGCCGCTGCTGGCGTGTAACAGTGGCTGTCGCGGGCTGCACCCTTCGGCTGGATTGGCCCGGACCCGCCCAAGTGGGCGCAGACCTGAGCTTTTCGCTGCCCCCCGAGCGCTGCCGCATTTTGCCCCTTGACCCGAACGTCAACCCAAAGGATTTCTGACTTATGACTTGGACAGCTTTATTGCCCACCATCACCGCCGCCTTCCTTGCCTCATTGGTCGAGGTGGTCGAGGCTTTTACCATCGTTCTGGCCGTTGGGATCACGCGCGGCTGGCGCCCTGCCCTGACCGGATCAGGTCTGGCGCTGGCTTTGCTGGTGGTGATTGTGCTGGTCTTTGGCCCCTTGCTGGCCCTGATCCCGATTGCTGCGTTGCAATTTGTCGTCGGCACGCTGTTGATCCTGTTCGGCCTACGCTGGCTGCGCAAGGCGATCTTGCGGTCCGCCGGATGGATCGCCCTGCATGACGAAGCGGTAGAGTTTGCCAAAGAAACCCGCACGCTCAAAGCACAAGCGGCGGACCGCAAGGCTGATTTTCTGGCAGGACTTGCCGCGTTCAAAGCGGTTTTGCTGGAGGGCGTCGAGGTGGTCTTTATCGTCATCGCCGTCGGCACGGCGCATGGCCAAACCCTTTGGGCGGGGGTCGGGGCCTTGGCGGCGGTTGTTCTGGTGCTGCTGGTGGGCCTCGCCGTCCATAAGCCGCTGGTGCAAGTGCCAGAAAACACGCTGAAATTCGTGGTTGGCCTGATGCTGTCATCCTTCGGAGTGTTTTGGACAGGCGAAGGATTGGGCGCAGACTGGCCCGGCGCGGATCTGGCCTTGGTCTGGATTTTTGCGATCTTTGCCGTCTTCGCCTTGGGCGCTGTGCGCTGGATCGCCAAACCGCAAAAGGACGTGACACAATGACCCTGTTGAAGCTGATTTGGCAAGAAACCTTGGGGATGTTCGTCGACGACGGCGCTTTGGCGTTGCAAGCGGTGATCTTGATCGGGGCTGTTGCGGGGGGCATAAAGCTTTTGGCTCTGCCGCCGCTTTGGGGCGCGGCCCTGCTGCTGGCAGGCTGCCTTGCGGCCTTGGGCCTAAGCCTGTGGCGAAAGACGCGACAGGCTTAGCACTGGTCTGGCCTTGGGTTTTCGCCCAAAGGCCAGACACATTTTCCCAGCGCCCAAAGGCTTGGCATGCCCGTGGCTTCGCGTGACCGTCACCCTGTGAAGGCTCGCGAAGTGACCCTCCAACCCGTCTGTGCAAAACCGCTTTACCCCGTCAGTCCTTGGCGTCTCCCCCAGGCTTTTTAGCGGCAATGCGCCGCACCTGCGCCGTATCGACCGGCGCGATGGGGTTGGGAGGCGTTTGGATTGTTTTCCTTAGCCGTGTTGGGGTTAAGCTTGTTGGTGTTGGCCAAAGGGTGAATGAGGCGCATCCTGCCAAACCGGCGGGAAAATTGTTGCGATCACAAGGCGTGATCACCTGATTGCCCTACGAATTCAGCGCATTTTGAGGATTTTTGGTGGCGAGGGGGGGACTCGAACCCCCGACCCTGCGATTATGAGTCGCATGCTCTAACCAACTGAGCTACCTAGCCACTAGGGGCGAGGTACTGGACCGCGCCCAAGGCGTCAAGGCGAAATCGTCAGGCTTTGGGATGTGGGGCGCTTGCTGCGATCTGCGCGACCAGCTCTGCCGTGGGCAGCGCGGCATCCAGCGTCAGCACCGGGCAGGTGAGCGTGGCAAGCCAGGCTTGGTGCCGTGTCAGGCTGCGTCCGACGAAATCAGGGCTGTCATAGGCGGCGGCCCAGTCCATGAAAGCCAAAAACCCGCTGTGATAGGCACTGCCTTGGGCGATGGCCTTAGCCCCGTAGCGGTTGGCCTCGCGCAAGCGCAGGCGTTCCTGCCGCACCTTTGGGTCGAGCCTGAGGAACACCACAAGGTCAAACAGCGGTTCCACCGTCTGGGACCAAGCGGTCATGCTGCCAGAAAGCACCCAAGCCCGCCGTGGCAAGAACATCTGCGCCATCAGCGCCAGACGCTCGTCCTGTGGGCGGGCTTGGGTGTAGGGCGGCTCAGTTGGGTGCCAAAAGTAATCGTCCGTATCATGGAAGGGAACCGACCAGTGCCCCGCCATCGCCCGCCCAAGGGTCGAGGTGCCCGTGCCGCTGGCCCCAAGGATATGAAGCCTGCACGGCGTCATTCAATGCGCCACCCTTGGGCGGCCCGATGCGGTCACTGTTATGGTGGCTTCGATGAACATCGGGTTGCCTTCCACCAGCGCCTCGCGGATGTCGCGGGTGGCTGTGACCCGCAGGTCGGCGGCACCTGCGGCTTGGGCGCGTTTTGTCGCCTCGGCCACGAGGGCGGCTTCCAGCGCGTCAAGCGCCGCGTCACGGGTGTTGAAGGTTTGCAAGCCTGCGGCCAGGTGGGCGGTAAAGCGCCCCTCGCCGGGGCTGCTGACCAAGCCTTGGGCGCGTTGGCTGACTTGGCCGACCACGGCACCGATGGCATTGGCGACACCAGCATGTTCTGGCAAGATCATCTCGCAGCCCAAACGCTCGCCCACCGCGCCGTAGTAGCTGGGGGCCGATGCGCCAAGGCCGATCACCGGCACGCCAAGGCGCAGCGTCAGCTCGACCACGCCGCGGTGGCGGTTTAGGCCGGCGGTGGTCAGCGGGTGGCAGGCCAGCGCCTCCGGCAGCTCGTCAAAGCTGCCGTCCTCGTCAAAGGCGGCTTCCAGCAGGCATTCCACGGTCTGTGCCGTCAACTGGTCAATCACCGCCGCTGCCAGCACCGCGCCGTCGGCGGCGATCCGGTCACCCGCGCCATTGCGCCGCTTGGCGAACAGTTTCAGCGCCTTGACGGACGCCGTGCCATCCCAAGCGTCCAACCGCCCCAGCACATGGCTGGCATCCGACGGGGTCACCCCCGAAATCATCACCAAGCCCCGCGCCACCAAGCGTTCCATCGCCGCGACTTCCAGCCGCGAGGTCAGCGCCATCGACAGCGGCATGGGCTTTGTCACCCGCGCCAGAACCGTCGCCTCGCGCGGGGTTAGGCCGCCGATTTGGCCCTGCATCGGGATGACAAAGCGGCCGTCAAATTCCCCCGCCGTGTCAGACGACAGCCACCGATCCAATGCGGCATGCACCATCGGCCCATGGTCCACCGCCAACAGCGACACGGGGATCAACCGGCGCGGGCCAAGGCGCAGGCCGCCTGTCAGGCCGGTCGCCAGCACATGCACCTCGCTGTCGCCGCCAAGGCCGCTGGTGCGCATCGCCACCGCTTCCACCATGGTGCGCAGGCCGCCGACCCTTGCGCCTTCGGGGTCAATCTCGGGCAGGCCATTGCGCAGCAAGGCGACATCGGTGGTCGTCCCGCCAATATCGCTGACCAAGGCATCCACCGCCCCCGTCAGCCACCGCGCGCCCACGATGCTGGCGGCGGGGCCGGACAGGATCGTCTCGATCGGGCGTTCGCGCACCATAGCGGCAGAGATCAGCGCGCCGTCACCGCGCACCACCATCAAGGGCGCGGTGATCCCCACGGCCTGCAAATGCCGCTCGCAGGCGGCGACCAGACGGTCGATCATGCCGATCAGCCGCGCGTTCAACACTGCCGTCAAGGCCCGCTTGGGGCCGTTGAGCTTGGCTGATAACTCGTGCGAGCAGGTCACAGGCCGCCCCGACACCCGCCGGATCAGATCGCGCGCCGCCACTTCATGCGCGGGGTTGCGGGTGGCAAAGCGCGAGGCCACGGCAAAGCCCATGACATCGGCGGATAGGTCTGTCACAGCCTGTTCCAAGGCTGCCATATCCAAGGCCACCGCCTCTCCGCCCGCGTGGTTGTGCCCGCCCGCCAAGCGCACCACGGGGTCGCCCTTTAGCGCCTCGATCAGGCCGCCGCGCTCTAAATCATCGGCGTCAAAGCCGATGAAGATCAGCGCGACACGCCCGCCCTGCCCTTCGACCAGCGCATTGGTGGCCAAGGTGGTTGACAGCGACACCATGGCAATCTGTGCAGGCTGCACCCCCGCCGCCGCCAAGGCCGCGTCGACCGCAAGGCCGATGCCCGTGGCCAGATCGGCGCGGGTGGTCAGCGATTTGGCCTTGCCGATGACGGCATCCGCCGCCTCGTCCAAGATCACCGCATCGGTGTAGGTGCCGCCGGTATCCACACCCAAAAGATAGGCCATTCGCGCATTCCTGTATCGGTTCAAGGGGTAGATAGGGCCAGTTGCACCGCCGGACAGGTCTGCCCGCGACGCAACTGGTCGCCCAGCGGCATTACCGAGGCGCTGCGGCACGGCGCAAGCGGTCATTGATGGCGCGGCCAAGACCCGTGTCAGGGATGGGGGCAATGGCGAGGGTGCGGCCTTGGGCCAAGGCATCGGCACTGCGCAGCAGGTGAAAAAGGTTGGCCGCCGCCTCGACCAGATCGCCTTTGGGCGACAGGTTCACATCGCACGCCCCCGAGCCAAAGCCGATGCGCAGCTCGCCCGCACGCGCCGTTCCCGCGTTCAACCGCACCGGAGCGTTCGGGGCATAATGGCTGGCCAATTGGCCGGGTGCTGTGGGGCGGGTCGCATCGCCGCCGATCGCCAAGGGGCCAGTCAAGGCCTCGATCGCTTCCACAGTCACACCACCGGGGCGCAGCAATTCGGTGCGCGCAAACAGGCCAAGGATGGTCGATTCCACCCCGACCGCACATGGCCCGCCGTCTATCACCGCCGCAATACGGCCTGACAGGCCTGCCATCACATGGTCTGCGCGTGTCGGCGACACACCGCCCGACGGGTTGGCCGACGGGGCCGCCAAAGGCCCGCCAAACGCCGCTATCAGCGCAAGCGCCACCGGATGGGCAGGCAAGCGGATCGCCACCGTGGGCAGTTCGGCGGTGACATAGGGCGACAGGCCGGCATCGGGGTGCTGGGGCAGAACCAAAGTCAGCGGGCCGGGCCAAAAGCGTGCGGCCAAAGCCTCGGCCCTGTCGTCGAACACCGCCAACTGCCGCGCCATCGCCATATCCGACACATGGGCGATCAGCGGGTTGAAGCGGGGCCGCCCTTTGGCGTCATAAATCCGCGCCACCGCCAGATCAGACCGTGCATCGCCGCCAAGGCCGTAAACCGTCTCGGTCGGAAAGGCCACAAGCTGGCCCTCGCGCAGCAAGGCCACAGCACGCTGCACGCCTAAGGCATCTGGGGCCAAGATTTGCGTGTCGTGCATCGGCGTTTGCGTCTTTCTTGCTGGAACATCGGGCTTGGGTCGGGGTAAGCCTTGCCTGTCCTATCCCGCGCGCAAGCCCTTGTGAAGGAGCGCCCATGCCCTACACCGCCCCCCTATCAGACTACCGCCTGTTGTTTGATGTGCTTGGGTTTGACCAAGTCGCCGCGACCGAGCGGTTTGGCCATGCCACGCCCGACACGGTGGACGCCATCCTGACCGAGGCGGCGCGCCTGTCACAAACCACCCTTGCCCCGCTCAACCGCGCAGGCGATCTGCATCCGGCGGTGCTAGAGGGCGGCATAGTGCGCACCTCGCCCGGTTTTGCCGCAGGCTTTCGCGCCGTGGCCGAGGGGGGCTGGATCGGGATCAGTGCGCAGCCCGAATTCGGCGGCATGGGCCTGCCGCTTGCGCTGTCGACCTGTGTGGGCGAAATGATGGGCTCAGCCTGCCTGTCGCTGCAACTGTGCCCGCTCATGACCCAAGGCCAGATCGACACGCTGGAAATCCACGCCTCCCCCGACCTGCAAGCGGTTTACATCCCCAAGCTGGTGTCAGGCCAGTGGAACGGCACGATGAACCTGACCGAGGCGCAGGCCGGATCAGACGTGGGTGCCTTGCGCACCAAGGCCGAACCCTTGGGCGATGGCACCTATGCCATCACAGGCGAGAAGATTTATATCTCTTGGGCCGATAATGATTTCACCGAAAACACCTGCCACCTTGTGCTGGCCCGCCTGCCCGATGGCGGGGCGGGCACCAAGGGGATCAGCCTGTTCATGGTGCCCAAATTCCTGCCCGATGCGGCTGGCAACGCAGGCAAACGCAACGCCCTGCGCGTGGTACGGCTAGAGCATAAGATGGGCCTGCACGGATCACCCACCGCCGTCATGGCCTACGAAGGGGCCACAGGCTGGCCGGTGGGCGCGCCGCACAAGGGCATGGCCGCCATGTTCACCATGATGAACGCCGCACGGCTGGGCGTGGGGATGCAAGGGGTCTGCGTGGCCGAAGCCGCCCTGCAACAGGCCCTGACCTATGCCGAGGCACGCGTGCAAGGCCGCACGGCACTGGACGGGCCGGGGGTGATCGGCCACCCCGATGTGCGCCGGATGCTGGCCGAAATGCGCGCCGAAACCTTTGCGGCCCGTGCGATTGGTCTGGCCTGTGCCGTGGCGCTCGACATGGGCCGCGCCACAAACGATGCCGACTGGCAAGCCCGCGCGGCCTTTCTGACCCCCATCGCCAAGGCTTACGGCACCGACACCGGCCACCATGTGGCCCACTTGGGCATTCAGGTGCACGGCGGGATGGGCTTTATCGAAGACACCGGTGCCGCCCAATTCGCCCGCGACGTGCGCGTGACGCAGATTTACGAAGGCACCAATGGCATCCAAGCGCTAGACCTTGTGGGCCGCAAGATGATGGATGACGGCAAAGCCGCCTTTGCTTTGCTGGACGAGGTTGCCGCCACCGCCGCCCTATCGCCCCCCGACCTTGGCCAACCCGTCCTAGACGCCGTCCAAACCCTGCGCACCGCCACGACCACGCTTCTGGCCCAAGACGCGCTGGACCGGGCTGGCGCCGCCGTCGCCTATGCCCGCGCCTTCGCGCAGGTTCTGGGCGCGGGCTTTCACCTGCGCGCCGCGCACTCCGACCCCGCCCGCCTGCCGCTTGCCCGCTTTGCCATCACCCGCCTTCTACCCCGCCACGCCGCATGGCTCGCCGAGGCGCAGCACGGGTCCAAAGGACTGGCCGAGCTTACCGCAGAAACCTTACGCGCGTGACCCAAGCGCTGCACTACCCCTTCCCCGAAGCGCCAGCCGAAGGGCAAGCGGTCAAGGTCGCCCCCGGTGTATTGTGGCTGCGCCTGCCGCTGTTGGGCGCACTCGACCATGTAAACGCCTATGCGCTGGATGACGGCGACGGCTGGACGCTGGTCGATACCGGAATATCCTCACGCCGCACCAAAGCCCTTTGGCAGGCGATCTTGGCAGGGCCGCTGGGGGGCAAACCCGTCAAGCGGCTGATCATCACCCACCACCACCCCGACCATCTGGGCCTTGCCGGCTGGTTCCAAGACCAAGGGGCCGCGCTTTTGATCACCCGCACAGCGTGGCTCTATGCCCGCATGCTGACGCTGGACGAACAGCCCACCCGCCCGAGCGAATCAACTCTGTTTCTGACCCGCGCCGGGGTAAGTGCCGAGGTGCTGGCGCAAAAGGCTGCCGAACGGCCGTTTAACTTCTGCGATGTGGTGGAAAAAATGCCCTTGGGCTTTTCGCGCCTCGACGAAGGCACACCCCTGCACGCCGCCGGACGGCGCTGGCTGGTGCGCTTGGGCCAAGGCCACGCCCCCGATCATGCCACCTTGTGGAGCCTTGATGACGATCTGGTTCTGGGCGGCGACCAGTTCTTGGCCACCATCACCCCCAACATCGGCGTCTACGCCACCGAACCAGAGGCTGACCCTTTGACCGAATGGCTGACAAGCTGTCGGCGCTTTCAAGAGGTCGCCGAAAACTCCCATCTCGTGCTGCCCGGCCACAAACTGCCCTTCACCGGCCTGCCCCTGCGCCTGAGCCAAAAAATCGCCTCGCATGAGGCGGCCTTGGCGCGCCTGCTGGATCACCTTGCCACCCCCACCCGCGCGGTGGACTGCTTTTCTGCGCTATACCGCCGCACCCTCGGGCCGGATGACTTTGGCCTTGCCTTGGCGGAAACCTTGGCGCATCTGAACTGCCTGCACGGGCAAGGCCAGATCACGCGCGACCTGTCGGCAGACGGGGCTTGGATGTGGCGGCGGGTGTAAGGCGGATTGACCCCGCCCAAGGCACAAGCCCCCGTGACAGGGCAGCACTTATCGGGTAAAGGCTGCGAAAAGGTCTGCGGACCTATCGACTTTACATTCGGGAGACGGGCAAGATGAGCGACCACAAATTTGGCAGCATGGACATCCGCGCGCAGGAAAAAACCTTTGCCGATTTTATCAAAGTTTCCACTTGGGGCGCAGTCATCTGCGTTTTGGTCCTGATCGTCATGGCGCTGGCCAACGCCTGACCGTAAAAGCCGCACCCCACAGGTGCGGCGCTTTGCCCCTTCTGGCCAAAAGGTGCCGCGATGCTGACACGCCTTTTATGCTGTTTCGCTTTGGTCGGTCTGGCCGGCTGCACAGGCCAAGGCCAGATGGCTACCCAAGCGCCCTTGGCCTACACGCCCTATGTCGCCGAAGGGCCGGCAACGATCACGCTGATCACCTCGATCAACGGGCGCAGCCAATCGGGCGCGCACAGTGCTTTGGTGATCAATGGCTCGGAGCGGGTGCTCTATGACCCCGCAGGCTCGTGGGAGCTGAAAGACGGCGTCGCCCCCGAGCAGGGCGATATGCACTATGGCATGTTCCCGGCGGCTTTGGACAATTACCTTGCCTTCCAAAGCAACGGCGTCTTTTACGCCACCGAACAGACCATCGTGGTCCCCCTCGCCATAGCCGACCAAGCCATTGCCGAGGCAAAGGCCCAGGGCTCTACCCCCAAGGCGCTGTGCGGCCATTCCGTCTCGACCGTTCTGGCCAAATTGCCCGGCTTTGAAAGCCTGAGCGTGGCCTATTTCCCCAAAGCCATCGCGCGTGAATTCGCCAAACTGCCCGGTGTCGTCGAAACGAGGATCGAGGGGACGACCGCCAACTAAGCGGGCGGCCCCCCCTTTTCCCTTCAGCCAAAGGCCAAGCCTTGCGCATAGTCGGTGTCATATTGGCGGGCGGGAAAGGGCGGCGCATGGGCGGGGATAAGGCCCTGATGCCCTTGGGCGGGCGGCCTTTGGTGCAATGGGTGGCCGACAGCTTTGGCCCGCAGGTCGAAGACCTAGCCCTGTCAGCCAATGGCGATGCGGCGCGGTTTGGCTTTCTGGGCCTGCCCGTTTTGCCCGACACACTGGGCCAAGGCCCACTGGCGGGGGTGCTGGCAGGCTTGCACTGGGCGGCATCGCAGGGGGCAACCGCCTTGGTGACCGTGCCCTGCGATGGCCCGTTTGTGCCGCCCGATCTGGTGCCGCGCCTGTGCCTTGCCGCCGAGGGCGGCGGCCCTGCCCTGTGCCAAAGCGGGGCAGACCTGTTGCCCACCTATGCGCTGTGGCCCACCCAATGCCGCACCGCATTGCAAGACTTCTTGACCTCGGGTGCCAATCCCCGCTTGCGCGACTTTGCCCAATCCCAAGGCAACAGGTGGGCCGCTTTTCCCGAAGGCAGCTTTGCCAATGCCAATACCCCGCAAGAGCTGGACGCGCTGGCCGCCCGTCTGGCCGCCGTGCGATGAGCGCCTTTGACCGCATCGCCGTGGTGGATTGGTCCGCCAGTTCCACCCTGCGCCCCAAGCCGCAAGCCGATGCCATCTGGATCGGCGTGGCCAGTGCGGCGGGGGTAGCAACATCTTATCACCCCAGCCGTTATGCCGCCGAACAAGCCCTTGTCGCGCTGATCCAGCAAACCCGCCAAGCAGGCGAAAACCTACTGTTGGGCTTTGACTTCGCCATGGGCTATCCTGCGGGCTTTGCCCCCCAACTGACAGGCCAGCCCCAAGCCCGCGCGGTGTGGCGCTGGCTGGAAAGCCAGATCACCGACAGCCCGACCCAAGCCAACAACCGCTTTGCCGTGGCCGATGCCATAAACCGTCACTTCGGCGGGAAAGGCCCGTTTTGGGGCCATCCGCAGGGCCAAAGCTTCGCGCATCTTTCCCCGCGCAAGGACGTCGACTATGCCGCCTTGGGTTTTGCCGAACGCAGACACGTGGAATTGGTGGTTCCCCGCGCGCAACCCGTTTGGAAGCTGTTCACCACGGGGGCCGTGGGCGGGCAAAGCCTGATGGGCCTGCCGATGATCCACCGCTTAAGCCAAACCCACGGGGCCGCTGTCTGGCCCTTCGATGCACTGGCAGACGTGACCGTGGCCGAGGTTTACCCCTCGCTTCTCGCGCCCGCTGTGACCAAGGCCCTTGCGCAGGGCGGTATCAAGGACGAGGTACAAGTGCGCCTTTTGGCGCAATCGCTCTGGCGTTTGGGGCAAGACGGCCAACTTGGGGGGCTTTTGGCCGAAGCGCCCAACGATGTGCGGGCCGAGGAGGGCTGGATTTTGGGCGCCACCGCCGCCGCTGCCCTGCTGGCCGCGCTGTGAGCGGCGCTTGGACGGTCTCGCTTGGCCTGCCCCATGGCTTAAGGCCACAGGCGGCGCGGCTGTACTGGGATGCCTTTGGCCCCAAACTGGGTATCGTCTTGGGCCCCGACACTCGCACCTTGGCCTTTTTGGAAAGCGTGATTTGCGCCGACCATGCGCTGATCGTCACCGACCGGAACGGCGCTTTGTTGGGCTTGGCGGGGTTCAAAACGCCGCAGGGCAGTTTTGCCATGGGCAACCCCGAAGCCCTGCGGCAGTTTTACGGGCCTTGGGGAGCCTTTTGGCGCAGCCGGCTGCTGGGATGGCTGTCAAGCGAGGTGGATAACGACAACTTCCTGATCGACGGGATTTGCGTGGCCCCAACCGCACAGGGCCAAGGCATTGGGACGGCGCTGGTCAACGGCCTGTGCGCTCAAGCGCGAGGGCGGGGCTATGCTGCGGTGCGGCTGGATGTGATCGAGACGAACACAGGGGCGCAACGGCTGTATCGCCGGATGGGCTTTGTGCAGACAGCGGTTCACGACATCGGTCTGTTGCGCTTTGCCTTCGGCTTTGCCCGCTCCGTCACGATGGTGCACCACCTTTAGGCTTGGGGCTAACCCAACATCGGTGCCGCTTGCACCCACCAACCTGCTGTTGAGCGCAAAGATAAGGCAGCACGCTCCGCCGCGCCCTGCGTGGCAAACAGGCCAAAACAGGTGGCCCCCGACCCTGACATCCGCGCCAAAAGGCAACCCTGTTGCGCCGACAGGGCGGCGAGAACATCGCCAATCTGGGGCACAAGGGCCAGTGCGGGGGCTTGCAGATCGTTGCGGCACAGGTGCAGAAAAGCCGCCAAGGCGGCAGCATCGGGCAAAGCTTGCGGCTCTGGCAAGGGGGCGTTGTCGCGGTGCGCGAGCGCCGAAAACACCGCAGCCGTGCCAAGCGCCACACCCGGATTGACCAACACCAGATAGGCCGCAGGCAAGGCTACGGGGCTGATCTGATCCCCAATCCCCGCCATGCGGCACGATTGCCCTGCCAGACACACCGGCACATCTGCCCCCAAGGCCAAGACCTGCGCCGCCGAAGGCAAATCGCAGCCCCAAAGCGCTGCCAGTGCCTGCAACGCCGCCGCCGCATCCGCCGAACCGCCTCCGATCCCCGAGGCGACGGGCAATCTTTTGTCCAGCGTGATGGCTGCGCCCAAGGGGCTGGCAAAGGCCAAAGCCGCTTTCAGCACCAGATTGTCCGGCCCCGCTGACAATCCATCGCCCATCGGCCCCGTGATGGTCAGGCTTAAGGCGGCTGCGGATTCCACCGTGACCACATCGCCAAAATCGCCAAATGCGACCAAACTGTCGAGCAGATGATACCCGTCCGCCCGCCGCCCCACCACATGCAGCGCCAAGTTCACCTTGGCCCGCGCCACACGCTGCACGGCTTGGCGCATCTGGCCCTTACCCGCCATTGCCGCCTTTTGCCTTTTCGTCTTGCAACACCTGATCCAGACCCTTGTCCAGCTTCAACTGGATACGGGCCGCGTCCTTGGGCTCTGGCTTGAACGACAAGGCGCGGTGCCATTGAAACTGCGCCTCACGTTTGCGCCCCACGCTCCAATAGACATCGCCCAGATGGTCGGTCACGATGGGATCGACGGGCATGAGAAGCGAGGCTTTCTCCATAGGACCTACCGCGTCCTTATAGCGGCCAAGGCGGAAATAGGCCCAAGCGAGGCTGTCGACAATATAGCCCTCATCGGGGGATGCGCTGACGGCCTGTTGGATCATGACAAGCGCCTCGGTCAAGTTTTGACCACGGTCAACATAGCTATAGCCCAATTCGTTCAAGACACGCGGCTCGCCGGGGGCAAGTGCTAGCGCGCGCTTGTAATCGGCCTCGGCGGCCGGCCAGTCAGACCCCATGAGGTGACAGCCACCGCGCTTGTAAAACAACGTCCAGTCAGCCGGAACGGGGGTTGTGATCAAGGCGATGGCTTGGGTGTAAGCCCCAATGGCGGCGTCACATTGGTTTTGCCAGCGCAAACTGTCGCCATAAGCGCTGAGAACACCGGCATTCGCCATATTTTGCGCCGCAAGCGCTTTGAGCAGCGCCACCGCCATCTCGGGCTTGCCCGCCGATTGCGCTGCGGTGGCCTGCCCGATGGTGGCTGATATGTAAGCCGGATCGTCTTTTGGCACCTGCGCATAGGCCGCGATGGCCAGATCATATTGGCCCAGTTTGTCCAAGACCCGCGCCGACATCAACAGCGCTTCGACATGGTTTGGGCGCAGGGCCACGGCAAGGCGGGTGTTCATTAGCGTGAAGGTGTCATTGGACTGGCCGGCAAGCAAAGTGGCCAAGGTGAAAAACGCCTCGGCCATGCCGTCTTGCGGGGTTTGGGCCAGATCAAAGGGGATCTTTTCGCCCTGCGCCAACCGCCGCCGGATCGCAGCCATGCCAAGATCGGGGGCCGAGCCATAAAGGTGGTCAATCAAGGCCACAGCCTCGGTGTCACGCCCCAGTTGCGACAGGATCTGCACTTGGGCCAAGACACCGCGGCGCAGGCCATGGATCGCCCCGGCCTGCGGCTGGGCAAGAAGGCGCGCAGCCCCGTCCAGATCGCCGGTCTGGGCCAGCGCCAAAGCCTTATGGTACATCCCAAAGGCCGCCATCTCTGGCACGGCAATCATTTTATCAAATGTCGCAACCGCTTGAGACATTTTCCCGCTGCCCACTTGGGCCCAAGCGGTGACCAAACCATCCATCAACTTGCCGATCGAAGCGCCATTTGCCTGATCTTTCAAGATCGCCGCATAATCGGCGTGCAGCGCATCGTCTGCCACCAGAACCATGCGGGCCAATTGGCTGTTAGACCCTGCCTGCTCCAAAGCGCGGGCGAGTTTTGCGGCAGCGCCCATATCGCCTTGCGCCACACTGGCCACCAAGGCGCCCTGCAACAGATCGGGGTTCGCGCTGTCGGCCTGCAGGGCCGTGCCATACCATTTGGCAGCCTCGGCAAAGTCGTTGTGCCCGGCGGCGGCGCGTGCGGCAAGGTAAGCCCCCGCACTATTGGTCAGGCCCGGGGCATCAGGCGGGGTGCCCTTGGCCGTCGTGGCGGCCAAGCCCGGGCAGGCCAAAGCCGCAAGACCACAGATCAGCGCAAGGTTTTGGATCAGTCGCGGCATTCAAGGCTCCTGCGGCGTTCAGGGTAGGCTAAAGCGATGCGCGCCCAAGGGCAATGCGGGGCGGCGACAATCCGCGCCCCGCGCCATGACGTTTGAGTGAGCCGCCTGCGTTACATATTGGGATAGTTCGGCCCGCCCCCGCCCTGCGGCGTGGTCCAGGTGATGTTCTGGCTGGGGTCCTTGATATCGCAGGTTTTGCAATGGACGCAGTTTTGGAAATTGATCTGGAAGCGCGGGTCTTTGCCGGCTTCGGTGACCACCTCATAGACCCCCGCCGGACAATAGCGCTGCGCAGGTTCGTCGTAATCGCGCAGGTTGATCGCAATCGGCACCAAGGGATCGCGCAGTTTCAGATGGGCGGGCTGGTCGGGATCGTGGTTGGTGGCCGAGAAAGCAAGGTTGGTCAGGCGGTCGAACGACAGCACGCCGTCTGGCTTGGGATAGTCGATCGGCTTGAACTTGGCAGCCAGCCCCGTGGCTGCGGCATCGGTCTTGCGGTGCTTCAGCGTGCCAAAGGCCGTCATGCCAAAGGTGTTCAGCCACATATCCAACCCGCCGCCCAAAAGTGACGCCACAAGCCCATAGTTCGACCACAAGGGCTTGACGTTGCGCACCTTTTTCAGATCGCGCCCGATGGCACCGCCGCGCACATCGGCCTCATAGGCGGTCAGCTCGTCGCCCCTGCGCCCCGCGCTGATGGCGGCAAAGGCCGCTTCGGCGGCGGCTTTGCCCGACAGCATGGCGTTGTGATTGCCCTTGATGCGCGGCACGTTCACCAAGCCCGCCGTGCAGCCCAAAAGGGCCACACCGGGTGCGACCATCTTGGGGATCGATTGCCACCCGCCTTCCGAAATCGCCCGCGCGCCGTAAGCCACCCGTTTGCCGCCCTTAAGCAGATCGGCCACCATGGGGTGATGCTTGAAGCGCTGGAATTCCATATACGGATACAGATGCGGGTTTTCGTAGTTCAGGTGCACCACAAAGCCGACATAGACCTGATTGTTTTCAAGATGATAGATAAACGACCCGCCACCCGCGTTTGACCCCAAGGGCCAGCCCATCGTATGGGTGACACGGCCCTCGTGGTGCTTGGCGGGGTCGATCTGCCAGATTTCTTTCATGCCAAGGCCAAACTTCTGCGGCGACTTGCCCGCTGACAGATCAAATTTGGCGATGACTTCCTTGGCCAAACTGCCGCGCACGCCTTCGGACAGGAAGACATATTTGCCCGCCAGCACCATGCCGGGTTCATAAGACGGGCCGGGGGTGCCATCGGCGGTCTTGCCAAACTCGCCCGCCACAACGCCGCGCACCTCGCCGTCTGCACCGTACACCAGTTGCGAACACGCCATGCCCGCAAAAATCTCGACCCCCAAGGCTTCAGCCTGCTGGGCCAGCCAGCGGCAGACATTGGCCATCGAGACGATGTAATTGCCGTGGTTGCTCATCAAGGGCGGCATGGGCCAATTGGGAATGCGCATCTGACCGGCGGGCCCAAGGATGAAAAAGTTATCCTCTTTCACCTCGGTCTTGATCGGGGCGCCCATGCTGCGCCACTCGGGCAGCAAAGCATCCAGCCCCGACGGGTCCAGCACCGCGCCCGACAGGATATGCGTCCCCACTTCCGAGCCCTTTTCCAGCACCACCACTGACAGATTGGCATCCAACTGCTTCAACCGGATCGCTGCCGACAGGCCAGAGGGGCCTGCCCCCACGATGACCACGTCATATTCCATCTCTTCGCGTGCGATGCTGTGTGCCATGCTGATCCCCTCAAAACCCTTTGTGCGTGCTTGCCCCAACTGCGGCCAAGCGTCAACGCCACCCTGCGGACTTGGCGCAACGAAAGGCCGCTTTCCAGCCCCGTGGCGGCAAGAATCTATCGCAACGGGGGTTTGTATGCGATTATTCGCCCCTGAAAGCCCACCGTGCCTCTTGCATTTTGGCCCCCGCCGCGCTTTGTGTTAAGCACAATTATGGTCATGGTCCGCCAAGGGCCGTGACCTTGTTGTTTGGCAGAGTGAGGCTATGGAAAAGATTCCGTTGACGCGCGCAGGGTTCACCCTGCTGGATGACGAGTTAAAGCAGCTAAAGTCGGTGGAACGCCCCGCCGTGATCCGCGCCATTGCCGAGGCGCGCGAACATGGCGACCTGTCCGAAAACGCCGAATACCATGCTGCGCGCGAAAAGCAGAGCTTTATCGAAGGCCGGGTCAAGGAACTGGAAGCCGTCCTATCGCGGGCCGAAGTGATTGATCCGTCCAAATTCACCGGCTCGGTCAAGTTCGGTGCCCATGTCGTGGTGGCAGACGAGGATAACGGCGAAGAGAAAACCTATCAGATCGTGGGCGAGGTCGAGGCCGATCTGGAACGCGGCTTGCTCAACATCCGCTCACCCCTCGCCCGCGCCATGATCGGCAAGGACGAAGGCGATACGGTCGAAGTGCGCACGCCGGGCGGGCAGAAAAGCTACGAAATTATCAGCGTCCGGTTTATCTAACAGGCGCTAGGGCGCAGCGCGCAAGGCGGGGGACAGATGCCACGACAGTCGCCCACGGCGAAAGGCCCTTTGACCGCCCCCTCTGGCGGAGGCAGCCCTCTTGCCCTGCGTCTGCTGCCCTTGGCCTTTAGCGTGATTTGGGTTGCAGCGGTCGGATTGACCCAGTTTGACAACGCGCAGACCGCCGCACCAATCGCCTTGGCTATGGTGGCGGTGATCACGGTTGTGCCCGTCATTTTGGCATGGGTCTTGGCCGATACGCTGTTGCGCCTGCGGGCTTTGCAAGCCCAAAAAGTTGCCCTGCAAAAGACCATCGATGGCCTGCGCGCCGCACAGTCGCGTGTTGTGCTGCCGCGTCAAAGCATCGCCGGTGCATCAAACATTGCGCCTTACACCCAGATCGCCATGACCCTGACCGATCAAGCCAAACCGCGCATCTCGGCCTTTGAGACACCGACCCGCGCAACGCCTGACCCCGAGGCACATCTGCCACTGGAACTGGCGCGTCGGATAGACGCCAGCCGCACATCCCTTGCGGTGGAAGATTGGCTGCGTGCTTTACATTTTCCCAACAGCCCCAACGATGTCGAAGGCTTGCGGGCATTGCGGTTGGCCTTGGCCGATCACAGCACGGCCAAACTGATCCGCGCGGCACAAGATATCCTGACGCTTTTGGCCGAAGACGGCATCTTTATGGATAACATGTCGCCGGATCGGACAAAATTTGACTTGTGGCGCAGATTTGCCGCAGGCGAACGCGGCGGGGTTGTTGCAGAGCTTGGGGCGGTGCGCGACCGCTCTTGCCTTGCCATCACAGCGGAACGCATGCGCAGCGATGCGGTCTTTCGCGATGCGGCCCAACACTTCTTGGGCAGTTTCAACAGGGCCCTTGTCACGCTCGAACCGCGGGCGACCAACGGCGATCTGTCGGCTTTGTCAAACACGCGCACGGCGCGGGCCTTTATGCTTTTGGGTCAGGTGGCAGGCACTTTTGACTAGGCTGCGCCTTAGCTCACACGGCTGACCACGTAATGGGTTAAATCCGACAGGGCTTGGCGCAAAGGATGGTCAGGCAAGGCGGTCAGCGCATCGCGGGCTTTGGCGGCCCAAGAAAACGCATCGTCGCGTGCAGCCGCCAGCGCACCGGTTTGGGTCAAGAGCGCCATGGCATGGTCCAAATCGCCCTCGGCCTGCTGGCCCTTTTCGATCACCCGCTGCCAGAAGGCGCGGCCTTCGGCATCGGCGGCGGCATAAGCGCGGATGACGGGCAGCGTCACCTTGCGCTCGCGAAAATCGTCGCCGGTGTTCTTGCCGATCTGGGCCGAAGACCCGCCGTAGTCCAGCAGATCATCGGCAATCTGAAAGGCAATCCCCAAGGCATCGCCATAGTCAAACAGCGCGCGCACCTGATCTTCGGCCACGCCCGCAATCACGCCGCCCACCTCGGTTGCCGCCGAAAACAACGCCGCTGTCTTGCCGCGCACCACTTGCAGATAGATTGATTCGTCGGTTGCAAGGTCTTGTGCCGCCGTCAGTTGCAGCACCTCGCCCTCGGCAATCGTGGCGCTGGCATTGGCCAGAATATCCATGACCCGCAGCGACCCCGTTTCCACCATCAGCTGAAAGCTGCGCGAGAACAGGTAATCGCCGACCAGAACCGAGGATTTATTATCCCACAGCAAATTCGCCGTGGGCCGCCCGCGCCTTTGGCTGCTTTCATCGACCACATCGTCGTGCAGCAAAGTGGCCGTGTGGATAAATTCCACTGTGGCCGCCAGCTTGATGTGGTTGTCCCCTTCATACCCGCAGATCCGTGCGGCGGCCAAGGTCAGCAAGGGCCGCAGCCGCTTGCCCCCCGCCTCAACCAGATGGGCGGTCACTTGCGGAATGCGCGGCGCGTGGCGCGAGGCCATACGCGCGCGGATCAGCACATTCACCGCCGCCATGTCACTGGCCAAGGCCAAGGCGAGCGTGTCTTGCGGCTTGGTGTCGATGGGGGGGGTGGCTAGGTTCATTGCAAATTCCTGCGTCTCGACATGGGGCCGATGGCACCTTACACCAGACCGATGCGCTTATTGCTTCGCACCACCGACCCGACCTTGATGGCCTTCGCCCAAGCCTTGCTTTCGGGCGAGGGTATAGCCGCCTTTGAATTGGACGTCCACATGAGCATCCTTGGCGGGTCAAGCTTTCTGTTACCCCGCCGACTTATGGTGGCGGAGCGCGACCATTTCATGGCGCGGTCGGTTTTGGTCGATAACGATTTTCCACCCGATTGCCTGCCGCAATGACGATCGACCTGACCCACGACGCCTTTTTGTGCGGCAAGCTGCACCTGTGGCAACCAAAAGCGGGCTACCGCGCCGCGACCGATGCCGTGCTATTGGCTGCGGCCTGTCCGGCGGTTGCAGGGCAAAGCGTGCTGGATCTGGGCTGCGGCGTGGGCGCGGCGAGCTTGTGTTTGGCAAGCCGTGTGGCGGGTTTGGTGCAAACGGGGTTAGAGCTGCAAGAGGATTACGCTGCCTTGGCGCGGCGCAATGCGTCCGAAAATGGCATCGCGTTGGAAGTGGTGACGGGTGATCTGACCGCCATGCCCGCCGCTTTGCGGGTGGGCTTTGATCATGTCATCGCCAACCCGCCATGGTATCCGCGCGCAGGCTCGCCCTCGCCCATCGCGGGGCGCGATACGGCCTTGCGCGCCGAACTGCCCTTGGCCGAGTGGGTCGCTGCGGCCTCCAAACGGTTGGAACCGGGGGGGTGGCTGACGATGATCTTTGGCACCGATGGCCTGCCAGAGGTTCTATCTGCCCTTGCCCCCCGTCTGGGCTCTGCCGTGGTCCTGCCCTTGGCCGCGCGCGACGGGCGGCCAGCCTTGCGCGTGATCTTGCGGGCACGCAAGGGCGGGCGGGCGGCGTTTCGGCTTTTGGCCCCTTTGGTCACGCATCAAGGGGCTGTGCATGACGGCGACCGCGAAAGCTATACCCCACGCGCCAATGCGGTCTTACGAGACGGCGCCGATCTGTCGGCAGAGTTTGGCTGATTTGTCTAAAGTGTGCCGAAACTGACTATGAAGATTTGATGACAGATGTGGAAATCCGTGCTTTCCTGAAGCTCCTGGAAACTGTCATATGAGGGTTAAGATGAGCATCTCTGCGCATGTCACCGCCTTGCAGCGCAAGCACGAACACCTCTCTGCCGCGGTCGAATTGGCCCAGCGCCAACCTGCCGCCGACGATCTGGAAATCGCCGCTCTGAAAAAGCAAAAGCTGCGCCTAAAAGAAGAAATCGCCCGCCTTACGCAATAGGCACTGTGCGGCTGGCGCGGGCGGCTAGGGCCGCCCCGCCGGTGATGGCAAGGGCTGCAACGGCCAACATCGGGCTGGCCTTGGCTTGGCCCGTGGCGATCAGCACCAGCGTTGATAGCAAAGGGGCAGCATAAGACAGCGTGCCCAGCATCTGGATATCGCCGCGCTTCATGCCGATATCCCATGTGAAAAACGCCAAACCCACCGGCCCCAGCCCCAGCAGCGCCACGCTGGCCCAACCCGTCAGACCCACAGGCCACAAGGTTTGCTCAAACCCCAGATGGGTCAGCGCCGACAGCGCGGCGGTGGCCAAGCAAAAGACCGTCACCGCCTCGGTCGGCACATCGCCCATCCAGCGCGACAGCACCGAATAGGCCGACCATGTCAGCGC
>Ga0114958_10000110_pt1 | contig 66868 bp, 47 predicted proteins | sample C_130208_EF_Meta_FD_89577 | JGI IMG/M metagenome (GOLD analysis project Ga0114958, IMG submission 89577) | Freshwater microbial communities from Lake Croche, Canada to study carbon cycling - C_130208_EF_MetaG | ecosystem: Environmental > Aquatic > Freshwater > Lake | place: Lake Croche, Canada...
GCGGATTATCAAAAACCGTTGAAGTGGAATTATTTACTTGGGAAAAATTAGATTTTGTTGATCAAGTAAAAGCTGCTTTTGGATTGTAAATTTCAATAATAAAGCACAAATTATATTCGAATCCCGTAGCGTTGGGACGCAAATAGAAACCCTGACTAAAATAAATAGTCAGGGTTTTCGTTTTGTAGATGAATTCATTAATTACATTTTTTGTATTTTAGCTTTCTCTTAAATAGAAGATTCCCGATTTTTAAAGTTTAGCAAAACAGCATGGTTAAAAAACTGATTTTTCTTATTTTTATTTTGCAATTTTCGACCCTTCTTAGTCAAGAATGTAGTTTGAAAATTTCACCAATTTCGACACAAAAAATTGATGCCGATGTTTTTGTTGGTTTTGATGGTTTAGAAAATTTGTATTACATCAAAGACAATGTTCTTTTCAAGGAAAACAAAAGGGAATCTTGGCAATATAAAAATATTTCTTTAGGAACTTTAAGTCGTGTTGACCTAGAAAACCCTTTGAAAATAGTCCTTTTTTATGAAAAATTCAATACCATTATACTATTAGACAATCAATTAAATGAAACTCAAAAAATAAATTTTTCCGAGAACGACGAACCCTTACTCGTTACCGCAACAGGAATTGCTTCTCAAAATAGAGTTTGGATTTATAATGCTTTAACTCAGAAAATTGAACTTTTTGATTATTTAAAAAACACTTGCCAACCGATATCAACATCAATTCAAGGAAATTCAAAATGGTACCATTCCGATTTTAATACTTTTCAATGGATTGACGAAAGTTTAAACTGGTATTCTTGTGATTTATTTGGCAAAATTACCTTAATCGGAAAAGTTTCTGATTTTGACCAAATTCAAATTGCCGAAGAAAAAGCAGTTCTTTTTTCCAAAGACAAAAAATTGTATCTCCATGATTTTCAGAAAGATATTTTATATACATTAGCCCCTGTTGAAAAATCATTTGAAAATTTCTATTACAAAGACCAAATTTTGTCTATTTTTACTCCCCAACAAATTACGAATTTTAAAATCTCTAAACAATAATGCACATAGCAATAGCAGGAAACATCGGCGCAGGAAAAACGACATTAACACGGCTGTTAGCAAAACATTTTAAATGGGAAGCGCATTTTGAGGATGTAGTTGATAATCCCTATTTAGATGATTTTTACCATCAAATGGAACGCTGGTCTTTTAATCTTCAAATCTATTTTCTTAACAGTCGATTTCGCCAAGTGATGCAAATTAGAGAAAGTGGTAAAAAAATTATTCAGGACAGAACTATTTATGAAGATGCGCATATTTTTGCACCCAATCTTTACGCAATGGGATTAATGACCAATCGTGATTTTCAAAACTATTCTACTCTTTTTGAATTAATGGAATCTCTGGTTAAACCACCAGATATGCTTATTTATTTAAGAAGTTCAATTCCTAATTTAGTAAGTCAAATTCACAAAAGAGGTCGCGAATATGAAAACACCATTTCTATTGATTACCTCAACCGATTGAATGAACGTTATGAGGCTTGGATTCAAACTTACGATAAAGGAAAATTACTTATTATCGATGTCGATAAAATTAACTTCGTCGATAATCCCGAAGATTTAGGAAATATTATAAATCGAATTGACGCGGAATTAAACGGCTTATTTTAGTCCTCACACAGACCCTTTCCAAAGGGGAGACAAAACTAGATTGAAATTTAGAACACGAAATTTAAGCTAAACAAAAATTCCTCGCTGTAAACTGTGAGGCATTTTTATAGACACCTTTATCAAAGCTTACATTTTTGCTTTAACATTTTCTAAAGAAACCAAAATCAAGAGCAGGAAAAATAAAAAAATCCGAGCAATCGGGTTTTAGATTATGAGTTAGAAGTTGTTATATTAGATTTATTTTAGTTGACAATTGGAATGGGCACAGAATGTAATTCTGCGCTATCCCTAACGAGAAGCATTTGTAAATCCGATCCGATCCGATAGCCGTTTTAATTAAAACTCCAAGCTTTATAATCGCTACTTTTTTCTAATCTATTTTCCGTTTCATTATCTAATTTAGGAAAGAAATCAATTCCAGTAATTTTTTCGAGGCTATCCACCGAAACTACAAAACTATACAAAGGATTGTCGCTTTTTTCATTGGGGATCATAAAGGCAATCATCCTATATTTTCCGTTCGTATCATCCATCAAAATTTTATAAAAATATTTGGGAACTGCTACTTTTTCTCTTCCAATAGTTTTTAACGATGCATTTAAAACGCCTCCTGTAACAACATAAATTCCATCATATTTAACCGCCCAATAGCGTGTTTTTTCTTCTAATCGCTTCCAAACGCCATTGTTAAACACATGTAGTTGTGGAGAAATATTCGAAGTAAAAAAAGTTTCTTTGAAAGCCTCTTTGGAAAAATCCATATCTGCTGCTGGGCAAAGATGCCCCTTGTCATAGCCTGATTTTTTATAGTTTTTCCAATCTGCTGAACTCGTTTCAACATTTGGATCTTTAATAAACAATGGCCTTTTAAAACGATTTTTTGTTAAATACTCTTTTTTTAATTCATAAGCCACCCACTCTGCTTGCTCATATTTTTCATTATAAGACAACGTATAGTAATCGTGATTTACAATTTGGTTTGTGGTAGAGGATGGTCTATAATCAAAAACTTGACTCAGTTCCGTCTTACTTATCAGATCATTACTGGAATAATAGTGGTCTTGAACCGTTGTCTCTGCTTTATTAATTGGATCTAAATTATTTTTACACGAAATAAAAACACTAAGACTGGATAAAAAAGCAATTGACAAAAACAATATATGTGCACTTCTTCTCATTATAATTCCTTTTAAAATTCTATTAATTAATTATAAAAAAAAGCCCTAGAAATTTGAAAATGATTTCTAGGGCTTAGATCCTTATTTATTTTATTATGACTTAACTAATTTATCTTTTTTTAATTTCTCCGAAATGTTTCTTTTCACAACCGGTTTAGATTGCAAGTCATCCAAAACATTTAAGGCTTCTTCAACATAAATATCTTTAGTCAAACTTTCGTGCCATCTTTCTCTTTTTTCTTTAAGGGAAAGATCTTTTTTCATAGCTTCAACCTCCAAAGGTAAAGAAGTGAATTTGGCATGATAATCATAATCAGCAATCGATTTGTATTTCTTATTTGTTTCTTCGATCGCTTTCTGATTCTTTTTAAAATCTTCGAATTTTAAACTGTATTCATTTTCTTTACTCCTGTCGTCAATCCATTTTGCATTTTCTTCTATCAATTTAAAATCGGGATTTTGAGCAATTCGTTTCTTGCTTTCTGCAATTGCTTTCTCAAAATTCGAAGTTTTATTCCAAATATTATAAACCGCTGGATCAATTTTGTCCCAAGGCATTGCGTTATCAACATCACGTTCGCCCATTTTTAAATAAGCATATCTGTCTGGCATAACCACGTCGCTACTTACGCCTTCTAATTGTGTGGAACCACCATTTATTCTATAAAATTTTTGAGTGGTCGTTTTTAAAGCACCAAGATCTCCAACATCGCTATTGCGTAAAAAAGAATTTAAATCGAATACATTTTGAACCGTTCCTTTACCATAAGTCTGTTTACTTCCAATAATTACCCCTCTTTTGTAATCTTGAATAGCAGCTGCCAAAATTTCAGAGGCAGATGCAGAAAAACTATTTACCATTATTACTAATGGTCCATCCCACTCTATTTTTTTATCTCTATCAAACAGAACTTCTTTCTTTCTTCCAGCTGATTTTATTTGTACAATTGGTCCTTGTTCGATAAACAAACCTGCGATATCAACCACCGTCGATAAGGATCCACCTCCATCATCTCGAACATCAAGAACAATTCCGTTTACGCCTGCTTTTTTCAAAGATTCCACTTCAATTGCAATATCTTTACCCGCATCTCTTCCGTCTTTATTCTCAAAATCGATGTAAAATTTAGGTAAATAAATTACTCCGTATTTCACTCCGTTTCTTTCTACAACGCTAGATTTAGCATAAGTTTCTTCAATTTCTACAATATCACGAATTATAGAAATGGTTTTAACAGAACCATCTACTTTTTTCACTGTCAAACGAACTTCTGATCCTTTAGGTCCTTTGATTTTTTTGACAACATCATCAATTCGCATTCCAACAATATCCACTGGTTCTGCATTTCCTTGAGCCACTTTCATTACAATGTCGCCCGTTTCAAGTTGTTTTCCTCTCCAAGCTGGACCTCCTGAAATAAGTTCTGTGATTTCAGTAAAATCATTTTTCTTTTGAAGACGCGCTCCAATTCCTTCGAATTTGCCACTGATACTTACATCAAAACGTTCTTTATCCTCAGGCGCCATATAACTAGTATGTGGGTCAAAACGAGCTGTAATTGAATTCAAGTATATTGAAAACCAGTCGTCTCTATTTAAATCTTTCATAAACACAAAATACTCGTCCAAAGATTTCAAAGCACTTTCTCGTGTTATTTTTTCTAGTTCAGCAAAAGTTTTTGGCTTTTCATTTTCTAATGATTTAGCATTCTTATTTTGATACATAGTATCTAATTCATTTAAAACTTTTTCTCCTGGATTCAATTTAATTGGAGCTTTTTTATCCACAATTCCTTTCGCTTTGTTTTCTTGAATTTCTAAACGATCTGTCAAAGAAGAAAGCGTAGAAAGCTTGATTTGCTTGCGCCATCTTTCTTGTAATTCGGCATTATTTTTAGTATAAGGCGCTTTTTCAGAATCTGTATTAAACGACTCATTAACAGAATAATCGAAAGGCGAACTCAAAATATTTTTGTATATTTTTTTACTTTCCTCCATTCTTTTAACCAAACGATTATAGGTTAAATCAAAGAATGTTAGGTCTTTATTAAGTAATTCATCGTCAAGTTCATTTTCATATTTAGAAAATTCGTCAATATCAGTTTGTAAAAAAAATCTTTTAGAAGGATCTAATGCTTGAATGTAATCTTTGTAAATTCCTTTAGAAAATTTATCATCAATAGCCGCCGGATTATAATGTCCTTTTTCTATTACGAAAGTCAATAATTCCAATAGTAATTTATCCTTATCAGGATTTGCGGTTTTAGTTGTATTAATTTTAAACGCAAATAAAGTAACTGATAAAGCGGCTACAATAAGGAGTATTTTATAATTTCTTTTCATAAAGCTAATAATAGTATTCATAAATATATTTTAAAAAACTAAATTAATGTAAAAACCATACCAACAAATACTGCTGTCACATAAATTTTTGTTAAAGATATAAAATTGTTTTTTTTGTTTTGAGTTTAATCCTTCAACTAGATTAATTTTGTTTTCTTTGTTAAAGGGAAGAACATAGCACTTCAATATCCTTATTTAAAATTTAAAGTCTATAAAATTTGATGATTTACACTAATGAATACTAGCAAACCCTTGATTTTGGTAACCAACGACGATGGTATTTCGGCTCCTGGAATCAGAGCGCTTATTGCTGTAATGGCAGAAATTGGGACAGTTGTAGTTGTAGCTCCCGATAGTCCGCAAAGTGCCACAGGGCATTCAATAACAATAAATGACACTTTGTATATCAATAAGGTTTCCAAAGATAATAATGCTATTTTAGAATACAGTTGCTCCGGAACTCCCGTTGATTCTGTAAAAATAGCCGTAAATGAAATACTGAAAAGAAAACCCGATTTATGCGTTTCTGGAATTAACCATGGCTCCAATTCTTCTATAAACGTAATCTATTCTGGAACAATGAGCGCCGCTGTTGAAGCCGGAATTGAAGGAATTCCAGCCATTGGTTTTTCTTTATTGGATTATGATTGGAATGCAGATTTCGAACAAATCAAATCCTTCATAAAAACAATCACTTTGGAAGTATTAGAAAATAGCCTTCCTGAAAGTGTAGTTTTGAATTTAAATTTTCCAAAATTGAATGAAAAAGACATTAAAGGAATAAAAATTTGCCGACAAGCAAAAGCCATTTGGATGGAAAAATTCGACAAGAGAAAAACACCTCAAGGGAGAGATTATTATTGGCTTACAGGAGAATTTGTCAACCAAGATCATGGCGAAGACACCGACGAATGGGCGCTGGCAAATGGATATGTTTCTGTGGTTCCGGTACAATTCGATTTGACTGCTCACCATGCAATCCAACAACTTAACACCTGGAAATGGAATGAATAAAACAGCCTTACTTTTAGGATTTATAATTGGAATTCTAGCTTCTATTTTGGGAAGCTATATTTACCTAACACTTTTTTTAAATTTAGATTTTATTGTTGGGATTCAGACGGTAAAAACACAAGGACAACTTGGCAAAATCATAACTTTAGGGTCGATTTTAGATTTGGTAGCCTTTGCTATTTTATTAAAGATGAACAAAGAAATAATGGCTCGAGGAGTAGTTTTGGCAGTTATTATTATCACCATTATTACTTTCTTTGTATAAATTTATTTTAGAAACTAATAACGATTAATCAACACGGATGAAATATTATATCATAGCAGGAGAAGCTTCGGGAGATTTACACGGCTCGAATTTAATGAAAGCATTGTACCAAGAAGATCCAAATGCCGAAATAAGATTTTGGGGTGGAGATTTAATGCAAAATATTGGAGGAACTTTAGTAAAACACTATCGCGAATTAGCTTTCATGGGTTTTGTGGAGGTTTTATTTCATCTGAAAACAATATTGAATAATATTAAAATTTGCAAAAAAGACATTGTCGCTTTTAATCCCGACGTGCTTATTTTTATCGATTATCCAGGTTTCAATTTACGAATTGCAAAATGGGCAAAAGAACTAGGTTTTAAAACTCATTATTATATTTCGCCACAAATTTGGGCTTGGAAAGAAAGCCGAATTTCAGACATCAAACAAGATGTTGACAAAATGTATGTGATTCTTCCTTTCGAAAAGGATTTTTATGAAGGCAAACATCATTTTCCAGTTGAATTTGTTGGACATCCATTAATAGATGCCATTCATAACCAAGTTCCAATTGACGAAACTGTTTTTAGAAAGGAAAATCAATTAAACGAAAAACCAATAATCGCTATTTTACCGGGAAGTCGAAAACAAGAAATCACTAAAATGCTTTCCGTAATGTTGAGTGTTGTAAATGATTTTCCTGATTATCAATTTGTAATTGCTGGCGCGCCAAGTCAGGAATTTGATTTTTACGAAAAATTTATTTCCAATAAAAACATCCAATTTGTAGCAAATAAAACTTATGATTTATTACGGATTGCGAGTGCCGCTTTAGTAACTTCGGGAACAGCCACGCTCGAAACAGCCCTTTTTAAAGTTCCAGAAGTAGTGTGTTATAAAGGAAGTTGGGCTTCGTACCAAATTGCAAAAAGGATTATTACTTTGAAATACATATCCCTGGTCAACCTGATTATGGACGAAGAAGTCGTTACCGAGTTGATTCAAGAAGAATGTAATTCTAAAAGAATTCGAGAAGAATTAAAAAAAATTCTGGAGCCGAATTACCGAAAAGCACTATTAGAAAAATATGATGTATTAGAAGAAAAATTAGGTGGAATTGGCGCAAGCGAAAAAACGGCAAAATTGATTGTAGGAGATTTAAAATAATTCTCAATACACAATTTTCTTGTTAGTAGTTTTGCCATTTTGTAATGTTATTTTCAACAATAGCATTTGTTTGCTCGAAACTAAATTTGCCATAGTAAGTTGATTACTATTGATGTCGTTTTTAGTATAAACAAGCTTTCCTAATAGGTCATAAACCTTTACATTATCCATTTTATCTCCAACTGAATTTACCGTAATTTGTTTATTTTTAGTAAAGACCGTTATTTGATTTTTATCTTTTTCAAAATTGGTATTCCCTAATGTTTTATTTGTATAACGCAACACAAAACGATCATTAAACGTGCCTTTCGAAGTGGAAAAAAAATAAGGTTCCTTTTTCAAATCATTAATTTGATTCAACTCCTTATCTTCTAAATAAATGGGAACATCTAAATTATTAAAAACACCATCAACTTCATCAATATCAATTTTATATTCTCCTGGATTTGTAATTTTAAAACCTAATGGCACAATATCATTAAAATCAAACGGTAAGGCGCGACCTTGAACCGCCAAGGGTTTGCCATATAAAATGGAATAAATATTAATTTCATTGTCAGTAAAAACTTGCCCATCATATAATCCATCCATTTCATTTGTTGCGCCTGAAATGTAGCCTACCAAGGTTTGTCTAAAGGCATAATTTGTATTAGAAAGATTGAGCCAGATTCTGTTTTGTTCGGTTTGTTTTTTAGCTAAATTATTTGTTTTAAAAAACTGTGCGTTATCCGTTCCAGTTCTTATCCTCATTGCATTATTAAAAGTAACATTGAAATCAGAATGAATTACCGCAAAAAACCCTTGTCCAGCGGAAATATTACCAGTAGGTTTTAAACTTAAAATAGGATTTGACGTGGCGGCTGCAGTAGAAGTTCCTCCAGTTAAATTCCAAGTCGAATAATCATTTGTATTATACGAAGCTCCAGAAAAAGGAGTAGAAGAAGTCCAAAAATACAACGCACCTACTTTACCACGATTTTCATCACTATCAACAAAAGAAGCCGCATCTATGGCGCTAGGATATGGATTCGCTAATAATATGCAATTTCCATTAACCGAAGAATGGTCATCATAACAATCTCCTGAAACCTCGACCGTTCCATTGTTTGGAGTACCAATAAAATCAAAAGAACTAAATCCTGCCCCTGCTGGTTTTACTTTTGTAATAAAACCTACACCAGGAATAATAGCTGAAGGGACTACCCAAGCCCCATTGATTGTGCCATCTAAAGCCCAAATATATTTGCGACCAAATGTAGTAGGTATTTGCGACAATACATTTTCTTTGACTGGAGAACCCCAATAGACATAGTCATTGGCGACCATTGACCGTGAATTTCTAGTCATTTTTATGTTTCCAGTATTTGTGTTCGTAGTTGTATTGTCCACGTTTGTAATTTGAACTAAATTTCCACTATCTTTAATAATAATATTATTCCCACTAGTATTTAATATTGAATTAGTCACTGTCAATAATTTATTGCTGTCAATTTGAAGTGTCGCTGATGACACCTTTAAATTATTTCCAACAAGTATTTCACCCGAACCTGGAATTGTTTTTGTTCCACTACCCGAAATTCCCAAATTAGAATAGGTTGCGAATGGAGTAATCGATTGATTTGCTCCAGCATATTCTACTGTTGATCCAGTTTGTAGTGTTACACTTGGGGAATTTGTATTGTCAATAGCCGTACTTGTGCTTCCTGTAAAACCTGCTGTGTTCGACAATTTAAAGGTCGCCCCGTTTTTCACCGTAAAAGTTCCTCCAGACTGAAATGTAATCCCCGTTGAAGTTCCTGAATTCCATACATTAGTACTAGAAATAACCAAATTAGAATAGTTTGCTAATGGAGTAACCAATTGATTTGTTATAGAAGCAGCATATTCTACTGTTGATCCTGATTCTAATGTTACAGTTGGGGAATTCGTATTGTCTATGGCTGTACTTGTACTTCCTGTAAAACCTGCTGTGTTTGACAGTTTAAATATACCACCTGATTTTACTTTAAAAGTACCGCCTGACTGAAATTTAATGCCAGTTGATGTACCTGAATTCCATACATTGTTTCCACTAACAATTATATTCGCATAATAAATTATTGGTGAACTCAATCTAATACTCGTAGCCGATGTGCCTGAAAATTCAATGGTTGTACCTACTCCTAAAGAATAAGTTCCTCCGGATTCTGGCTTAGAAGCTGTTGTTCCTCCTAACCTATATTTTGAAGTTCCTGTCATAGTAACACTAGATGTTGAGGACCCAAAAGAATGATTTCCAGCGTTAAAAATTGTTGCTCCAGAGATTGTTATCAAACCAATAGGACTATTTGTCCCCACTAATGTTTTTGTTCCTCCATTAGAAAACGTAATGTTATAATAGGTTGGAGCTGTTCCACCTTGAACCGCCTGATTGCCACTTAATCCATATTCCACAGTACTTCCTGAAATTAAAGTTGGCGTAATACTTGGTATAGCAGTATTAGTACCTACAAATCCTTGGGCATCTCGTGTTTTAAAAGTTCCTGAAATGTTTATTGATCCATTACCATCATTTATGACTTGGTTTTCACCGCCATTATCAAATATAGCGCTGGAAGCAATATTCAAATTAGCATTATTCAAATGTAGATTATAAGCAGAAAGAGCCAGTGTTCCTGTAGAAACTGCAATAGTTCCCGTAGCATGTATAATCGAGTTTAATGTTACCACTCCTGAAGATGCAACTTCTAAACTGCTTAACGTATTTGCCGTACCATTATTAATAGTGGCTGATCCCGGAAAAGTTACAGAGCCACCAGCAAATTTAATAGTTCCTAAATTATTTACACTCCCACCAGTTGCGTTATAAGATCCCGATAGAGTTAGAGTTTTTCCATAATCTATTTGTAAAGTTCCTGAATATATGTTTAAATTTCCAATAGTTTGAGATTCCATTACACGAAGCGTTCCACCACTAATAGTCACCGCATTTCCAGATTTTAATGCTCCTCCAGTAGCATTTAATTTCAAAATTCCTCCACTAATAGTTGTTAAACCTGAATAAGTACAATTGTTATTTAAAATTACTGTTGGATTATTATTTGTCAATGTAAGATTTCCAGATCCATTAGATTCATCAATTACTGAATTAACCGTCAAAAGGTTTCCTCCATAAATATTTAAAAGTTTTCCGTCTTGAATTGTTAATGCAGAACTATTTAAAAAAGTTATTCCACCACTTCCAAGTGGATTAATTTCAAAATCAGTATTTCCACGATTATAAATATGCGAGGCAATTTCAAAAGTGCTCGAACTATTGTTGTTTTCATATTTATTAGCATAAGTAGTATCACCATACCACTTAAATGAACCCGATCCACTATAGGTTATAATTGAATTAAACCACGATCCAGTACCATAGTTTGTATATACATAATGATGCCCTCCTGTTGTATTATTAAAATATAGATTATCTCCAGAATTAGGACTTACAACACCAAACCAATTATATGCGTCAGAAATCTCATCAGATGAACCTCCGCCACTCCAATATCTATTCACTTGAGCATTTGAGCCACAAGAAAGTAACAGCAGGAAAAAATACACAAACTTCATTTTTACATTTAAAAATAGTATCATAAAAAAAATGATTTTTTAGTGATTAATTCGTTCAATTAAATGCTTCAAAAATTAATTAAAGAAAATACTTATAATATTTTTACCAAATATAAGTTCATTTTAAGATTATAAATTTTCCAAAAGAAAAAACTTATTAACAAAACATAAATAAATACTTACTTTTTTAAAAAATGAGATTAAACGGAGAAAAATTATAAATTAAAATTAATTTAGGTTATTTCTTACTGATAATTTATATCTTTCTAGAATGAAAATAATAGGATTCCCTTTAACGAAAATTACAATCTGTTTTTTAATAGGAATTATTGTGGCTTATAATTATGAAATACTTCCGAAGTCTATTTTTCTAATACTAATTGTTGCTCTTTTAATTTTTGTTACAACCTATTTTTTATCTAAAAAGAAAGATTCAAATCCTTTCTGTTTTGGACTATCAACCTATATACTTGCATTAGTTATTGGTTTAACCACGCAAACCATAAACACGGATTCTTATCAAGAACTTAATTACATCCATTGCAAATCTCTATTTGACACTAACCACACACTGACGATTACCATTAGAGAAAAACTACGAAGTTTGAATTATAATGATCGCTACATTGTACTTGTAAAAAAAATCGATGGTTCGGAATATACTGGTAAAATGCTTATAAACATTCGAAAAGACAGCTTAAAATCGTCTTTCGAAATAGGAACTCCGTTACAATTTAATTGTACAATATCAGAAAATGGAATAGCTAAAAATCCAAACCAATTTGATTATGGGAAATACCTAAAAAACAAACAGATTTATGCTCAAATTTATACAGAGAACTCCGAAATTAAAACCAGTTCTATAATAGATAAAAATGCTTGGCATTACGCATCCATTTTAAGGACGAAAATCCTCAGAAACTTGGAGAAAAATAAGTTCCATAAAACCGAATTAAATGTTGCAGCGGCCTTAATTCTTGGTCAACAACAGGATATATCACCCGATATTATAAAGGATTATCAATATGCTGGCGCAGTCCATATTTTATCAGTTTCAGGATTGCACATTGGTTTTATATTGCTTTTTGTGACCTTTATTCTCAAACCTTTTCCTAATACAAGGCGAGGATCGTTTATTAAATTACTAATCATAATTATTTCATTAGTTTCATTTGGAATAATAGCTGGATTGGCACCTTCGGTAGTTCGGTCTGTGGTTATGTTTTCGTTTGTAGCTATTGGAATGTATTTAAGGAGAAGCACAAATATTTTTCACACACTGCTAGTTTCTATGCTGTTGATTCTATTATTCGAACCCTCTTTTTTGTTTGATGTTGGTTTTCAATTGAGCTATATTGCCTTGTTTTTTATACTTTGGCTACAGCCTTTATTAGCAGAAATATGGAAACCTAAAAACAAAATTGTTACCTATTTTTGGGAAATTCTAACCGTTTCCTTTGCAGCACAAATTGGAGCATTTCCTTTAAGCATCTATTATTTTCATCAATTTCCAGGATTGTTTTTCGTTACAAATTTGGTTGTAATCCCTTTCATTAGTTTAATAATGGGCTTAGGCGTTTTAGTAATGGTTTTGGCAGCATTCGACTATGTGCCGCTTTATTTATCCAAATCATTAGAATGGAGTATCTTTATTTTAAACAAAATCATCAATTCGATTGCTTCCATAAAACAATTTATTATTCAAGATATTCCTTTTAATTGGTATTTATTAATCAGTTTATATCTATTGATAATTAGCAGTATCTTATGGTTAAAAAAACCAAATTTCAGAAGATTGGCACTAACCTTGATTTCGATATTAATCTTGCAAATGACTTATTTTGAAACCCATTGGATTATTCAAAACCAAAAAGAATTAGTGATTTTCAACTCCAAGAAAAACACTTTGATTTCAGAGCGAAAAGGAAAAAATGTGACTTTATTTCAAAATAGAAATGAGTTGAAAAATCAAGCAATTAATTCCTATATAATGGGAAATTTTAGCGAATTAAAAGCAACAAAAAAATTAGAAAACTTGTTATTTTTCAACGGTAACAAAATTCTAATTTTGGACAGCTTGGGTGTTTGTCCAAAAAAAATAAATCCCGACATTTTAGTTCTTACACAATCACCAAAATTAAATTTGGAGCGCTTGTTTCAAGACTTAAAACCTAAAATCGTTGTGGCTGACGCAACCAATTTCAAAACCTACATTCACCTTTGGAAAGCGACTTGTATAAAAAAGAAAATCCCCTTTCACTCAACCGGTGAAAAGGGATTTTATAGATTGAATTAAATTATTTAATCTTTAATATTCCATCTGCTGCCGCTAACCAAGTTTCTGGTCCACCCGCTAAATAACCAGTACTTCCTATACCGGTAAAACTAGGCTTCCCCTCTTTCATTTTTGCGGTTACAAACCAAACCGTTGGATAACCTTGAACACCAAAAGCTTGCTGAATTCCCGCATTTTGATTTTTAATAGCATCGCTTTGAGGCGTTCTTCTTGGAAAATCAAGTTCTACAAGAACAACATTTTTCTTTGCCCAAGTTGCAAATTCAGGTGTTTTCAAAACTTCTTTTTGCAAGCGAATACACCAACCGCACCAATCACTTCCTGTAAAAAAAAGTAACATTGGTTTTTTTTCTTTATTGCTAATGGTAATCGCTTTATTGATATCTGTTTGCCAAACTAATTCTTGAGCTTGCACTGCAAAAGAGCCCATTATAAGCAATACTATAAGAAATGTTTTTCTACACATAATTTTGTTATTTAAAATTTACGAAATATTGTTTTATTACTATTTATTACAAATGTATAAAAAACAGTATTAATTAATGCGGACTATTTTACTTCCTGCATCAATTTTTTTATAAAAGGTGAAATTACAATTAATATCAATCCAGCAATTAAAGAATAGATAGCCAATTGATAATATCCTTCGGTATAAGATTGCAATTTAGAAACCAAAGTGGCACCTTGGTTTGATCTTGAAATTTCAGCACCTAATTTTCCCGCTGCCAATTGTCCAAAAGCACTTGCTAAAAACCACAATCCCATCATCATTCCAAATAATTTTTTTGGAGCTAATTTTGTAATAATTGACATTCCTATTGGACCCAAACATAATTCTCCGATTGTGGTTATGAAATAGGCAAAAGTAAATACGTTTAAAGAAGTAATTCCTTTATCGTTTGCAAAAAACCGAGTGTAATAAAAGATATAAAAGGAAGCAGAAAGAAACAAAAATCCAATTCCAAATTTAATCAATGTGTTGGGTTCCAATTTCTTTTTGGCCAGCCACAACCATAACAAACCAATAACTGGACTTAAAATAATTACAAACAAAGTATTGGAACTATTGTTAACCGCATTGGGATCAATTGTAAATCCAAGCAAATCGTAACTCAAATTATCTTTGGCAAACAAGGAAAGCGAACCTCCGCTTTGCTCATAAATGGCATTAAACAAAAAGTAAAAAAAGATGAAAGCAAATGCAGCAATCAACTTTTTCTGTAAATTGATTTGCCCTAATTTCGTGACTTCAAAAATAAAATAAGAAACAGCAATTACGCCAATCGTGTACATAAAATAATCCGTGTAATCGGTGTTTTTTACCATGATAAAAATAAACGGAATACTTAATAAGGAACAAACATAAACCGCAATTTCTCTTGTTTTCCTTTTAGAATCGGTAAGGTTTAGTAATGGGGAATCTCCAATAGGACCTAAATGTTTTTTGGTTACTAAAAAAGTAGTCAAACCAATAATCATAACGATTGCAGAGGCCAGAAAACACCAAGACCAGGAATAATATTTACCCAAATAAATACATAAAATTCCACCCATAAAACCGCCAATATTTATTCCAGCATAGAACATTCCGTAACCAGCGTCTCGCCTATTGTCGCTTTCATGATACAATTCGCCCACCATCGAAGAAATATTTGGTTTAAAAAAACCAGTTCCAATAATCGAAAAGGCAATCCCATAATAAAACAAAGTTTGTGGCGAAAATGCAATTAATAAATTACCCAAAATCATGATAATTCCACCAAAAAGTAATGATTTTTTAAATCCTAAAATTTTATCGGCAAAAATTCCACCAATAAAAGTAAAGGCGTAAACAAAGGCTTGTATGGCTCCATATTGTAAATTAGCCGCTTCATCTTTCAATAAAAGTTGGTCCACCATAAAAAAAGTAAGAACTCCACGCATGCCATAAAAACAAAAACGCTCCCACATTTCTACCGTGAATAAATACCACAATTGCTTTGGGTATTTTCCTTTAAAATCCTGAATCTGCTCAATACTTAAATTGTGTTCCATATTATCGAATGCCGTGCATCATTTTTTTAAGAAAAGGAGTTAAAGCAAATAAAATTAGAGAGGCAAGTCCTGTAAGTATTACGAAAACCATAAAAAATTCGAATAAATTATGGATTTCAAATCCTGCAAAAATTGGATTATGATCACTAATTTGATTCGTTGCCAATATTTGTAATTGTTCTGCCGTAGGCACTATTTTTTTATCTAAAACAGCTTGAAGGTCAATTCCCAACTCTTTTGCTTTGTTGAATTTATCTCCAGTTGCTGGCATAATCGAACCTAAAGTTCCCGCCAAGGCATAACCAGAAGCGTTTGACAAAAAGAAAACTCCGTATAATAAAGAAGAAAAACGCTTTGGCGATAATTTCCCTACTAAGGACAATCCGATTGGCGACAAGCACAACTCGGCACAAGTTTGAATTAGATACAAAAGGATTAACCATTTGATCGCAAGAAGCCCACTGTTTCCTAAATCTTTTACATTATAAGCAATAATAAAATAACTCAAAGCAATTAAAGCCAAACCAAAAGCTTGTTTCATTGGCGAAATCGGCTCTCTATCTTTACTTCGCAAATAATCCCAAAGCATACTGAACGGAATTGCAAAAGCAACCACAAATAATCCATTAAAAATTTGAACCATTGACGGCGGCATATTAAAGCCGAAGAAATTTCTATCGGTTTGATTATCGGCAATAAAAGTCAAAGAAGAGCCAGCTTGTTCAAAAGCTGCCCAAAAGAAAATGATAAAGAAAGCAACAATATAAATTACAAAAATCCGGTCTCTTTCAATTTTGGTCAAGGAAGTATCCGAAACAATCAATCCTGCTAATGTTAATCCACTAGAATAAATCAAGGTGTAAATTAAATTCTGATCAAAAACAAAATGAATAACTGCTCCTAAACACAAAAATACAATACCTGAAATGATCAATGCTGTATTTGAAAAAACAGCTTTCTGAGATTCGCCATCTTCAAAATCGGAAGCATCATTTTTAGAAGGTAATTCACCAAGTGGTCTTCCTTCAGGAGTTACAACATATTTATTTTTTAAAATATAAAAAACGGTAGTTCCAATAAGCATGGCAATTGACGCAGCCAAGAAACCCCATTTGAAAGCGTGAATATCGCGAATTCCAGCATTGTCTTTAACATCGCCAACAATTGGACAGATTAATTGACCTAGAAAAGCTCCTAAATTAATCCCCATATAGAAAATCGTAAAAGCGGTATCCAACTTACTTTTTTCTTGTTTTGGATACAAACTTCCCACCATACTTGAAATATTCGGTTTGAAAAATCCATTTCCAAAAATAATAATTCCCAAAGCAGACCACATTAAGGTTGTGGCCAACGGAATATTAGTTCCAAAAACACTGGCGCTGGTAAATAATAAAAATTGTCCAACGGCCATCATTAGTCCACCCATCAAAATACAATTTCTATTTCCGAAAAAACGATCGGCAATAAAACCTCCCAACATAGGCGTTAAATAACACAATCCAAGAAAACCACCGTAAATCAAAGAAGCATCTTCCTCTTTCATCATTAACGAATTCACGAGAAATAAAGTAAGGATGGCGCGCATTCCATAAAAATTGAAGCGTTCCCACATTTCTGTTCCAAATAACACCCAAAGTCCTTTTGGATGCGCTGTTTTAACTTGATTTTCAGACATATTAATTGCTATTGATTATTATTGTTTTTCAAATTCAAACTATAAATAGTACCTAGGAATAAGAATTGCCAATTTTAGTGAAAATTTTACAATTATTTCACATTTACGATGATTAATGTTAAAACAAGATCGAACTAAATCTTATATTCCAAAAGTAAGTTGTTAAAAAAAGGGCTAAAAACGTATCTTTGTATTTAATAATCCCATAACCAATTGAGAATGAATAAAGCTATCCTAGGGTTTTCGAAACTATCCAAAGAAGAAAAAATAAACTGGATTGCGAAGGAATATTTTTCAAATCCTTCAGAAGCTATAGCATTGCTGAAAAACTATTGGAATTCAGATGAGAAAATTCAAAAACTACATGATGAATTCATTGAAAATACGATAAGCAATTTCTACATTCCACTTGGAGTTGCTCCAAATTTCGAGATAAACGGAAAAATTAGCAGTATTCCAATGGCCATTGAAGAAAGTTCAGTTGTTGCTGCTGCTTCAAAAGCAGCTAAATTCTGGTCCACTCGTGGCGGATTTAAGGCCACCGTTATCAATACCGAAAAAATAGGTCAAGTTCACTTTATTTTTAAAGGAGACGAATCAAAATTGAACTTATTTTTTACCCAAACTAAATCTCTCTTGTTTGATGAAACCGAAAGCATCACTAAAAACATGCAAAAAAGAGGTGGAGGAATTCTGGACATCGTTCTAAAAGACAAGACTAATTTATTGCCAAATTACTTTCAATTGCACGCTACTTTTGAAACCATGGATAGCATGGGCGCTAATTTTATCAATTCTTGTTTAGAGCAATTTGCCAAAACATTAAAAACAGAAGCGTTAAACTATGACCTATTTTCAGAAGACGAAAAAAACATAGAAGTTGTAATGAGCATTTTGTCGAATTACGTTCCTAATTGCGTTGTTCGTGCCGAAGTTTCTTGTCCTGTTGATTTATTAGTAGAAAAACACATTCCAAATCCGAAAGAGTTTGCCAAAAAATTTATTCAGGCTGTCCAAATTGCTGAAGTCGAATCATTCAGAGCCGTAACCCACAACAAAGGAATCATGAACGGAATTGACGCCGTTGTGCTTGCTACCGGAAATGATTTTCGAGCAGTTGAAGCCGGAATTCATGCTTATGCTTCTCGAAACGGAAGTTACACCAGTTTGTCTCACGCCAAAATTGAGAATGATATTTTTACCTTTTGGATGGAAGTTCCATTAGCTTTAGGAACTATTGGTGGATTAACGTCCTTACATCCTATGGCGAAATTTTCATTAGAAATATTAAAAAATCCTTCCGCTAAGGAATTAATGCAATTTGTGGCCGTAGCTGGTTTAGCTCAAAATTTTGCTGCATTGCGATCTTTAACTACCTCTGGAATTCAAGAAGGACACATGAAAATGCACCTGAATAATATTCTAAATCAGTTTAAAGCGACAGAGGAAGAAAGCATTTTAATTCGAAAACATTTCAAACATCATGTAGTTTCTCACAATGCTGTGGTGGATTATATTGAAAATTTAAGAAGACAAATCTAATCACTACCCTATTAGGGTTTTAAACCCTAATAGGGTTAGTACAACTAAATGGAAAAAAAATATTACAGCAACGGAAAGCTATTAATCACGGGAGAATATATCGTTCTTGACGGTGCCACCGCATTTGCATTACCAACTAAATTTGGACAAAATTTAATTGTCAAGCAAGGTTCTAATAAACTAATCGAATGGGAAAGTTACGATTCTGACGGAAGTGTATGGTTCGAAGACCAGATTTCTTTTTTGGATATTTCCAATACAAATAATTCCGAAAAAACCGACTCCGTTAGAGACACACTTATCGAAATTCTTCGAGAAGCTTATTTATTAAATCCAAGTTTTATTGATAATTCCGAAGGATATTGCATACGTTCGCAACTTACATTTCCTAGAAATTGGGGCTTGGGCACTTCTTCCACTTTAATCAATAATATTGCACAGTGGGCGCAAGTAGATGCATTTGAATTATTAAAAAATAGTTTTGGTGGAAGTGGCTATGATATTGCCTGTGCTCAAAATAACAGTCCTATTTTGTATCATATTGCAAACGGAAAGCAATATGTTGAAAAAGTAACATTCGCGCCTGAATTTACAGAAAACTTGTATTTCGTATATCTTGACAAAAAACAAAACAGCAAGTCGGCAATTGCATCTTATTATAAAAACAAGAAAACGAATTCCGAAGAAACCATTGCCCAAATAAATGGAATAACCGAAGATGTTTTAAACGCTAAAACATTCGAAGAATTTACGATTGCAATAGAAAAACATGAAACTGTAATGAGTGCTATTTTAGAAATAGAAACCGTAAAGAAAACTTTGTTTCCCGATTTCCTAGGCAGCATAAAAAGTCTTGGCGCTTGGGGAGGGGATTTTGTTTTAGTACTTTCCAAAGAAAACCCTTCGGACTATTTTAAGAAAAAAGGATATGAAGTTATCATCCCGTATCAAGAGATGATTTTGTAAAAACAAAAAATCCCGTTTTCTTTCAAAACGGGATTTTTTTATAACTTGAATAACTGAAATCTAATAATTGAATTGGCTTCTGTTATCTTTAATTTTTGCAATATCTTTCAATGCAGGAATTACTCTGTTTACATCCCCAGCACTTTGCGCTTTAAGTCTAGCTACAAATTCAGCATGACTTTTTAATACCGGAGCAGCTACAGTACTGTTGTTTTTTACAACATAAACTCCAGTCATTCCTTCAATTGGAGCAGAAACTTTACCTGCAGCAAGTGCAAATGCATTTCCAACAACTTTAGGCTCTTGACCAACACCACCAGTTAAAACTGGATTTTGCATAGTAACATCAATTGCTTGTTGTATTGAAGATCCAGTAGCTTTTGCAACAGCTTCTAAAGAAGTTCCTGTCATTTTAGCTTTAATCAATTCTGCTTTTTTCTTGTTTTTCAAAATAGACTCTACATATGGTCTAGCAGATTCAACCGTCATTAAACCAGCTTTGTTTACTTTTTCAACTTTAGCAATTACGTGACCTAGATTAGCTACTTCAAATCTTTTTACAGCGCCAATTTCAGTACCGTCTTCAAATGCCCATCTTACAATATTTCTTTGATTACCCAAGGCTCCAAAAGACTCATCCATAACTTTAACAGTTACAGGAGGCGCAATAGCAAGGGCTGATTCTTTAGCCGTTTTGTCAAAATCTTTACTTGCAGCATCCATTTCAAATTTGGTAGCTTGAGTAAATATTTTATCAGAAGTAGCCTCAGAAGCTTCCACTTTTTGAGCAATAGTAGCTAAACGAACTCCGTCTTGTTTGTCGGTGATTTTGATAATATGAAAACCAAAAGGAGTTTCTACTAATCCTACTTTTCCAATTGGGTTATTGAATACAAAATCGTTAAAAGGTTTTACCATTTGGTTTGGTCCAAAATAGCCTAAATCTCCTCCTTGTTGTGCAGAAGAATCATCAGAACTTGTAAAAGCCAACATCAAGAAACTATTTGGGTTTGCATTTACTTGAGCTAAAATAGACTCTGCTTTTGCTTTCGCTTGTTCTTTTGTTCTTTTCTCTTTTTGATTCGGTACATTAGCCCCTTCATAACTAATTAAGATATGACTTGCTTTTACATTAATTCCTACTTTTCTTCCTAATGATTTTGAAACACAATAGTATTTTCCAAACATATAAGGCCCGTATAATTCACCTGGAGCCAAGTTATATAATTTATCTGCATCAGCCGCTGGTAAATCTTTTTTGGCAACATAAGTAGAATCGTAAGGAATATCAGAATTTGAATTTACAAATTCGATTGTGTTTTTTGCGGATCTAAAACCTGGCAAAGTATCATTTTTAGAAGTAGCTTGGTTATAAACAACACTTCCGGTTAACAATCCGTTTACTTTTGTTTTAATCTCTGCTTCGTCTTCTTTTGAAGCTTTATCTTCAATCAAAACATATTTAACTACACGAGTTTCGTCTGCTTTGTATTTTTTCTCATTCTTTTTCATGAAGTCTTCAATTTCAGAATCTGTAATTTTTACATCACTGTCTTTAATTGTAGAATACAAACCGGCAACATAAGAAAAGTTTACTTTTTTAGTTTGCATTTCGTAACTCAATTTACCTTCACTTTCAGTAGTATAAATGCCTGCTTTTACTAAATTGCTATAAATTTGATATTTAGCATTCAGTTCTGCGTCTTTTTCTCTGTCTTTTAAAACTTGAGCTTGTTGTGGATTTGATTTGAAGTATTCTTTGAATTTAGCTTCATCAAAAGCTCCTGCAGCATTTAAAAACAAAGGATTTTTTCCAATATTTTGATCTGCTTTCAAAACTTCCATGATGTGCTTCTCTCCCACTCTCAATCCTAATTTATCGAATTCAGCGGTAAGCAAAGCGATAGAAACTTCTTGATCCCAAACTTTGTTGGCTGCGGCTGTCGAAGTGACACCTTGACCACTTTTTTCAACATTACTCACTTTTACTCTGAATTCATCAAAAGAAATATCTTTTCCATTGATGCTTCCCACATCTTTTGAATTTTTTCCAAAATTGCCTTTATTGAACAAACTAGGTACTAGAAATGCAAATAATGCAAATGCAATAACTACTATCATTAAAGCGGAACGTTGTCTAATTTTTGCTAAAACTGCCATTTTTATTGTTGTTTATTTTATATTCAGTTTGCGAAAATACAATTATCTATGTAATAATTATAAAAGTCGTGATATATTTTACAAGAAATTTTGTTTTTCTAAAAAAAATCAATCCTTTATTGTCATTTTAACCAATTCAATTTTCTTATTTGTAGCCTCTTCTATAATAAAATGATAAATTCCAATGGTTATAACCTCCTCTTTTTTAGGAAATTCCTTAGTAGAATCTACTATAAATCCACCAAGAGTTCCATAAGAATCACTTTCGGGAATATTTAGCTTATACATTTGGTTTAAATACTCTACATCCAGTCTTGCAGAAAACAAATACACTCCATCTCCCAATTCCTTTTCTATCAATTCCTCGTCTAAATCGTGTTCGTCTTCAATTTCTCCAAAAAGCTCTTCTACAATGTCTTCAATGGTAATTATCCCGGATGTTCCTCCATATTCGTCCAAAACCACGGCAACACTTTTTCTTTTTTTGGTCAATAAATCCATGGCATCTTTTATATAAATTGTATCAGGAACAAATTCTACCTGAATTACAATTGATTTGATGCTTTTTGGTTTTTTAAACAAATCAAACGAATGTACATAGCCAATAATATCGTCCAAGGAATTTTGATAAACTACAATTTTCGAATAGCCCGTTTCTATAAACAACTGCTTTAATTCGGCAACAGAATCAAAAAGATCAATGGCCACAATTTCGGTTCTGGGACTCATAATATCTCTGGCTTTCACCCCTGAAAATTCAAGAGCATTTTGAAACATTAGAATCTCAGAATCCATTTCTTCATGATCTTCCACCGTACTCATTTGTTCGGTAATGTAATTTCCTAATTCGGCTTTACTAAAATAAAGAGGAATCGCATCGCCTTCGGTTTTAAAGAATTTCTTTAAAACAAAATCGGAAACCCAAATAAAGAAAGAGGAAATAAAATAAAAAAGTTCATAAAAAAAGTAGGCTGGCAACGCAAAGAATTTAATCAGCGTATTGGCATAAATTTGAAAAAACACTTTAGGCAAAAACTCTGCAGTGATTAGCACGATTAAAGTTGATAGCAGCGTTTGAACAAACAAACTGAATAATTCAGAAAAATGGAAACCAAATGTTCCGATCCACTGCATTAATAAATCACCCATAAAAAAACCATAAACCACCAGCGCTATATTGTTCCCAATTAGCATTGCGGCAATAAATTTTGAAGGTTTTTCGGTGAGTTTGGTTAGGATTTTTGAACGGAAATTATCTTGTTTTTTTTCTATTTCGAGATATATTTTATTCGAAGAAATAAAAGCAATTTCCATCCCCGAGAAAAAGGCACATAGTATTAGACACAATATTATGATACTAATTTCCATAGATCAGGGTTTTCTGTTTTTGTTTTCTAATTTTTTAGCAAATCTTTTTCTAAAGAAAAACATAAAGACGGCTAACCCTGCAATAACAAGACTAAGATTTGGTGTTGCATTGGCTACATTCCATTTAACAATGGCATCATAAATAAAATAAGCTCCAAAAACGAGATAAATATAAGGGGTATATTGTAAGTATTTCATAATATAATTTTTAAAAATTATTCAGCTGAATCCACTTCACCAGCTATTTTTTGTGAATTTATAACTTTAAAGTCTTTACTAAAATCAATTCCTTGACCGCTAGAAATTCCTTTCGGATCTGTAAATTTAAAGTTTTTATCGGTAAAAAACCAATTGTTTTTTTGATCAAAATACAATTGCTCCGTTTCTAAAACCTGCCCATCTTGAGAGGTGATTTTTACATTTCCTTTTAAATCAATCAAATTTGTTTGCTTGTAGGAAACCGCATAATCCGATTTTATGTATGTTTTTTTATCTTTATTATCATATAAAGTAACTAAAATTCCTTTTGGAAATTCGGTAAACGGAAAATCAACATTGCCATATTCTAGCATTTTCGAACTCACCAAAACGGCTTTAATTCGACCCGAATCCGTGTATTTTAAATTTATGGTTTCTGCTTCGCCACTGGGAACAAACTCCGAAAAATTGATTTTTTGAACCTCTTTAAAATTACTCTCACATCCAAAAAACAGTGTCACGACAAAAGCCGTGACAAAGGGAATAATTTTGTATTTTCTAAGTAAGATCATAAGCTGAACTTGGCACTTTTAAATAAAAAGGTATTAATTGAATTTTGTTTTTACAAACCATTTGTCATTAAGTGAAAAACTGACATTTAAATTAGCGTAGTTTTCCTGAACTAAATTAGCCGAAGTAGTTCCTCTTTTTCCTAATTCAAAACCAATATTTATATTAGAAAAAGAACCTGTTATAGGTAAACCAAGTCCAAGGGTGAGTCCTGTATCGGTAATGGATTGAGAATTGATAATCAAGCCTGTTTTTTCATATTTAAGTCCTGCTCTATATACAATCCTTTGAACATAACTTGAAAATGATTTAGCATTTGGAACATAAAACCCTCCAAGTGTATATTTTGTAAATTTTTCGTAACCAACATTATCAAATGCATTATAACTATTTGCTAAACTTCCTTTATTTTTTAAGGTGATTTCTGCTCCAACAAGCCATTTACCAGTTTGTCCAATTCCTGTTCCAATTGCAATCTTAGCAGGTAATTTCAAATCTTTTACACTTACTAAATTTTCTAATTCATCGACCGTTTGCATATCGAAATTTGAATTAAAATTTACAGTAGAAATATTTCGAGTATTATTAGATCTCAAATTGCTTTCTGGAGAATAATCCATACTGCTGAACAAAGTCAATTTCTTTGAGATTTTGGATTGATACATCATCCCAATATTAAAATTTACTCCTGATAAATAAGCTGTATTCAATTCGCGAGAACCCATGGAAACTAAAGAAGCATATTCTAAATTACTAGTTTCAATTTTACCAAAATTATAATGAGCATCAGCACCAATACTAAGATTTGGAAGGATTTTATACCCCAATCCCAAGAAAACTTTATTTATTCCGCCTTTTCCATTAAATCGTTTGCTGTTAATTGCAGGATCCGTAGAAACAGATTGTATTTTATATCCAACTGATGAATATGGAATTAACCCAAAACCTGCACCAAACTTTCCTAAAGGCAACCCTAAAGCTAAATAATCCAAAGTAGTTCTTTGTGTACTTGCATTTTGAGTATCCGTTTTCAATTTTGTACTGTTGCGACTTCCTCCAATGGTAAAGCTGGTCAATTTTAAATTAGCAAAACCCGCTGGATTTTCTAAATTAATATGAATACTATCCGGAGCAATTGATAATCCGCCCATAGAACGATTTTCAACCGAACCTTTGAATCTTAAATCTCCAATTCCATAATAAGAATAAGGTGAAGAAGTTCCGTCTTGTGAATAGGATAATACGGAAAGAAGTAAACAGGCGCTTATTATAATTTTTTTAATCATTGTTGATTTTATATTGAAATGTTTGGTTCAAACTTTCCAGAAGGAAATTTGAATTGGCAAATATGGTATTTTTTAATCGCTTAGCCAAAAATTCTGTATCTCCGCCCGTTAAAATTATTATAAAGTTTGAATATTTCTCTTTATACTGATTTATAAAACCGTCCATTTCATAAATCAAACCATTTACAACTCCAGAATGAATGGATTCAGAAGTGGAGCTTCCGATAAAATTTTCGGGGTTTTCCAAAGTCAATAAGGGCAGTTTTGCTGTAAAATTATGCAAGGATTCATACCTCAACCGCAAACCTGGCGCAATGGCGCCTCCTAGATAATTATTGTCCGCATCGATAAAATCATAAGTGACGCATGTTCCGGCATCAATAACCAATCTGTTTTGAGAAGGATATTGAAGAGTTGCTCCTGAAGCAAGCACCATTCTGTCGATTCCTAAAGTAGTTGGCGTTTGATATTGGTTTTCGAACGGAAAAGGATCTTTATGAGATACAAAATGAATATTTAGCGCCTCATTTAAGCCTAAAAAAGATTTTTTTTCGACATCTGAGACAGAGGAAACGACTAAATGAGCTACTTTTTTATATTTAATTACTATATTTTTAATACTTTTTTCGAGGGTTGATTTTTCAAAAATATAAGTCTCCATAAGCATACTACCCTCAAATACAGCTCCTTTAATTCTGGTATTGCCCACATCAATAGTTAAAATCATAATATATATTTAAGATTGCGAAGTTACGAATAGATTTTTTTTAATAATTGTTTTGTATAAATTAAAAATCGTCCTATATTTGCACCCGCTGTAAGCAAGGTGCCTTAGCTCAGATGGTAGAGCAATGGACTGAAAATCCATGTGTCCCTGGTTCGATCCCTGGAGGCACCACGAAAAATTTCCCTAATCACTTTATAAAAGTAGTTAGGGATTTTTTGTATTTGAAATGTTCTGTTCTTAAAACCAGCAGCACCTTTATTACTTAAACCTCAAATCTGGATATTTTAATTTCCTGTTTTTTAGTTTACAGAATTCTTCCCACTTTATAAAATCAAAAGCAAAAAACACCTCTTTTTCCACTAAATTAGTCCAAAAAAAAGACAACTACATCGATTGAAATTTACAAACACAAAATTGTAGTTTTCCCTGATAATTTTTAAATTTTTTGGCCATATAGTAGTGAAATAAGCATAATTCACAACCAATTAGATTTAAAAATAAGTATTTTACAAAAAAAGAAAGATTTTTTTACGAAAAACAATTTTTATAATTGCTAATTTACTATATTTATGCAAAATTTATATACATGGAGATTTTATCGTGCCCAAAATGCCAAAGTGACCACATCATAAAAAGCGGCGTTATCAATAGTAAACAAAGGTATTTATGCAAAAAATGCAACTATTTTTTTACGGTCAATAAGTTAGGTAAAAAGATAGACGATTACTATGTGACTAAGGCGCTGCAACTCTATCTTGAAGGACTAAGTTATAGAGAAATAGAGCGAATTATAGGCGTTTCTCATGTTACCATTAGCAACTGGGTAAAGTCTTTTAATATTAAAAAACCTTCCCATACTAATTATCATCCAACGTACAAGATTTTTAATCACTTAGAACTGGTCGAATACCTAAAAAACAAGGAGTTACTTTCGGGTGCAGGTATGATCATTACAGAACTTGGAGATAAATTTATGCTAATAAAATGGGAACGTTTCAAGGATTAACTATATCATTTTACAATTAAATATATCATAAATTGTTTATACGATAATAAATTCGAATTTGGCACCGTTGAAAAAAACCAACTCTATTAATTAACCAAATTAAAATATTATTATGAAAAAAACGTGTCTTATCCTTTTAGTTGGAATCGCTTCTCTTAAAGGATATTCTCAAACTGCGCCTGTTGCACCTGCTGCTCCAGCTAACGACTACAGTGTGTCTTTGTATGGCTTTGTTAGAACAGATTATATTTTTGATTCTCGAAAATCTGCTATGGCAAGAGAAGATCAATTAAATCTTTATCCAATGGATATTGCATTAGATTCAAAAGGCAAAGATGCGAATGCAGTACCACAATCTAATTTCTTATCGGTAACTTCTAGATTAGGGGTTAAAGTAAAAGGACAAGATGTTTGGGGAGCAAAAATGAGCGGAACTCTGGAAGGTGATTTCTACGCAACTGTAGAGGCAAACATTGGTTCTTTTAGATTACGTCATGCTTATGTTAGCATGGATTGGGCAAAAACTTCATTAACAATGGGACAAACTTGGTACCCTACATTTATTCCTGAGGTTTTTCCTGGAGTAGCTAACTTTAATACTGGGATTATGTTTAATCCTTTTGGATGGGCAACTCAAGCCAAATTAAAACAAGCTTTAAGCAAAGAGGTTTCGTTAACAGTTACTGCTTACAAAGAAAGAGAATTTGCTGCGGCTACAGCAGGTGGAGCTGCAAATGCTCCAACTATTAATAGCGTTTTACCAACTTTAAACGGACAATTACAATATAAAGGCAAAAAAATATTTTTAGGAGCTGGTTTTGAATACAAATCATTACAACCGCTTACAGACAATGGGTTAACTCCAAAATTAGTTAGCACAGAAAAAGTAAATAGCACTTCTGTTTTTGCTTACGGAAAATATGTAAATGACAAAATTACTATAAAAGCCTACGGAATTTCTGGAGGAAACATGAATAATTTAGTTATGGTTGGTGGTTTTACAGGTACTACAAATGCAGGAATCCAGTCTTATGACCCAACAAAAACAACTTCTATGTGGGTTGATATTGCTAGTAACGGTAAGTCTATTGCACCAGGTTTCTTCTTTGGAACGACAAAAAATAATGGTTCTGATAAAGCTGCTGGAACATTAGCTCAAATATATGGAAGAGGATTGTCTTCAACTAGAATAATTGACAATGTATGGAGAGCTTCTACAAGAGTAGATTTCAAGAAAAACAAGTTTAGAGTATCGCCAGAGCTAGAATTAACTACTGCTGAATGGGGCGATACCGATTTATTTGCTAAAGCAACTACAAACATGAAAAAAGTCACTAACTTTCGCACAATGATTTCCTGTGTTTACACATTCTAATAATTAAACCAAAAAACCACAAATTAAAAACAATTTTATGAAACAAAAATCAACTAAGGGCATTTGGAAAGTAATTTCCGCCTCGTCAATGGGTACAATGATTGAATGGTATGACTTCTACATTTTCGGAAGTTTAGCTGTAGTAATCTCAACCAAGTTTTTTCCTGCTGATAATCCTTCAGCAGCATTTTTAGCCACCTTAGCCACATTTGCTGTAGGGTTCGTAGTTCGCCCGTTTGGGGCTCTTTTCTTCGGAAGATTAGGTGATTTAATTGGAAGAAAATATACTTTCATGGTTACTTTAATATTAATGGGGGGCGCTACCTTTTTGATTGGTTGTGTACCTAGTTATGAAACCATAGGCTTTATGGCACCGGTTTTAGTATTACTTTTAAGAATGCTTCAAGGTCTAGCTTTGGGTGGAGAATATGGTGGAGCCGCAACCTATGTAGCCGAACATGCTCCAGTTGGAGAAAGAGGTTATTGGACTTCATGGATTCAAACTACAGCTACTGTTGGTTTATTCATTTCGTTAATGGTAATCTTAGCCACAAGAAACTTACTTACACCAGAACAATTTGACGAATGGGGATGGAGAGTTCCATTCTGGGTTTCGATCATCATGGTTGGAATTTCGTATATGATTAGAAAAAATATGGATGAGTCTCCTGTGTTTGCAAAAGCAAAATCAGAAGGTAAAACAAGTACAAATCCATTAAAAGAAAGTTTTGGAAATCGTTACAACATGAAGTTTGTATTGCTTGCACTTTTTGGAGCTACAATGGGACAAGGTGTTGTTTGGTACACAGGTCAGTTCTATGCTATGAGTTTCATGAAAACTGTAATGTCAGTAGAAACTTCTCAAGTAGATACTTTATTAGGAATTGGATTGTTATTAGGAACTCCATTTTTCATCTTCTTTGGTTGGTTAAGTGATAAAGTAGGTAGAAAATACATCATGATGGGTGGTCTGTTATTAGCCATTATTCTTTACAGACCTATTTACAAAGCCATGTATGAAACAACAGCTGTAGCAAATAAAACAGAAATTGTTACCAATACAAAAATGGTTTCTGAATTGAAAGAAAACAAGAAAAAAACAATGGATTCTATCTACACTACTAACAAAGAGTATACAGATGGAACGACTTATAAAGAAGTAAAAACGGTTTCTTTAGAAGGTGGAAAAGTAATGATGGACGACAAAGGGAAACCAAAAATTGACATCAAGAAAACAGTTACCATTAACTCTAGCGATAGAATGTCTTTGATTTTTTTAATATTTATCCAATTGATATTTGTAACGATGGTTTACGGTCCTATAGCTGCATTCCTTGTTGAAATGTTCCCTGTAAAAATTAGATATACCTCTATGTCTTTGCCTTACCATATTGGAAATGGAATATTTGGTGGTTTACTTCCTGCTATTTCTACTTATTTGGTATTACAATCAAAAGGAACAGGTACAATTCCAGACAATCCAGAATTCTATTTAGAAGGACTTTGGTACCCAATTATTATTGCAGCAGTATGTTTTGTAATTGGAATGGTTTACATTAAAAATAAAGATAAAAACGCTCACATTTAAAAAATATAAAGATGAATCAACTAAAAAGAGCCTTAGGATTAATTTGGATAGCACTAGCTATCGCAGCAGCCTATTTCTGCATATTTACTTTTGGATTGCCAAAATTTGCATCCGGAAAACAAGATGATTTAGTATTTGGAATTATCATCCTTTTTGTACTTACTCCGCTAATTGTATTAGGATTAGGGACATTTGGTTACTATGCCTTAATGGGTGACTATGATGAAAAAAACTAATAATTAATACATTATCCCAATACAATCTCTACATTAATTTGTAGGGATTGTATTTTTTACTACAATGAAAAAAAGACATGAACAAAAGCTAATTATACTTTCGATGCTACTATTGTTGGCATTGAACATTCCGCTTTTGCTTTTGTTTGATAGTTCAAAACCACTTTTTGGATTACCCATAATTTACATCTACATTTTCTCGGCATGGTTGTTTTCTATTGCAATAACATTTCTAATCATAAAAAAATATTATGAGTAGCATTGGACTTTTATTGATATTAGTAATCTACTTGTCGATCCTTTTTTATATTGCTTATTGGGCAGAAAAAAAGAGGCATTCTAAATGGACAAATAACGCTTATGTATATTCCTTTTCATTGGCTGTATATTGCACCGCTTGGACTTATTATGGCAGTATTGGATTAGCTGCAAATTCCGGACTTGGTTACCTTCCGATTTATTTGGGACCTGTTTTAATAATCCCTTCTTGGATGATTATTCTAAAAAAAATTATCCGTATTTCTCGAGTTAATAAAATCTCCAGTATCTCCGATTTTATTTCCTTGCGCTACGGAAACAGTAGATTTTTAGGGGCTTTAGTAACTATCGTTTGTGTAGTTGGAATTACTCCTTACATTTCACTTCAACTGAAATCTATTTCTGAAACTTTTCATATTGTAACGAAAACACCCTCAAGTTCCGATATTTTCACAGACACAACCACTTACGTTTGTATTGCTTTAGCATTATTTGCATCGTATTATGGAACACGATATGTAGATGCTTCTGAAAAAAGACATGGAATTGTAACTGCCGTTGCAATGGAATCCATATTGAAATTAATTTTCTTTCTAATTATTGGTATCTATGTAACCTATTTTGTTTATGATGGTTTTGGAGACATTTACTCAAAAGCTTCTGTCTTAGAAGGGTTTAACAAAAAAAATACCGTTGGTGGATTAGCTAACGGAATCAATTGGTTCTTCCTTTGTATTTTATCGATGTTTGCTGTTTTTTTGTTGCCAAGACAATTTCACGTGGCCATAGTAGAAAACAATAAAGAATCCCATATTAAAACTGCCGTGTGGCTTTTTCCATTATATATTTTACTCTTTAACATTTTTGTATTTCCAATAGCTTGGGGAGGAAACATATTATTTCAAGGGAAAGGAATGAATTCAGACACGTATTCTTTATTAATTCCACAGTTTTTTGACAATAATTTTTTGACTGTTTTAGTATTTCTTGGAGGGTTTTCGGCAGCCATTTCTATGATTGTAGTCTCTTCGATAGCGTTGGCCACAATGGTTAGTAATAACCTATTAATTCCTTATGGATTTATTGGTTCCCTTGATAGCAAAACGCAAGAAGTGAATAGCAAACGTATTTTAAATAGCCGTAAGATTGGGATTTTCATTCTTATAATTATTGCTTACGCGATCTACAGGATTTTTATTTTAGATTATTCCTTAGTATCAATAGGTTTAGTTTCTTTTGTAATAGTAGGCCAATTGGCTCCTTCCTTTTTTGGGGCGCTATTTTGGAAAAGAGGCTCAAAACAAGGTGCTGTAACTGGAATAATTATAGGTTTTCTGATTTGTATTTATACTTTATTAATTCCTTATGCGATAGGCATTACTGCTTCTACTAGTCAATTTATTCAAAATGGACCTTGGGGAATAGCGCTTCTAAAACCATTTCAACTTTTTGGATTAGATTATTTACAACCTATCCCACATGCTGTTTTTTGGAGTTTGTTTTTTAATTGTATTGCTTATTTCGGAATATCCGTTAGTTTTAAAGGCAATTATAGAGAACGCAATTATGCCGAAATGTTTGTAGATATAAACAAATACATTACCAATCATGAGGATGCATTTATATGGAGAGGAACTGCTTATATCTCGGATATTCAAAAAGTATTACAACGGTTTCTTGGAGAGGAAAAAACGAAAAGAGCGCTTTCTATCTTTAATTTAAAATACAACATTGATAAAAATATAACCACAGCCGATGCTCGTTTTATCAAATTTGCTGAAAATTTATTAACAGGTCATATTGGAACGGCTTCCGCAAAAATATTAATTGCTAACGTAGTCAAAGAAGATAAAATGTCATTAACGGAAGTATTGGGTATTTTAGAAGAATCCAAAGAAAATATTATTGTAAATAAAAAATTAACGGAGACGTCAAACGAATTAAAAAAAATATCAGAGCAGCTAAAAAATGCAAATGAAGAATTGGTACAAAAAGACATTCAAAAAGATGATTTTCTAGATACTGTCACCCACGAATTACGAACACCAATTACTGCCATTCGAGCAGCAAGTGAAATCCTTCATGATGACGACGACATGCCTGAAGGCGTTCGGAAACATTTTTTGCAAAATATCATTTCGGAATCCGATCGATTAAATCGATTAATTGATAAGATTCTAGATTTGGAAAAATTTGAAACTGGAAAACAAAAAATATTTTTATCAAAAAACGACCTTTCAAAAACTATTGAAAAAACAATAGATTCTCTAAATCAATTAATAAAAAACAAAAAAATTAGTATTGAATTTAAGGAAGCACAAAAAGAAATTAAAGCCTTTTACGATGAAGAACGAATCATCCAGGTTATTCATAATTTATTGTCGAATGCCATAAAATTTTGTCCAGAAACAAACGGAAAAATTTCTATTTTAATTGTAGAAAAAAAAGAGGAGGTTGAAGTCCAGATTAACAACAATGGAAAGTCAATAATGAAAGAAGATTTCGAAGCTATTTTTGACAAATTCTATCAATCAAGAAATCAAAATGTAAAAAAACCAATAGGAAGTGGCTTAGGACTAGCTATTTGCAAGCAAATAATTGAGCATCACAAAGGAAGGATTTGGGCAGAAAACAAACCTGATAACAGCGTTACTTTTTTATTCAACTTACCTAATTATAGCACCCCCGAAAACATTTAAAATATGAAAAAAATATTAATTGTAGACGACGAACCCAACATTATCATGTCACTTGAATATACGTTTAAAAAAAATAATTTTGAAGTATTTATTGCTCGTGATGGGCAAGAGGCGATGGATATTCTTGAGATTCAACTCCCAGATATAATTATTTTGGATGTTATGATGCCAAACGTTGATGGCTATGCCACATTAGAACAAATTAAAAAAGAAAAAAGATTAAGCCATTGCAAAGTGTTATTTCTATCTGCTAAAAACAAAGAAAAAGACATTGAAAAAGGACTTGAACTTGGTGCCGATTTATATGTAGTCAAGCCCTTTTCTATTAAGAAATTAGTAGAACAAGTTCAAGGATTATTGGCCGTTTAAAAAACTAACTTACTTAAACATTAATAAACAACAATTTTTTTAACACCGAACAAAAAAAATGAATTACAACGAATTATACTCAAAAAGTATAAGCCAGCCTGATACATTCTGGAAGGAACAAGCTGATGAAATCGAATGGTACAACAAACCTGAAATAATTTTATCAAAGGATGAAAACGGGTATCCGCTTTGGTACAAAGATGGCGAATTGAATATTTGTTATTTGGCACTGGACAAACATATTCAAGACGGCTATGGTGAACAAACCGCAATCATTTATGATTCGCCGGTGACTCAATCTGTAAAAAAATATTCTTATATTGAGGTGAAAACCGAAGTTGCAAAACTGGCAGGTGGACTTCAATCTTTGGGTTTGAAAAAAGGAGATAGAGCTGTTATATATATGCCGATGATTCCTCAAGCACTTTTTTCTATGTTGGCCTGTGCTAGAATTGGAGTAACTCATTCGGTTGTTTTTGGTGGTTTTGCTCCTCATGAATTAGCCATTCGTATCGACGACTGTAAGCCACGTGCTATTATCACGGCCTCTTCAGGAATCGAAATTAGCAGGTTAATTGCTTACAAACCTTTGGTTGACGAAGCTATTGAATTGGCTGTGCATAAACCAAAAAAAGTAGTTGTATTTAATAGAAAATTAGGCGCAAAAGTTCCCTTTAAGAAGTATGATGTAGATTATGATGCTTTGGTTTATGGATCAGAAGAAACGCCTTGTGTTCCTGTAAACTCGACGCATCCTCTTTATATTTTATATACTTCTGGAACAACTGGAAAACCAAAAGGGATTATTAGAGATACTGGAGGATATGCTGCAGCACTAAAATTCTCCATGAAATATATTTATGGGGCTAAAGAAGGAGAAGTTTTTTGGGCAGCTTCAGATGTGGGATGGGTTGTAGGGCATAGTTACATTGTTTATGCACCATTAATTAATCGTAATGCTACCATTGTTTTTGAAGGAAAACCTATTAAAACACCAGATGCAAGTACCTTTTGGAGAATTATTGAAGAACATAAAGTAAACATTATGTTTACCGCACCTACCGCTATTCGTGCCATAAAAAAAGAAGACCCTAATGGCGAATTCATAAAACAATATGATTTAAGCTCTTTAAGAACACAATTTTTAGCTGGTGAACGTTGCGATGTAGCGACTTTAGAATGGTATGGAGAACACATTCCTGTTCCTGCAATTGACCATTGGTGGCAAACGGAATCGGGTTGGCCGATAGTCTCCAATATGATTGGAGTGGAGAACGCAACAATAAAACCGGGTTCGGTTGGAAAAGCAGTTTGTGGCTACGACATTAAAATATTTGGTGAAGACGGAAAAGAAACAGGAGCAAATGAAGAAGGATATGTTGTTATAAAATTACCTTTGCCTCCAGGAACTTTATTAGATTTATGGAATGATAATAACCGTTTTAAAGCAGGGTATTTAGATAAATTTCCAGGTTATTATTTCTCTGGAGATGGAGGTTTTAAAGATAATGACGATTATATTTTCATTACGGGTAGAGTCGATGACGTTATCAATGTTGCTGGACACCGTCTTTCAACAGCTGAAATGGAAGAGATTGTTGCTTCGCATCACTCGGTTGCAGAATGTGCCGTAATAGGAATTCATGATGATTTGAAAGGACAATCTCCGCTAGCTTTGGTAGTTATAAAATTAGGCGATGAAATTGAACATTTTCAAATTGAACAAGAAGTCGTGAAATTAGTTCGTCAACAAATTGGTGCTGTCGCTTCATTACGTAATGTTGTAATTGTAGAACGTTTGCCAAAAACACGTTCTGGAAAAATTTTACGAAAACTAATGAGAAGCATTGCAGACGGAGCCGATTTTCAAATTCCTTCTACAATTGATGACGAAGCCATTGTAGGTGAAATTGCAGAAGTGCTAAAAAAATATGAAATAGGAGTTTATACAATAAAATAAGAATCACAAAAACTAGAATAGTTATGAGTTATTACACAATCGAAAATTTAGAACAATACTTTAAACACTACAACAAATCGGTTCGTGAACCAAGAAAATTTTGGGGCAAAATAGCTTCAGAAAACTTTACTTGGTATCAAGAATGCGAAAAAGTGATTGAATTTGATATGGCAGAAGCTAAAATCGAATGGTTCAAAGGGGCAAAAGTAAATATCGTAAAAAACTGTATTGACAGACATCTTGCAAAAAGAGGAGACAAAACAGCTATTATTTTTGAACCAAATGATCCGACCGAAGAAGCACAACACATCACTTACAATGATTTGTATGCTAGAGTGGCAAAAATGGCCAACGTACTTCGCGAACAAGGAATTAAAAAAGGAGATCGTGTTTGTATTTATTTACCAATGATTCCTGAATTATCCGTTTCTATTTTAGCTTGTGCAAGAATTGGAGCGATACATTCTGTTGTTTTTGCAGGATTTTCTGCTTCTGCAGTAGCGGCTAGAATAAATGATAGCGATTGTAAAATGGTTATCACATCAGATGGAGGGTTCCGTGGCAATAAAACAATTGATTTGAAAGGAATAATTGATGATGCCTTGAACACTTGTCCTTGTGTTGAAAAAGTATTAGTTGCAAAAAGAACCAATACTAAAATATCGATGAAAGAAGGTCGTGACCAATGGTTAGAACCTTTATTGGATCAAGCATCAGATAACAATGTTGCTGAAATCATGGACGCCGAAGATCCTTTGTTTATTTTATACACATCAGGTTCAACTGGAAAACCAAAAGGAATGGTTCATACCACCGCTGGTTACATGGTTTACACTGCTTACACATTTAAAAACGTGTTTAATTATTTAGAAAACGATGTTTTTTGGTGTACTGCTGATATTGGCTGGATCACTGGACATTCTTATATTTTATACGGACCATTATTGAATGGAGCAACAACAGTAATCTTCGAAGGGGTTCCTTCTTATCCTGATTTCAGTCGTTTTTGGGAAACTATCGAAAAACACAAAGTAACCCAATTTTATACTGCTCCAACTGCTATTAGAGCCTTGGCAAAAGAGAAATTGGAATATGTTCAAAAATTCGAACTAAAAACTTTAAAAGTAATCGGTTCTGTTGGAGAGCCTATTAACGAAGAAGCATGGCACTGGTATAATGACCACGTAGGTGGAAAACGTTGTCCAGTGGTAGATACCTGGTGGCAAACAGAAACTGGTGGAATCATGATTTCGGCAATTCCATTTGTAACCCCTACAAAACCAACATACGCTTCATTGCCGTTACCTGGAATTCAACCTGTTTTGATGGATGAAAAAAGAAATGAAATCGAAGGAAACCAAGTTACTGGAAGCCTTTGTATCAAATTTCCATGGCCTGGTATTGCAAGAACGATTTGGGGTGATCACCAACGGTATAAAGAAACTTATTTTAGTGCGTTTCCTGGTAAGTATTTTACAGGAGATGGAGCATTGCGTGACGAAGTAGGTTATTATAGAATTACGGGTCGTGTGGATGATGTTATCATCGTTTCTGGACATAATCTTGGAACTGCTCCAATTGAAGATGCTATTAATGAGCATCCAGCAGTTGCCGAAAGTGCCATTGTAGGTTTCCCTCATGATGTTAAAGGAAATGCGTTGTATGGTTTTGTTATCCTAAAAGAATCTGGAGAATACAGAGACAGAGAGAATTTAAGTAAAGAGATTAACCAACACGTTTCGGATCACATTGGACCAATTGCCAAATTGGATAAAATTCAGTTTGTTTCTGGTTTACCAAAAACGCGTTCTGGAAAAATCATGCGTCGTATTCTTCGTAAAATAGCAGAAGGGGATTTCTCTAATTTTGGAGACACTTCTACTTTATTAAATCCTGAAATTGTGGATGAAATAAGAGACGGGAAATTGTAAAGTTTAAGTTTATTATACTAAAAATGGCAGTGCAAAAAGCACTGCCATTTTTTTTTTGGATTAAAGTTCTCCGAATTCCTTTAGGAAGTTTGTCAAACCGTATGTAATGCATTTGCCTTAAGTTTCTTTTATACAAAAAAAGTACATTGTCTGTTAAATTCAAACTCTATTTGATATAAAAAACAAGTCGGGATTTACCAAAAAAAATCCCTTACTGCAATTGCAGTAAGGGATTAATTATAAATTTAGACTTCATTTATTCTTTAACTAACTTAACAGTTGAAGTACCATTTTCAGTTGAAACTTTTGCAAAATAAGTTCCTTTTGAAAGGTTAGAAGCGTTAACAGAAACATCATTTGATGAAGTTGCTTTTGTATAAACTGATCTTCCTAGCATATCGTAAACATGTACTGATGTGATTTTGTTAGTTCCACCAGAAATTGTCCAAGAGTTTTGAGTTGGATTAGGATACGCTTTGAAACTTCCAGCGCTAAAGTTTTTAACCGCTAAAGCAGTTCCAAAATCATAAGCTCCAGTTAATACATTAACTGTTAGGTTATAAGTTCCCGCAACTGCAGGTATATTATCCGAAGTTTTTGTTCCAGAAGGGAAACCAGTTCCTCCCCAGTCGCCACCAGCCCAAGCATTGTTTAAACGGAATTTTACACCATCAGCTGTTAAAACCACTCCTGCTAAAGTATAATTTATACCATCAACAGATGTCAATTGGTAAGTATCAGTTTGTGGATCATTTGGCCATCCACCTGCTCCACCTCCAACAAGTGAATAAGTAATTTTTGTAAAAGTATATAATCCACTAGTAGTATTTAAAGTAACATTGTACGTTCCAGCTGGTGTTTCTGCTGGCACGATAATGTCACCACTTCCGTCTGGACCAGTTGGGAATGTTCCACCATCCCATTTTGGACTCCAAGTATTATCTTGACGGAAAACTATTGCGCCAGGAATTACAAAAAGTTTCTCAAAAGTATAGGTTATACCATCCGTTGTTTTCATTTGATTTTGATCTTCAGATGAACCAGGCCAACCTCCAGGTACTGCACTACCAACAATTGCTACTTTAGGAAAAATAGGCGCTATTACAAATGTGTATGCCCCCGAATCATTATTATACGTTATAGAAGAGTATTTACCCGCAGTAACAGGAATAAAATCATCTGCTACTCCTGTTGCAGTTCCGCTAGGGAATGCAGTAGCACCTACAACCGTAGCATCAACATCAAACTGAGCGTTTCCGCCCAAAAGTGTGGTAGTTCCTAAAGTATATACAACTCCATCTGCTGTATTCATCTGAATTCCAGTAGAAGGATCTGTTGCAGTTCCAAAAAGTTTTACAACAGGAATTGGAGCTCCTCCAGCAAACGAATAAGCACCAGTAGTAATATTAAATGAAACATCATAGGTCCCAGGCACAACTACTATGTTAGCGCCATTTTGAGTACCAGTCCCAGATGGAAATGAAGCTGATCCCCAGTTAATATCCCAAGCATGATCTTGACGAAATTTCACTTCGCATTTCAATACAGCATTGTCTAATGATGGGGAAAAAGTAACAGCTGAAGCAGAATAAGTAACGCCACCATCAGTTGATGTTAGATCAGTATCATTATTTACTCCCCATCCACCTACACCTGATCCGATTAAGGAAATTGTTTGAGCATTTGTAGCTGTAATAGCAAACAAACACATCAATAAATAAAATAATTTTGTTTTCATAAATTTTAGTTTTAAATTAATATTAAATAAATGTATAACAAATTAGGTATATAAAAAACGAATGCCCAAAAAAAAGCGGTACTATCACGTTTTCGTGTTAATAACATTATTCAATTCTTAGCTTCTTGACTTACTGATTTTTAGGAATTTTTTGATATTTGTTAAAATCCATTTAATCACAATGAAAAAGACTGCCTTTTTACACTGCCCCCAAAAAGTTAGACGCTATTTGGGGGCATTTTCATATATTGTAACAAATGAATTTTATTGCTTTAACAACTTCAAGACTTTCACTTCTTTATTTTCATTCATCGCTTTTACAAAATACAATCCTTTGTTCAAATCGCTAATTGTAAATTGATATTCTTTGGATTGTGGAGAATTAAAACTTTTTACTAATTGTCCCGTTTCTGAATACACCTCAACTTTAGAGGTATTTGTATTTATGGTAAAATACGTTGAAGATGGATTTGGATACAAATGTATTTCCTGAGAAAGACTAAAATTTGTTGTTCCCAATGTCGAAGGTTTATTTCCATATATTCTAAATCCCCCAGGTTCAATAGTAATTGCGGTAGTTGTTGAAGCCACTTCAACTGTTGAATTATCCATCAAATTATACCAAGTTCCAGTATATGGAAAATTCGGTGTAATATTTTGGTTGGTAACATTAAAATTAGAAAGAATAACTACATTTTTTAATGAAGTTATCGGAAGTGCATCATCCCAAATAAAAACTCTAGGAGTTAAAACTGTTGACCCAGAATTAATCGAATAACTGCCTTTAAAAACAGGTTCGGTAATTTTTAAACCAATCATCTTAGACCAATCTGCATAAATCTTACTTCTATTTGCGTCCGCTAACCAATTATTCGTCCATTGTGGTTGTGGTTTTGTATCCAACTTAGTGTCTCCGGGGATTGCATCATAATCTGTATTTACTGTTCCATTATAAGCAGAAAAAATTGAAATATTCATCCCTAAATCTGCAAAATGCCAAATCATTTTTGGACCTGGAACAAGAAGAGAAATAGCTCCTATTGCCGACATTCTAGAAAGTGCTATATTTAGATTTTTTACATTATGGGAAACATCAGTAGAATTACCAAAGGTAACCGCACTATACATCAAACGCTCCTTGTCATGACTTTCTGGATATCCCATAACTCTTTTTGCTAGGAAACCAGTATGAGCATTACTTCCAATTCGAGAAATATCAGTATTTGAATTCTTTCCCATTAATAATTGTGAATAGGCCGAGGTCATTTCGCTCCACATCATTACCCCTTTGCTTGGTGTTTCGTTAAGTCTATAATTTGCCCATTCTTTTTCTTCATTGTCATTTCCTAAATGTTCGAAAATAGCAAAATGTGAAGCATCAAGACTCCAAGAATAATCAACATACTTTTTAAGAACATCAATCCTGTCTTGTTGATAGGAATTTGTACAGGCATCGCCACTAGCACAATTCTGAGTAAATCCTTTGGTCAAGTCCCATCGAAAACCATCTATTTTAAATTCCTCAATCCATTGTTTTATTACACGCTTTACATAATATTGCGTATAAGCAGATTGATGATTAAAATCATTCCCAACACTGTAACTATGAGTTGCCGTTACATTGAAATAAGGATTATCAGAAGCTGGGCCACCCCAACCAGTACCAGTAGGATCATTCATCCACATTCTGTCCATTGGATTCCGTCCGAAAGCATGATTCAAAGCTACATCTAGGATTACTGCAATTCCGTTTTGATGACACAAATCAATAAACTCTTTTAATTTGTCAGCGGTACCATAAGCCTTATCTAAAGCCAAATGAAAAGAGGTATTATACCCCCAACTTTCATTTCCTTCAAATTCCATAATTGGCATTAATTCAATAGCATTTACCTTTAGATTTTTGAAATAATCAATTCGATCGATTAAATTTTGATAGCTTCGGTCTTTATCAAAATCACGAACTAAAAGTTCGTAAACTACTAAATTATCCTTTTCTGGCTTTACAAAATTTGTTGTTGCTGTGGTCCATTTATATGCAGTTTGTCCAGTTTGTAAAACAGAAACCTCTCTTTCTTGCCCAACTGGATACGCAGGGAGATTAGGATAAGTAGTTGCTGAAATATAGGGGTCATCAAAAGGCGACAATACAAGAGTCGAAAATGGATCGGCAGTTTTAACTAAAATGGGAGACCCAGAAGTAGGTGTTTGATCTACAACCCAATATTGATAATTGTATTTCGTACCTGAAGTTAAGCCTGATAAAGCTAACCAAAACTTGCTAGTTGTACCATCTTTTTTCATGGCAAATGTTGCCGATGGATTGTAATTATTAAAAGTACCCGCAACATAAACAAAATCTTTTCCTGGAGCAGTAAGAACTAATGTTGCCTTTGTGGCATCTAAAGCGTCATAATTGATTCCATCCTCTAATCCCGAAGGCATTGTTTCTGTAACAGTATTTGGATTTACAACAACAGAAAATTTCTTTGAAAAAGTTGTTGATCCTTGAGTAATTTGCAAATCATAACTTTTACTAACAACAATATTGGAATCGGTATAAGAATAAGAAGCACCTATAAAAGTATTGATACTTGCACCATTTGCAAATAAATTATAAGAGGCATTTCCACCAGTGTTATTTGCAGCAATGCTAAAATTGGTTCCTGAATTAATAATAGTACTATTTAAAACTGGCGTCGTAAGTGTGGCTTGAAAAGCACCAACATTAAGAAAAATATCTGCCGACTGACTTTTTAAAGTTCCTGAAGCATTTCTTAAAACCAAACATATTTCCGTAATTGAACTTGTAGTTGGCACACCAAAATAAGTATATAAATCTGGGGTAAGATCTAATTTATAAGTAGTTCCAGAAACTAGTGTTAATAATGGTGCATTTGTTGTTGCCCAAACACTTTTAACATTTGACCATCTTGCGCCATTAACTGTAACTCCAATATGTGCATAAATGGCCGTTGTAGTTGACAATGGAGTTCCTGATTTATTAAAATTAATCGTTACCGCTCCATCTGCTAAAGCGGTTGTCGGTGTAGTTGTAACTTGAGAAAAACCCAACGTCACAAATGCAAGAGCATAAAATAAAAAAATGATTTTTTTCATACTAAAAATGTCTAAAGAAAAAAAAGGCTGCTTAAAAAAACAGCCTTTTTTTAAAAAATTTATAAATTATTGTTTTATATAAGTATAACTATAATTTCTAGGACTGCTTAAATCTAAAGTAACTACATACAAAGAAGTAACCGTTGAAAGTCCCGGTACAGGAATACCCGATCCGTTGTATTTCATTGTTGTTCCAACATAATCAGCAGTTCCTGCTACAGCAGCTCCTGCTCCTAGATTAATAACATTAGAATTATTAGCTCTAAAATTAAAGTTTTTTCCTCCTTTTAAATTTATAGTTATTTTCCATTTTTTATCTACAGGATCATAAGTCATTGCTGGCAAACTATTTGCAGATCCAAAAACTTTTGCAGTCCCAATTATACCCCAAGTAACAGGTACAACAGAAAATGTTTTAGCTCCAATATCAGCCATTATTTTATAATAACCTGCTGTTGTAATATTTATTGCAGCACCATTTAAAACTAGAGAGCCACTTCCGTCTTTACCATAATATGCGTTTGAAGTTTGAAATACATTTTGCTCAGACGTGTAGAATTTGTAATTCCCTGATTCCAACCAAGAATACCCTTCAGTATCTGTGGTGAATAATCCTGACGATAATGTTTTAGCAGCGTCAGCTGGATTTTTTGTATCCAATGTGAAAGCAAAAGAGGATTGTGAAAATGGAGTTGCTTTTATTGTTAGAATATTAGAATACTGAATAAAAGGATTGTATTCAAGTCCAAGTGTTGATTTTATTCTAACATCAATATCAGCAACCACATCTGGCAAAAAACCGTTTTCTAAAAGCAAAGCATTAAAAAACCCTTCTTTCCAAAGAAATGTTGTAGTTGTTGCGCTAGGGCTAGCAATTATTGGCTTTGCAAAATTAGTTCCACTTTTTGCAATTTCTATCACATAGTTAGATTCACTAGTTGCAACACCATTATCAGCAACATCCCAAGTTAACGTTGTCACATCGTTATCCCCTGCCAAAGCAGACAAAACAAAAGAACTACTAGGCGTTATTGGATGAAGATTCAATCCTTTTGCTGTAGCAATCTGACTTTTTTCATTTGTACATGAGCCTATTGAAATAAGCAAAAATGCAAAAATTGTTGTTTTTAAAATTTTTTTCATTTTTTTTATAATTTAATATCAATAACCAGGGTTTTGCGTTAAGTTTGGATTAGCTTGAATAGCAGCCAAAGGAATAGGAAACAAATTATAAGTTTCTGGAATTGAAGTTCCGTCTTTTACTCCGCCTTTCCATGGCCATAAATAAGTGCCTCCACCAAATTTTCCAAAACGAATTAAATCCGTTCTTCTATGTCCTTCAAGATTCAATTCTCTTCCTCTTTCATCAATAAGAAAATTCAATGTTAAATCGGCCGAAGTTATTGGAGCGGCATGAGATCTTGTTCTAACATCATTTACGTATTGTAATGCTTGTGCAGAAGTTCCATCAGTAGCTCCTCTTACAACACATTCTGCATATATTAAATAAGCATCTGCCAATCTGTATAATGGAAAATCTGTTCCTGAAAAATCAGTTGGAATAGAAGAACCTACAAAATTTGAATTTCTAAATTTAGTACTTGGAAATCCATCCGCCCAAGTTTTATAATTAGTCATTTCAAAATCATGCCCAGTTGTCCAAAACAAATGCGCTCTAACATCTGTTGAAGCCGTCAAATCTGCTGCATTATTTCCAAATAAACCATACCAAGCTTTTGTAGCTCTATGCCCACCCCATCCAGCGGTAGCTCCATAATCACTTAATGTCATTGTAGAAGAACTTAAACCGCCATTTATGATATAGGTAGTATTACCATAACTTTGACTTACAATTGGATCTGCCATTAATGCATAAATGATTTCATTTTTAGCATCAGTAACATTATTATCACCAGAAAATAAGCTTTGGAAGTCATTGGCCAAATGATATCCGCCTTGATCTATTACTTTTTTAATTGAAATTAAAGCATCGTTATATCTCGCTTTTCCAGTATAAACTTCTGCATTCAAATACAAATTTGCCAATAACATTCTGGCAACCGCTTTATTTGCTCTTCCATAGTCATTTGTTTGTGGTAACTTATCTTGTATGTCTATTAGTTCTGATTCTACAAAATTGAACATCTCAATTCTTGAAGCTTGTTCTTTTGGAGTACTACTCCCCAAATCATCCTCAGTTACTAACACCCCTTTTCCAAAACAATCAATCATATAATAGTAAGCTAAAGAACGTAAAAATCTTAATTCACTTATGTATTGATCTTTATTCTGAGTATCTACATTTTTAAGTACGCTAATCAAATTATTACATTGTGGCACTGTATAATAAACTCTATTGTATAAATATCTAAAGAATTTATTGTTATTATCCCAATCTGTAGCTGTGGTCAATTGATCTAAACCGTTATCTCCCCAAAGATTTTTCATATCATCTGCACTAAAATCCTGCAAATTGATTATCCCTCTTAAAAAAGGAGATTCCCCTGCATCATCGCTAATATCAGAACTACCTGGTCCTTTTGGACCTGATAATGCAAATGCACCATACATTTTTGAAAGTAAACCTGTTATAGCGTTTGGATCCTTAGCTAATAATTGTTCTAATGTGATTTCTACCTTAGGTTCGGTATTCAAATCATTAGTACAGCCAACCAATAATAACAAGAAGAAACTCAATCTTATAATATTGTTTTTTGAATTTTTCATTTTTCTATTAAATATAAATTAAAAATCAAGGTTTACACCGAAGGTGATTGTTCTTGGTCTTGGATAAAAATTATTATCGATTGCATTAAAATTCTCTGGATCTTGACCAGTATATTTTGTTACAATAAAAGCGTTATTAACTGATCCATAAACTTTTAAAGAAGATTTGTTAACAAATTTATTAAATTTATACGCTAAAGTAATATTGTCACATCTTAAAAAAGTAGCGTCTTCTAACAAATAATCAGAAAAGGTAGCATTACCATTAAAATTGGCAAAATTTGGAGTAATGGTTCCATCATAGAAATTCAAAACATTGTTTAAAGCAGCAGATGTTCCTTGTATTGCTCTATCCGTGAAACCTGTCGTTAGAATTCTCGTATTGTAAACTTGGCCTCCTATTTGCCCTCTGAAATTTGCTGTTAAATCCCAATTTTCATAAGAAACAACAGTGTTAAATCCAAAGGTCCAGTTAGGACGCAATGCTTTATAATATCTATCTCCATTATCAATTTTACCATCTCCATTCAAATCAGAATAAGCACCAACTACTGGCTCCCCTTTTGAATCATAAATTTGTTGGAAAACCCATGCTGAATATGGTTGACGACCAACTGGATTGTATGCCAAAAAAACACCAGTTCCTGTAGGTAAACCACTTTCTCCGGCCTGAACCACAGAAATACCTTTTAAGTCTTTAACTGTACTATAGTTATATGCTATATTACCACCAAAACCTAAATTGAATTTATCTGATTTAATCGCTTTAACATTTAAAGTTAATTCAAAACCATTACTATCAATTGAACCCACATTATTGATAAATTTATCTGTTAAACCTTGTCCTGGAGGAATTGGCACCGTTGCTAATAAATCATTTGTTGTCCGTTTGTAAACATCTAAACTTCCTGTCAAAACAGATTCTTTAAATAATTCAAAATCCAAACCTAAATTATAAGTACTTGTTTTTTCCCAAGTAATATTAGAAGCAAAAGGTTTTGCAGAATAAGCATTTCCTCCAGGTAAGTATTGACTTGAAGAATCACCAATATCAAATAGTGGTCTCGAAGGGAAATATCCTACAAATGGAGCGTTAGCAATATTGGCTTGTCCTGTTTTACCCCATCCCAATCTTAATTTCATATCTTGAATTAATTCAGAATCCTTAAGAAAAGATTCTTCTTTCATTTTCCAAGCCGCACCAACTGCAGGGAAATACCCCCAACGCTTGTCTTTCTGAAATAAGGAAGATGCATCAGATCTTAATGTAGCTGTAATAAGATACTTACCTAATAAGTCCACATTTCCTCTGGCAAAAAATGCCTGTAAATTTACTGGAAGAAAATACCTGAAATTTGAATTAGACGGATTTACCTTTGGCTCTCTAATTCCAGTACTAGTATTATATTGGAATTGAAGAGAATTACCATCTGTAATAAAACTTTGATAAGAGTACCCTGATTGTGCATCTACTTTGGTTACAAATCCAGTTAAATTTTTTGAATACGTAAAATAAGCATCCATTGTTTTATTTGTAGAGGTTTGGTTTTCTAGGTAATTCAAACCTGGGTTAAAACTATAATTAGTTGCAATATCTACTCCTTGATTAAATTTATAAGTTGCAAGTGAATTATCCGTATAAACTTCCTTAATTTCAGATTGTGAAGCATCTAAACCCAAATTAACAATTGCTCTTAAGTCACGCAAAAAAGGGAGTTTATAGTCAAATTCCACATTTCCAAGAAAACGCAAAGCTCTTTCTGGTCGCGATCTATTTTCTAATATTGCTAAGGGATTCCATGCTCCAACTAACAAATACCTACCCCCATTTGCACTACTTTCTTGATAATATCCACCGAAATTCTGACCATTTATGTTAGTTCCATAAACAGGTTTAGTAGGGTCCATGGCAACTGCACCATAAATAGCTCCTCCTTCATCAATAGCGTTTTTATCTGAATAAGTCCCTTTTGCATTGATATCAATTTTAAGATTATCATTCAATAACTTAGGAGTCATTTTAAAAGAATAACTTAGACGCTTATAATCATTAGTTTTAATAACCCCTTGTACATTAGTAAAACCTATAGAAGCTCTAAAAGGAATTTTTTTATACAAATTAGCTCTTGCACTAAAACTATAATCGGTCGAAACAGCCGTTCTATATATTTGATCCTGCCAATTGGTGTCCCCTAAAATTCTTTTAGATGGATCAAGTGGAAAAGCGGGATCCTGAATTCCTAACGAATTTATTTTATCAGGATGATATTCTTGAATAAATTTAGTGTAATCTGCTCCATTCATCACATTAATTTTTTTTCCAACTTGCCCCATCGAAACAGTGGATGAAAAATTAAATTGTGGCGCACCAGAAGTTCCTTTTTTAGTAGTAATAATTATTACCCCATTAGAAGCTCTAACACCATATATAGCAGTGGCAGAAGCATCTTTTAATATAGAGAAACTCTCTACGTCATTAGGATTAATCAAAGTAAAAGGATTACTAACACCCGCTGGATTATTATCTCCAATAGGTACTCCATCAATAATAATTAAAGGATTGTTGGAAGCACTTAAGGAAGCGCCACCTCTAATCCTAATGTTTGGAGATGCATCAGGCTGACCACCATCATTAGTGATTCTAACACCAGCTGCTTTTCCAGACAATAATTGATCTACTGAAACAATAGCTCCTTTGTTGAAATCTTTTGCAGTAACTAAAGTAACTGCTCCCGTGGCATCTTTTTTCCTTGTTGTACCATAACCCACCTGTATCACAACTTCTTGTAACATATTTGCTTCTTCTTCAAGTTTAACAATTACGTTTTTTTGATTTGTGTAAACAATGGAATTGTTTTTAAATCCAACAAAAGAAAAGGCGATTTTAGCCCCTTTTTTTAATTTTAATAAATTGAATTTACCATCTAAATCTGTTGAAACTCCAATTGTAGTTCCTGACAAACTTACATTTACCCCTGGAATTGGCTTATTCGTTTTAGAATCCAAAACCGTGCCTTCTAAAGATTCTTGCGCAAGAACACAAAAGGGTAGAAATAGTAATAAAAATAACAACTTTTTGTAAATTGTTTTCATACTTTTTGTTTAAGTTAATTTGAAATTGTTTTGTAACCTACTTTTACTTCGAATGTTAAAATTACATTAAATAATTAGCTTTATTGAAAATTATTATTGAAATTGATTACGAAAACGTGGTAGTGTTGAAAACTTTCTATATACTTAAAGTATTAAAGCATATTTTTGCAATTAATTAATTTAAATCAATTCTTTATTAAGAAATTGATTTTTGTAAAATTCCCCAAATGAAAAAAAAGGTCACTTTAAAACAAATTGCCAGAGAACTTGATGTGTCCATTTCAACCGTTTCAAAATCTCTGAGAAATAGTCTAGAAATAGGCGAAGAAACAAGATTAAAAGTACAAGCTTTCGCAAAATTTTATAACTACAAACCCAACAATATTGCACTTAGTTTAAAAAACAGAAAAACTAAAACTATCGGAATTATTATTCCCGAAATTGTGCATTATTTTTTCTCCACTGTAATTAACGGAATTGAGCATGTAGCTAACGAAAATGGATATAGTGTAATCATTTGTCTTTCGGACGATTCTTTTGACAAAGAGGTGTTAAATATGGAATTGCTCGCTAATGGAAGTATCGACGGATTTATTATGTCACTCTCAAAAGAGACCCAACAAAAAGAAGATTTTCACCATATTAGTGAAGTCATTAATCAAGGAATGCCCGTGGTAATGTTTGACAGAGTTACCGACGATATACAATGCGATAAAGTAATCATAGACGATGAAAAGGCAGCATACGAAGCAGTTCAAAGTTTAATAGATAAAGGAAGAAAAAAAATTGCCTTAGTAACAACTGTTGATTATGTTAGCGTAGGAAAACTACGAACAGATGGCTACACTAAAGCACTATTAGACAACAACATCCCTTTTGATGAAAATCTAATTATTAAAATAGAAAACATTGACAATTGCGAAATAAAAATCGGAAATCTACTTGAAGACAAAGCTATAGACGCTGTTTTTGCAGTAAATGAACTATTTGCAGTTACCACAATTAAGACAGCTAATAAAATCGGCATAAAAGTTCCTGAAGACTTGGCCGTTATCGCTTTTACGGACGGGATTATTTCTAAATATTCGACCCCAACTATTACTACTGTAAGCCAAAGAGGAATGGAAATGGGTAAAGTCGCTGCAAAAATTTTAATTGAGCGATTAGAATCTGAGGAAGAAGAATTAGTAGAAGATCAAGAAGAAGTTTATAAAACCGTCGTAATTGAAACTCGGTTGATAGAAAGAGAATCAACAAATTAGCCTAAAAATAATTTACTTATTCACACTATTACGTTATAGTTAAAGGCTGTTTCATTTATTTTCAATTCTTTTCTATATTTACTCTTTCAAAACTTTTACTTTTACTTCGAAAAATAAGTTAAGTTTTGATAAGCATAGTGCTTATCGTACATTTAATACAATATGCGATAATGAAAAAACCCAAATTAAGTTTTTGGCAAATCTGGAATCTAAGCTTTGGATTCCTTGGAGTCCAGATTGGATATTCACTACAAAACGGAAATACAAGCAGAATATTAGAAGCCTTAGGCGCTGATGTTCATAGTATAGGCTACTTTTGGTTGGCAGCACCTCTTGCAGGTTTAATTGTCCAACCTATTATTGGTCTATCAAGCGACAAAACATGGACACGACTTGGACGTCGTATCCCATTTATACTTTTTGGAGCAATTGTTTCAGCATTGGCAATGTTTTTTATGCCAAATGCAGAATATTTCGCCTATTTATTACCTCCATTAGTTTTTGGAGCCGTAATGCTTTTATTAATGGACACTTCATTTAATGTCACTATGCAACCTTTTAGAGCGCTTGTTGGCGATATGGTAAATGACGAACAACGAAATTTAGGCTATTCTTTGCAAAGTGCCTTGATTAATTTTGGAGCTGTTTTCGGTTCCTTATTACCTTGGATTCTTGCAAAAGCAGGTATTGCAAATGTTCCAGCTGCTGGCGAAAAAGTAGCCGCTTCTGTAATTTGGTCTTTCTATATTGGCGGTGCTATTTTGCTTATAAGTGTATTATGGACCGTTTTTAAAACACGGGAATACGCTCCAAAAGAACATGCATTATATAATGATATTGACTTAGAAGCGAAAAGTTCAAAAGAAAAAACTAGTATTTTAAAATTGATTACAAATGCTCCAACAATATTTTGGCAATTAGGAATCGTTCAGTTTTTTTCCTGGTTTGCCTTGTTTTTAATGTGGGTTTATACCACAAGAGCTATTGCAAATCAAATTTGGGGACCTGCAGCAATCGATCCAAAATCGATTGGTTTTAACGAAGCTGGAGATTGGACTGGTGTAATGTTTGCCTTTTATAGTGGCGTTGCAGCAATATTTTCTTTGCTTATTCCAGCTATTGCGAAAGCAATTGGTAGAAAAAAAACATACAGTTTCTCTCTTTTAATGGGAGGAATCGGTTTAGCATCTATGTATTTTGTACATGACAAAAACCTATTAATACTTTCTATTTCAGGAGTTGGATTAGCTTGGGCTGCTATTTTAGCAATGCCTTACGCTATGTTATCTGGTTCCTTGCCAGCCGACAAAATGGGCGTTTATATGGGATTATTCAACGCAACTATTACCATTCCACAAATTGCCGCAGGACTATTAGGAAGTACCATAATTGCTTTGTTTGGCGGTTTTCCAATGGCAATTATTGTAATCGCTGGGATTTCTATGTTGATTGCTGGAGTAGCAGTGTTTTTTGTGAAAGAAAAAATAGCAACAGATAAATTATAATAAATTAATGAATACAAAAGCATTTATATTCGACCTTGACGGCGTAATTGTTGACACCGCTAAATACCATTATTTAGCTTGGGAAAAAATTGCAAATGAATTAGCAATCGAATTTACTCATGAACATAATGAACTCCTAAAAGGAGTGAGTCGGGTTCGTTCTTTAGATATTATTCTAGAATTAGGCAAAATAGAAGCTTCACAAGAAGACAAAAACAAATGGCTTTTTGAGAAAAACGAGAATTATTTGTCCTATTTAGTTGACATGGACAATAGCGAAATTTTGCCGGGAGTCATGCCGATTTTAGACTATTTAAAAGAACAAAAACAATTAATTGCTTTGGGTTCGGCAAGTAAAAACGCAAGACCTATTCTCGAAAAAACTGGCATATTATCTTATTTTGATGCTATTGTTGACGGTAACGATGTTTCGAATGCAAAACCGGATCCTGAAGTTTTCCTGATAGCAGCAAAATTATTGGGCACAAAACCAGAAGATTCTATTGTTTTTGAAGATTCAGTTGCAGGAATTCAAGCAGCAAATATTGGAGGAATGATAAGTGTAGGGATTGGCGAAGCAGCAATATTGCACGAAGCAAAATATCTGTTTAAAGATTTTACATTTATAGATAAAGACTTTATAAATAAATTGATTAATAATTAAAAGATTCAATGATTGAAAAATTCGATAATTAAGACACGAATCTTTAAATTTTTGAATTTTTCAATCTTTAAATAATAAAAGAAATGAACCAAGATTATATAAAACCAGACAATTGGTCCATCATTGAAGAAGGATTTGATGTAGAGAGCGTAAAATCATCTGAAAGCCTTTTCAGTATTGGGAATGGCGCCATGGGGCAACGCGCTAATTTTGAAGAAAATTACACCGGAGAAACTTTCCAGGGAAGTTATATTGCAGGAATTTATTATCCTGATAAAACCAAAGTGGGTTGGTGGAAAAATGGCTATCCAAAATATTTTGCCAAAGTATTAAACGCGCCCAACTGGATCGGAATTGACATTGAAATAAATGGCGAAAACCTAGATTTGAATGCTTGCGCCAAAGTAAAAAACTTCCGTCGTGAATTAAATATGAAAGAAGGCTGGTACAACCGTTCTTTCGAAGCAACTTTGCAAAACGGCACCGAAGTTTCGGTAAATATTCGTCGTTTTCTTTCATTGGATTTGGATGAAGTGGGTCTTATTAATTACGAAATTACACCTTTAAATAAGGAAGCAACCATAATTTACAAACCCTATATTGATGCTGGTGTAACCAATGAAGATGCCAACTGGGAAGAGAAATTCTGGGAACCATTAGAAACAAAACACCACGAAAACGAAGCTTTTGTTACGGCTCAAACGTTCAAAACGCATTTCAAAGTAACGACTTTTATGCAAAACAGCATTTTGTCGAATGATAAAAAACTAAATATTTCTCCTGAAATTGTTTCGGCAACCAATGAAAAAGTACAATTTAGCTATACTGTTGAAGTGGCAAAAGGCGAGAAATCATCCATTCAAAAAATAGGCGGTTATACCGTTTCCTTGAATCACGAAAACACCCTTTCTGGTGCTGAAAAAGCTATAAAAGCGGCTTTAGCAAAAGGATACCATCAATTATTGCAAGACCAAATTGAAGCTTGGGCAAAAATTTGGGAAATGTCGGATATCACAATTGAAGGCGATATTAAAGCACAACAAGGAATTCGATTTAATATTTTTCAACTCAACCAAACCTATTCTGGAAAAGATTCTCGATTGAATATTGGTCCAAAAGGATTTACTGGTGAAAAATATGGCGGATCTACGTATTGGGACACCGAAGCGTATTGTATTCCGTTTTATATGGCAACCAAAGACCAGCAAGTGGCTAGAAATTTATTGACGTATCGTTACAATCAATTGGACAAAGCAATTGAAAATGCCGAGAATAATCTAGGTTTCAAAAACGGTGCTGCTTTGTACCCGATGGTGACCATGAATGGTGAAGAATGCCATAACGAATGGGAAATCACCCACGAGGAAATTCATAGAAATGGTGCGATTGCTTTTGCTATTTACAACTACCACCGTTTTACTGGCGATTACAGTTATATCCCTGAAAAAGGATTGGAAGTTCTAATTGGAATTGCCCGTTTTTGGCATCAAAGAGCGAACTTTTCGAAAGACAAAAACCAATATGTTATCCTTGGAGTTACAGGACCAAATGAATATGAAAACAACGTAAACAATAATTTCTACACAAATTTCATTGCAAAATGGTGTATTGATTATGCATACGAGCAAATTCAAAAAGTGTCTTTGGAATATCCGTCGGATCATAAAAGAATTATAGAAAAAGTAAAATTATCAGACACGGAACTTCAAGAATGGAAAAAAGTTTCTGGCAATATGTATTTCGCAAAATCAGAAGAATTAGGCATTTATCTGCAACAAGATGGGTTCTTGGACAAGGATTTAGTTTTAGTTAAAGATTTGGATAAAAGCCAACGACCAATTAACCAAAAATGGTCTTGGGACAGAATTTTGCGTTCTCCTTATATCAAACAAGCCGATGTTTTGCAATGTTTCTATTTCTTTGAAGATCATTTTTCGACAGAAGAATTGAAACGTAATTTTGAATTCTACGAAGCATTTACCGTTCACGAAAGTTCGCTTTCGCCTTGCGTCCATTCGATTCAGGCAGCAAAATTAGACAAGGTTGAGATGGCTTACACTTTTTATTTAAGAACATCCCGATTGGATCTTGATGATTATAACAAAGAAGTGGAAGAAGGTTGTCACATTACCTCCATGGCAGGAACTTGGATGAGTATTGTAGAAGGTTTTGGCGGAATGCGTGTAAAAAATGACACCCTTCATTTTTCACCAAAAATCCCAAAAGAATGGAAGGCCTATTCCTTTAAAATCAATTTCAGAAACCAAATATTGAAAGTTTCTGTAAGCCAAAACGGAACGACATTTACAATAGACGGAAATCAAGATTTACAAATTGTTGTAAACGGAGAAAAAGTACTGGCTTCGAAATCAGTTTTAGTATAAAAAACAATAAACCAAACATTAAGATTTAAAATCCCATGAAAAAAATCATTCAAACTATATTCATCTTTCTTTTAATGTTAAATATGGCAAATGCCCAAGAACTAAAATCTCCCAATGGAAATTTGGCGATGCATTTTTCCCTTCTAAATGACAGCACGCCAACTTATACGCTTTCGTATAAAAACAAAGCGGTTATTAAAAGTAGTAAATTAGGTCTTGATCTTAAAAATGATGCGAATTCATTACTAAATAATTTCACTATTACAGATTCAAAAACCGCCACTTTCGATGAGACATGGAAACCAGTTTGGGGAGAAGTAGCTCAAATTCGCAATCATTATAATGAACTTGCCGTAACTTTAAATCAAAAAGCAGCGAACAGAATCATCATTATTCGTTTTAGATTATTTGACGAAGGTTTAGGATTTAGATATGAATTTCCAACACAAAAAAACCTGACTTATTTTACAATAAAAGAAGAAAGAACTCAGTTTGCGATGGCTGGGGATCATACCGCTTTTTGGATTCCTGGCGATTACGACACCCAAGAATACGATTATACCAAATCGAAATTATCAGAAATAAGAGGCTTGTCTGAAAAGGCATTTACAGCCAATGTTTCTCAAAAATCGTTTTCAAATACTGGAGTTCAAACCTCTTTAATGATGAAATCGGCAGATGGTTTATTTATCAATATTCACGAAGCCGCTTTGATAAATTACTCGTGCATGCACTTGAATTTAGATGATAAAAACATGATTTTCGAATCGTGGTTGACACCTGATTCTAAAGGTGAAAAGGGCAATATCCAAGCCCCAAGCCAATCTCCTTGGAGAACAATTATGGTAAGTGATGATGCAAGAGACATTTTAACTTCAAAAATGACTTTGAACCTAAACGATCCTTGTAAAATAGAAGATACTTCTTGGATAAAACCAGTGAAATATGTTGGCGTTTGGTGGGAAATGATTACTGGAAAAAGCTCTTGGTCTTATACCAATGATTTTCCGTCAGTACAATTAGGCGTTTCTGATTATTCAAAAGCAAAACCGAGCGGAACTCACGGCGCTACTACAAAACATGTAAAAGAATATATTGATTTTGCTGCAAAAAATGGTTTTGATGGGGTTCTTGTCGAAGGCTGGAATGTAGGTTGGGAAGATTGGTTTGGACATGCCAAAGATTATGTTTTTGACTTTGTAACTCCATATCCTGATTTTGATGTAAAAGCAATTCATGACTATGCAAAATCTAAAGGAATTAAAATGATTATGCACCATGAAACCTCTGGATCTGTTCGCAATTACGAGCGCCATTTAGACAAAGCATTTCAATTTATGAAAGACAACGGATACGATGCTGTAAAAAGTGGTTATGTTGGTCCTATCATTGAAAACGGGGGGAATCATTACAACCAATTTATGAATAATCACTATCAATATGTATTGGAAAAAGCGGTTGATTACAAAATTATGATAAATGCACATGAGGCCGTTCGTCCTACAGGAATTTGTAGAACCTATCCCAACTTAATTGGAAACGAAGCTGCAAGAGGAACAGAGTATCAAGCTTTTGGAGGGTCTAAACCGAATCACGTAACCGTTTTGCCATTCACTCGCTTGATTGGTGGACCAATGGATTATACGCCTGGAATTTTCGAAATGGATGTAAGTAAACTCAACAAAGACAACCATTCGCATGTAAATAGTACCCTTGCAAATCAATTGGCTTTGTATGTTACAATGTACAGTCCTTTGCAAATGGCAGCAGATTTAATTGAACATTACAATCAATTTCCTGATGCTTTTCAGTTTATAAAAGATGTGGCTGTAGATTGGGATAATAGTGTTTATCTTGAAGCAGAGCCAGGAGATTATATTACTGTAGCTCGAAAAGCAAAGGGAACTAACAATTGGTTTGTTGGAAATGTAAACGGAGAAACACCACGTACTTCAAAAATAGATTTTAGCTTCCTTGAAAAAGGTAAAAAATATACTGCTACTATTTATGCTGATGCAAAAGAAGCCCATTACAAAACGAATCCACAAGCGTATACAATTCGAAAAATAATGGCAACCAATAAATCAAAATTAGAGCAATTATCGGCTTCTGGTGGAGGTTATGCCATAAGTATTATTGAAAATAAATAAAATTCAAAAGACAGGTAACGATTAAAAAGTGCCTGTCTTTTTTTTAATTAAAAAATCATGATAACACAGCAACAAAAAAGCAATTTCAATTTAATAACTTTTCTATTTATTATAATGCTAAGTACTTTAGGACATACCCAAATCAAAAGAATGGAACCTCCATTTTGGTGGAGCGACATGAAGTTATCTAGTGTGCAAATTATGTTTTATGAAAAAAACATTGCACAATATGATGTAATTGCGTCCAATTCAATTCAAATTGAAAACATCAAAAAGACCGAAAATCCCAATTATGTTTTCGTGACTATTAATACAAAAAACATTTCGGCACAAAATATTGTTTTCTCTTTTGTAAAAAATAACAATGTCGCTTTTACCCAAAAATATTCTTTAAAAGCAAGACGAGAAAATTCAGCTTTGCGCAAAAGTTATGATTCCTCGGATCTTATTTATCTAATAATGCCCGACCGATTTGCAAATGGAAATTCTAAAAATGATACTGAGAAATCCCTTACTGAAAAAGGAGACCGAGAATTAGCAGGCGGAAGACATGGTGGCGATATTGAAGGGATTATAAAAAATCTAGATTATTTAACTTCACTTGGAGTAACAGCACTTTGGTCAACGCCTTTAAACGAAGACAACGACGAAAGTTATTCCTATCACGGCTATGGACAATCCGATGTTTACAAGATTGATCCGCGTTATGGGACAAACGAAGATTATGTACGATTAAGTAATGAATTACATAAACATAAATTGAAAAATGTGATGGATTATGTAACAAATCATTGGGGATTAAAACATTGGATGATACAAGATTTGCCAACACAGGATTGGATTAACCAATTTGATAATTATACACAAACCAATCATAAAAGAACACTTGTTCATGATATAAACGCCTCTAAAATTGATACAAAAATTTGTTTCGACGGATGGTTTGTGCCTTCCATGCCTGATTTGAATCAAAGAAACCCCTTGGTTTTAAATTATCTTACTCAAAACGCAATTTGGTGGATTGAATATGCCAATTTAGATGGTTTCAGAGTAGATACATATAATTATGCCGAACCAAGTGAAATTGCAAAATGGACAAAATCCATTACTGATGAATATCCCAATTTTAATATTGTAGGCGAAATTTCCATGCGAGACCAAGCGCAACTTTCCTATTGGCAAAAAGACAGTCCGATAGGTAAAATTCAAAATTTCAATTCTAATTTACCTTCCGTAATGGACTTCATTCTGTCGGACGATTTACTTTCGGTTTTTAACGAAGACGATGGAAGTTGGGACAAGGGAATGACAAAATTCTACAATAATTTTGCCAATGATTTTCTATATCCAAATCCCAATAACCTATTAATTTTTGCCGAAAATCATGACACGCACCGTGTTAATCATGTGTATAATAATGATATTCGAAAATACAAAATGGCTATGGCTTTGTTGGCCACCGTTCGAGGAATTCCGCAAATATATTATGGTTCCGAAATAGGAATGGCGGGGAATAAAGACAAAGGTGATGCCGATATTCGCCAAGATTTCCCTGGTGGATGGGAAGGCGATACCAACAATGCGTTTACCAAAGAAGGAAGAACGCAGGTTCAAAATGACTATTTTGATTACACTTCCAAATTATTCAATTGGAGAAAGTCGAAATCGGTAATTCATTCTGGAAAAATGACACATTACATTCCTGAAAACAATGTGTATGTTTATTTTCGATACAATGATTCCGAAAGCGTAATGGTTGTTATCAATAATAATACGGAGAAACAAATTTTGAAAACAAATAGATTTCAAGAAAATATCCAAAACTATACATCAGGAAAAGACATCATCACCGAAAAATCATTTGATCTAAAAAAAGATATTGAAATGGAGGGGAAATCAGTTTTAATAATAGAATTGAAATAAAAAATTATGAAAAAAATAGTATCTATTCTAATAATTACATTGTTGTTTTCAAGTTGCATAACAGCACAAAAAGTAACATCAAAAGAAACAAAAACTCCTTTTGTTTGGGAAAATGCCAATGTCTATTTCCTTTTAACCGATCGATTTAAGGATGGTGATAAAACGAATGACAATACATATAACAGAAATAAAACCGCTGGAAAATTAAGAGGTTTTGAAGGAGGCGATATCCGCGGTGTTATACAAAAAATTGACGAACATTATTTTGATAAACTCGGAATTGATGTGATTTGGCTTACGCCAATAGTAGAACAAATTCACGATGCTGTCGATGAAGGAACGGGATTAAGTTATGGTTTTCACGGCTATTGGGCTAGAGATTGGAGCGCTTTAGATCCAAGTTTTGGAACCAAAAAAGATTTGGCAGAATTAGTAGAAAAAGCACATAAAAGTGGTATTCGCATAATGCTCGATGCGGTCATTAATCACACAGGACCCGTTACTGAGGAAGATTCCGTTTATCCAAATGACTGGGTTAGAACGGCACCAAAATGCACCTACAAATCGTATGACACTTATATCAATTGTACTTTAGTTGATAATCTTCCAGATGTAAAAACGGAAAGCAATGAAAACGTAGATTTACCGCCTTTTTTAGCTGAAAAATGGAAGAAAGAAGGTCGCTATGAAACGGAAGTAGCGAGTTTAAATCATTTTTTCAAGACAACTGGATATCCAAGAGCACCGAGATTTTATATCATGAAATGGTTATCAGATTATATTCGTGAGTATGGTATTGATGGATACCGAGTGGATACCGCCAAACATACGTATGAGAATGTTTGGTCAGATTTTAGAAATGTTTGCGATGCCTCTTTCGCAGAATTCAAAAAAAATAACCCTTCAAAAGTATTAGATAACAATGCATTTTTTATGGTTGGCGAAGTTTACGGGTACAATATAGGGTCAAAAAAATTATATGATTTTGGAGATAAAAAAGTAGATTATTTCGCCAATGGATTTACAGCTTTAATCAATTTCGATTTTAGAAATGAAGCCAAAATGGATTATGAATCTTTATTTTCTAAATATTCGGCTATTTTAAATTCTGATTTAAAAGGCAAAACAGTTATGAATTATGTTTCGTCTCACGACGACAGTTCTCCATTTGACGCAAACCGAACCAAAAGTATCGAAAGCGGCACTAAACTGCTACTTGCTCCGGGAATTTCGCAAGTATATTATGGCGATGAAACTGCGCGACCTCTTATTATTGAAGGAACAAAAGGCGATGCCACATTGCGATCTAATATGAATTGGAACGATATTGAAATTAATACTGAAACACAAAAAGTACTTTTGCATTGGCAGAAATTAGGCGTTTTTAGACGAAACCATCCCGCAATTGGTGCCGGAATTCATCAAGAAATCTCGATGAGTCCGTATGTTTTTAGCAGAACCTTTTCAAAAGACAACTATTCAGATACTGTTGTTATTGGATTGGATTTACCGAAAGGAAAAAAAGAAATTTCGATGGGAACTCAATTCAAAAACGGAACAAAATTACGCGATGCCTATTCGGGAATTTCGACTGAAGTGATAAATGGAAAAGTTAGTATTGACACTGAATTTGATATTGTGTTATTAGAATTGGCAAAATAATAATTTACCATTCTTTTGCATTATCAAATACTAACGAAAGAAAATGTAGCTTTGTTGCTTGAATTTTATCCCAAAAGTGAATTCAAAAAAGAACATTAAAAAACATAATTATTTCGGATTTTCCAATAAAATATGAACCAAAATTTTGACATTATAATTGTAGGTGGTGGAGCAGCAGGATTTTTTACAGCAATTAATATTGTCGAAAAAAACCCAAAGATAAAAGTTGCCATTTTAGAACGTGGAAAGGAAGTTTTATCGAAAGTTCGCATTTCGGGCGGAGGAAGATGTAATGTAACCCACGCTTGTTTTGAACCGAACGAATTGGTAAAATTTTATCCCCGTGGCGAAAAAGAATTACGCGGTCCCTTTCATAAATTTTGTTCAGGAGATACGATGGAATGGTTTTCTAATCATGGAGTTGAATTAAAAATCGAAGATGATGGCCGAATATTTCCCGTTTCTAATTCGTCACAAACCATTATTGATTGTTTCATTCAAGCCACACAAAAATTAGGAATTACAGTTCTTACAGGTCAAAGTGTTCAATCCATTTTCAAAAAAGAAAATTTCTGGAAAATTGAAACACAAAACGAAAATTATCTTGCCGAAAAATTAATTCTTGCCACAGGAAGCAATCCTAAAATTTGGGAAATGTTGCAAACTTTTGGGCATGCAATTGTAAATCCTGTTCCTTCTTTATTCACTTTTAACATAAAAGACTCCAGAATTAAGGATTTACCGGGAGTTTCTGCTACAGTTTCTATAAAAGTAAAAGACACCAAATTGACCTCAACGGGGCCTTTATTAATAACCCATTGGGGGATGAGCGGCCCTGCAATTCTAAAACTTTCTGCTTGGGGCGCGCGAATATTATTCGAAAAAAGCTATCAATTTACCATTTTTGTAAATTGGCTCAATGATGTGGAAACTGATGCTGCTGAAAAAATCCTCAAAGATTTAAAACAAGAACATGCCAAAAAAGCAGTTTCTAAAAAATCTCCTTTTGACTTTCCAAACCGCTTATGGGAAAGTTTAGTTTTAGCTTCTGGAATTCTGGAAGAAACAAAATGGTCTGATTTAACAAAGGTTCAACTTCAGAATCTTGCCAATCAATTGACAAATGCTAGTTTTCAAGTCAATGGTAAAAGCACCTTCAAGGAAGAATTTGTGACTTCCGGAGGAATTGATTTGAAAGAAATTAATTTTAAAACCATGGAAAGCAAAATACATGAAAATTTATATTTTGCAGGCGAAATAGTTGACATTGATGCAGTTACAGGTGGGTTTAATTTTCAAAATGCTTGGACATCTGGTTTTATTTTAGCCAATTCATTAAACAATAATTAAAAAAATTGTTGTATTTTTGAATGCAACTACCTCATTATCAAGTACTTTTATAAGTAAATTAATTTAAAAAAGTTGTTTTAGTTGTTTTTTTTTGCGTTTTTACATTAACTAATATCCTTAGGTCAATGAAAAAAATTCATATAATAACTGTTTTATTTTTCAGTTTATTTATTTCCGAAACTTTTGCAAATGGATTTAATAAAGAAAAATATATTTCAAAAGAGGAATCAGGCTTTATAAAAGCAAAACCAGCAATAATTCTTGCTGAACCTCCAATAACTATCTGCGAAGGAAGTAACTTAATAGTAACAGCTAATCAAACTGGTGGAACAGTACCGTTTACTTATAGTTGGAGCGGTCCAAACGGCTTTATTTCTTTAGATGAAAACCCAACAATTATTAATGTAAGTTTATCAGCAGCAGGAACTTATACTTTAACCATAACCGATAGTATTGGAACCCAATTTATTCAAACTACTGATGTAATTGTAAATGCAAAAATAGACCCCACCTTTGAGTCAATTTTACCAGCTATTTGCAAAGGAGGAATTTCACCACTTTTATCTAACACATCATCAGAGGGTGTTTTGGGATCTTGGACTCCTTCCAGTGTTAGCAATACCACAACTGGCGCCTATATTTTTACACCAAATTCGGGAGAATGTGCCAATCCAATAACATTAACCATTTTTGTTGTTAATAATGTAATCCCTACTTTTTCTACATCAACTTCAATTTGCCAAGGGGATACGCCTCCCGTTTTACCTCTCGTTTCAAATAATGGAATTATGGGAACTTGGAGTCCTACCATCGTAAACAATACAACAGCTGGAACCTATATTTTTAGACCTATTGCTGGACAATGTGCTTCACCAAAAACACTCAATATTACTATAAATCCAATTACAATTGTGTTCAGTCCAGTAGCACCAATTTGTTTTGGAGAAATAATTGCTGCTTTACCTACAACTTCCTCCAATGGAGTTACAGGGAATTGGACACCTGCAATTGACAATACAAAAACAACAACTTATACCTTTACTCCTACTGCTAGTCAATGCACACCAAATCCTGTAAACTTGACTATTGTTGTAAAGCCTATTATAGCAGTTTTTAATCCTGTTCCTCCTATTTGTTCAGGAAATTCATTAGCTGCTTTACCTCTAACTTCTACAAATGGAGTTTCGGGAACATGGACTCCTGCTTTAGATAACACGACAACAAAAACTTATACTTTTACCCCTGATTCTGGTCAATGTGCAACAACTACCACTTTAAATACTACTGTTATTCCAATTGAAACACCAACATTCAATCCAATTCCTGATGTTTGTTATGGATCTGCTGCGCCAAGTTTAAATTCTACTTCAAATAATGGATATTCTGGAACTTGGAATCCAGTTACTATTAGCAATACAATTTCAGGTACTTATACTTTTACACCTAGTTCGGGACAATGCGCCAGAACAACAACTTTGAATGTAATTGTAACTATAATTACGCCTAGTTTTACAGCTATAAATCCAATTTGTAAAAATACAACCGCTCCATTACTTCCAACAACTTCTAACAATGGAATTATGGGATCTTGGAATCCAGCAACTGTGAACAATTTGGCAACAGCCAACTATATTTTCACACCAGATCCAGGTCAATGTGCTCCAACAAAAACTATAATGATAACAGTAAATCCATATTTAGCAGCAAGTTTTAACGCAAGGGGGCCAATTTGTTTTGGATCAATTTCTCCTGTTTTACAATCAATATCAAACAATGGCTATTCTGGAACTTGGAGTCCCGCTAAAATTAGTAATAGCGACTCTGAAACTTATACTTTTACTCCAAATCCAGGAGAATGTACTTTTGTGGCTACTTTAGATGTAATCGTGATTCCAAATATAAATACAACTTTTGCGGAAATCGCACCAATATGTTCTGGATCAATTTCTCCAGTTTTGCCAACGACGTCCACAAATAATATTATAGGAATTTGGAGTCCAGTAACTGTAAGTAATACGGAATCTAAAACATATAATTTTACCCCAAATTATGGACAATGTGGAACACCAACATCTTTGAGTGTTACGGTTTATCCATCACCAGTTGATATTGTGCTAAAAACTACCGATGTGGTAAATGAAGCCCCTGATGGAATAATCGAAATCATAAGCGTGGTTAGTGGACAAAGCCCTTTTCAATACAAAATCAACAATAGTTCCTTTACAACTGATGTTCTTTATTCAAATCTTCCAAATGGCGATTATACAATTACCGTAAAAGACTCCAATGGATGCGAATTCAACAAAGTAGTCACTATAAACTCCATTTGTGTATTTCCAAATGCAATTTCTCCAAATGGAGATGCCTTTAACGAAAGTTTTAATTTAAAAGGATGCAATGTTGTTAAACTCGAAATATTTAATAGATATGGTAGAAAAGTAAATAGTTATAGCGATTATAGCAATCAATGGGATGGAAAAACAAGCGGTGGCGAATCACTTCCAGACGGAACCTATTTCTATACCGCTGAAATAAAAGATGGAACTTCAAAATCGGGTTGGATTTATATAACAAAATAATTTTAGTAGAAACCGTTGATTATCTGTTTAACCACCAAATACTTCCGTTCAAGACCATTGCAAAACTTACCCAAAGTAAATAGGGAATAAATAAATAGCCCGCAATTTTATTAATTTTTACAAATTTGGAATAAGTTTCGAAAATCATTAACCACAATAAAATAATTTCAACACCAGCCAACATTGGGTTTTTTAAACCAAAAAACAAATAAGACCATAAAGCATTTAATGCTAATTGAATAGCAAATAAAATTAAAGCCTTTTTTACAAGTTCTTTTTCAAAATCAATTCGGTTCCAAACCAGTCCTGCAGCAACTCCCATCATAATGTAAAGCATGCTCCAAACAGGTGCGAATATCCAATTGGGTGGATTAAAACTAGGTTTTACTAAAGTGGGATACCAAGTTACAATTGCCGATCTTGTTACCATTCCTGAAAAATATCCGATTACCAAACAAGTGACAACAACTGTCAGAATTCGAGTGATTTTGTTCATATCCTTTTTTTTTACAAATTTAATAAAATCTTTCTATCGATTAAACCCTAAAACAAATAAACGAATAAACTAGAAAAAAGTATCTTTGCCTAAATTTTTTAAATAATGTTTAAAGCAACCGATTTTATCCCGACCAACTATTCTAAAACTTTAGAAAAAGGAAATTTTCAATGGAGTTCTCCAAGCAACATCGCTTTGGTGAAATATTGGGGGAAAAAAGACAAACAAATTCCAGCAAATCCTTCTGTTAGTTTTACCTTAAATAATTGCAAAACAATTACCAAATTGGCTTTCGCCAAAAAAAATATACAAGATACATTTTCGTTCGATCTACTTTTTGAAGGTAAACCAAAAGAAGATTTTAAGCCAAAAATCGAACAATTTTTTGAGAGAGTTTTAATCTATTTGCCTTTTCTAAAAGAATATCATTTTACAATCGATACCGAAAATACGTTTCCTCACAGTTCCGGAATTGCTTCATCGGCATCGGGAATGGCGGCTTTATCAATGAATTTGATGAGTTTGGAAAAAGTATTAAATCCAGAAATGACCGAAGAATATTTTTATAAAAAGGCTTCTTTTTTGGCGCGATTAGGTTCTGGAAGTGCTTGCCGAAGCGTCAAAGGAAAAATTGTAGTATGGGGAAATCACAATCAAATTCAAGAAAGCTCCGATTTATTTGGAGTGGAATTTCCAAACAAGATTCATGAGAATTTCAATAATTTTCAGGACACCATCTTACTTGTTGACAAAGGCGAAAAGCAAGTTTCTAGCTCCCTTGGACATAATTTAATGAACGGACATCCTTTTGCCGAAAGGCGATTTACTCAAGCTCACGAAAACTTAAACACCTTAATTGGTATATTCGAAAGCGGAAATTTAGACGAATTTATTAAAATAGTCGAAAGCGAAGCATTGACATTACATGCCATGATGATGACTTCGATGCCGTATTTTATATTAATGAAACCAAATACATTAGAAATAATTAATGCCATTTGGAAATTCCGAAATGACACTAAAATACCAGTTTGTTTCACGCTTGATGCTGGTGCAAATGTTCATGTGTTGTATCCAAAAAATGTTTCCATTCAAGTTTTACAATTTATTCAGAACGAATTAGTTGGCTTTTGCCAAAATGGTCAGTACCTTTGTGACAAAATAGGAATTGGATCTGAAATTTTTCAAAATTAAAAACTTTCAAAATGACATTGAAACAAGTCTATGAAGTAAATAACAATCAATTAACAATTAATTTGCCAGAAAATTTTCGTGGCAGAAAGAAAGTTATGGTTATAGTTGAAGATATTGAAGAAGCCCAATTGGATAAATATTTATTAATGAAAAAAGCGGCAACAGATTTGCTTTTTTTATCTGATATTCAAGAAATAAGTTCTGATTTTAAAAATATTGATGCAGAAAATATATGAGTTTCCAAAAATGGGATATTTATAGAGCCAATCTTGATCCAATAGTTGGTTCCGAACAAGGAAAGTCAAGACCAGTTTTGATTATTAGTGAAGATTATATAAACGAACTATTGAATATTGTAAATGTATTACCTATAACAAGTCGAAAACTTGGAAGACAAATCTATCCAAACGAAACTCTTATTGAAGCAAATCTATTTGGTTTAGAAAGTGAATCTATAGTGTTATGTCATCAAATACGAACTTTAGACAAAAGTCGTTTGTCTAACAAATTTGGAGCAATTAATACTATCGACAAACAAAATGAAATTGTTAAATCATTATGTTTTCAATTAGGAATTGATAAAAACAAATAAAAATGGATATTAAAGAAGAAAAGTTGAAATTATCAAAAAAGATTGCTGAAACTGATGATGTAGAAATTCTAAAAGCAATTAGAATTGTTTTAGAATCTGAAAAAAAATTAACAAAATAAAATAAACCTGCGTACATGAAAGGACCTTTATTTTACTCAAAAATATTACTCTTTGGAGAATACGGAATTATTCGTGACTCCAAAGGATTATCTATTCCTTATAATTTTTATAATGGCGCTCTAAAACGAGACAAAAACACTTCGGAAGAAGCCATTCAATCCAACGGAAATTTAAAGAGATTTGTTTCTTATTTAGAAACCTTAGAAAACGAACAATCCGAATTGGTTACTTTTGATTTAGCTACTTTAAAAAGCGATGTCGAAACTGGAATGTACTTTGATTCTAGCATTCCACAAGGATACGGAGTAGGAAGTAGTGGTGCTTTAGTAGCGGCTATTTACGACAGATATGCACAAAACAAAATTACTGTTCTAGAGAATTTAACTCGTGAAAAATTATTGAGATTAAAGAATATTTTCTCTCTTATGGAATCTTTTTTTCATGGAAAAAGTTCTGGTTTAGATCCTTTGAATAGCTATTTAAGTATTCCAATTTTAATTAATTCGAAAGATAATATTGAAGCAACTGGAATTCCAACACAAAGTCTCGAAGGAAATGGTGCTGTTTTTTTATTAGATTCAGGAATTGTCGGAGAAACGGCTCCAATGGTGAATATTTTTATGGAAAACCTAAAAGACCAAGGGTTTAGAACCATGTTAAAAAATCAATTTATAAAATATACCGATGCCTGCGTCGAAAATTTTCTTGGTGGCGACATGAAATCATTATTCGCAAATACTAAAAAATTATCAAAAGTAGTTTTGAACAACTTCAAACCTATGATCCCCGAACAATTTCACGGTATTTGGCAAAAAGGAATTGACACCAACGATTACTAC
>Ga0114958_10000114_pt1 | contig 66136 bp, 57 predicted proteins | sample C_130208_EF_Meta_FD_89577 | JGI IMG/M metagenome (GOLD analysis project Ga0114958, IMG submission 89577) | Freshwater microbial communities from Lake Croche, Canada to study carbon cycling - C_130208_EF_MetaG | ecosystem: Environmental > Aquatic > Freshwater > Lake | place: Lake Croche, Canada...
CTTCGTGAAGATTTAGTTTTTGCTTCGCTTAAACCCCTCTCTTTTTTCAAAAGAGAACAAAACTTTGGCTCCACCTCTCTTTTACACCATTTTTCATTTGAAACGCCGACTTCAGGAGGCGTTTTGAGTGGCAAATTGCGATGCATTTTGCGCATTTGAAATGCGAAAAGGTGTAAAAAAGAGAACAAAACTTTGGCTCCACCTTTTCTAAAGGTGGATTAGGAAGGTTTTACTAAAATATACAAATATTGATTGGGATAAGCACAGCGAACAAGATCAATCTTTCCTTGAATAATGAACCCGGCATCTGCCGCCTTCGTTAAAATATCCTGCGCATCCTCCATATATAACAAATGCTCTTGTTTACGCACCTTTCCATCATTGAATTTAAATTTTTCCTCAAATGTCGCAACATCATTGTCAGGTTCTAAATTAAAATTTGATGTATAAACAAAATTATTGAAGGTAATTTTGGTGTGCGTAATGCGCTCCTTCGCATATTTCTGCGGAGACACAATGTACAACGGATTGCCTGGGGGTAAAATGGGGTCAAACTTCTCTCGATCAACTAAGTGAAGAACTAAATATCCACCCGGCATTAACCACTCCATACAATTGTTGAAAAATGTTTCCTTGCTCTTAAAATAATAAATAGTGAAATATAAGCACAAGATATGAGTGAAGGAATTGTTTTGATACTGATTAATATCTAACGCACTTCCAAGTTGAAAATCATATTGGGGATAATTCTGCTTTGCTTGTTGAACCATTGCTTGCGAATTATCAATGCCCATCGCATTCAGACCCTTTTCCGACATTTTCGCAACATGATGTCCGGTGCCAGACCCAACATCGAGGATAACGCTGGCGCTTGTTGGTGTCGTCCTGTTAACGATTTGAGTAATTTCATAATCATCCTTTAAATTATTGAATACTAACTGGTCATAAATTGTGGCGTAAAATCCATCATATATTTCGGGCCCCTTTTTGAATAAAAATGTATCATTTTGTTCGTATCCCTCTTTTATTGACCTGGAATTGAATTCTGGAGAATTGAAAAAAACAACTAGAATGAGTAATAGGGCAACAAACAATAATACCTTTCCAACTGTCGACATTTTTTTATAAAAAATCATCATGTTCTTCAAAGACTTCATCTATTCTATATATTTAGAAAATCCACCTTTAGAAAAGGTGGAGCCAAAAATATAAAAATACTTATTTTTGCTCTTACTTCGCCTAAACCATTTTTATTTTTGGCTCCATCTTTTTAAAGGTGGAGTGGGTTTTGGCTCCACCTTTTTAAAGGTGGATTTGGATTCGTTTTGACCTCGCCTTTTTTAAAGGCGGAATTTCTAAAGGTTGATTATGGCTGACACTGAAATCAATGATATACGTGGCCCAACTGAATTTAAGGGCATCACATTTTCCAAATTCAAAAAGAGTGATGCCCGAAAAGAATTGCTAAATAGTTTAATCAATTCAAAAATAGAACCAGCGTGTTATTGGAGTGCGGAGTTAATATGTGCTGGACATTACAGTGAGTTATGGGAGATCATTCTGTTGTTTTATAGCAAATATATTCATTTAGGTAACCCTAAAATAGCAATTTATTTGGAACTGAGAATCAATCACTTTAGAGATATTGTTTCCGGTGGCTTTTCCGGGGGTGAGCTACGATTGAGAAACAATGATCGAATACGAAAATTATTTTGTGAAATAATGTGTATTTTGTGTGATGCCAAACGGAAACATGGTTTTGATACTATTAAAATTAAGAAAGATGACTTCGATATGACCCAAATGGTCGATCGTTTCAAAGCCCCAAGTATTTGTTATGCGAAGGATGTGTATTTGACAGAAGACCCCAAAGAATTATTTGTCGCGATGAATGAATTGGCGTTCAATGTATCACAAGATGGTAAAAATATAATTAATGCCTGTTACTGGGTTGAATGGATCATCGAGTTTGAAACAATTTGTAAAAATAAGAAAGATAAATTTAAATGCGAGAGAAGACCTCATATTCCAGTCGATTCAAAATTACAAATGGAGATTATTTGGATTGTTTGGGATATATTTATACAAGAAGCGGATAAACGCCCAAAAATTATTCACAAGATTATCAATTCCTTGTTGTCACTGTTTACATTGAAATACACAGCAGGATGTAACAAACGTCGCAAATATATTTTATATTTCGTGGTTTCATTGTTGTGTGAAAATGTTGTAATTGATGAAGAGATCATACGAGAGAAACAAAAGGATGTTGTCGCAAGTGTGTTGAAGAAGATAGATTCCATTTACAAACAGATAAAAAAAAATGAGGAATCGCCAGGCACCGACTATTTATTCAACAACACAAACGTAAGCAATTTAGAGAAAACCATCGAAAAATTGGACAAAATGAACACATTTGGAGAATCATTCATCCCGAGGGTTTAAGAAAAAAAATGAAGCAACAATGAAGACAAACTATAATAGTAATTTTAGGACAATAATCTAGAACAATGAATCGAACTGGAATTACAAAGGCTATTCATGCGAGTTATACAAATGTTAAAAAGGGTGACAACGTTGGATATCCCTATATTGATAAAGTAGCAGTTGATGGGGTGTATATTACTGGAGACAATAATAACAATGATGTTTTGAGGAATACAGTTAAGTTGTGTATCAATCGTCTTCACAAAATCGGGATGACAAATATTGTTTCGATAAAAGAGGAAAATAATATAAAGTTGACAAAAGATGAATTTATATATAAGGTATTGGATATGTTTCAAAATTGTGGAATGAATTTGTTGGCAGAAGAAGTAATCGATTATATTGGCGATACCAGAAAGTTTACATTTGAACTTGTATATAAGGATGACTATTATCCTGTTGAAAACCATTACCAAAATTATCACATATATATCAAATTACGTCAATACTATTGGACGCAAGTGGATAATGCTTTAATCAATGGTTCTAAATACACATTCAATCCAAATTATTATAGCAAACTCTCGCTTGGTGAACGGATGTTAGAACAATTGAATGATGGTGTGCCAAATGTGCGCAAGGGACGATCCATACACAATTACTTGGATGATCCAATTTATCTGGAACCACCCAGGTTGCGTCGCACAAACAGATATACTGGGCCACCTGATTATGGTGTACCGGTTGGTCTAGATGGTGAAGAGTTGGATATATTCTCAATTGAAGTTATGGAAAATTATTATGATGCGTGCGACAAAATTGTTGTGGTAAATGAGGAGGACCATCCAATTACAAAAAGGATTAAGGAGCGGAGGGAGCAATGTGCGAGAGATTGGGCAGATAATTATACGATAAAATATTACGCTGAGTAAAAACAAATATATGCGTATATATATGGCATTAAAAACAAGACAACGGCGACAGCGTGCGGGTTCTACCCGGAAACGAAGGGCCCAAGGATTTGAGCAAGAGGTTACTGTTAAATTTTTAGAGATGTTGCTAATGGTGAAATTGTATCATTGGAAGACCCATAGTTATGCAACACATAAGGCAACTGATGAGCTTTATGATTCACTAAATGATCACATTGATAACTTTATTGAGGTTCTGCTAGGAAAAACGGGAGATCGTATTGATTTGATGAACCACAAGACAATTTCTCTCATAGATCTCAATTCGCCTGATAAATTAAAGGAAAAGATTGAGATGTTCAAGAGTTATTTAGTTGGAATAACTAACAATAAAACAATCCGTTCGATGACTAATACCGATCTTTTGAATATTCGTGATGAAATTTTAGGTGATATGAACCAATTCCTATATTTGTTGACATTCAAATAATCCAATCCACCTTTAAGAAATCCACCTTTAAGAAAGGTGGAGCCAAATATGACGCAAATTTTTAAGTAAAAACTAAATTAACTCTGGTTTTGCTCAACTTTTTTAAAAGTGGATAATTATTATATTGTAATTTATTATAATGGAAAACAACACAGATAACATAACAAGTTCATTTTTACAATCAAATAGTGTCTCTGAATCGCCAAGTGTAACTGATTCCTATTTTAGTTTGACAACTTGGCTTATTATCATATTTGTTTTAGCATTTTTGGGAATCAATATATTTGTCTATTTAGCGAAAGGAACACAAGATATTACCAATTTTTTCAAGCCCTTGATTGAAGTAATCGCATCTATTTTTGGGACAGCAACGGGTCAAGTTGTGAATGTATCTGCCGAAGGAGCCAAAGCGGTTGTCAACACGACCGCAGGTGTTGTCAATACGACAGCGGGTGTTGTGGACAGCGGATTGTCCAAAGTCCAAGATGTTGCCACAGGAACACCTATTAAAAACACCTTTCCACAACCCGATGTTGCTCAGTCAAATTCTTTAAATCGCGCACTGAATACATCCGCACAAACGGGGACAAATAAAAACGATTATGAAGCAGATGAATCCAGTAGCAATATTCAAAATGGAGCACCGAAGGCCGGATGGTGTTTCATCGGCGAAGATCGAGGATTTCGCTCTTGTGCTAAAGTTGGTGTGAATGACAAATGTATGTCTGGAGACATATTCCCGAGCCACGAGATTTGTGTCAACCCCAGGTTGAGACCTTAAAAAATATTTTATACTAAATACAAAATATTTTCATTTTACAAGATATAAGTATTTGGAACGGTTATGATTAAAATACCTGGTCCACCATTGCCACCATTTCCACCTACACTTAAAGTTGGAAATCCTCCACCTCCACCACCTGAACCAGATGTTGTTGCGATTATCCCGTTATTATCGCTGCTTCCTCCAAGTGTGCCACCAACTCCATTAGAACCTGCTGCCCCCCCTCGTCCATCGTTCTTGCCACCACCTCCACCTCCACCATAACCACTTTGAATATAAATTACTGGACTTGATAACGTAACAAATGTGTTATTACCATTGCTGCCAAGAAGACTAAAACTCGACACTTCACCATTTCCACCTTGACCATTGTAAGAAGCGTCACTGTAAATCCCGGGTAATGAGGTGTATACTTGATTTGAAGTAAATACAGTATTCAATGAACAATCGCCTAGATTACCGCCTATAGCTGTTGGGGAAGGATACACCGGACATTTGCCACCCTTCCCTCCTGTGGAATATAATGATGTACCAAATGATGTGGTTCCCCCTTCGCTTCCATCTGTCCCAACCCTTAAGGGGGTATATATTCCAGCCAAACCACCAGAACCTCCGGAACCAACGTTAATATTGTATAACCCTATCGGGATTGTGCAGTTGGTCATTGTAATGACAGCACCACTACCGCCGCCACCGCCTTCGGCTGTAATATCCACCTCATTCCCTCCTCCACCACCTCCGCCTCCGCCAACACAAATTATACCAACGGATGATACTGGACAGTTTACTTTAAATGTTCCTGAGCCAGTGAAGGTAATTCTACGTGAATCGCCTATGACTACAGAAGTATAACTTCCAGTAAGCTCATATGTAGGATTTACAGTAACAGATTGAGGCAACGAATGTTGTGATTCTAGTCCATTGCTCACAGAAGTTACCGTAAATGAATGTAGACCTGGTATTAATCCAGTAACAAAGGCACTTGTTGTAGGATACGGAATTGATTGAATTGGTGTTAGTATATCATCTTGATATAAATTAAAAAATTGTATACACTGGCTTGCTGTTACAGTCCATTCCAATGTAACTGGACAAAAAAATGTGATTGGCATTAATGTAGGCGTATAAGTATTTAAATATGCGACAATAACGGAGTTTGAAACTTCAGACTCAACACCATATAATAGAGATTTTGCGGTGAATGTATATGTTTGCCCAGGGATAAGGTCATTCAATGGTGTAGATGTAAGTGGAGCAGGAACAACTTTATAGAACTGCCCATCTTTGTATATATTTACACTTGAAACTGGCAAACAATATTCATAAGTCCAATACAAGGTTTTTGAACAACTGTCATAATACAATACTGGGGGTATAGGTGTAATCGCACTAATAAGACCCTTATATCCTTCTGGCCATTTATCGCCACTATTTGACATATTCAACCGTTGTCTTGGATACCACGTCGCAAGTCTTGGATCCCAACACAACTTTTCTATAGGTCCTGGTACGTCGGAATCTGTTGTTGGGTTACAATTCTGGACATAAGTTTTTCGAATAATAGCATTAGTGCATGGATTTACGTAAGTAGTCCCAATCAATGTCCCACCATCTTCCAACAATGTTGTTGGGCATCCAAATGGGTTGGGGACATTATATTGGAATGGGCCGCTTATATTGTTTGGCGCTCCCACAATAGTATTTGGGAATGGAATATTTATAGAATTTATACGTTGAAAACTAGCCGTATTTGGATTTGTGTATGTTTGTGTTTGGCTAGCAAAACATTTCCGTCGACTAGTCCAGTATCCTTTTGCGATTTGGGAATATTTCTGTTGTTTTGTTAAATTGGAACTATTTTTTTTGTATTGAAGAACATTACCTTTTGCGAGTATCCGTGTTTCTGTTGTTAGGCCTTCCTCAAAAAGGCATCTATTTTGAACTCTGCTCCAAACTCTTGGAGGGATTGGATTATATGACATACTCTATATTGTGAATAAATATAAAAAATAGTCGATAAGTGTATAAACATGTATCGGCTTAAAAATATAATTGTTATAATTCTACTAATCATCTCATGTGTAACATCATACACTGAGCCAAAAGGAAAATTCAATCGTAAAAATATGTTGAAAAAACGTCCAATCTATAAGTTAACAAATGAAGATATCATTTTACCACATAAAGGCAAACCACCAACTATCTGCCCAAAGGGGTGGGGTAGACGTGCGGGGTATGGATATGAGTGTGTTCGTGAAGACTAATTCAAGTCAAAATGACCGTTGATAAATAAATGATTAATATAATAGCAGATACAACTATAAAAATAAACAGAATAGTATAATAACATTGTTTTAGTGCTTCCCATAAGTCATCTAGTTTGTTTTCATTCGCTTTTCGTAAAATGGACAAGTCCTCTGTGTCCACCCGATCATATTGACATTCTATATCATTTTTTGACATTGTATATAAAAATGATATATCTCTAAATTATTTTTCAAGGATTGTAACCATCACCGGCTCCATAGAAAAACCACCTCATCGACAAATAATCCGTCATCTTGGAATTAATTCCATTGGAACCCGTCATTTTCGTATTTGGACCCTTTGAAGCTAAACTCTGGATTTCAGCTGTGCCCAGCGCATAATTGTAATACCATAAATTAGATATGTAGCCATCAAAGCCGCCATTCATTCCAACATAAACCTCACCATAATTTTGTTTGGGAACACCCACCATTTCAACACTGCGAGCAATTGTCCCATTAATGTAAACGTCCAATGTAGTATTCTGGCACCGGATGATAACATTTACCCACTTGTTCAACGGAATGTCCGGGATCACAATTTCCTCATTAATCACATTGAATGTATTCATCATGACCACAAGAGCATTTGTATCTGGCGCAATATATAAACCAGGAGCATTGTTGGGAAAGTTCAGGCCAGTCTTTTCTAAATCACTGTTTCCTTTGTAGAAGACATGCTTATAGACACCCTTCTTGTAATCCAAGTTATCAATGTAAAGCCAAACAGACCACGTGAATTCAATTCCTTCGGATGCATTCACCGACCGGTAAATAGTAGCAGCCCCATTAGTGGATGGTTGTTGAGGAAATACAATCAGTTGCTTGGCATCCACCATCCCGTTGATTAATTTGGGCGACTCGGAAGGTTTAAATAAATAGGAAACAGTCATTATTCCAATCCTTAATATTACAATAAATGCGAAAATTACTAAAATCAAAAAGGAAAATTTTGCTATTAAACCATTTGATTCAGCAAATCCTTTGTCCCCGTAAGATACCTGATTTGTTGAAAACGAATTAAATGGTGAATTATATTGTGGATTATTCGGGTAGTTCATATTATAATTACTCGAGAAAATATTAACTTTTAGAAAAAGCGCTTTTAGGAAAAGCGACCAAAAATCAAAAGGCAATTTTGTTCCCTTTTTCTAAAAGGGGTTTTCTAAATTGTAATGCTACTTTGTGTTGTTCCATTCTCTACTAAAGATACCTGGACTTGATATGTGAAGAGGCTAGCTAACCAACTGGTGGGACCTTTTACATAAATGTTCCAAGCATCTTGCGGGTTCAGTGGTTTCGGGTAATATGACAATTTTGACGTGTAACCATCAAAACCACCATTTGGCGTTAAAAACACATTCGACGAACTGCTAACATTTGCGACACCAGGTAACAAGCATGTTTTCACTAATTTGCCATCAATGTAAATATCCATCGTCCTACCATAGACACTGAGACTTAAATTAACCCATTTTTGAATGGGAACATTCGCCACACTGCATGTGTGAATAACGGTATTGTCGTTGGTTGGCATCTCTTGATCGATTCCCGGAAAGCACGCTAAAGAAACCATGACATTATTTTCAACCGGCCCCAATACAACCGCGGGGCATGGACCCAGGCCACGCACCCCAGGAATAGATCCATTATCTGCCCCACTAGATGCCGACATTCTTCCAAAAATGACCTTAGGCTCTCCGTATCGATACGTCCAATCATTCACATAAAACCAAACGGAATATGAAAAATTAGCATCCGCCTTGGCATTCATTTCAATCGTCGACATATCTTTGCCATTTCGCAAACTCTCTTGTAATGATGTTGAATCTCGCATCAACAATTTGACTAAATAGATTATCAAGACAATGACGGCAATTGTTAAAACAATACTCAATGGGCTCATTTGTATAATATAGATTTAGAAATTTTTTCACCTTTGTTAGAAATAAAATGCCAACTTATGTCAACGGTGTAATACCTTGTTCATTATTGAATGTCACTGGTGGTGTTAAGTGTTTCACTGTGTTATACAAATAATATATGTTTGCTTTTGTAAGCGGTTTGTTAAAATAGACAACATTACAAATTCCGCCATTGATTCCATCTTTCTCTCCAATAGTCAGTGTATCCAATGTCATATAAGGCACTACCTCAATGGATGATTTTACTAGTTCACCATTTAAAAATACGTCTAAAGTCCCGCCATTGTAATTAATAACTATATTGTTCCATTTTTGTAATGGCATATTCGCATTTTTGTAAATAACGCGGTGCGGAACCCCCTCAATAATTTCAGTTTCCTTTTCAAAATTCATATCATCATTTTCTTCATTTGTTTCTGGTGGTACCGGATGCGCATTTGTAACCGCAATCAAAAAAGTATGCGTTTTTCCATTATAAAGTAGATTGGGTTTCCCTCCGTAATTCAATAGCGAGGTATATTTTTGATACGATGGATTGGAATTAGGTGGTGCCGAATCAATGTAAATCCATGAAGAAATACCATATTGATAATTAAAATTATCACTACCTGCCAATTGTTGATGAGATGCCAGCATATGCTGCTCAGTGGTATACACGGGATTGTTGACTAGCAGTTTTCCACCTTGTTGATTTATTTTTGTGAATAGTAATCGTATACCTTTATATATAAGTGTTGACAATGTAACAAATGTAATTATTGTAAGTGAAGTACCTAGGTGATTGGGATCTGTGCTGGATTTATAGTTACCCGTTAAAATATTTGATGTAAAATCAAATAATCCAATGAACAAGCATGGAATGTAAAATAGTATGCTGATTATCAAGCCAAAAAACGCGCTCTTTTTTGAATTTGCCATATTATTTGGAAATTTAACATAGATTGTTTTGTAAATTAGCGTTAATACCAATAATACAGATATCAAATTCAATAGTAAACTAGGAATGCTATACGCCCCGGTATAAGTTTGAATACTATATACAATAAATGTAATTAGAAGCCCAGATATAGTTAGTCCAAACACACTAAGAATCGCACGTTGTATAAAATTTGCGCTTTTAATACTTAGTGATGTATTTAGTGTTTCTGGAAATACGTTTACAATTAACATGATTGACCAGCCAATAACAACAAGTAAAAACAGCGTTATAATCAGTCCAGCATTGATTGGATCATGGGTTAATCCACCTGGGTATTTCAAAACACCAATAGTAAAAATAATTAAAAATAATATCAATGATATACTACCAAATGTAGAAAACCTTGTAAATTTGCTGAATAAATTGGTATTGTCTGTGGGTGGTTGTACACCGGTATCCTTATATGTCATAAGGACGATTACGTACAATAAACTAAATATGGATAATATTATAATCAACAATAAACTGAACCCAAAATTTGCCGATATATAACCACCCGGATCAACCGTATAAAACATAATGAAGAGAGAAATCAAGCATACCAACAAAATGATGGACTTGACCCGCTCATAATTGATATTGAATGCGGATATATAGTCAGTTTTGCCACCTTTGACAATAAAAAATACAGACAAAAATAATGCTATTGGTGTAATAATATACGCATAATCATTGATCATTTGTTTGGGCATTGTTGAAAAAAATATGATGAGAGCAATCGTAAATACTAACACATATGAGACATCCTTGATTTGGTACAAGAATTGTTTAATATTTTTAAAATTTGGAAGAATCATAAAAACTACAAAAACTGCTAGTAATGGCAATAGTATATATAGTATTGTAGTAGCTTCAAGACCCGCCTTTTCCTTTGCCTCTGTGGTTTTGAATAATAAAATAAAAATTACAATCGCAAAGAAGGATATAACAAACATAATTGGATAAAAATCATATGGTTCTTTTAAATTTGGTAATATATCATCTGTTTGAGCCATTATATTATCAAGACATTAAAATGTTCTAAATTTGGACCAAACTAATCGAATGTTTCCAGAACGGTTTTTTTCCCGTGACACTCCCTACACAACGCAATTAGGTTTTGAACATCGTTTCCACCTCCGTGTTCTAATCGAATTTTGTGATCAACCTCATATGTATAATCGAGCTGTTTATTACATTGTCCACATTTCCAATCTTGTTGCGACGCAACATATTTCTTTTTCATCCCACTCACGGATCGATTGGTACCTTGTTTACCGGACTTTAACATCCTTTGTTCTCCTACACTTGTGCCACCCATTTGCGGTTCCATAAATTCACCGTTTGCTGTTAAATCAAATATGGGGGATAACATATTCAGTGCCGACTTATCAATTGGCATGTATTTGACTACATTATTCGCACAAACCAACATATTTCGACCTTGTGCAGGATTTCGTTTCAATAAAAGATAAACACCAACCCCAAGAACACCGAAAAATATCATTTGATAATATTTTTTATAGGAAACCAATAATTTTGTGTATTTTCCATCATGATATGTATTGTATATGAAAAATGCGGTTATACCCAATATAAATATTTCCAATCTCATTATTATAGTATCATATTTTCTTTTTACCTTGTTACATGTAAACAAGGTAAAATATATTTATGGAATTATAGGTAACTTACCTCACTTTTACATCGCGGGTTGGTGTATTAATTCCATTTGAGTTGGGGGCATGACCCTTTGTAGTTGCTGTAATTGGTTTTTTTGCGCTAAATTTATCATGCTGAACATTCCTAAAAGAATGACAATGTACGGGAATAAAACCAGGAACCAAGAAATCGCCTTGTATCCCTTCGAGCATAACCAATTCAGTCCATAGGCCCAGAGAAAGGCAAACACAAGTTTCATGAAGACCGCTAAAATTGGGGCACGGTTAAATAACGCAATTATACAAGAAAGAATGGCGAGGAAAAAGTAAATTTTCGCAGGGGTGCAGAGGCTCTGGAGGTCCTTGTTCATTATATATTTACGTATTATTTTTTTTTGAGACAAGCAGCTTCTAATTATTTGAATCTATTTTTAATTATCTACTGCCCAACCTTCTTTTCTACTATACTGTTATAGCTTATAAGCAATTCAATAAACGCATCAACTATATTGCTTTTCCTAAAATTACAAAGTTTTAGTGTTTCAAATGATTTATATCCTTGAAGATTTAAAATGGAACAAATTTAACATTAAATTATATTATACACATATAATAAATGCCTTTTGAACTTGAAAGAACATGGAAAACTGGTATTGGAGCTGTAAATTCAGTAGCTTTCTTTGGAAATAAAATTGTATCGGGATGCAATAACACTGCCATTAAAGTGTGGAATGCCGATACTGGAGACCTCGAGCACACCTTGATAGGGCATTCTAATAATGTAATATCTGTCGCTTTTAATCCTGATGGAACTCGCATTGTGTCAGGAGGATGGGATAATACCATAAAATTGTGGAATGCTGCTACTGGAGACCTTGAGCGCACGTTGAAGGTGAATTCTTTTGTAAATTCCGTCGCATTTTCTACTACTCGCATTGTCTCAGGAGACAATAACCATAAAGTGAAAGTGTGGAACGCTGCGACAGGAGAAAGAGAACTAACCTTGGACGGGCATTATAATGGTGTCACATCAGTTGCTTTCAATAATGATGGGACCCGGATTGTGTCAGGAAGTGATGACAGAACAGTGAAAGTGTGGAATGCTGTCACAGGAGAAATTGAGCTTACCTTACAAGGGCATTCTAAAGTTGTTTTCTCCGTTGCCTTCAATCATGATGGGACCCGGATTGTATCAGGAAGCAATGACAAAACCGTGAAAGTGTGGAATGCGGCAACTGGAGATCTTGAGATGACATTGAATGGGCATTCTGGATTTGTTTTCTCCGTCGCATTCAATCATGATGGGACCCAGATTGTATCAGGAAGCAATGACAAAACCGTGAAAGTGTGGAATGCTGCGACAGGAGATCTCGAGCAGACATTGAAAGGGCATACGAATAGTGTCTCGTCTGTCGCTTTATTTGGGACAAGAATTGTATCGGGAAGCTGGGACCAAACAGTAAATTTGTGGATTGATTCAAGAAAATTACAACGTGATGCCGCAAGCCAAGTATTTAGAGAGGCTGACAGATTCACAGACGTAATGGATATACATCGCCCCGAGTTTCCAGCTGATGATGAGAGTAGATTCATACGCGAAGCTGCTTTTAGAGTACCCGCAGATTTACGCCCAACAATAATGGATTTTGTAGGGCCTGGAACACACAAAAAACCCGATGAATATAGTGATTTTGATTATGATGAATTTTTAAAATTAGGAAAGGGAGGAGGACGAAAAACAAAAAGAAGATCTAAATTATCTAAACGAAAAACAAAAAATAAGCGTCGTAAATTAACACGTAAATCTTCTCGCAAATATAAAAAATAAATTAGAAAACACAAAGTTATTTATCACATTGTAAACTGTGATAAATAAATTAATTTTACTGTTTATACCCTTTCCCCCAATAGTATGTTTCAATTCATATGACATATATTATCAATTGAAAAAATTATCTGCGTTTCATTGTTTTTCTCCTTGACCTTTGTACATTGTATGTGTCTAAATTATTCAACCTGGAAACAAGCTCTTTAATATTGATAGGTTTACTAGTGGGTTTATACAGATAATTCACATATATAAATTTTAGTTCCTCAAATAATTTTAATTGATCTGGTGTTAGTTCATCATAATTGCTTGCTAATATTTCCAAAATTGGCAAATATGTGATGACAAATCCCCACACATCAACAATTTTTATAAATACCTTGTCCAAGTAATAGCGAAGATTCAATGTTCCATCATCGCGAAATCTTGTAAAATTGACCAATACATTAATAATGTAATTTGTTATATATTCCATTGTGTATTTGCTTTTAATTATATCGCGTTTATTGTCGTATTTCGGGTCCACATCGTGATTGAATAATAAATACATGATTTCGTTGATAGTTTCAATATGTCCGGGCCCTCTCTCATTTATCCAATCATTAATATATTTTGTTACAAATGGTCGTAATGCGTCCTCTGTTGTTTTACCACCTCCATTAATGTATTTGGTATAGGTTTCAACAAACGTGTCGGAAAAAATAATCACTGAAAATGGGACATTGAATTGAAGAGGGCGATTTCTCCAAGTGGATGGAAACTTATTATTTTTATATGGGATATATTCGGTTGATAATCCCCAATCAATTAATCGAGTTTTTATGTTGCCACCTTGTTTATCAACCAACACATTTGTTTCCTTTATGTCGCAATGATAAATATTGGCATTGTTCATTGGAACAATACCATTTGTCAATAAGGAAATTAATGAATTGTTCAATTGAGAGAGTTTCCCCCCAGATTTAATAAATTCGTTGACGGGTATACCCCCATTTGGCATATTCAAAAGCATCATTTGATCAAGCGATTCATTAATATTTGCTTTTGTAATATTATCTTTAGGCAACGCAGTGCATTTCTTGGTAAAGTTGGACAAATCCGCTTTTGACAATTTGGCAGGTTGACAGATATCAATATCATACAATAGAAAATAATTGGTGTAATTTGGTATATTCTCTAATCGTTTCTTATATTTTTGTATTTCTTCATATTCATCTATAGCATATTCCTTTTTCATCAATTTGCTGATACCTCTATTTTTTAAGGTCTTTCCTTTACATTTCAATTGTGGGCTGAACACGCATCCAAACCCACCAGATGCTAACACTTTCCCCCCTTTATTGTTTTTCATTCCTATTATACCATGATATAATTATTTATCATACAAATAATAAATTGACCCAATTAGGGAAACAAGTATAGCTCCATAAATCGCCTTTTCTCTCAGTTTATAATATTCTCTCAACTTTACATCATTTGATTTATACGCTTCATAATAATTTGTAAAAAATTCAGCTAATGTGATTTGTGGTTTCTCCAGCTTTTCGTTGATTTTATTGTGAATGAACCACATCCAACGCACAAGTGATTCGCGATTGTCTAAATAAGGTAGAATGGGATATTCATCAATTAGTTTAGTCAATTCGCCTGATATTTTTTCAACTGGTATAAACAGTGGTAAGTTCTGTATAAATTCGTAATACTTCTTCTTGGTAACGGCATTTGGACGATTTGGATAACACATTGTTATTGTATGTAAAAAGAACCAGTAATGTGGCCCCCATATATTCGGGTCAAGGTATGTCATATTAGAATAGGGTAAAAAAACGACCAAATCTAAACGTTTATTATAACAATTTAAAATCATAGTTAGTAATCAAACAGGTATGAATAAGAATCCAAATGTATGTAACAATTGTGGCAAACAAGGTCATTTGTTTCATCAATGTAAATTGCCAATAACCAGCTATGGTATCATTTTATTTCGAAACAGTGAGCAAGGGTTACAATATTTAATGATACGAAGGAAGGACAGTTTTGGATATATTGATTTTATACGCGGAAAATATTCGCCATACAATCTAAACCAAATTCAAAATATAGTCAATGAAATGTCGATTATTGAAAAAAATAAAATATTAAGTGAACCATTTGATCGCTTATGGAAAGAAATGTGGGGCGATAATTCAAAGACACAATACAAAAGTGAGGAGTATGCCTCATTGAAGAAGAGCGAATTATTAAAAAGCGGAATTTTAGTAAATGGTCAAAAAATAACATTGAACAATATTGTTGACAACAGCTCAACAAACTGGACGGAAACCGAATGGGAATTTCCAAAAGGGCGACGCGACCCAAAAGAAAAGGATTTAGATTGTGCGGCAAGAGAATTTGAAGAAGAAACTGGTATCTTGAAATCAAATATAACAATTGTAGAGAATGTTGCGCCGTTTGAGGAAACATTTATTGGAACAAATCATAAATCTTACAAACATAAATATTTTTTGGCAAAAATGAAGGACGATGAACACGCATTGAACAACTTTCAAAAAACGGAGGTTAGTAAGTTGGAGTGGAAGACGTTTGAACAATGTTTAGAGGCGATTCGTTCTTACAATTTAGAGAAAAAAATAATAATATCCAATGTGAATAAAGTATTACAGGAATATAGATTATATTCATAATATATAACAATGAAACAAACAAAAAGATATAAAAAGAAAATTAACGGAACACGGAAAAACTATCAAGACGGTGGTGGACGAAAATCAGACCCGGTAAAGAAAATACAAGATGCTACGCAAAAGATAATACAAAATCCACAAACTCAAGAAGTCAGGTCGAAAGCAAATTTAAAGAGTGCTGGATGGAGTGATGAAGAAATAGATGAATTTTACAAACGGGTTTATGCTTATTTTAATGAACAGCCTATTAATACATTGAGTAAGTTGAATGCCAAGAGAGTTGGTCTTCCTTATGATGATAAACGTCCTGCTCCCGCGCCTATTGTTGCTCAGTCCGTTGCTCCTGTGCCAATTGCTCCTATAATAGAGCCCATTATAGTTGAGTCTGTTGTAGAATCTGTAATAGAGCCAATTATTGTTGATGAGCCCGTAGTAGAGGATATTGTTTCTGAGCCAATTGTTGTTGATGAGCCCGTAGTAGAGGATATTGTTGCTGAGCCTGTTGCCGAGCCTCTTGCCGAGCCTATCCCTTCTCTTTTAGAAAAAGAGAATAAAACCTCTGTTGATTTGGAAAAACCTTTAGAAAATCCTGATGAGTGTAATTATAATTTAGAACCTGAATTTGCTGGATTAAATTGTGAGAATGAGAATTTTTATTCTAGCGAATGTAATAAATTCTTGTTGAAAAAGGAATTAGTTGAGAATAAATGTCTTTCTGAAAATCCTGACACACCCACCTATTTATATCCAAATTTAAACGACAGTGGTTTTAACATTAAAATCGCCCAAAAAAAGGAGTTCAATGACACCAAATACGATGGAATCGTTTACAAAAATATCAAGGAACAAGCCGATATAATTGCCAATGCCGAATTTGAATTACAACCACATCAAGCGTTTGTCAAAAATTTCTTATCATCTCAAACACCTTATAGTAGTTTGTTACTGTATCATGGTCTTGGAAGTGGAAAAACGTGTAGCGCGATTGGTGTTTGTGAAGAAATGAGGGACTATATGAGACAAACTGGCATAACCAAACGAATTATCTTTGTTGCCTCAGAAAATGTCCAAGATAATTTCAAACTCCAATTGTTCGACGAGAGAAAATTAAAACAGGTAGATGGACTATGGACAATCAAAGGTTGTATAGGCAATAAATTAATTAATGAAATAAACCCAACCGGAATGCGCGGCATTTCACGAGACAAAATTATAAGTCAAATTAGTGCGCTAATCAACACATACTACTTATTCTTGGGATATGGTCAATTCGCAAATTACATTATCAAAAAGATGGATGTTGATGCTGAAGAAGTATTGAAATCTGGAGCTAAGGTGAAGTTAAATAATCGCATTATACGCAGATTAAGAGCAGAATTCAATGATCGTCTAATAGTGATTGACGAGGTTCATAATATACGTATTGCTGATGACAATCAAAATAAAAAGGTTGCTGTAAATTTAGAGTTTTTGGTCAAGGCAGCCCAGAATATGCGTTTCTTGTTTTTATCTGCTACACCAATGTATAACAGTTACAAGGAAATTATTTGGTTATTAAATTTAATGAACACAAATGACAGGCGCGGTAGAATTGATGTGAGCAATATATTTGAAGCTAATGGTAATTTTAAAGAGGGTGGCAAGGAGTTGTTGATTCAAAAGGCAACTGGTTATGTATCTTTTGTGCGAGGAGAGAATCCATATACATTTCCATATCGTGTGTACCCCGACTTGTTTGCGCCGAGTCACACATTCCCAGCTATACCATATCCATCCTATCAAATGAACCTTAAAAAAATCAAGGACCATGATAAAGACCGCATTTTGTCTTTGTATTTAAATACAATTGGAAATTGTGGAACTTGTGGTGACTGTCAGTTCTGTGTTTACAAATACATTATTAGTCATTTGCGAAATAAACGTTTGTCCATTACAACCAAAACGGGCACAGTAAAGGAAATGCCCAGTTTTAGCAATATGGAAAAATTCGGTTATACTTTGTTACAGAACCCAATCGAGTCTCTTATCATCTCATATCCATTCAATGGACTAAGGGAAATACTAGAAGAAATACCCAAAGATAGGTATTCAGCAGATTATTCTGAGGATGAAGAAGTGACAGAGACAGAGGAAGCATTAGCGATAGAGGAAGTGGACCCGGATATAGTAGATGAAGAAGAGTTAGTGGAAGAGGAAGAACAACCGCAGGCTGCGGGTGCTTTTGAAAAATCTAATATATATTCAATTGACCCACGCGATTTAACGGGTAAAAGTGGTTTGAGCCGGATGATGAATTTCGTAGATACGCGTGCGCCACAAGTAAAGGGGATGTTCGAATATAAGGAAACAACCTTGAAAGAGCATGGCAGGATTTTCTCTCGTGATCTAATTGGAAAATATAGTTCAAAGATTAAATGTGTCCTAGACCAAATTTACAATGTTGATACAAATCATGTGAGCGATGGTGTAATTTTAATATATTCGCAATACATTGATGGTGGCTTGATACCAATGGCCCTGGCATTGGAAGAAATGGGATTTGTTCGCTACGGCGAAAATGCCAAGCCATTGTTTAAAACACCACCATCCAAATATATTGATGTGCGAACAATGAAACCGCAAGATAAGGAGAAGGATAAGTCCTTTATGCCTGCCCGCTATACAATGATAACTGGTGATATTCGTATATCTCCTGATAATGATAGCGTTGTAAAGATGTTGACAAATGAAAATAACAAGAATGGAGAAAAAATAAAGGTTATTTTAATATCCAAAGCTGGATCCGAGGGCATCGATTTGAAATTTATTCGCCAAGTTCACATTTTAGAACCTTGGTATAACATGAATCGCATTGAACAAATAATTGGACGCGCTGTTCGCAATTTGAGTCACAAAGATCTCGATTTTGAAAATAGAAATGTTCAAATATTCTTATACGGTACCATTTTAGGTGATGAAAACCAAGAAGAGGCTACAGATTTATATGTGTTTCGGGTTGCTGAACAAAAGGCTATTCAAATTGGAAAAGTCAGTCGCGTGCTGAAAGAGTCTGCGGTTGATTGTATTCTTAATCATGATCAAACAAATTTTACACAGGATATTATGACGCCACTTTTGGCCGAACATACCGTTGTCCAAGATTTGTCTACTGGAGTAAAACTTGATAACTTTAAAATTGGGGATGCCCCGTATTCTCCCGCGTGCGATTACATGTCAAAATGTTATTATGATTGTGTTCCAAATAAAACGATTGGGGAGGATGATATAACATTTGATACATACAATGAACACTTTATTAAGACGAATACCGACAAAATTATTCAACGTATAAGAATGCTTATGAGAGAAAGTTACTTTTACAAAAAGGATATATTGCTGAACGCAATACGAACACCCAAAAAATACCCATATACACAAATCTATTCAGCTCTCACTCAATTGATTGAGGATAACAATGAATTTATTATTGATAAGTATGGAAGAAATGGGAGATTAGTTAATATTGGTGAATACTATTTGTTCCAGCCAATTGAACTGCGAAATAAGAACATATCTATATTTGAACGGTCTGTGCCAATTGATTACAAACATGAATCAATCAAATTTGAAATCAGCGGAAAAATTGCCAAACCAGCTTTTGAAGAACCCAAAGAGGTATTCCAAACAGGAAAGCAAATCATTGCGCAATTTCAGCAGAACTTTGGACTAGTTCAAGAGTTTACCAAAAATAAAAAGGTTGATCGCGGTGATCATGATTGGTATAAGTATTGTGGCGTCGCGTTACAAAAACTTGTAAAGGAGACTCCCGAAATAAAAGAATACATACTGGAATTCGTAATTGCTCACATGATTGAACTATTGTTATTTGATGAAAAATTGGATTTAATGAATTATATTTATTCATTGAAAGAAATAACAAATAAAACTATTGAATGGTATGCTAAACAATACTTTGAGACCAATAGCATAGTTGCTCAAGTGTCAAAGCGGACCTATATTGTTACAATTATGTATAAGTTGAATGAAGAAAAGATTATGATATTAGATGAATTGAATACATGGGTTGAAGCAGAACCAATTCAAAAACAACGATTGGAAGGTTCAAAAGAGATCCAAGAACTTACAAATTTTAATGTAGACAATTATAACAGGATAATAGGATTTATTGGTTATGAGAAAAATAACGCGTATATGGTATTCAAAACTAAGGATATGACTTCTAAGCGTGACAGAGGTGCGCGATGTGATGAAGCAGGTAAAGATAAAACAATTTCCACTATAAATGCGATTTTGGGTCAAACAAGGTATACCAATGAGAATACGCGGTTGAAGAAGGATACTAATGGTAACTTAATACATGAAGCAATCAGCCATGATGAGCTTTGTGTTACCCAGGAACTTATTTTAAGATATTATGATAAAATTCGCTATGGTGACAAACATTGGTTTATTAGCCCATATATGGCATTGTATTATAAATTATATACAATTATTGTCAAGTAATCAAAATTCAATTTTTATTTCTCTTGATATACAAATTGAATGGTTAGAGTTCCAATTCGTTATTTACCAAAAGGATTATCTAAGAAAGATCGATCACAACAAGCAAGAATGCTATCGAGGTCAAGAAAATTGTATAAAAAACACAAGTACTATACACGGAAAATGGTTCCATCATTTCATAGTAAAACATCGAATCACATAGAGAATGCGCGTAAAATATACAAGATGCAAAATATAATACCCAGTAAAGAATTATCAAATAAAACAGGATGTTCTTTGGAAGCATTAAAGAAAATAGTCAACAAGGGTGAGGGCGCCTACTATTCTTCTGGGTCACGTCCAAATCAAACTGCTCAATCATGGGGATACGCAAGATTAGCAAGTTCAATAACGGGTGGAAAGGCGGCAGCTGTTGATTATGATATATTAGAGAGTGGTTGCAATCATTCAAAGACCGCATTTATTTTAGCAAAAAAATCAAGAAAAAAATACAAATACGGACATTCTAAAACCAAAAAGGTCTTACTAAATTAAAAAATTGAAAAACAATTAAAAGATTCATATATATTATATTAGAACAATGGAAGCAAGGCAACAACAACGTTTCAAAAAGAAGGATAACAAGGTGTTGCCTATTTATTCGCGATCACTACTTACCAGAAATGTAGTATTACCTATTGGCGCAATTGGCAAGAACATAAAGGAGACCCTAGAAAAAAACATTTCCGCAAACTTTGAAGGAAAGTGCGTTGTGGAGGGATACATAAAGCCAGGCTCGTCTACAATTGTGACATATTCCAGTGGGATGGTCAGTGGGGGAAGCAATATATTGTTTGATGTCGTCTTTGAATGTATGGTTTGTTTTCCAGTTGAAAATGCGCTTATCATGTGCGTAGCGAAAAATATTACGAAAGCTGGCATTCGCGCGGACAGCGCAGAGGAAACTCCGTCGCCTGTAGTTGTATTTATCGCAAAGGATCATCATTATAATAATTCTCAGTTCGCAGAAATTAAAGAAGGCGACACATTTAAAGCACGCGTTGTGGGGCAGCGGTTTGAGTTGAATGATAAATATGTCTCTATTATTGGAGAGTTGGTAAAAGAGAAGTATGAAAAACCGCGAATTACGATTCAAGAGGAGTAACCCCCCAACCTTTAAAAAAGGTTGGTCCAAATCTGCTGTGAGGGGGGCTTACGGGGGTTTACCCCCGTATGGGATAAAATATGTTTAAATTATATATGAATGGATTGTTAATTGTTGGATTACTTTTTGTAGTTACTTTTTTGATTGAAAAAACTACAGGTTTGAAACCTACTATAAATTACAATAATAAATTTGAATACATACCTATAATAACAGCCAATATTTATGCTGATTTATTTATCATTTTTGCTACTTTCGCGACAATTTATATCAAAACCAAATCTTTAGAAGGATGGTATAAAAAATATAGATTGTCTGCTATGATTGCCGATATATTAATTGGTGTTTTATACATTTTATTAGGAAGATATATTGTTTATAAAAGTGGTCTACAGATTGGTCTCACAGAATTTGCTGGTATATGTGTATCCATTCAAATAATATTTGACTTTCTATTTTATATTTTCTTTACAATCATTCCTAAAGGCTCAAATGATATGTTAGATTTTTTCAAGGGTTATGCAAAAGAAGCAGGTGCTAATGCCTTATTAGGAGATAGTTTTCTAGTAATCATGGCTGTTGTAATAAGTGCTTTATTGAACCAATCAAGTTATGATACTAATATAGTGTTTTTAATTATGAGTATTTACTTGGCGCCGTATTTTATTTACATGAAAGATTAAGTTTTACGCTCTTGAATATGTAAAATGGAACAATAATAACTTTGTATTAGTGCCTTTTTTTCAGCTAAAGGACCTTTTTATATTATTTGATAATAATAATATGAAAAAGAAAGGTACTCACAACATTAGATATGTTGTTTTCATTATATTTCTAGTATTTTTATCATATTATTTGTATGAGTCAAATGAGACCGTTGAACAATCGATACAAAGTCGAACACTTGAGAAGGATGGGTTTTGTGTGTTACAAAACAGTGTATATACAACAACAACCGATTTCCCATGCCCTTCATTGAGAGAAGATGCGTTGCGAATGTTGCCCAGTGGATATACATTTGTAGATTATGTATACAAAATCCAAAATGTTGCGCTTTCAACATTTCACAGAGATGTTACATCTAGCAAAAATATTTACAAAACAGCGCACCCCGTATATACGTTAATATTGTATAAATCTGGAGGCGATTTGTTATCTCTCTGTCCAGGAAGTAACAAATCATATCCCTTTGTATGGTCTAATATAGTCAACATTAGCGGCGAACCAGGAACAGCTTTTTTGTTTGATTGTGATGTATTACATGCCGGATGCACAAATCAATGCCGAAAAAGAGATGTTATACAATATAAGATTTGTCACGTGGATGATCTTGATAAACTGCCACATTTACAAGGTGTTCGGGCAAATAAAACAGATGTATGTAAGATAACAACAACAGGTAAAATTATGAGAAAAATATCGTTTCTTGGTGAATTTCCCATAAACTATGTATTTTATCCATTGATGATCAAACGCGAGAATACCGACAGTATAATTGGTAAAATTCAGTCTTATATACCGATACAATATTACAATAATGTATAAAATGTGTTTCTAAGTAGGACCACAAGCATCTATTATTGTACCTGTAATTGTACCTGTAATTGTACCTGTTCCACAAACCAGGCTTCCAATAGGATTATAAATTGTTCCACTGTTTGTAAATGTGCCGTTTTGGATAATTTCGCCTCCATTAGTATTGTAAAAATTATTATTAAAATAATTAACAATTACTCCAGTGTTGGTAATTGTGCCTCCAATATTGAAGATGTTATTATCAGTGCTTCTGGCACCACCGTTGATAAGACTTCCATTAATTTCAACGCTTGCACGGTTATAAAATATACATGAATTTATTCTACCTTGTCCATTGTAAAATGTACAAAATGCTTCAACAACCAATGCGCCATCAGGAGAATTGTTATTAAATGTTCCGGTGTTAACAATTGTCGATGTAGCATTTAAAGTAATAGTATTTGAATTAGTAAATGTTCCGCTGTTAACAATTGTCGATGTAGCATTTAAAGTAATAGTATTTGAATTAGTAAATGTTCCGCTGTTACCAATTGACGAGTTCTCAAGTAAAAGAATAGTATTTGAATTATTGAATATGCCGATGTTACCAATTGACGATGTACCCTCTAAAGTAATAGTACTTGAATTATTAAATATAGATCCGGAGATATTGTTAATAACACCTGTTATGAAAATGTCAAAGTTATTATTGAAAGTTCCGCCAGACAAATTATTGAAGTTGGAATATTCTTCAATATAAAGACTAAAATTATTGTAAAAAGAACCAGAATTGTTTATAGTGTTTTTCACATATTCATCATCACCTATGTAGGCACCCGGCGAACATCTGATTACTCCATCATTATTAATCGTACCGTTATTCGTCATTATTCCGCCGACTGTTTGAGAAGTGTTTAAATCTATATCTATCGTAGATTCGCCCCCATTATTAATTATTCCGTTGTTGGTAATTGTGCCTCCGTTGTTATTAATGTCGCCTCCGCTATTGGTAATTGTGCCATAATTAGTAAGAGTTAAACCTTCAGTAATAATTAATGTATCTTCATCTCCAACTGTTAGCGATTGACAAATTGTAATAGTTGTGTTACTGTTTAAAGTCCAAGTTCCAGAGGGGCTTTCAGTTGCGATAGAAGACAAAGCTATATTCTCTATATTCGTACAACCACTTGAACCACTTGATTTAATTGTGATAAATTGGTTAATGCATTGTGATGGGTCCTTACTGGTTTGTTTACAATAATTAAACACGCGCGTTGATGACCCTCTACCCTTTGTTGCTCCTAAATTTACAGAAACGCCTGCAATTTTATTATTACCTCCAAATCGTTTTTGATTTAACCAACTATTCATATATTGTATGTAGTTAAAAAGATACTAACTCATCAATGAATTTGCTTAATGTGAAACGGTTTAAAAACAAATTATGTATTTAAGTAATGGATTCAATAACAGAGGCAATTATATCCACCAATGAAGTGAATACCTTTTCTACAAGTGAATTGAATTATGTGAGAGACTCAATTGAAAATATGAACAAGTTTAATCAAATTGAAATCCTTCGTATCTTGAACATCCACAAGGATGTAACTCTGAACGAGAATAAGTATGGGGTTCATGTGAATTTATCAGAACTAACTACCGACATTTTAGATGAGCTTCTCGCATATATAAAATATGTGAATACACAGGAGGTCACACTAAACAAGGTTGAGCAACAGAAGGAAGATTTCAAGAATATATATTTCGCAAAAGATAATAAAGATAATACCAAAGTATCAACAAGATGACGCAACAAATTTATAATGATGTAGTAACAAAATTACAGCATTATATGCTTGATGAAAATAATATACGAAAGTCCCAAATACAACTTGGTGTAAATAAGGAACCCCCAAAACCACTTGTAAACAATATTATAAAATATTCGAATAAACATCAATTGTTTTGCCCAAGAGAGAAGGATTCACTATTTTGGTGTTTGTATGTTATGAAACACGGAGACGCAAGTTACGAGATGTTGAAGCATCGTAACTTTATTACAGAGAAGAAACTAAAGTTTGAATCTATTGAACAAATACGCAAAAACAAGGAGATTATCAAAATGTATAAATTCGCAACACTAACCCACTTGGAAAACAATTTGGCGAATGATGAACGCCTTGATGTGAAGACATTTTTGAGCTTGTGTGTAATCGAAAATATAAATGTAATTTATATTAACAAAAAAACGTATTTTAAGCTATCAATGAATGACACCAATACTATACATGTAATTCATAGTTTAGATAATTATAAATTTGGACATGAACAAAAAATGATAAGTGATGATATTATAAACAATTTATATCCGTTAGAGAGTATTGACAAACCAATCAAAGCAATTTCGGCATACAAAGTTCAAGAATTAGTTGATATATGTAATCAATTATCAATTGAAACAACTTGTAAAGAAAGTGGTAAAACTAAGCCCAAGAAAGATTTATACGAGTCATTGATTCAATATTTTTGACTGTTACCTAAAGATATTCAAATATGTCAATCCAAAGGGGTGGCGTTTAGAATATCTAAAGGTGAAAAAATTGAATTATAATATAAAAAATATGTCATATATATAGTAATGTCAATGTTAGAAAACCCTAATTTAGATAAAGACAAAGACAAAGACATGGTCGCTGTTCAATCATACGCACCTGAGGAAATTTTTGCGGTTCAAAAGCCTCAGCCTCAGCAACAACAATATCAACAACGAGAACCCCCTCTACAGTCGCTTGAGAAAATGATTCGTACATTTTATGATACGAAACCATACGAAAATCGCAAGGCGGAGTTGGAAATTCGTTTTGGGACCAAAGGCATTCGACCATTAACAAAAACTGATTATGACAATGTAATTAAAAAACTTAAATCGTCTGGGTTCACGTGCGATAATATGAATGGGGAAAATAGTTTACGAATTCAATCAATGTTTTTGGACAAGGGTGGTGTTTTCCGTGAATCCGACATACGAACAGAAATTTATGGTTTGGAGCAAATTGAAAAATATTGTAAAACGGATAATCTACTGGAAACAACTCGTTATTTCAAGTCCAGTCTCAAATTTGTAAAGAAGACGGGCATATACATAAATGATAAACGAATTTATCCTGTGAATTTTGACGATTTTAATTACCGCGCATCACTTCAAAATGAAGATACTATTTCACAGGGATTACAAGTTTATATATCGAACACTTGGAAGGAGACAAAGAAATCGTTTCGTTACATGAACCGCGTTACATTTACTCATCCAGATTACCCAGTAAAGGTTGATATCAGTATTGTCAAGTATGGTGACAGAGATCCCCAAGATAATAGAAAGCCGAAGTGGTCTTGGTCAGTGAAAGAATCAAATGTATTTCAGAATCCCGAAACCTACGAAATCGAAATTGAAGTTAATAATGAGGCAATTGGTCCTGGTACAAAGTTTGATTCCGCCGAATCACTTCTAAAGTTTGATTCCATACGAAAGGTAATCAAGCTAATTGTTTGTGGTCTTCAGGGGACCAATTATCCTTGTTCATATCCAGAGCAAAAATCTGTATTGGATTCCTATATGCGTTTGTTGGGGCACGAGGACAATCCGGGAAGGAGAATCGAAAATAAATACTTTATAGGTCCAAATTCAGTAACACTACAATTGGAGAATATTGCGCCAGTTGAACCCGACTCGCTTGTTACAAATATAAGAAATGATTATACAGTTACCGAAAAAGCTGATGGTGATCGTCATTTGATGTTTGTAAACAAGGATGGTAAAATATACTTGATAAACACAAACATGAAGGTTATCTTTACTGGTGCAGTTACAGAGAATAAAGAGTGTTTCAATACATTGATTGATGGTGAACTGATTTTATATGACAAACTGAAACAATTCATAAATCTCTATGCTGCGTTTGATATTTATTATTTCAAGCAACAAGATCTACGAACATACCCATTTATGCCGCAAAAGGATCCAAATAAATCACGATTACAAATTCTAAAAAATGTGATGATGTCATTGAACCCAATGGAAGTATCATCTAGTCAAAAATCTGCGATAAAACTTATATCACCAATGCGGTTTACGTCAAAGGAATTTTATAAAAGCGATACTATATTTTCAGCATGTAATAACATATTGTCAAAGGAGAATGACAAATTATTTGAATATAATACAGATGGATTAATCTTCACACCCGCATATTATGGCGTTGGGTCAAATCAGGTTAGTGTGTGTGGTCCAAAAACAAAAATGACATGGGATCAATCATTTAAATGGAAACCTCCCGAATACAACACAATTGATTTCTTGATAACAACTGTCAAGAAGGACGGTGAGGATGTAGTAAAGCCGGTCTTTGAAGATGGAACAAATGTAGATATTACAACACAATTGACCGAATTTAAAACTATTCAGTTACGGTGTTCTTATAACCAACGGATGCATGGTTATGTGAATCCGTGTCAAAACCTTATTGATGGAGAATTCCCCGAATATAAGAGCAAACCCGAAGATGATTACAACAATGAGACAAAACCGGTTATATTTTATCCAACAGAACCATATGACCCTGATGCCGGAATCTGTAAAATAATGTTGCGAAAAGACGATAATGGTAACAATCAAATGTTTACGGAGGAGAATGATGTATTCACAGATAATACGATTGTTGAGTTTAGTTATGATACAACGAGAGAAAAGGGATGGAACTGGATTCCGCTGCGAGTGCGGTATGATAAAACAACGGAATTGTTACAAGGAAAGAAAAACTTTGGAAACGCCTATCACGTCGCAAACAATAATTGGAAATCGATTCATAATCCCATCACACAGGATATGCTTCGCACAGGTTTGAATATTCCTGATATACTGGTCAATGAAGACGTGTATTATAATAATTCGGCAAAACAATTTAAGACTAAGAGCATGAAAGATTTTCACAATTTATATGTAAAAAAACAACTAATCAAGAGTGTTTGTAAGCGAGGTGATACCTTGATCGATTTCGCATGTGGAAAGGGAGGTGATTTATCCAAATGGGTGAGTGCCCAGCTGTCCTTTGTATACGGGGTTGATATTCACAAGGACAATTTAGAAAATAATAAGGATGGAGCTTGTGCCAGATATTTAGATATGCGTAAAAAGGAGACGAGGATGCCAGCTGCTTTATTTGTAAATGGAAATAGTTCATTCAATATTAAAAGTGGTGAAGCAATGTTGAATGACAAGGCAAAGCAAATCAACAAGGCAGTGTTTGGTTATGGACAAAGGGACGAAAAAACTCTTGGTAAGGGGGTATCAAAACAATTTGCGAAGGGTGAAAATGGATTCAATGTATCATCATGTCAATTTGCGATACACTATTTCTTTGAAAATCCTGTTACACTGAAAGGGTTTATGAAAAATGTGGCGGAGTGTACTCAAGAACTTGGTTATTTCATAGGAACGGCATATGATGGTCGATTGGTGTATGATTTATTAAGCAATAAACAAATAGATGAAAGCATACAAATAGTGGAAAATGGCCAGAAGGTTTGGGCGATAACAAAGGGATACTCTCATACCACATTTGAGCCGAATTCAAGCTCAATTGGGTATAAGATTGATGTCTACCAAGATTCAATTAACAAGACATTTACTGAGTATTTAATCAATTTTGAATATTTGGATCGCATTATGGGATTGTATGGTTTTAAGTTGGTGGATCGTGAAGAAGCATTGTCGATTGGTTTGCCTGAGGGAAGCGGATTGTTTCAAGAGTTGTTTGATAAAATGATGTTGGAGATCCAACAAAATAAATACTCGGGGCGCAATTTTGGATCTGCGGCAAATATGAAAGAATATGAAAAGAAAATATCCTTCTTGAATAGGTATTTCGTATATAAAAAGGTCTTGAATGTAAATGCTGACAAAGTAGAAATTGACCTTAAAGAATATGCTGAAAAGAATACACCTACGACTACAAAACCTGATATTGAAGAAGACGTTTTGGTTCAAGAAGAAGCAGTAGCTCAAGAAGAATCTATAAAACCTGTTGTAAAGCCAAAAATACGTAAACTAACTAAAAAGTTGGTATTAGTTCCAGCTACTGAGGCGATAGAAGAGAAAGAGTCTGTTGTATTGAAGCCAAAAAAGAAGTTGAAGATTGTTCTTCAAGAATAAAGCTTTCAATTAGCACTTAAAAATTAAATGTAATATATAATAAATGAGTTATCATATATTACCAAAAACAAACAATCATATTTTAATAAGAACATCAATAACAAATACAACTGAATCATCCTTATATATATCACAATCCCTATATAATTATTATATTGAAACCAAAGAACTCTTAATAAAAATGTGTATTATTGAACGCGACGCACAATTTACAGATCTTGTAAAATTAATCAATCCATATGAATATATTTTTTCCAAGGTTCCGGGATCAAAATATCCAGTAAGTAAACTAAAACCAATGACAAATATATTTTATGAACTGTTAGAAATAGTGAATACACTATCATTACAAGAGGATTTGAATAATAATAAGTCACTACACATAGGCCAACATTCAAAAGATTCGAGAAACTTTTTTGAATTTATTCAAAAGGATAATACAAGTTTCAATAATTGTGAATTTCTTAAAATAAACCAGAAACTTTTTGAAACAATTGACAATAAAAGATTCGACTTTATTTTTTGTGAAATTGAAAAGGAAAGCATGACAAGTATAAATTTATACATATTAAATTTACTTCGTTTCCTATTGGTTATCTTCAAAAATCAAGCAAATGGGGGTATTTGTATAATTAAAATCGATTCTTTGTTTCATAAACCAATTGTCGATATGTTATACATTCTCAGTTCATTTTACGAGAAAATATGTGTTATTAAACCAAACATAAGTAACGTAACAACATTTGAAAAGTATATCGTATGTAAAAAATTCATACTTGACAATAATAGAATAGAAGCATGTAAACAGAACTACAATACTATTTGTATTTTTTTACAGCATTACAATAAGGGTAATATATATTCACTGATAAATGATGATATACCATCTTATTTTTTAAATAAAGTAAATGACATAAACATAATAATAGGACAGCAACAACTAGAGGCATTCGATAAAATCATTAACATGTTGAATAATAAAAATAAACATGATAAGGTAGAAGTAGTAAAGAAGGCGAATATACAAAAGTCAGTAGGTTGGTGTGAAAAATATGAAATCCCTTGTAATAAATTTACAGACAAAACAAATATATTTTTACCTTTAGACGATGATGATACATGTATTGATAATGAATTTTTTTCTTAAAAAATAATATATAGACGTTAATACTTACATTAATGGATTCACAGGAGACTGAGCAAAATGGTTAGAAGGGAACGGTGGCTGTGTCGGTTTCCCGGCGAGGTTGTATTTGGGTGTAAGAAAACAAGACTTTTGGTTTTGAAACCTGATAATAGTTGGGTTATTACAAGTTGGGGCCTTGTTCTTTAATTGTGACCTGATACTTGCGGCATTTGTAGTTATAGTATCCACATTCAATTTCAGCAATCGGGTGCTGCTGTCCACTGATCCCTGTGTAGCATATTGCGGGTTATTTGGCTTGTATACCACCAGCTTACATCCAACTGGGTTTGACGGACCACTAAAAGGTACACCATAATATGGGTTGTTTATGAAAGCAACAAACGCATCCAGAGCAGGCACTTTATTCTCTATTGGCAGGCTATTCAAGTAATTAAATAATTCGTCGAGGTTTGAATTTCCTGTTTGATTAAAGTCATTGTATTGCTGTTGTGTTATGATCGATTGATTCAACAATATACTTAGCATTTTAGCAACCAGCGCATTTTCAGTAGAATCATAGATTTCACCATTTGGTTGACAGTTCGCAAAATATGTATTCAGTAGCGCCAGCGGGGAACCAGGTTTTGCGTATCTAACCGCTTCCGCTGTAACAAACGAATTAATACCAACCAACTCAACTGGATTGGGAGTTTGAAAATTAAATGCTCTTTGCTCAAATGTTTTACAACGATTTTGACGATATTGCTGTAATGTTGTGTAATAGTTCTTTTTCAAGTTTGTACTCGCATATACAACCCTCCTACGTGCCTTTTTTTCAGCGTTACAACACCAGACCGCATTTTGCGTATTTTGCTCAGGATTCTCGGTTAAATATGTTGTGTTCGGATAATATGACGCAACAATTCCTATACCAGCGCATTTTCGGCAATCACTGTCAAGTTTTTGAACATTAGTAACTTCGCTAGGGGTGTTTTGTGACACGATGTAGCTTCCAGGATTATCTATCATTTGTTTTACAAGAGTTCCCATAGACGATGATTTATTTGCACGGTTCACAGTGACTTCGACATATTCAGTTGGATTTTGTTCGTTTGCAACTAAAACTGTATAATTAAAACCCCTTCCCTTTCTCGCGTGTTTGATTGGCCTCGGTAATCCAAACCCAGTTTGAAAGTTGTTCGTCGGGTCATTATTTGTTAAAGGTCGAATTGTTCCGGCCGTAGTTCCAACAGGATTACTCAATGGTCCAGAACCCTTCCATGAACGATAACCTCCTTGATGAACATGATTATTATATGTTTTCATTCCCAGTGGGTATTGAGCAGTTGACATTATATTATTATTAAAGAAAATAAAAACTAATAATATATATAAATGTCATTTATAATCAAAATCCTTATTTGTTTTTTTATTATCCTATTAACTTATCAAATATTTTTAGCAAATTTTGTCCTGACTGAGGGATTAGAAGATGGAACATACCAGGAATATGACACAAAGAATCCAGAAAACCAGATGATATTAATACAAAAAAATTCGGGTAATATAGAAGTGCTACGAAAACGAGTAGATGATATTGCTGGATTAAAACAAGAAGTAGTGGATCTTAGTGGCAATGTGACATTATTACAAACTCAAGTAGACGGGATTGTTCAAGCAAACCTTGAAATGAGTAAAAACTATCAAACATCTACACCCGAAATAACAGGTGCGATTGATGAAGAAGACAATACACAACAAGAAATGTAGTTTTCAACAAAATAAATATATTTGTATAATTTAAGCAATGACAGATGTATTTCAAGAAGTATTAACAGACGCAAAAGGCGTTGAAGAAAAATTATTGGGACCCGACTACCCTTATTATAAAAATATCAAAACGCCGCAAGAAATTGGTATGTCAAGCAAGGGTTCGTTGACAGCACTGGGAAAAGATATTGACGGTTTGATTCAATATGTGGAACTACTTGTGTCGGGAAACAGCAAGGCATCTACTACCGGCAAACCTTTAGGAAACAAATTTTTCTTACAAACTGGCGCAAAATGTGTAGATACAAAAACAAATGAACAAAAAGACCGATATATATACATCAATAATGTTCCGGTTGGAAATATTCCTTTTATATCTAGTGGGATGGGTGTCAACTTCAGCGAATTCAAAGGTATGATTCCTGGAATGATGGGTAACTTGAATGCTTTGAATCCATTTTCTATTATGCAAGCATTTATGAGTGGAACTACCCCAGATTGTCAAGAAATTACTATGCAGACGATAGATGTCAATAATAACAAGTCGTCGGAAACGCATTTTGTAACGCTTGTCGATATCAACAATATGGATCCTTGTTTATTCCCTGACAACACGAACCCAATTACAAAAGAGAAATGTCGTGAGGCATTTACAACAAGTGATGATATGACACCGAAATTACCTGATGATACTATTGATCAAATATACTTTGCGAGTCTGGCTGGTGTAGGAATTTACATATTGTATAAATTTATGTTGAAAAACTAGAAAAAATTGAAATAAATTTTGGAATACTTTGTATGTAACAAAATCTAAATATGAAGTCCACTCTTGTGAAAAGTGATGAAAAACTTTCGTTATCCTTTTCTAAAAGTGAGGAAAACCTTTCGTTATCATTTTCTAAAAGTGATGAAAACCTTTCGTTATCATTTTCTAAAAGTGATGAAAAACTTTTGTTCTCTTTTTCTAAAAGAGACTGCTGTATGTGTTCTGTAAAACATGATGTTATCAATATGCTGACACCAAGAAGATGTTTGGTAAAGAATGGGCTTGCCGCTTCACATAAAATTTGTCAATCTTGTTGGTTTTGCATCTTCGCACTAGAAGATGTAAAACATATTTGCCCTGGTTGTCCGTTACTCGTAAATAAGTTGGTTAACTCTACACCTGTTAATAATATTATAGATTTGATAGAGGATGACTAATCATTCAATAACAGAATTTAATTTATCTAACAACCCAATTGTATGCTGAATTACATTATTGAACCGATATGCTTTTTGAAATAATTCTTTTGCATTTTTTACTATTTCTTCACATTTATCTTGGTTTTGTTCGCACCAGCAATACATTTCTTGTAAATTAGAAAAATCATCGTTAATCGGCACATAGTGAACCCATGGCAAATAATCATCATAGAACCATTGTCTCCAACGTGACTCTGTTTTAAATATAACGGACCCTGAATTTAGTTTCCATGCGGTAGCATCCCAAGTACAGCTGTTGCCATCAATATCCAATATATATTTGTAATTTATCATTTCATAATCATGTATCCAACCCGATGGGCATACAACATTTTCTTTTGAAACAGCATCACTGTAAAAATACTCACGTTGACCAATCTCGATATCTCGTCGCTTCAAAAAATTATATTTAGAACTTCGCTCTCTTCTACAACCGCATATAATTTTATTGATCTTTGTATTGAATTTTATGCCTTTATGAAATGAACGAAATGGATTATACAGGTCACAGTATAAATAATGTCTATCAACAGTATCTAAAGTATATGGGATGCCAATATTATTTGCTTGTGCAACCACATATTTGCGTTTATGGTAAATTGGATATTCAGTATCATTTAATGGTATACCATATGCGCAATGACCTATACAATCTTCACTGGTAACTAGTTTAGGAAGAGTTCTATTATTATGATAAATTGATTCCATGTACCCGTCACCAGTACAAATTAAAAAATAGAATTTATTGTAGTGTGGTGTGAATGTCAACGCAATCTTGAAAATGTGTTTTATTTGACGAATTGTTTCATAAAACATTATATAAGCTTCGCTATACATATAAATTTTTCCATCGGCGATTCCAAACGCATATAAGTCATCAGGAACACGCACAATATCTGTATCAAACATCGCATTAAAATCATCACGCGATATACTAATTGGATCTGGACACTCAATCAAATTATAGATCGGCAAAAACTCAACCATTTTGGTTCTTGACATATGGATTTTAAACTCCGTTGTAACTATAATTTCTTTATCTGGTTTATCTGAACTTCCAATATCGATTATAGATGTTGTGTCATTGCCCAAGTATACAACTTGAACTTGTAAATTATTGCTCCAACCTTCATTTTTGTCTAATCTGCGAACCAAAATAGAATATGTATTTTCATTTAGATATTTATTTACAATTTGATAATCGTCGCTGATGTAAAAAAAATATTGATTGTGTTCACTGTAATTATTATAATTATATAGGTCAATTTCAATATTGTCTACCTCCATGTATTTGAGTTTAGAATATCTTTATTATTATTTAATGGATAATAATAAATTTGTTAACGCCTCCTTTTGGTTTTTTTCTTATTGTTACGACGACGCTTAGTCTTTCGTTTTCCACCATAAGTCGTACTTATTGTGTTTCCCTTGAACTTGCTAAGAATTCCACTGAATTTATTTGTTAAGTTGCTCCAAGCGCCTGGGGCAGGTAACCAACCAGAAGTAGAAGAAGGCATAGAGGAAGAGATAGAAGGCATAGAGGAAGAGTAAGAAGAGGTAGAAGGCATAGAGGAAGAGTAAGAAGAGGGCATAGAGGAAGAGTAAGAAGAGGTAGAAGGCATAGATGAAGAGTAAGAAGGTATAGAACTAGAAGAAGGCATAGATGAAGAGTAAGAAGAAGGCATAGAGGAAGAGTAAGAAGATGTAGAAGGCATAGAGGAAGAACCATAAGCAGAGGAAGAGTAACTAGAAGTACGAGGCATCATGGAAGAAGAAGAGTAAGAAGGATTTTGAGACATCATGGAAGAAGAAGAGGAAGAAGGTATAGATGATGAACCATAAGTAGGGGAAGAATAAGAAGGAGTACGAGGCATCATGGAAGAATAAGGCATAGAGGGTGATCCATAAGAATTAGGAGAAGAAGAAGGGGTAGAGGAAGAAGAATAGCCATAAGAAGAAGGAGAAGAAGTGCCATAAGCAGTAGGAGAAGGAGAAGAAGTGCCATAAGGACTAGGAGAAGGAGAAGAATACTCTCCACCTTTATATTTTCGAGATTTAACCATCCTTTATTATATTATAAGAATTTATTTCACAAACTGTTTGAAAAGTGCTAAACCTGCTAACCCACCAAGAATTTCACCAATTAAATAAGGTATCAAATCAGTGTTAGGGATTTTACCCGCACTATACATCGCAATAGCTACCGCGGGATTGAACGCGCCGCCAGAGACAGGTCCACCAAGTAAAACGGCAATCGCCAGAGCCGCACCAATCGCTAAATAATTGCCAGTAGCAAAAATTACAAAACTGAGGAACATGGTCCCCACAAACTCAACAAACACTTTACCTTTCATTATACATTAATGAGAATTTAAAATTACTAGTTTATGTCAATTCCAGTTAATGCGACAGTTCCGTAATTAATTTGTTCAAATGTTTGTCCGTAATCAACTGACCTAAAATAATAATAGCTTCCATCATCATTGTTTGCTACCGCACTGATAAATTTACCCGAATTAGACATCGCAATAGATGTATAAAATAATTCGGGGACGTTTGCTTGATTCCAGGTTATACCACCATCTGTAGACAAATAAATGAATCCAGGTGGACCACCGCCAAAGATGAACCAACTAATAAACGCTTGGTATTGTCCATTATAAGAAGAGCAAATAATGCCTACAAACAAAGGGTCTGTTGACCAATTAATTGTTGCTTCGAACCAAGTAGCACCATTATTACGCGAATATTGAATTACACCTTCAAGTGAACCAGCTGTTATAATCGATCCATCTCCCGATATATTCGCACATACCCAAGTGTATTCATCAGAAACTATATTTGTTTGTGTCCATGTGACACCATAATTATTTGATTTGAATACAGTCGCAACACTAACATCCACAGCACACGCAGCAACTTGTTGTTGTCCACTACTTGATAAACTTGTAGTTATCGCAAAATTAACACCGCTTACCTCTGTCCAATTATTTCCATAATCTGTCGAACGAAACAAAGATCCAGAAAAATAATTTGTTGCGGTTTGATATTTACCGTCGCTCGAAATATCTATATTCAAAAACTGGTTCGGGGTTTGCGTCCAAGTGTTGTTGCTGAACACGTATAAATAACCAGAATCATAATCTAAAGCAATTTTATGGCTTCCATCATAAGATGTTTTTACTAAAAATAATTGTGGATTACCAGATATATCATATTGTGTAAAATTCACACCATAATCAGTAGATGTGAATACTGAACCATTCTCAGCGACCACTACCTGGAGAGATCCATCGTTTGACTGTATCTGTGGGGCTATATTCACAAATTGATTAATACATAATGACGGATTTGCTGAATGTTCCTTACAATAGTTGAATTTACGTGTTGTTGAAGCAATCCTATTTCGAAGATATCCTAAATTAACTGCTTGAGTAGTTCTTCTACTTGTGGAAGAATTACCAGTTGTATGAAATCCCATCTTCATTTTTATATATACTAATGTAATATATTATCTAGTCAACCTTTAAAAATCCACCTTTTCATTACTTCGTGAAAAAGTGGAAAAGTTATTAATAATTTTGTCTTGGCAAAGATCCCCAGCCACAAACGGCTCCGTTTCTCAAACTGTAGTTTTCAATAGCCCCCTTTTTTTTAGGCGCCACACAACCACCCGACCGGGCTCTGCGCAAACTTGTCCTTGTTCCGCTCGGGTAGTAATTTTTTGTCGATATAGGTGCCGCCTCAGGGAGACCAACCTTGTAACTGCTCTTACCAATTGCGTTGCTCTTTTTAATATTCAAATACATTGATGATTGGATCGGCGCAATATAATTCATATGGGTCGATATAGCGGTTTGTTTTCCAGTCGAATAATTTATAAAAGCAGTAGGGGTAGACAATTTTCCAAGCGCTCTCTGGGTAGCAAGTGATTGGGCGGATTGCGCGGTCCTTAAATACTGGTGCCTCGCGTTTGTATTCATTTCCGCATATACAGGTTCCTGCGACGGATAAAATTGCGGGGGTGTGGGTCTGATACCGACCAATGTCCCGTAGCTGTGATAGGGCATAGCACACGGATACTGATTGGTGCTTAATGGACCGGTTATGGGGGCGTTCACATAATTATCATATGATACCGATCCCTTTGATGTTGAAATTCCATATGGAGTGCTCATTTACTATAGATTGTGAAAATAATTCTGTTTTGTAATTAAACATATATACATTTAAAAATAATATATAATTATATTATCAAATGACCGTAACGATAAATTGTCAAAATGTAGCTGGATCAGCGTCAAATATTGGATTCTTTTTTTTTGGGGGTGACCCAAATCCATTGATAGTTGTTGAAAATGGATGGTATGCTAATGGTCCTGGAGTTGTAAATGGTAAGGTTACAAATATAGTAATTAATACTGACCCTAATAGTAGTGTGATTACAATTGAACCTTCCCAGAATTTTCAATCGGGATTGTTTTATAATTTTACATCACCATACCCATGCTTCAAAGAAAATACAAAAATATTATGTCTTAAAAATGGTATTGAAACCGATGTACCAATTCAAAATATACAAAAGGGTGATTATGTAAAAACACTACTAAATGGATATGTCCCAGTATCTATGATTGGTAAGGGTAATATTTATAATTCAGGTGATAAACAACGCATAACTGAAAGATTATATAGATGCTCAAAAGAAATTTACCGTGAATTAACAGAAGATTTAATAATAACAGGAACACATTCAATTTTAGTGGACACACTAACAGAAGCTCAAAAGGAAAAAACAATAGAGTTATTAGAACAATTGTACATCACCGAAGGTAAATATCGTTTGATGGCAGTAATTGACGAGAGAACGATCCCATATAATATTGAGGGATCTTTTGATATATATCATATCGCATTAGAAAATGATGATTATTACATGAATTATGGAATATATGCGAATGGTTTACTGGTTGAAACTTGTAGCAAACGATATTTAAAGGAATTATCAAATATGACTTTATACTAGTAAAAGATATAGAAACATTACCAAAATAACTCAATAAACAACTCAATGTTGCGTCTCCGGATATTATTTGAAGGATGGCGAATGGTCCAACACTCCTATGGGCAAGTTTTGGCATTCACATTGATACATATGTATAAATTATATGGTCCAAATGGAAAGCTGGGACACAAAATTGATTTTTATGTCACAGAGGCTGATTATTTTAGACCCGAATGGAATAAAACCAAGCAACTGGTTTATAATGAAGAATATAATTCTATTCTGCGAAGCTTGACAGAATATAATGGCGAAGATGTTGATTTAATTTATAGACAGACGTATCCTTACAATATAAATGTAAGTGATAAAAATTGTAAAGTTCCAAAATGTGTCTTTTATACAAGTGAATACTCTAAATTAGATAGCACGTTTTTTCAATTGATAAAACCACTAGAACTCCCAATCGAAAAACATAATGATTACATTTCTTCATTTTTGGGAAAATTTAGTAATATTTATTTTATATCTCCAAGCAATTGGTCTTCTCGAGGTATGACGCGATACTTGACTGATCATGATTATTGTGTTAGAAATCGAACTATTACACACGGTGTTGACACAACAGTTTTTTTTAGACATGACAATACAAGAACTCGAAATGATATCCGTAGTGAATTCAATGTAAAAGATGACGAAATTCTATTAATTAATATCGGGGGCGCAATGACTAGCAACAAAGGCATTCCTAGTATTCTTCACGCACTACACGTCTTAGTGAATCTTATGGGACATACACATTATAAACTCATGTTGAAAGGTTCGGGTGATCTGTATCCATCAACCCAGATCCTACAAACATATTTTGATTCCTTCCAACGAGAGAATATAATGACACCGTCAAATATCAACGCCTTGTTGAACCACATAATTTTTACAAACGAAACACTCAGTTATTCCCAAATAAATGATTTATATAATGCTGCTGATGTATATGTTTCTCCATATTTAGCAGAGGGTTTTGGGTTAACAATGCTTGAAGCACTCGCAAGTGGTTTACAAGTATTAGTTCCTAGGACTGGAAGCACAAAGGAGTATATAGATGATATTTTCGCAAATGGTGGAGGGCATGAATTTATAACTTTTGTAGATTCAATCGTTCAAGAGGATGATCAAGGTAATTACAAAAATGATATCAAGCTCCATGACATCGTGAACACGCTATTGACAAATGAAACAAAATTTAAAACACCTAAACCCGATAATCTGTATATTCAAATGAAATCATATATTGAAACAGAATACAGTTGGTATAAAGTATCAACACTCTTGTACAATTATTTCTTGGACATCCACCTTTCACGAGGTTTTCATAATCCCCCATGAAAATTGGATATTCTAAAAGATAAGAGTTTTGTTGTCTTTTTCTAAAAGAGACGTTTATCCAAAATGTATGAATGGGGCTTACGGGGGTTTACCCCCGTTATTTTGATATTATAGTAACTAATACAATACTATCAAATAAATTCTAATATCTGCGAATGGCGCGGAAAGCAGATTGACTTCCACTGTTGTTGTTTCCACCATACGACAAATCGTTATAGTTCTTGACGAGCGCCTTTTGTTTTAGGTAGGTAATGTAATCCGAGCTATCATAGACATATTTACCATTGCACGCCGAAGGAGGAACGCCGGACCCATCGCAACGATTTTGGATGGCGCCAAAATGGCCTCTTAATCCAAACAGACCGGGGCGGCTTTGGAAAGTCTGGCAGGGGCCACCACACGAGTAATTCTTGCGGCACAAAATATCACCGGCATTATTAACCGCACGGAAGGGGGTAACAATGCGTTTTTTATTTGTAATTTTTAATTGACTAGGATACGTTGTATTCCAAGCCTGATTCAGCGCAAAACGGATTTGCTCATAATCAATGTAGGTTTTATCAGTATCAACTGTTGGGTTGGGCATATATCCTTTTATGGCGCCACCATTGCTGCCAGGAGAAGCAACAAGTAATGATGTTCCGTAACTACCACTGATGGGGTTTTGTAATCCAATAGAAGTCATTTATATATACAACACTATAAAAAAAATATACCCTACTATGAATAACTTATCTTTTATAAAAAGAGAACAAAATTTTTGCTCCACGCGGGGGGCAAAGCCCCGTAAGCCGCCATTTTGCTCCACTTTTTCTAAAAGTGGATTTTGAAAAAGTGGACCTACTAAATAATAATTAATATTTGTATAATATAAATGCTACAATATTTGTTAAGCGCAATAGTTTTCGTTATTTTAGATGGATTTTATTTAAATCTTACAAAGGATTATTTTAACCGTCAAGTTAAATCGATACAAGGAAGTGATATTAAAGCAAATTTTATTGCGGTTGGGATAACGTACATATTCCTAATATACGGATTAAATTATTTCATCATACAAAAAAATAGGCCCGTTAAAGATGCTGCGTTACTTGGGCTTGTTATTTATGCTGTATACGAATTTACAAATTTATCTATATTCAAAAACTGGTCTATTCTCTCAACAATTATAGATACTACATGGGGAGCTGTTTTGTTTGGGTTAACTACTGCGATTGTTTACAAGACTAAACACCTTATTAGTGATTTGTAATAATACGCGGTGCTACATTCATTGTGTTTAGCTCCTGGAATAATAATTTACACGCATATGGAATTTCTACATATGAGAAGTCGGTTCGATTATCACACATACGACAATGATGAATGTGCATTTTGTCATTGTATGACGCAATGTGCCCACACTTTTTACAAACATATACTGAATATTTATCAGATGAATCGTACATTCTTCCACGCATAAATCGTGTTGCGCCATGAGATGCTACACAATCACGTTCCATCTCACCAAATCTCAATCCTCCATCACGCGACCTACCCTCGGCAGGCTGTCGTGTCAAATTTACCATCGGGCCAATTGCCCTGCTGTGAGCCTTGTCGTTTACCATGTGCTTCAATCTCTGGTAAAATGCCGGTCCCATAAATACACTGCATTCAATTTGTTCGCCAGTAAGACCATTGTACATGAGTTCATTTCCATGAGCTTCATATCCACAATTAATCAATTCGTTACAAATATCCTTTACCTCAAAATCGCCAAATGATGTTCCGTCTCCAAACAATCCAAGTTCCAGCAAAACTTTTCCCAAAACAGTTTCCTTCAACTGAGCAATTGTCATACGGGAAGGAATCGCGTGTGGATTAATCATTATATCTGGCTTCACACCAGCGCTTGTGAATGGCATATCACACTCTGGAATTATATTACCAATGGTACCCTTCTGTCCATGTCTGCTGGAGAATTTGTCACCAATTCCAGGCTTACGAACCGTTCGAAGACGAACCTTGGCAAAGTTGTATCCTTCACCATTTCGGTCAATATACGTCTTGTCAACATATGTTTCCTCTGTTGTCTTGTAGATTTTACTTTGATCTTCAAACTTGATAACCTTTGTAGGGTCATTTCGATTCTCCTTGATTGGTGTAACCTTGGCAATTATAATATCACGATTTTCAACAAGAGTATTTTCGGGAATGACGCCCTTACTGTTCACCTTATTATAATTTCCAATCTTCATACCCTTGGTCTTTGACGCATCTGGCTTACAACGAATCTCTTCATCACCATTTATCTTCTGTTTATCTTCATCTTTTTCCGTGTGATAAATCGTCGTTAGAAACAGACCTCTATCAACAGACCCCTGGTTAAACAATAGCGAATCTTCCTGATTGTATCCAGTGTGGGTCATAATAGCAACAATTATATTGCCTCCCGATGGAATTTTATTCAACTGAAGTAGGTTCATAATACGAGTGTCGACCAACGGACGACTTGGGTAATTCAATACATATGCAGTTTTATCCATTCGATTTTCATAATTTGTCACGTAAACACCCATCGCCTGCTTACCTTGCGCACACTGATAAGAGTTTCTCGGCGATTGATTGTGTTCGGGGAAAGGAATACACGACGCAAGAACACCGAAAATTGTGCTGGGATGAATTTCACAATGCGTATACTTGTGTATCATGTCACTCTTGGCAACAATATCCTTAGGTTTTGTAGCAATCAGCGACAAACTCTGCTCTTCCGGATCAACGTATTCTAGAACAGCTTCGTCTAGCGTGGTACTCGTTAGCAAATTATCCCAATTCAAAACACCCGTCTTCAATTTATCAATAATAGTATTAGTTATTAGAACATTGTTGTCTTTGATGCGTAGCAATGGGCGAGACAATCGCCCACTATCATTACAAACACGAATCTCCTGATTCTTGTAATCAAATACAACCGATGTATAAATATTTATGATTCCCTTATGTTTTTTATCCTTCAATGTCGTGTATAACTCGTTTGGGTTGTTGCTGATACCAACCCATGCTCCATTGATAAATACCTTCACTCTGTTAAACACATTAGTGAGCGCAGGGTCATCTAGCTGAATAATATTCGGCAAAATGTAGTCATACAACGAGGGTGAGTTTGAGTGCCCAGTGATGTGTGTCATATAAGCAAGATTTTTCACAAGTCCAACGGATTGGCCCTCCGGCGTTTCGGCAGGACACAAGAACCCCCAAGTTGTGTTGTGTAGCTTACGAGGAGGAATCAGCTTTCCGCTCTTATCAGTTGGTGTAGAAATTCTTCGCAAATGACTCAATCCCGAAACATACGTCAATCGGTTCAGTACTTGAGCAACACCGACCTTATTGCTGTTTACTTGCTTGATTCCAAAATCACCAGTCGAAAGCGCGCGCTTCAAACCATTTTCAATTGTGGTGGATTTTATAATTTTATAAATATTTGTGAGATTAATAATGTTTTCATAATCATCCGTTGATTTCCAAGAACCATTGTTAATTTCCCTAATCACTTGTTTTTCCATATCCTTGACGAGTTTGTTGAAATAATTGCGAAACAGATTATTCAAAAGTGTTCCAGTCAAATCAACTCGCTTATTGATATACGAATCGCGGTCATCTTGCTTCACAAGCCCTGTTGCCGCCTGTAGCAACTTGTTAGTCATATAACCCAGAAAGTATGTTTTTTGAGTAATATTGTGACAATGCGGAAACAAATCATTATTTAGAACATCCATCGTAAACTCGTGTTTCTTTGTTGCGCCAGTATCCTTATCCATATTAATTGGAGTATACATCGCAAAAGTAGTGATATACCGAATACATTCATCCTTGGTCAAATATTTGTTTGCTTCAATAATAGACGCCTGTAGCGCGAGTAGCAAGTCCTTATTTTTTATATCCAACAATATTTTTTCGCAAATTTCTTTATCCGCAATGACACCAAGTGCGCGAAACACAACAAATAATGGAACAGGTTGCTTGATTCGCGGGAGCTGAACATCAATTGGGAAACCGAAACCATTATTCTTTGAACTAAACATCAAGTTGATTTGTTTAGGAGATATACACTTGAAATCAGGAACTGACTTTATTTCAGCAACCCACGAATATTTTGTGTTATTCTTAGATACATTGAAGCACATGACTCGATTTTCCGCGGCACGTTCTTGACCCAACACAGTCTTTTCTGAACCATTCATGATGAAATAGCCTCCGGTGTCGAACCCACACTCTCCTGTTTGCGCATGCTCAAAATGTTTATATTGATTTAGCACGCAAATCTTTGATTTTACCATAATTGGCAACTTACCAATGTGGATTTGGCTCAACGTCTTGTATACCGTTTGGGTGTTTTCTAACTCCTTACCCGTACGGATAACATACTTGATATTGATATCAATTGTCATTGCGGACGCATATGTGAAATTTCGAAGACGAGCCTCCTGAGGAAACATCAACTTGATTGCGCCATTATTTTCATGAATCTGCGGCCTATAAATATTGAAGTTTTCAAAGGTGACGAATATCTCCAGAGAATGCTTCTTTAAAAGAGGATCAAAGTCTTGTTCCGACGCAATATGAACGGGGTTAAACATGTCAATTGTTTTTGTGATTTGATGGTCTACAAAATTATTGTAGGACTCTAATTGATGTCTTACCAATCGTTCCAAATGCTGTCCTTCAAAATATGACTCAATAATATTCCAGGGGGTCTCAATATAGGGCTCTTTTTCAACATCGAATTTATTTTCGGTGCCACTCATTGTTATTGTTCCTGTGATGTTAGTTGAGTACATAGTTTCAGCTACCTTCTATTTCAATTTATTTTTATATTGTTTTTAGAATACATTTACAAGGTTTAGTACATTATGAATGTCTACTTTTAGAAATCCACTTTTCTCTTTTAGAAATCTACTTTTAAAAAGTGGATTTCTAAAAATAGAGTTTAATATGTTATATTTTGTTTATTCTTATAATACAAAATGTCAACGAACAAGCGTATTACAATAAATCCCACGCTTTTCAAAGCCGGGGCACAAGCAAAGACGAAAAAGGCGCGGACACCAACAGAAACACCAATTATATCACCAAATATATTGAAAAATAAGCTCATCGGTAGGATTAAAGAACATAAAAATAGAGAGGCGGCAAATTTAGAAATAACTCCAACAAATGAACCAAGGCCGATGTTGGTTGATCAATCACTTATTGATTTTAATAATGAATTTAACAATTCTCTCAATTATTTACAGACAATCTCCAAACAAAAAAAAGTAGACGAGGAGAAAAGTGAATATGATCGAAAAAAACAGGAATTGTATAGAAAAACTCTTAAAAATACAAACACATTTCAGCCATTTGTTAATGTTGAACTTCACGATGATTTGAAAGAACCTTTTACTACGCGTCATGAAATGCCACCTCACCCCGAAATTCCACATCGTCACACGAATCATACAATGAGAGCTCCTCAACATATGGCGCAGCAAAATCATACGTCAACATTAAAATTACGCCCAAATAATAGCATTCCTTATGGAAATTTAAAGGGTGGAACAAAACCAACCTATCGCGAATGGGTTAATAAACCGATACATACACCTATAGACAATGAACGCGAGAGAAAATTAAACGCATTGAAAGAAAAAATTAAACAACAAAAAGAGATTGAGCACCAAAAATTAGTTGAACAACAAAAACAAATGTTGAAATATGTGAGACCACCAGAGATTAAACCGCCACAGCCACAGATCGAATTAAAACAGCCACAGCCACAGCCACAGCCACAGCCACAACAAACAGAGGAGGTTGAAAAATCAAAAACGCGTTTAACAAAACGAACAATTCGTAAACAACACACAATTGGAAAATCAAAGATTAAAAACACCGTATCTGTTCTATTAAAAAATAATACCACGCGAAAAAATGTCATCATGGCTCAAAAAGAGTTAAAACGAAAACCAATCAATGAAGTAAAAACATATTTGAGAGAACATAACCTAATCAAGGGTGGCAGTAATGCGCCAGTTTACATGTTGAGAGAACTGTATGAATCGTCGATGTTGGCTGGTCAAATACAAAATAACAATAGGGATACAATGTTACATAATTTTATGACGACACAAGAATAAAATATAAATTATTATATTATAAAATATTATATTATAATAGTAATGGAAACAACCAAAAATAATTTGACCCCATATTCAAAACAGTTTTTTGATAATTTGAGCAACTATCTTGATACCAAAATATATTTTTTTGGGAGCATTCAACGCCGCGATTATTTCCCCAATTCAAGCGATATTGATATTGATATATTCACCGATAATGAATCGAGTACTATTATGAAAATTCAAAACTTATTGAATATAGATCACACAGATGTTCACAAGTTTGTATATAAATTGGATCATTGTAATAAAATGGTGTATGGACATAAAGTTCAATATAAAGATGATCACATAACAACTGAAATATTAGTTTTCAATGAAAAGGATAAACACGATGTTATACGAGACCATAGTTCAAAGTTTGTTTTGCCATTTTACATATCCTATTTATTAGTTATACTCAAATTTATATACTACAAATTAGAGTTAATTTCAAAGAATATGTACGTGAAACTAAAACGCAGTTTATTAAATAGTGTTGAAAATGGGCCAGAATTTGTTATTATACCCAAATAATATTAGAGAGATTTATATAATATAACACTATGGCGCTCATAAAGGAATATTTTGAGCTTACAAAAAACTATCAAAATGAATATGGGTCGAATACACTCTTATTAATGCAAGTTGGGTCCTTTTTCGAGGTATATGGACTACGCGATTCTAGCCAACAAATCACCGGTAGCAGAATTTGTGATTTCTCTCGTATATGTGAGTTGAACATTGTTGATAAGAATAGTTCTATAGGAAACCAACATGTCGTGATGGCTGGGTTCAAGGATATTATGATTGAGAAATATTTGAAAAAGCTCCAAGATGATGGACTAACCGTCGTTGTTTATACGCAAGACGAGGCCGCAAAAAACACAACACGAAGTCTACAAGGCATTTATTCGCCTGGAACATATTTCGCAGATGAAACCACCAATTTAACAAACAATTTAACTTGTGTTTGGATCGAATTGATCAATAACAAAATGATATTGAAAGGAAAACATGTGATTGTTGGAGTATCCAACATTGATATTTATACCGGGAAAACGAGTATGTTTCAATTTCAAGAAGTTTATACAAACAACCCAACCAATTTTGATGAACTCGAGCGATTTATTTCCATTTATAATCCAAGTGAAGTTCTATTTATTTCCAATTTACTTACTAAGCAAATCGATGATGTTATCAATTATACTAATATTCGTTCAAAATCTATTTTTCGTATTGATTTGAATGATGGCGAACATGAAACAAAATACTGCACTCATGCTCAAAATTGTGAGAAACAAAGTTACCAAACGGAGATTTTGAAGAAATTTTACAATGTGAAACAATGTGAATCACTTGTTCAAAGCCTATACAATCATGATATGGCTACCAAGTCATTTTGCTTCTTGTTGGATTTCGTTTATCAACACAATCCGCATTTGGTACGAAAAATTGACGAGCCCGTTTTTGAGAACTGTGGCGACCGACTAATTTTAGCAAATCATTCATTGAAACAACTAAATATCATTGACGACCACAATTACAGTGGCAAATATTCATCTGTATTGAAAATGCTCAACTGTTGTTTGACACCAATGGGAAAGCGCAAGTTCACATACTTGTTTCTCAATCCAACCACAAATGTTGATGTGCTTCAACGCGAATACAATATGACCGATTACTTATTGGCAAATTACGAATCATATGACGCACTATTGCGTGCCAAATTATCGTCAATTAAAGATATTTCCAAATGGGGTCGTCAGGTGATTTTGCGAAAAATATCCCCAAAATCATTTTACAACTTATATACAAATATTGCAGTGATCAAGGAGTTATTTGAGAGCGTAATCAAAGACACATTGGTTCGTGATTATTTGCTTACTTTTGATAAACAGATTATTGACATAGGTTTATTTTGTGACACAATTACAACATTTATTGATACCAATATTGATTTACAATTGGCAGGAGGCCTTGACCAAACTCAGTCATTTGAAGTGAATTTTATAAGAACCGGTGTTGATAGTGGTTTGGACAGCAAAACAGCCACACTTGTAGAGTCTGAGAATAAGTTGGAAGCAATTCGCACATATTTGAATAATCTAGTGGAAAACAAAGAAAAGAAGGTAAATACAGAATTTGTAAAGATACATGAAACGGAAAAAAACAATTATAGCTTGTTGTCTACTGGGCGCAGATGTAAACTTTTGCTGGATGCGCTCCCGGCGACAAATACGATTGTGAAGTTAAAGACGACACATAGTGAATTTGACTTTAAAGTATCCAAACAACAATTTGAATTTCAAAAACAGTCCGCATCCAATAACAGTATTGTCGATGAACAAATCAACGCGTTGTGTAAAAATATTTCTACTATTAAAATCGATATGAAAGATACCATAACAACAGTGTATACTAAATTTGTTGAAAAATTTGAGGTGTACCAGCATATGTTGGAAAGCGTTATTGGATTTGTTACGATGATTGATGTTATTTTGGCAAAAGCATATATCGCCAAAAAATATAATTATTGTAAGCCCAGTATAGTAGATGCAAATAAATCATTTATCCAGGCCAAAGGGTTGCGACATTGTTTAATTGAGCACCTCCAAAATGATGAGCTATATGTAACAAATGACATTACGATTGGAAATGGCATATTGGATGGGATGCTGCTGTATGGCACAAATGCGGTGGGAAAGACCAGTTTTATTCGGGCCCTTGGGATTTCTCTAGTAATGGCTCAATCGGGCCTATTTGTTCCGGCAAGTGAGTTTATATATAGACCTTATACAACCATATTTACACGAATTATTGGAAATGATAATATTTTTAAAGGGCTTTCCACTTTTGCGGTTGAAATGTCAGAGTTGCGAACGATTCTCCGTATGGCCGACCAAGATAGCCTCATTTTGGGCGATGAACTCTGTTCTGGGACTGAAAATACATCAGCAGTTAGTATTTTTGTCACCGGAATACAACAATTACAAGAACGTAAGAGCAGTTTTATTTTTGCGACACATCTACACGAAATTGTGAATTATGATGAAATTGTTAACCTCCCTAATGTGGTGTTGAAACATATGACTGTCATTTACGATAAAGAGCGAGATATATTAATATATGACAGGAAATTGAAAGATGGACCAGGTAACAGCATGTATGGTCTTGAAGTGTGTAAATCATTGAACTTGCCAGACGATTTCTTGGCTTCTGCGTATGCGATTCGCGCAAAATATCATCCAGAGTCGGGAAGCTTGCTTTCTCTAAAGACGTCTCATTTCAATGCGAAAAAGGTTATTGGCTTATGTGAAAAGTGTGAAAAAATTATTGGGACAGATGTTCACCATTTACAGCATCAGCGAGATGCGGATAGCGATGGAATTATTGTGAACGATGATGGTCAGTTTCACAAAAATAAAGTGGCAAATTTAATGGTATTGTGTGATAAATGTCATAATGATATCCACAAAACAGATGTTCAACATAAGCGGGTAAAAACTACTAAAGGCGTAGAGCTTAGGGAGGTGAAAAAAACAAGTCTATAATTTATTTGCGAGACTTGGACTTACTTCTTGAGCGCTGTCTCATTTTGATCCCCTTTTTTACACCTTTCACTCCCATATCGAATCCAGTGGCCAATGTTCCATAGATACCCTCAACACCCTTATTTATAATCGGTGCCGAATTTTTAGCTGCGATTTCAACAGTTTTTCCAACCTTCTGTAATCCAGACTCAACCACCGGCAACGCACGCATAGTTTGTTTCCTTAACTTTTTCAGCAAGCGCTTAGTTCGCAGTTTTCGAGAACCACGTGTCTTTGTTTTAGAACTACGTTTCATTGTTTTACGCATCTTATAAAGTATACGCATATAATATTTTATAAAACAAAAAAATTGAACGAAAATAAATATAAGAATAGTATAGTATATTAGAATAATGATCATTCCAATTCGATGCTTTACGTGTAGTATGGTGATTGCGGACAAGTATAGATACTATCTGGAAGAAGTGCGAAAGAGAAAGTTGGACAAGCAAAAGGTTGATGAGCCAATTGATACCCAAAAAGTGTTGTATTTGACAAAGGAATTCAAGGAGAAAACGGTTGAGGGTGAAGTTATGGATGAACTAAATTTGAAAAAGATGTGTTGTCGAAGACATTTCCTGACACATGTTGATATTGAATAAATTTCTTGGTATATTGTATAATGGCTAAAACACGTTCAAAACAAAGACCGTATAAAATGAAGGGATGTTCAAAAAGGTCGCGTAAAAGAAACTATTTAGGTGGTACTTATTTGGGTTACACTGGTGAAAAATCGGCGCCGGTTAACAACCCTTTTTTAGCATATACATCTGGAGGAGGGATGTCGAGAGCTTATCCGTCGCAAGCTTATCCGTCGCAAGCTTATCCGTCGCCCGGACCTAACCCAGGTGGGTTCAATTTTCCAAATCCGCAACAGCCTTTAAATGGCGGGGGATATGGTCGAATGATGAGTGGAGGGGATTGTGGTTGTGGATCTCCATTAATTGGTGGAGGAGGATATGGTCGAATGATGGGTGGTCAAAAGGGGGGAAATTGTGGCTGTGGATCTCTGCTAATGGGTGGCGGTCAAAGGGGACATGGAAAAGATTGTATGTGCGATACATGCAGGGAAAAGACAATGAAGGGAGGCACCATGAGTTACCCGAATGGCCTTATTGGAAAACCGTGGGGTGGTGCGATCCAACAATGGCCTGGGGTTGATGGGGTTGATGGTGGTCGCAATCATCTTGGTTACAATACATACTCACCCGTTGACATATCCAGGCAAATGAAATTTGTCTCCGCTTCTGGAGGAGGAAAGAAAAAGAAAACGCGTAAAAGAAAAGCACAGAAAGGAGGCTTCATCGGTAATGACTTGATCAACTTAAGTAAGTTTGGTGCTGGTTCATTTTATAACGCGGTTAAAGGATACCCGCAGCCAGTTAGCCCCTTAGCTTGGAAAGACCAGTTAACAAACTATTAGCCTTTTCGCTAACAACTTTTTTTCTTATTATATTACATAATGTCTTTCCCAAAATCATTAAAAGAGTTATGTAGTCCTGCGTTAATCTATTTTTTAATTTCTATATTCTCTATTTTGTTAATGTTTGTTCAAAATTTAGGGAACTCGAACATGTATGATGTTGGTTGCTTTTCATGCAATGTTTCCAGTACAGCACTTATCTTTATTGTTAAAATAATATATGTTCTATTTTGGACTTGGGTTCTAAATCTTATCTGCAAGGATGGACATACTTGCATATCCTGGTTATTAATTCTCTTGCCCTGGATACTTTTATTTGTAATTATCGGTCTCATGATGTTACAATAAATAACTTTTAGAACCAGGGAACCAAGGTTCCCCGAACCCCTCCTTAATGGGGGGGTGGGGGCTTACGGGGGTTTACCCCCGTGAAAATATATTATTGGTTTATTGTATAATGAAAATAAAAAACGGGTTTTCATATGAAAAAAATGGTTGGAAATACATATCTATCAAAGGAAGTCCAAAAGAACGAGGCCGCGCCTATGGATATTTATGTGCGAATGATTTCAAAGAGATCCAAAAAATGTTACAATTCTTCATGTATGAATCCTATGGTAAACAATGGGAGTATTTTATTGAGGAGATTAATAATGATTTTAAAAATATGACAAAACACGACTTTCCAGAGATTTATGAGGAAATGGAAGGAATTGCCATGGGGTGTAATGAAGGTGGATGTAAAACAAATATAGATGAAATTATCGCTTGGAATTTTTACATGTCTCTTCCATATTGGTATCCCACGAAATCAGGTCAACGCATTGGAAAAGAGGGTGGAGGTGGTTCCAAAGACAAATGTAGCGCCTTTATAGCGGTTGGCGATTACACCGAGGATGGGAAAATAGTAGTTGCTCACAATTCATTTACTGATTTTATTGATGGTCAATATTCAAATATTATATTGGATGTAAACCCAACAGATGGCTTTCGTTTCATGATGCAGACATCGGCTTGTTGGATATGGAGTGGAACGGACTTTTATATAAATGCCAAGGGAATTATTGGAACGGAAACAACTATAGGCGGATTCATGCCATATGAAAAGAAGGTTCCTGTCGGTTACCGTATTCGAAAGGCTATGCAATATGGTGATACATTAGACAAATGTGTAGACTTTTTATTGGATGGCAACTCAGGAGATTACGCAAATTCGTGGTTATTTGGTGATACTAACACGAATGAAATATTACGTATTGAACTGGGACTCAAGTATCATAATATTGAGAGAACCAAAAATGGTTTTTTTATTGGTTTTAATGCTCCTTATGACGCAAGGATACGAAATCTGGAATGTGACAATTCTGGATTTTATGATATACGTAGACACCAAGGGGCGCGACTTGTTCGATTGGGTGAACTGATGGATGAACACAAGGGAAAAATAAATATTGATATTGCTAAAAAAATAATAGCGGATCATTATGATGTCTATTTGAAAAAAGAGGACAACCCATGCTCAAGGACAGTTTGCTCACACTATGAATTAGACGCACGTGAATATATGTCACAAGCAGACAGACCAAAACCTTTTTCTCCTCATGGGGCGGTTGATGGAATTGTATGCGACACAACAATGGCAAAAAAAATGATGTTTTCCGCTAGATTTGGAAGTTCTTGTGGAATTCCATTTATGAAAGATGAATTTTGCGCAAACCATCGTCAATGGGCAATATTTTGCCCGTATTTGAAAGACAGGCCCAGTCAACCATGGACGGATTTTTCAATGATGTATAAATCAAACTTTGCGTTGACAAAAAAACGAAGATTGACAAAAAATAAATCTAAGAAAGTTAACAAAGAAATATAATGTACTATTCATACATAAAAAAGTTTATGAATATTATTCAACAAACTAACCATGTTTATATTTTTTTCGGTATAAGTTTTCCTATAAAATAATCCGGCATATTTGAAGACGTCGACCAATAATTGAATATCATGATTTATCTCCCCTGATAATGGTATTATATTATCAAAATACTCATGAATTTGTTTACATCCAATATAAATAGGCATACAATTATACAACAAAGGTGTCATTATTTTCTCAGAAAAGTAATGATTCTCGCTGAAATTCTCAATACATATTGTATACATATAGTCTTCATAAGGTTCTGCGTCATTAAATTCACCCTTTACATTATTGTTTTTGTGTGAATACTTCATACTTCCTCTTCCATAAATATCAATTGGTAATTTTGCTTCTATAATATTGTCTATCAGGTTATGTCTATACTTGTGACCAGGTGCTGAATCTTTTTCACTCACAACGATTGACATTAGTTTTGATTTTGTTACAATATCTCTCTTTGGATTAGAATACCACATATAGCCAAAATGCTCAATAAATGGTTCAGGCAATCCGCGTTTATCTCCTATGAAATACTTTCCAATATGGTCCTTTGCGTATTGAACGAATTCCGTTGTCAACTGTAAAAACTCGAATGGTTCAAAGGCTAGTCCAACAACATTTTCCTTGGGAATGTTCAAAACCGGCATTGCCTTATTCATAATAATCGCATGTGTGTAATCATCATTGTCTGTGAACCAAACCTGTTTATCCTCACCATAAAAATCTACATTTGACGCATCACAAATTTTCTCGTATACTTCTTTTGCACCCTTACTATTACAAAAATCGGAGAATATTTTAATTCGAATCATTGGTTGTATGTATATAAATTAATAAATCTTTATTAGGAAATTTCATTTTATATAATAACAATAACTTAATAAAGATTTTTAAAATATGATTATTATAATAGAAAATGGAGTCTATATCTTGGAAAATTATCGATAAATATTTTACAGACAACCCAAATAACTTAGTTGCTCATCATTTAGACTCATACAATGATTTTTTCAACAAGGGGATTAATAACATCTTTCGGGAAAATAATCCAATTCGGTTCATTGAGAGAGAGGAAGATGCCGAAACACCAGAAACTCGCAATGGTTGTTTACTCTATTTAGGTGGTAAAGATGGATCAAAAATTTATTTTGGTAAACCAGTAATTTATGATGAGAATTACATGCATTATATGTATCCAAATGACGCCAGATTACGAAATATGACATATGGTATAACAATTCATTATGATGTTGATGTTGATTTTACTTATTATGTTGACGGAGAAAAAGTCGAAGTATCCAAAACATTTGAAAATGTGTATTTGGGTAGATTTCCCATAATGCTTCAATCTGACTTGTGTATTTTGAAATCATTGAACAAGGATGTGCGTTACAATATGGGTGAATGCCGGAATGATTGCGGTGGGTATTTTATTATTGATGGAAAAGAAAAGGTTATTGTTTCCCAAGAGAAGTTCGCTGACAATATGTTGTATATAAAGGTGAACAAAGGCGATGATGTTTACAGCCATTCTGCCGAAATTAGGTCGGTATCCGAGGATGCTTCAAAACCAATTCGCACAACAGCGGTAAGGATTGTTTCTCCGTCACCAAGTTATTCAAATAATCAAATTGTTGTTTCTATACCCAATGTTCGCAAGCCTATTCCATTGTTTATTGTTATGCGCGCACTTGGAATTGTTTCCGACAAGGATATTATTAAAACCTGTTTATTGGACCTTGAAAAATATGAAAGTTACATAAATCTGTTTATACCATCTGTTCATGACGCCAACAAGGTCTTCAATCAGGATACTGCTCTGCGATTTATTGCGTCATTCACCAAGCGTAATACGGTATCCAGCGCGGTTGAGATTTTGTCGGATTATTTTTTACCGCATATAGGCGAAATAAATTTTCTTGAAAAGGCATATTTTGTTGGTTATATGGTGAATCGTTTGCTCAAGGTCTATACAAAGGACGAAAAGCCAACGGATCGTGATAGTTTCCGTTTCAAGAGGGTGGAGTTGTCGGGTTCTCTCATTTATGATTTATTTCGTGAATATTATTTGATTCAAAAGCGTGCCATTGGTAAGAAGATTGATGAAGAATATTACTATCACCAAGGTGAATACAAGGAGGTTGAGTTATTAGGTGCCAAAAAGACAGTACCTGGTAAAGGTGCGACAAAAGAAGATGCCAAGGAAAATAAATATCGTGGAAATTTTATCGGTTTAATTGAAACCAATATTAAAACGTTTTTTAAAGACCGTGATGTGGAGGCGGGATTCAAACGAGCATTCAAGGGGAACTGGGGGGCAGAGGCCCACACCAAACGTCTTGGGGTTGTTCAAGATCTAAATCGTTTGAGTTGGAACACGTTCATTTCGCACCTTCGCAAGATTAATTTGCCTTTGGACGCAAGTGCCAAGGTTGTTGGTCCCCGCCATTTGAACGGCTCTCAATGGGGATTTATTGACCCACTGGATACCCCCGATGGAGGAAATATTGGTCTTCATAAACATCTCGCAATTAGCACACACATCACAAGCGGTAGTTCTTCAATTCCTATGATTAAATGGTTGCGCGCAAATACACCTATGAAAATTCTGTTGGAGTGTTCTCCTGAATATTTGGCATGTAGTTCGAAGCTAATTGTCAACGGTAACTGGATTGGTGTCATTGACAAACCAATTGAATTGGTTGAACTGCTGAAATTATATAAACGAAATGGGATTGTACCAATATTTACAAGTATATCATTTGATTATGAACACAATGAAGTCTTTATTTATACTGATGGGGGGCGATTGACACGACCTGTTTACTATGTAGACAAAGGCAAAGAGAGTTTCAATCGAGAGAATGTGATACAATTGTTCAAATCTAAAAAGGTTACTTGGGAAGAAATCACATGTGGTTTTAAAAAAAAGAGTGATAAGGATTTCTCCATCAAGAACAACCGACTGTATGATTTGAACGAAATCTACACTGAAATAGGTGAAAATAAACAGGCAATTTTAGAGAAGGAAAGTGCTATCGTGGATTACATTGATACAACGGAAGAGGAGTGTGCATTAATCGCAAATACTCCGGATGACTTGAAAAAATCAAAGTATTATACCAATATTGAAATTGATCCTTCTCTCATGTTGGGGGTCATGGGAAATCAAATCATTTACCCTGAGCACAATCCATTTGCTCGTAATTCATTTTCGTGTGGTCAAAGCAAACAAGCCGTATCTGTGTATCACAGCAATTATCAAATGAGGATTGATAAAATGGGAGTTATATTGAACTATGGACAAATCCCGTTGATAAAATCGCGGTATATGGAGTATATCAATAATGAGGAACAGCCATATGGTGTCAACGCAATTGTAGCTATCATGAGTTATACCGGTTACAATGTGGAGGATGCGATTCTCATCAATGAAGGATCTATAAAACGTGGTATTTTTCGCACAACATACTACTCTATGTATGAAGCGAGAGAAGAGAGTGCTTCTGTTTCCGGAATGTCAAATTCTAAATTTGCGAATGTTCAAAAGAACAATGTCACCAAGGTGAAAGTTGGTTACGACTATAGTATGCTCGATGATAATGGGATGATTAAGGAAAACACAGAACTCAATGATAAGATTATCTTGATTGGAAAAATCACATCCAGTGTGGATAATAAGGATTTGTGGACTGACGATTCGGTGAAACCCAAAAAGGGGCAATTGGGGTTTGTGGATAAATCATTTATCACACAGGGCGAAGAAGGATTCAATGTGGCAAAAGTTCGAGTTCGTGAAGAACGATTACCTGCGCAAGGAGATAAGTTTGCGTCTAGATCGGGTCAAAAGGGTACTATTGGGCTTATCATACCGGAGGAAAATATGCCATTTACAGCGGATGGTCTTCGCCCGGATCTAATCATAAATCCACATGCGATTCCATCTCGTATGACGATTGGGCAAATTATCGAGTCGCTCTTTGGTAAAGTATGCACGACTTATGGAGCTTTTGGCGACTGCACAGCATTTCAAGTCAAGGGTGCCAATTACACGACGTATGCGCCCTTGTTGGTAGAAGCAGGGTTCCATTCTAGTGGTAATCAAGTGCTTTATAACGGAATGACTGGGGAACAAATACAGAGCGATATTTACATAGGACCGACCTACTACATGCGATTGAAGCATATGGTCAAGGATAAAATCAATTATCGTGCTCGCGGTCCTAATACAATGTTAACGCGCCAACCCGTTCAAGGTAGGGCAAATGACGGCGGTCTTCGCATTGGTGAAATGGAACGCGATGGTGTATTGGCACACGGAATGTCATATTTCTTGAATGAATCATTTATGGTTCGTGGTGATGAATATTATATGGCAGTTTGTAATAAAACTGGATCGATTGCGGTTTATAATGAAGCGAAGAATTTATTTTTAAGTCCGTATGCGGATGGGCCGATTAATTTCAGCACAAATCCGGATGGCACAATGAATATTAAAAACCTGAGCAGATTTGGACGTTCTTTCAGCATTTTGAGAATACCATATTCATTCAAACTATTGATACAAGAGTTACTTGTTATGAATGTTCAAATGCACATAATTACAAATGATAATGTGGATACATTGTTGAGCATGTCGTATTCAAATAATATTAATAAGCTCTTGAAGGATGATAATCCGGATATTAATTCGGTGATATCATCGTTTAAAACAAAAGCGCTGAATAGGAGAAAGGGTCTACAGTCAAATGTGGTGCCGAATGTTGAACCGTATGTAGAGTCAAATGTGGAAGTTCAGCCCTATCAGCCAACAGAGTTCAGTGTCGCCGAGTTTGCCGCTCCTAGTGCTATTACTTTAGCAGTTCCAGCCATAAATGACAGGGTAGTTGTAACAAAGGGCACATACCAAGGATTTGTAGGAATCCTCATGGGCGTAGATGGTCAAGATGCTATTGTCCAGAAAGAGAATAGCGATGAATTAATTATTGTAGATGTTCAAGATATAACCGCACAGACAACAGGTGCACCCGCTACGCCTGAATATTCTCCAACTACTCCCGATTTGCCAGCCCCTGCGACACCCGAATATTCTCCCACAACACCAGATTTACCTCCTCCGGCAACGCCTGAATCACCTCCTTATGCTCCCAGCTCACCCCCTTATCCTGCCACACCTGAATCACCGCCCCAAGAAATTGAAAGCTTAAAGGTTACAACACCAATTCTAGAAGAAACAAAGTCTGTTCCAATATCAATACTCGAAATAGAAGAGCCAAAAATAGAAGAAAAAGAAAATGGTGAAGGCGATGGTGAAGATAAAAGCAATGAAGGAACAACAAGTAGTGGAGGAAAAAAAATAATCATAGACATAAAGTAAAAAATTGAATTAAATAAACAATGATAATATTATAACACAATATAATATGACCAGTCACGCAATACTAATTTCTACAGTTTACAAGTCCAGGAAAACGATCCTGGAGCTCATGGGGAAGCAAGGATACAATGTGGACGACTATACAAATTTTAGTATTAATGAAGTAAACTCGATGAGACAAAACAATCAACTTGATATGTTGCTTGAGAAAAAGGAGGAAGACCTAGCAACTAAGCGAAAAAATAAGATATATATTCATTATTATCTTGGTAAGCAAATTAAAACGGCAAATATTCAAGAAATGATCGACGATTTGTATAACCTAGAAGAGACACTGACAAAGGATGATACACTCTTCATAATTATAAAGGACGAAGTCAACGAAACGATCACAAACGAACTGAAACATATTTGGGAAAAGGATGGTATCTTTATAGTTGTAGAAAGCATCAAGCGTCTCCAGTTTAATATTTTGAACCATTCGCTTGTGCCAAATCATCGTGTGATGAATGATGTTGAAGTTGCTGAAGTTATGAAGAAATATAATATTAATAGCCTTGTGGAATTTCCTGACATATCGCGGTTTGATCCGGTTGCGCGTGTTATTGGTCTAAGACCAGGTAAGGTATGCCATATTATCCGTTCTAGCAAAACATCTGTTACCGCCGATTATTACAGAGTGTGTGTATAATCCACTTTTCACGGGGGTAAACCCCCGTAAGCCCCCCTCCTAAAAGGGAGGATTTGGCTTTTACTTCGATTAAATCATTTGTCAAAGATCTAGTAGAAAAAAATAAAATGGTGCACCCTTAGGGAATCTCAACGAAAAACAAAAATTTTGCTGTACTTTTCCCAAAAGTAGATTTTGGAAATCAATATAAAAACTTTTTATTTATATCATATAACATGGACTTTGAAGAGCCTACCAGCAACAATTTTACTATTTATAGCAAGAGTGGTTGTATCTTATGCAGCAAGGTCAAGGATTTGCTAACAAAGAATAATTTAGATTTCAGTGTGATCGATTGTGATGAATATTTGATTGAGGATAGACAAGGATTTTTATTGTTTATTAATTCGTGTGCGAAAAAGGACACGGCAGGATTTCCAAAGGTATTCAGGGATGGTGAATTTGTAGGTTCGTATAAGGAAACAAAGGATCTCGTTGATAAGATTCTTAATTTTGAAGAGAATGGTGATTTTTAGAAAATAATAATTTACCAACGTATACTAGGAGATATAATGCTTGTAACCGAAGACACGATACAAAATTTTGATATTCAAGATTTACCAAGAGCAAATACTTTTTTATCGAAAATTAATGTTTTAAATGACCAGCTACCATCCATTTTAGATGATTTCAAAAAGTATTATGTATTTTACAATAAAACACCAGAATATGATGAATACAAACAAATGTTTGAGAATATAAAGTCGAACTTGAATACCACAAATTCATCATTGAATAAAATAAACGATTCTGTTGTTTCTGCGACGGAAGACATTAATGAAAAACTAGAAGCGTTAAATAAGTTAATACGCCATGAACGAATAAAGAATATAGCTTTGAAACGACGTCTTGGTCGTGAAGAAGAAAAATACAATGGAACTGATGAAATGATTAGCAACTACAAAGAAATGTATGAACTTAACTATCTTCGTAATTGGGCTATGTTTATTGGAATACTAATTGTATCATTATCGTTTGGCAAGGTATTCAAAAATACTGCTAGCCAAGTAAGCCAGCAACCGGCCCAACAATCAAGGGCTCCGCAACAGAAGAGACAATAAAATGAATACTCTCTTTTTCATAAAGTTAAAGTGGCCATTGTTTTCTTTGCATAAATATATGGACAATAATAAAACACAATCAGTAGTTTTGAATTTAGAAACACTTCAAGCTGAATATGAATCCATTTTATTACAATATAATCAAGTTCAACGGGATTACATGGAATCTTTAAAACAATCATTGAATGCTCCGTGTAAACAACAAAATAATGGGATTACACAAGGGTGTATTGATGATATCTGGCATAAAGCCGGCTGTATTACACAACCACCAAGTGCGACAGATTCGGTATATCAAAAGCAAAAATTAAATGACTTGATTAATGATGTATTCAATTTGTCTGTAAAAATGGATGACGTATCGCGGAAACGCTGTTATAATACGATTGACCCGAATTATCAGGGTTATAATACACAAACAAGTCCCAATTACAAAATAGATCAACAAAAAATGGTTGATATTCAAGGACAAGCATTTTGGGGTGTGGAATCATTAGGTGAGGGTGCGGTTTCTTCTCTTGCCGAATGTAAAACAATGTGCTCGAGTAAACCCAAATGTACAGGGGCCACATACAACCCCGATAAAAAATATTGTTGGATTCGAGGCGGGGCTGGAAAGCCTATACCAGCTTTAGAAAATGATATTGCTATTATCCCTGAAACAGCTAAATATTTGAATTTATTACAGGCCCTGAATAAACGACTAACGGATATTAACGATGAAATAATTAAAATTGTGAAAACTAACCAACCTGATTATGAATCTCAAACTGAGGAGCGCGCCAAACAGATGGTTGTCCTCAATAAAAACGTTGATCTTTTGAGCAATGAGAGACAAAAGATAATGCGACAACTACAAACGCACGGTGATCTAAATCAAGCCCAGACACAAACCAGTATAACAGCAACACGATTTTACTATATGTATTTGTCAATCTTTGCTATATTGGTCATAATTATTTCTCTTTTACTAAGTCCTCAAACAACGACGGGTTCTTCTATTTTACTTTTTGTATTTATATTTGCTTCATTTTTGATATATACCTTTGTAAAAAAATGATTTATGAGTAATGATTAATAAATTATGGTTTACACCTTTGCGCATTGAAAATGCGCATGGCACAGTCACTTTTCGCTGATGAAAACGCCCCAGATTGGGTGTTTTCAAAGAGAAAAGGTTTAATATATACACTTTTTTGTATGTGTATATATTAGTATGTTTGAAACCCCAGCGTCAAATCAAAGTAAACAATTTAATAAAACTCAAAACAAGAAGATTCGAGAGGGTTTTGAATTAGTAGCTAGTTCAACCAATGTATTGAGAGAAACAGACCCCAAAACACAAGACCAGATTAATTTTGGATTAAAGCAACAATATAATACAACTTTAGCGGAATATAAAGGGTTATTAACCCGAGCAACTGAAAATGCCAGAAATTATGTTGATCGAATTAGCTCCAAGAACCCGTATGTAAACAAAACGGTTCGTTTTAATACAGGTGAACTCGCATATGTTACCAATTATGGTGTTCTTAAATATATACCATCCACTGAAATTTTAAATAGTGTGGGTATTTCAAAGAATTTTGTTCAACTGGATATTCCTTGGGATCGCGCATATTTGATTCCTCAAACACAAATCCCAACAACTCCGCCACTGGTCTCTGGAACCCCAATAAAAATGGGACAAACCCTTGGCAATGAAGGAACCAATGTATACGTTGACCGTCTAATCACAAATTCCAGCGCAACATATGAAGGATGTTTTGCGGATAATACATCGAACCCAACAATGACTTTTCTTCACGGAGGAAAACCGTCAACCGTGTCACCTATGATAAATGGGGATTTCTCTCAACCAATCATTGCGAAAAACTCGTATCAATACATTTCAAGTGTAATTGCTGGATGGAACTTTAATGCGGTATTGTTAAATGAATCTGCCGATTGGGGATTTCCTATTCCTTACCCGAAGGGGGGGCAATGCGCCTGTTTACAAAATGATCAATCTATTAGCCAAACGCTAATGTTGAGTAACGGAACATACAAGTTATCCTTTGTCGCATGTGGAAGGGATTGTTGTGATGGCTCCAAATCTAGTAACCCAGTTGAGATTTTATTGAATAATGTGGTTATTTACAAAGTTGACCCGCCGGTCAATGTATGGACAAATTATGAGACATCAATCAATGTTTCCAACGGTGAAAATAACACAATTACCTTTCGTGGAACTTGGACTGAAAGTGATCGTTCCACAGCAATTCAAAGTGTCGCAATAAATACTGATAATTCAAATGCCGAAGGTATTTACACATATGATGAATGTAAGTCCGCTGCTATTGAAGAAGGGTATCAATTCTTTTCACTACAAAATATGAATTACACTAGCGGAAAAGGATTCTGTGCGGTATCTAACAATGATGTTGCGGCAAAACGAGGTGGCATCGGTTACCGGATGACTGATGGAACGCCTTTATGGTCTTCCAACACTAGTGGGCAAAATAATGCTACGCTGACAAATGACGGTACGCTTGTTGTGTTAAATTCATCGAGTTCCATAATTTATAGTACACCGGCAAATAAACCTACTGATTACATCGGTTGTTATTCGGACAAAGCAAACACTATACAAAGAAATCGTTTGGGTATGCCGCAACGCCAATGGGGTTTTTTCGGTAGCATTCTAATGAACTATTATCGAACAATGGAAACTCCGGGCTCAAAAGATGAACATAAATATGATTTGGCTACATGTAAACAGTTGTCGGCAGATAGCGGATTCAAATATTACAGCTTACAAGATTCCAAAAATGGCGAGAATGGAATGTGTGAGCAAAGCAATGATTTGTCGAAGATTAAAAAATATGGGATCACTACTAATTGCGAACGATTGGAGGACGGTTATTGGGTCGGTGGTAATTTATCAAATGCGGTGTATACATTAGACCCTGATGAGATGGGCAATTATTTCATGATACTTCAAGATGATGGAAATATGTGTATTTATCGCGGTTCAAGCCCAACGGATAATAGTGGGTTAATTTGGGCATCTGACTCAGCTGGCAAGCAGCAAGACCCAAACGCAAATTATGTCGCAAAAAGGGGAAAATTTGGGAAAAACTGGATTTCTGCCGGAGACGCATTAGCACCCGGTGATTTTGTTGGATCTAACAATGGATCAATTTATTTGACTATGCAAGCCGATGGTAACCTTATTTTGTATACAAGCAAAAGAGTATTGAATTGCGAAAAACTTTCAAATGGTCAAATGGGTGGTGGCCTGGGTGCCAACGCATTGTATAAATTGGATGAAATGGGAATTCCGGGAAATTTAGCAAAGGTTGGTTACATCGACGCAAATGCCGACCTATACACTTACCCAAGTGATAATGTTATTCATGGTAACGACTTTATAGAACATCTTGGGTATGATAGTGCTGGCGGCGATATACCGGGCGCATCTTATGGCAATGCTACACTAGACAAATGTAAGGCATCTTGTTTAAGCAACGAATCATGTGCCGGTTTCGTGTATAATACTGAAACTACTGCGTGTTATCCCAAATCCGCGGTTGGTAATAAAACAATGAACTCAAACGGTAATTTGTATGTTAGAACTCAAAAACCCAAAACATTTCCTAAGGGGGTATCGTCGAAAATCAATTATGTTGATTCAGTAAAATACCAAAATTACATAGATAACCCAAAAGCAATTGATGGAACTTATGGCTTCAATAGTGTTCAAACACAACAAATGGAACAAACAAAGGCGCAGATGGGGCTTTTGTCTAATCAAATGAACATTGGTACTAAAACATATGCTTCGGATAATAAAGAAGTGAATAATAGAATCGCGGCAAATATCAAAGCAGTTGAAGGGTTCACAAGTAATGGGGGATACCTTACTCAATTGACTGATGCGAGGAAGAAAATTAACAATATTAACAGGACTGCGAATAATATAGTAAATAATAGTGAAATTGTTGTTTTACAGAGGAACTATGAATATTTATTATGGAGCATTTTAGCAATCGGGACTGTATTAATCTCTGTGAATGTTGCGAGAAAGTAAACACATAATTTGTAATATTATCTTATTATATATTATGTCGCAAGAAATACCAAATATACCTGGAAATAATCAAGAAATACTCAACGATATCCAATCATTACAGGGTATTGAGCAAAACTTATTTAACAGTTTAGAAAACCCAAATCTAACTTCTGAGGAACAGGAATCCACAATTAATAAAATCAACCGGATATCGGAAATGCGTATTAACTTATACAAAACTCTTACCGGAGTGAATTCACTCTTTCAACAAGCACTGACAAGCTCTAGAGGGACACTAACAGAACAAACTGCCGCAATTGGTGTGATTGAAGATGAATTAAATCAGGCCAAGAAACGTTTGCGTGAATTAGAACAAGAGAAAAATAACAAGATACGCCTCGTTGAGATTAACAATTATTATAGCCAACAATATGAGGAGTATTCCAATTTGATGAAGCTAGTCATTTTCATTTTGATACCGATTATTTTATTGACTCTCTTGAAACAAACTGGATTATTGCCATACAATTGGTATTATATTTTTGTCGCAAGTATTCTAGTAATTGGAGCTATTTTCACTTTAAGGCTTGTTTGGTCCATAGCGAATCGCGACACTATGAATTATCAAGAATATGATTGGTATTTTGATAAGGCGAGTGCGCCAAAATCCAACGGGCTTGATAATAATGACCCGTGGGCTGGAGGAAGAATCGGCGCTTGTATGGGACAATATTGTTGCTCAGATGGTCAAATATATGACACAAGCCTGAATCAATGTATTGGTAACTCTACGGTAATGGTGTCTTCTGCGGCGGCTCTGGCTCCTGTCAGCGCCCCTGCTCTTGCTCCTGATACATCGATTCCTCCAGTTACTCAAGAGGGATTTATCAATAGTGTTCTTACGATGGGTTCGCGAAATTATAAGAAACCCGATGTTACCTTGTCAAATATGGTCGAACCATTTGGAGGCGGAGGGTTTGTCAATTTCTCCTATTGAGAGAAACCTTGTAAAAATCTTGTATTTACATAATATAGTAATGGTTCAAGAAATTCCAAATTTAGATAAATTTAACGATTTGATCAATAAAGCAACCGAGGCTGTTATGTGTGGGCCGGACTGTCAAAAAGAAAAAACAGCCAACCAACTGAAGCAAAAATATTTGAGTTCAAAGACGAATTTAAAAACCGCACCAAGTCAAGTTCAAGAGGCAGCAAAAAACTATTATTTATATGTAAAAGGCGAATCTGGCTACAATGAATACCTTGAGCAAGAGCTAACCGATAAAGCGGAAAAAATAGCAACAGAGTTTAAAAATAACTTTGATGTAGATGTTTCCAAAATAACTACAGAAATTGACACATACAATGGTCTCGCGTTGAATTTTGCGAATGTATGTGACCTCTATAATAAATATAAGGCTGAAAATGAGGAACTTGAAAAAGAGTTGAAAGATACTGTTTCGGATATATTGACAAATGACCGAAAGACATTTTATGAAGACCAAAGCATTGAGAATTTGAATTATTATTATTATTTTATTCGCATGATTTACATAATTGTTGCTATTGGGTTTTCTATTTCACTGTTTTTTGTGGCAAACCAATTCTCATTTGTTACAAAAATAGCGATTGTTCTTTTGTTGTCGCTGTATCCGTTAATTTCTACTCGTTTACTGAGCTGGGTAATTCAACTGTATTATGCTATTGTAAATGCGTTACCGAAAAATATGTATAGGCCGCCGATGTAAAAAGTGGAGCAAAATTATTATTCATTAACCACTTTTTACACCTTTTTTACATTTCAAACGCCTGAATTGTTAGTAATTGTTTAAGGTAGTTGAGTAGTAACATTTGCTCCAAAAAAGCTAACATTAGTACCTGGTGATACTATACCTAATTGACCGTTTGCTATAGTAACATTTGTTAATCCAGAA
>Ga0114958_10000115_pt1 | contig 65893 bp, 58 predicted proteins | sample C_130208_EF_Meta_FD_89577 | JGI IMG/M metagenome (GOLD analysis project Ga0114958, IMG submission 89577) | Freshwater microbial communities from Lake Croche, Canada to study carbon cycling - C_130208_EF_MetaG | ecosystem: Environmental > Aquatic > Freshwater > Lake | place: Lake Croche, Canada...
ATACCGTAAACAAAATCAGGGAATGGATTTCCCATGATCACCCGGTCATCATTGTTTCCACCGTAATCAATAACCCCATTACCATTCGCATCCTTAAGTTTAATTGAACCAACTACCGAACGACCAGGTACCTGAGGAGAACTCGCTAAGTCAGCCGCATTTTTATATACTCCATCAGCTATAACTCCGTAAAATTGTCCAAACGGCTGGCCTACTTTTGTAATGTGGAAAGTTCCATATACACGATCAATACCTGGCGCTAATGAAACCACTACGTTTCTATTGAATGAAATGTTCGCATTTGTAGTCCACTTAATTTTTCCTGTAGTATTGGTTGTATTTAAAGAGAACTCATGACCCCAAAATTTAATTTCTCCAATGTTATCGTTGAAGTTACCAAAACCTGACTCTTGAGCAATTTGTACCGCATATAATAAGTTGGTCGTATTCTTAGTATAATAATCGTAAGCAAAATTAACCCGATTATTAAACAAGTTTAAGTCCAAACCTAAATCCAATTGCGTCGTAGTTTCCCAACCCAAATTCGGGTTAGCTAATGAACTTACTGAAGCACCTGTAGCAACTGTATTTCCAAAAACGCCATTCACGGTATTGTTAATCAAGGCATATGAGGTATAGTTACCTAAGTTATTATTACCAATAATACCCCAGCTACCTCTCACTTTCATGAATGAAACGGCAGGTAAATCTTGCATAAATGGCTCATCTGAAACAACCCATCCTGCACCTACTGATGGGAAAGTACCCCAACGGTTATTCGCTCCGAAACGAGAAGAACCATCACTACGAATAGCTGCATTAAATAAATACTTGCCTTTGTAGTTATAATTCAAACGAGCTAAATAAGAAGTCAAAGACCAAACTTGAACTCCTGAAGTCGTTGCACCTCTATTGATGTTAATCGCTCCTTGGATCGTTGGAAGACGGTCATCTGAATACGTATCTGCCTGAACCTGAGTAGACTCTTGACGGAAATATTGGTTTGTATAACCACCTAATAACTCAAATTTATGATCATCCCACAAGGTCTTTGCGTAGGTAACCGTATTCTCGTTCAACCAAGATAAGTTTTCAACGTTTTGACGAATTGAAACCGCTGTCGTTGGAATCGGAACGTTAATCGCAGAAGTAGCTGTCGAAGGATTAAAGAAGAAGAATTTCGTTCTTAAAATCTCACCGTTCATAGACGACTTAAATTTCAAACCTTTGATTGGCTCAAATTCAATAAACGCATTGGACAATAGGTTTGTCGTAGTCGTCTCATTCACTAATGCATCAGCAGAACGTACCCAGTTGGCATAGGCAAAAATATTACCTGTACTTGCTGGGAATTTATTAAACAAAGTCAATGTCTTACCATCAGCCTCATAAATAGGCATAATAGGCCAAGTATGTAATGCATTAAATAAAATACCTGTTCCACGGTCTCCATCTGTTCTGGGTGTATTATCATAAACCATTTGAGGAGCTACGTTGAAACCGATAGTAACCTTATCAGAAATATCATACGTCGAATTCAAACGCAATGAATACCGCTGGTAATCTGTATTCCGAACCACCCCTTTTTGTTGCAATACTCCAGCAACCAATGAAGTTCTTGATCTTTCTTTATTTGAAGTAATCGACAAATTATAACTAGAAAGAGGTGCATCTTTATTTAACAAGGCATCATACCAGTCATTATTTTTTCCTCTATATTGAGTAGGATCTTGAAATTCTACTGGAACGGGTTGTTTCGCATCTTCGTAGAATTCTTTCTTCGTCTGCGCAAACATTTCCGCATCCATCATTTGAACACGTCCTTTCATCGGTACATTTTGAACACCTGTATACGCATTAAAACTTACCGTCATACCCGCACCCTTACCTTTCTTCGTAGTAATCAAGACAACACCATTCGCGGCACGAGAACCATAAAGTGAAGTTGAAGACGCATCCTTCAAGATTGAAATATCTTCAATCTCATCTGGGTTCATCGCACCAATCGAACCGGTGATTGGAAAACCATCCACCACATATAAGGGATCAGAACCAGCAGAAACTGATAATTGACCACGAATACGAATATTCATACCCGTTCCTGGCTTACCTGTCGTTTGGTTAATTTGAACACCGGCTAATTGACCTTGTAATTTTTGACCAATTTGTGTTACGGGCAAATCTTTTAAATCCTTATAAGCTATTGTTTGTACAGCTCCAGTAATCTCTTTCTTGTTTTGACTACCGTAACCTACGACAACAACCTCATTTAAAGTTTTGTTATCCACCGTTAATGTTACATCAATGGATTTTTGTCCAGTGTAAACAACGTCCATAGAATTGTAACCCACCGATGTAATCCGCAAGGTCTCGTTTCTACTTACATTAATTTTAAAATTTCCCTCTCCGTCCGTAGAGGCTCCACGTGAAGTACCTACAACAGAAATAGAAGCACCAATTACAGGGCTGCCATCTGATCCCTTCACTTTTCCCGAGGCAGCTTGTTGTTGCGCCATCAAGGTTGTGGACAGAATTAGAAACAGACCAAGGAATACTCCCCAGGACCGAATTCCAATTCGATGAATGATAGAATTGTTTTTCATAAAAGATTTTTTAAAAGGTTTAAAAAAAGGTAAATTAGATGTAAAGGTGACTAAGAGTTTTCCCAGACATTACAATTTTAACACCCTTAAACTACACAACTATCCTTATTTACTCATAGGATAGTTAAATTATTTATAAAAAAAATCAAAAATCAGATATTTAATAATTCATAGGAGGCAATTGGAATTCAAGGCACACTTGGTATATTTATATTTCTAAATCGATCAACTATGCTATACTCTTCTAGGCGAACATGGATTACCTCGGTAGGTCTTTTGGCCTTATCTCCCTTTATTCCTACAGAATTAATAGGCAAGTCGATTCCTGGCTTCGCCGAGACACCGTTTATTACCCAAGCCGAACGTTTGCAGCGCATTCAAAAAGCACAAAAACTTCTTCGCGAAAATAAAATGGTTGCCCTCCTTTTGGATGCCGGAACAAACATGGATTATTTTTCAGGAATTAAATGGAATCCTTCCGAAAGGTCTATGCTTGCCATCTTACCTGCCTCTGGAGAAATCGCTTACATATGCCCTGCCTTCGAAGAAGATCGCTTTCGGGAAGTTTTACAAATCGGCACACGCGTCTATACCTGGGAGGAACACGAAAACCCATTTGCACTCACCCAAAAATTAGTGAAGGACCTAGGATACACATCCGGAAAAATTGGCATTGAAGAGCATACCCGCTTTTTTATCGCAGACGGATTAAGAAAATCCATGCCTCTATTTTCTTTTGTCAGCGGTGATCCGATTACTCAAACCTGCCGATTAATCAAATCCCCCGCCGAAATTGCCCTCATGCAAAAAGCGAATAACATCACCACCCAAGCCATTCAGTACGGGATTCAATTCTTAGCCGAGGGAATCAATCCCCGAGCCATCTCACAAAAAATCGCTCAAAAACATGCTGAATTAGGCGCCATTAACAAATTCGCCTCCGTGACCTTTGGGGTAGCTACGTCTTTCCCGCACGGTAGTTCCCGCCCACAAATACTCAAAAAAGGTGACGTAGTCATGCTCGATTGTGGATGCGCCGTAGGTGGCTATGAATCTGACATGACCCGCACCATCGTGTTCGGCGAAGCAAATGAAAAACAAAAGCGCATTTGGAACCTGGAAAAAGAAGCACAAGCGGCCGGATTTCAAGCGGCTCAATTAGGTAAAGCCTGCGAAGAAGTTGATTTCGCCGCACGGAATGTCCTCGTAAAAGCGGGTTACGGTCCGGGATATCGTTTACCCGGCCTTCCTCATCGCACCGGTCATGGCATCGGCATGGAAGGACATGAGTGGGGAAATATGGTCAAAGGCAATCGCCTTCCACTCACAGCCGGCATGTGCTTTAGCATCGAACCGACCATCGCCATTCCCAATGAATTTGGCATTCGTTTAGAAGATTGTGTCTACATGACCGAAAATGGACCTAAATGGTTCAGTCAACCCAGTCCCACCATCGAACAGCCTTTTAGCTAATCGGTGCTTTTAATCGAAGATGTTTTTGTACACAGGAAGGAATATCACTGGCATAATGCGAAACGTAGACCAATGTCGTTTGCCCTTGTGACATGATAAAATCTAATACCTCTTTGATGAGTTGAATTTGTCGGACATCCAAACCTTGACATGGTTCATCCAAAATCAAAAGCGGCGGATTTTTGACCATTGCGCGGGCCAATAAAACCATGCGCTGCTCGCCCGAAGATATTTGTTGGAAATTCCGATGTTGGATGGACAATAAATCCAACATCCCTAAACAGCCCTCCACCTGCTCTTCCTGCTCCTTCGTCATCTTTTTAAATAAACCCAGCGTATCAAACAATCCCGAAGCTACCACCGAAAAAACATCGCCTGCCTCTTTGAAATAAAGATGCAATTCAGGACTCACATAGCCTATCCGCTTTTTGATATCCCAAATACTTTCTCCAGAACCCCGTTTCCGATCAAATAAAATCAAATGTTGAGCATAAGCCTGCGGATTATCTGCTGTCACTAAACTCAATAAGGTCGATTTTCCCGCCCCATTTGGACCCGATAATGCCCAAGCTTCCCCTTTCCAAACCTCCCAATCCAGTCGATCCAAAATACATTTATTTCCATAGCGAATCGTGACTTCCTTCATCCCAATCGCCAATTCAAAATCAGGCTCGGGCCTAAATCGGGAATACCATGCCGCTGAGATATCTTTTTTAAAAATCGTCTCCTTGGTCTGCTCCGCGATTTCTTTTAATTGACCCTTCTGTAAATAGATCACCCGATTCACACATTCGGGCATTTCAACTGGAGAATTAATTAAAATAAAATGAATTCCCTTATTTGCTAATTGGTCAAGGACCTCAGATAACATCGTTCGACCCTCCACATCGAGACCTAAAAAGGGATTATCTAAAATCAACCAATCCGGTTCACGCAATAAAGCTTGCACCAATTGCAAACGCTTATTTTCCCCATTGGACAATTGGATTAAGGGTTTTTGAACCAAGGCCTCTAATTGAAAAAAGGAAAGCCAGTGGGCCACCTGTTCCTTGTTTTCTTCCACTAAAACCTCAGAAATCATATAGGCATCCCCAGCATCTGCCGAATTAAAGCGCTGCTGCATGTAAAATTCTTGCATATTACTTCGATTCGTAAATCGATGCTGCTGTTCCACCCAAATCACGCGGGCTTTTTCGTTAGCTTTTCGTGCCGAAAACCAAACCGAACCTTTCCGAAATAGTCGGCCTGAAAGCGCTTTGGCCAGTGTGGTTTTGCCAGAACCCATGGGGCCCACAATCGCTAAACAATCCCCAGAATAAATCTGAAAAGAAATATCCTTCAGGACCTCTTGCGCTCCATAGGAAGCTGAAAGTCCCTGAATATCCGCGATACGCATGTTAAAGTCGTTCCTCTTTGATTTTATCGACAACTCCCGGGTCTAACAACGTGGATGTATCACCCAAATTAACTAAATCTCCTTCGGCAATTTTTCGTAAAATCCGACGCATAATTTTACCCGAACGGGTCTTTGGCAAACCTGTGACAAATTGTATTTTATCCGGTCGAGCGATGGCACCTATAATCCGAGTGACCGTCGCTGAAATATCTTTTCGAATCTGATCAGGCGAGTGGGATTGGTCCGATAAAATAACATAGGCATAAATTCCCTGCCCCTTAATTTCATGCGGGAAAGCGACCACGGCGGACTCAATGACCCCCGTATGCATATTAATCGCATTTTCTACTTCCGCCGTACCGATCCGATGACCTGAGATATTCATTACATCATCCACCCGTCCCGTTATGCGGTAATATCCATCCAGATCTCGCAAGCAACCATCACTCGTGAAATATAAATTTTCATAGGTAGCGAAATAGGTCGACCGGCATCGCTCATGATCTCCATAAGTCGTCCGAATAATCCCCGGCCACGGAAATTTCATACATAAATTACCAGAAACTCCATTGCCCACAATCTCCTCGCCTTTTTCATCCACCAATATCGGTTGAACTCCCGGCAATGGTAAGGTCGCAAAGCAGGGTTTAGTCGGTGTGATGTTCGCCAAAGGTGAAATCAAAATTCCACCAGTTTCCGTTTGCCACCAAGTATCCACAATCGGGCATTTTCCTTTTCCAATATTCGTATGGAACCAATTCCAAGCCTCCTCATTAATCGGCTCACCCACAGAACCTAAGACCTGCAAGGAACTCAAATCCTTGTTTTTGACATAATCCAATCCAAAAGCCATCAAGGAACGAATCGCCGTGGGAGCTGTATATAAGATATTTACTTTGAACTTATCGACAATATCCCAAAAACGCCCCGCATCCGGGAAGGTCGGAATACCTTCAAACATCACACTCGTCGCACCGGAGACTAAAGGCCCATACACGATGTAGGAATGGCCGGTAATCCAACCAATATCCGCCGTGCAAAAATAAATTTGACCCCGCTTATATTGAAATATGTTTTGAAAGGTGTAGGCCGCAAAAATCATGTAGCCCGCACTGCTATGCACTACACCTTTGGGTTTCCCGGTAGAACCCGAGGTATATAAAATGAAAAGTGGATCTTCTGCATCCATCGCAACGGCCGGAAAATCAATCAGTCCCTGCCCTTCCATCCGAGCCATTTCTTCGCTATAGAAAACATCTCGACCCTTGATCATTGAAACGGCGCTTTTTGACCGTTCCAAAACAATGACACGCTCCACCGTAGGACAATGCTCCAATGCATCATCCATGATGTTTTTTAAATAGATCTCCTTATTTCCGCGCATGGTCCCATCCGCCGTCACCACGATGTTACAAGCTGCATCTTGAATCCGATCTGCGATCGACTGTGCAGAAAAACCTCCAAAGACCACCGAATGAATCGCTCCAATGCGCGCACAAGCAAGCACCGCGACGCTTAATTCCGGAACCATCGGCATATATAAACATATCCGATCCCCTTTTTTCGCGCCATGTTGGGTCAACACATGCGCAAATTTGCACACTTCGCGATGTAATTCGCGATAGCTTAAGGTCCGAGAAGCCTCATTGGGGTCATTGGACTCCCAAATAATCGCCAGATCTTCCCCTCGTTCAGCTAAATGCCGATCCAAACAATTTTCCGTAATGTTCAATTGGGCCCCCGGAAACCACTCCACTTTCGGTTCTGAAAAATTCCAATTCAAAACCTGATCCCATTTCTTTTTCCAAGTAAAATGTTCTGCGACATCCCCCCAAAAACCTTCCGGATTTTGAACGCTGTAAGCATATACTTCTTTATATTCCTCAAAGGAATTAATTTGTAAAGATCTCATCGTTGATATTCGTTTTGCAAGGCATAAAGCCCAAAAATAACCATACCGCCGGTCAACAAGGGCGCTAAAATAAAACTATAAATAATAGCCGGCACCACATTATCCATGCCCCCTTTTTCAAACAAGGCGAAGGATTGAAGCACCACCAAAAAATACCCAGCCGCTAATCCCAACAGGATCCAAACCAGCCCAAATACACGTCGTATCGCATTCATAATTCTAATCGTTAATTTCCTTATCTTTTCCATTCACATATAACAATCCAATCACAAAACATACGCCCCCAATGATGATCGGATACCATAAACCTTCTAAATAAGGCTTATCGAAGGGGATTTGTTGACCCGCCGTTTTCGCCACCTCATTTGCCGCCGTAGCCTTAGATGCCAAATAGGTCGCCACTGCCGGTAAAAGTCCTCCAAAAATTCCATTTCCTATGTGATAGGGAAGTGACATCGAGGTATATCGAATGGCCGTCGGGAACATCTCGACCAAGAAAGCGGCGATCGGACCATACACCATCGTCACATACAAAACCTGAATGAAGACCAAAAAAATCAAATACCAAAATCCCCCCGAACCCACATGTATCGTTTTTTTAATTTCTGGCTTCACCGGGTTCTTCCCTGGAAACAAGGTCACTAAACCTGTTTCCTCCTCCGTCATCTCCGTCCCATCCGTGTAGGCCACTTTGGTTTTGATGATTTTTTTCAAATCCACACTTTTGGGAATCATCATATAATCCGTTGTAACTTTTCTCGACCCTACCACTTCCGTCTTTAAACTGACATCTGCGGTTTCATACATCGCTTGGTAAATCGGTCGATAAGTACAAATCGCTAGTAACATCCCGGTCAACATCACCACTTTTCGCCCAATTTTATCCGAAAGCCATCCAAAAAAGATAAAGAAACCCGTTCCTCCCGCTAATGAAGCCGCGATGATATAATTACTCTGTTCAAATTCAATATTGGCCACTTTTTGCAAAAAAGAAAGTGCATAAAACTGCCCCGTGTACCATACCACCCCCTGGCCCATCGTAGCACCAAATAAGGCCAACAAAACAAATTTGAAATTCAATTTCTTACCAAAAGATTCTTTTAAAGGATTCGCAACGATTTTCCCCTCATCCTTCGCCTTTTGAAATACCGGCGATTCATCCATGTTTTTCCGTATAAAATAGGAAATCCCCACCATCACGATCGAAATCAAGAATGGAATCCTCCAGCCAAAATTCGCAAAAGCTTCTGGGCTCATCGACTTCTTCGTAGCCAAAATTACCAACAGCGAAATAAACAATCCTAAGGAAGCCGTCGTCTGAATCCAAGCCGTCCGATAACCTCTTTTTCCAGGTTCTGAATGCTCCGCCACATAAGTCGCCGCTCCTCCATATTCACCCCCAAGGGCTAATCCTTGCAACAAACGCAAAATCAACACCAAAACGGGCGCCAAAAATCCAATCGTCTCATAACCAGGAATTAAACCGATTGCAAAGGTGGAAAAACCCATGATTAACAAGGTCACCATAAAGGTGTATTTCCGCCCTATCAAATCGCCCAATCGACCAAAAAATAAGGCCCCAAAAGGCCGCACGACAAAACCCGCCGCAAAGGTCGCTAAAGTAGACAAAAAGGCCGCCGTGGGATTATCCGCAGGGAAGAATTTAGTAGCGATAACAACGGATAAGCTACCAAAAATATAGAAATCATACCACTCAATGAGCGTCCCAACGGACGAGGCAGCAATGACTTTTCGGAGTTTTTTTCCTTCGTTTTCCAAAGGAGCAATGGATTCAGACATAGTTAACAAATAGGTGTCACAAATTAATCATTATTTCACTATTTTTAGAAAATTTATACTCGAATTATGAAAAAAATCAGCACGATTTTACTCCTTTTATGGGGTTTTTATCAGGTATATGCCCAACAAATTCCAAGGAGTAGCCCCGAAGCCGAAGGTGTATCTTCCGCGGCCATCCAAAAATTCATCGGCTCCTTTCAAAAGGATAAACACGAATTACATTCCGTCATGATTATCCGCCACGGCAAGGTCATTGCGCAAAAATGGGCCACTCCCTATGCGCCAACAATTACACATAGTATGTATTCGGTGAGTAAAAGTTGGACTTCCACCGCCATCGGCTTCGCCGTAGACGAAAAGCGATTCACCGTTGAAGACAAGGTGCTGTCCTTTTTTCCTGAATATGCAGATTTAGGGGCGAATCCTTTTGTGAAGGATTTGAAAATTAAGGACCTATTGACCATGTCCGTCGGCCACGAAAAAGAACCCATGCGCAGTGTCGTCTTCATGCAGCCGGATTGGGTACGTGGCTTTTTAAATGCGCCTATTGCGTATCAACCGGGCACTAAATTCCTCTACAATACCTTGGCCACCTATATGCTATCAGCCATTATCCAAAAGGTAACGGGGCAAACGGTTTTGGATTATCTACAAACTCGATTGTTGAAACCCTTATCCATCCAAGGCATCGACTGGGAAAAGGATCCGAAAGGAATTAATACAGGCGGTTGGGGTATCCGCGTGCACACCGAAGACATGGCCAAATTAGGTCTTTTATATTTAAACAAAGGAAAATACGAAGGCAAGCAAATCCTGTCTGAAAACTGGGTTCATGAGGCGACGATGAAGCATATTGACCAAAACCCTTCCGCCTCGCAAGCCAAAAAAGATTCTTCGGATTGGTTGCAAGGGTATGGCTATCAATTTTGGCGCTGCCGAAATGGGGCCTTTCGAGCCGATGGGGCCTATGGCCAATACATTGTGATGTTGCCCGCCCAAGACGCGGTGGTGGTCATTACTTCGGAATCCTTGGATTTACAAGATGATTTGAATATGATTTGGGAGCATTTATTGCCCGCTTTTCAAAAGGAGAAATTAAAAGCGAATCCTAAGGCTGTTCAGGCACTTCAAAAACAATCCATTGCCTTATCTCCCATCGTCTCCGATACGAAAAAAGGAGATGAAACCTGGTTTGGTAAAACGTATAACTTATCAAAAAACCCTTTTGACTTCGCTCAATTGCAACTCGAGCGAACAGGCAAGCAAATTACCTTACATATTCAAACCAAGGACCAAAAGACGTATCGCTTTGGCTTGAGCCAAGAAGCCTGGAATATGGGGGAAACGGATTTGCTAGGGCCCTATTTATTGCGCTCAGCACGGGTCGACTTAGCCCAATTAGGCCCATTCAAAACAGCAGCATCCTATTATTGGCAAGATGCCAAGCACCTTGGGATTACGCTGCGATACCTGCAAAGTCCGCATCACTGGGAAATGATTCTTTCCCAGGAAGAAGGGAAATTGAATCTTAAAATAATCAATTCTTATGAACCCAAAACCGAAATTAATGTAACAGGAATGTAGGGTTTCGTCGCAAAACACGTTATTTTAACGTCAATTATTGAAAAAATAAATTATTATTGCAATTCATTCGAATCATTAAACCTATTTGAAAATGTCAAAATCAATACAGACCTCGAGACGTCAATTTTTGATTGCCGGTTCATTTGCCTCTTTAGGCTTATTATGGGCTTCCAAAGCCTCCGCAGCTAGCACTTTGTTTGCAGGAAAACCTAATTCTAAATTTGGAGGCGTTCAAATCGGAGCGATTACCTATTCATTTAGAAGTATGCCGGGTAGTGTAGAGCAATTATTGCAATACTGCTTGGATTCTAACATCAGTGCCATCGAATTAATGGGAGATGCCGTGGAAGATTTCGCTGGAAAGCCAAAAAATACATTACCTCGTCCTGCCTATGTTCCGGGCCAGCCTCGTCCAACCATGACCGACGAACAACGCGCAGCTTTCGCTAAGTATAATGCAGAAGTGGCAGAATGGCGAACAAATGCTTCCATGGATAAATTCAAGGAAGTTCGTAAAATGTACAACGATGCCGGTGTAAGCATTTATGCATTCAAACCGAATGCATTAGGTCCTAACAATACGGATGGTGAAGTAGAATATGCATTAAAAGCGGCGAAAGCTTTGGGAGCAAATTCAGTAACGATCGAATTGCCAACAGATTTAAAACAGTCACAACGCTTAGGCGATTTAGCTGCCAAGCATAAAGTTTACATCGGTTATCATGCCCATTTACAAGCCACAGATAGCGCTTGGGATGCCGCTTTAGCTCAATCCCCTTACAATTCAATGAACTTGGATTGTGGTCACTACATTGCTGCCGGTGGAGCAAATACAACGGCTACCTTATTAGCACTGATTGAAGCGAAGCATGATCGTATTTCAAGTATGCACATTAAAGACCGTCGGTCGAAGGAGCGCGGTGGTGAAAATCAAGTGTGGGGCGAAGGCGATACGCCTTTAAAAGATATTTTGACGCTTTTGAAAACGAAAAAATACAAATTCCCAGCAACAATCGAATTGGAATACAACATTCCAGCAGGTTCTGACGCTGTTCAGGAAACGAAGAAATGCGTTGAATACGCAAAGAAAATTCTTAGCTAATCCAATAGCTTTGTATTACCCAAATGTTCTATGATATCGGAGGCCACTAAACTGGCCTTCGATTTTTTTTGCGTATAGCTATCCCCCGCTAACCCATGTAGGTAAATGCCCAAACAGGCCGCATCATCGTTTGAATATCCTTGTGCGGCTATACCCGCAATCATTCCAGTTAATACATCCCCACTTCCTGCCGAAGCCATACCATCATTCCCTGTCGTATTTACATAGCAGATGCCATCCAAACATAGCACATGACTAGGAGCCCCTTTTAATACCAAAACACCTGCTCGCTCAGCTATCCAGGCTTTAGCTTGAGCCAAGGTATTTTCGGAGTCTTGCTTATCAAAGCTCGACCCATACATACGAGCAAATTCACCCAAATGCGGAGTTAAAATGGTTGAATCCTTCAGTAAATCAAAAAGATTTGGGTTCGCAGCCATAAGATTCAGCCCACCTGCATCGATGACCACGGGCACGTTCGTTAGAGAGAGTACAAGTTGGAGAATTTCCAATGCCTCCGTTCCTTGCCCAAGACCAGGACCGATGGATTGGAATTTACTAAAATCAATGGACCGCCAAGTGGACCAAGCAATCGTCATCGCCTCGGGAACGCGAACCAATAGCGCTTGCCGAACCGCTTCTTCAGCTAATACGCTCACTAAACCGCAACCCGAACGTAAGGCTGATTCAGCTGTCAAAAGTACCGATCCATAAAATCCGGGACTTCCTCCGATGACTAAGACATGGCCAAAACGATGTTTATATCCATTTGAAGCCCGTGCATGGCGATGAGAAAGTACCCAATCTTCAGTTATTTTAATTTCCATATTTTTAAGCGAAGCCGATCATTTTACTAGTAAAATTACCTATAATTCACCTAATTTACGGCTTGTTACAAGCTACACAAAAATGGCCATTCGCACAGCACTTTTATCATTTGGTATGTCAGGACGCGTATTTCATGCACCTTTCATACATTTACATTCTGGGTTTACTTTGGTGTCTTGCTGGGAACGTACCCAAAAACACATCCAATCCTTTTACCCTTCCGTCAAATCAGTTTCCGACATGGATCTCATCCTGGAGGACCCTTCCATCGAACTGATTATCGTCAATACCCCGATTTACACGCATTTTGAATATGCTCAAAAAGCACTTCAAGCGGGAAAACATATCGTCGTCGAAAAAGCTTTTACCTCCTTCCATTCGGAGGCATTAGCCTTAGAAAAACTGGCAAAGGAAGTCGGAAAAGAGATTTTTGTCTATCAAAATCGGCGCTTGGATTCTGATTTCTTGACCGTTAAAAAGGTATATGATTCAGGTGTATTGGGCGAAATCGTGGAGGCTGAATTCCATTTTGACCGCTTCAATGGCGCGCAATCGCCTAAATTACATAAAGAAATTCCAGGACCTGGTGCCGGCATCGTGAAAGATTTAGGTCCACACATCATCGATCAGGCCTTGTATTTATTCGGCAAACCGGAGGCTGTTTTTGCCGATTTCCGAATGACAAGACCGAAAACCCAAGTGGAAGATTTATTTGAAATCTTATTGTATTATCCCACACTTCGAGTCCGTTTAAAGGCAGGCTATTATTTCAAAGAGCCGATTCCCTCCTATCAATTACACGGTAAAAAAGGTAGTTTCTTGAAAGTAAGAGCCGATAAACAAGAACCTGATTTAGTGGCTGGCTTATTACCCCAAGGGGACGATTGGGGAACAGAAAGTCCGGAAGCCTTTGGTTTATTGCATGTGGATGGCCAAGATCCCATCCGTATCCCTTCTGAAAAGGGGGATTACATGCAGTTCTACAACAATGTGCATGAAACCATTGCCGCATCCGGCCAAGCCGCCGTGTCCGCCAGCGATGGCGCGCTATGTATGCAGGTCATCGACGCGGCTTTTACTAGTTCCCACGAACAACGTGTTATTTCCCTATCATGAGCGCTGCCGACAAAACCAAAACCCTTTTTTCACAATTTGAACCCGAATTAGCGAAGAAAATCCAGCAAGTGGGAACCATCCGAAAATTCAAAGCGGATGATTATTTAATGAAAACCGGTCAATCCATTCGTTCCGCGGTCTTAGTACTCGACGGCATCATCAAAGTATTTCGCGAGGACGAGGAAGGAAACGAGGTCTTCATGTACAACCTACATCCCGGAGAAGCCTGTGCCATTTCGATGACTTGCGCCGCCCGCCATTTAAACAGCCAAATCATGGCGAAAGCATTGGTGGATACGGAAGTCCTTTCCATTCCGGCAGAATTAATGGACGAATGGGCCAGCAAATATAAATCTTGGTACCAATTCGTGCTCGAAACCTACCGTTCCCGTTTTGAGGAATTATTAGATACCTTGGATCAAATCGCTTTTCGGAATTTGGATGAACGCCTATTATGGTATTTGAAACAACATCAAAAAAGCTTTCAAAGTAATCTCATCAAAGTTTCATTCACCGAAATAGCGATGGAACTCAATTCATCTCGGGAAGTTATTTCGCGCCTGATGAAAAAATTAGCCGAAAAAGGATTCATCCACATCCATAAAAACCAAATCGAAATCATTCACCTGAAGGTTTAATCATGAAACATACCTTTAAAATATTGACCTATTTTTCTTTCGTGTACACCCTATTTTTAGGTCAAATTTTCCTGGCATCAGGCCAACAAACAGAAGCAAGCCCCTGGGTCGCTCCCGCCCCCACCAGCATTCCCAAAACCCCACAAGGGAAGCTAATCCTATATGGAAAAGCTTTAATCGAAAACACTTCCTATTACCTAGGTCCAAAAGGAAAAGTAGGGGTAGCGAGCAATGGAATGAATTGTCAAAATTGCCATTTAGAAGCAGGGACGAAGCCTTGGGGAAATAATTATTTCGGCGTAGCGGCCTTATATCCCAAATTCAGAGCTCGTAGTGGAGGTATGGAATCGATCGCGAAACGAGTAAATGATTGTTTCCAACGAAGCCTCAACGGCAAAGGCATCGACTCCACCAGCAAAGAAATGAAAGCCATCATCGCCTACATGGAATGGCTGGGGACAAACATCCCGAAAGGAACAAAAGTGGGCGGTACCGGAATTCGCGACATCGCCTTCTTAGATCGCGCCGCTGATCCTGAAAAAGGTAAAATCCTTTTTCAAGAAAAATGTATCACTTGCCACCTACCTGAAGGAATAGGAATCAGAAATACGGCCACAGGCGGCTATACTTTCCCACCTTTGTGGGGTAAAAATAGCTATAACATAGGCGCCGGATTATTTCGCCTGAGTCGCTTAGCTGGCTATATCTATGACAATATGCCACAGGGTTCTAGCTATCAAGCACGCCAACTCAGCGAAGAACAAGCCTGGGATCTCGCCGCATACATCAATACACGCGAACGTCCTGGATTTGATAATTCTAAAGACTGGCCGGATATCGGTGGAAAACCCATCGATCATCCCTTTGGCCCTTACAAAGACAGCTTTTCAGAGGCCCAACATAAATTAGGCCCCTTCAAAACCATGAAGAAATAATCAATACTTCAGGAAAGCCCAGCCGTCTTCTTGCTTTAGCACCACTTCCGCTACGCCAGATGGCACAAAACCAGATTGAGGCAATAAAGTCGCCTTGTCGATTTTCCGTTCCCGAATCGTATTTTCACAAGCGACAAAAGTGACGCCTTTACTCGCTAATTCGGCGATTTTTGCTTGTTGGGTCGTCTTTGATCCAATCAAAAAATTGATTCCCGCACCATGCGCGACCACTTCCACTTGGGTATTGGGCCCTAAAGCCGTTTGCAGATTGGCAATATTTCGGATGGCACCATGCCAAGCGGTGGTGTCACTCGTATTCATTTGAACGACTACTTTGTGGACTTTTTGAGCATATAGGCCTGTTGAAAACAAGGCGCCAAATAGAAAGGTAACGAGTAATTTTTTCATTTTTTTTGTTTGAATCTAAAGTAATTTAGGGAAATTTCTTAATCTCGCAAGAGACAAAAGTCACGATAATGGCAAAAATTCCGACCTAAATTTGTCGAAATTAAATCAAATACCATGCTCGACGCATTAAAAAAAGTTTTTGGCTTAGGCCCACGCGTAAATTATAAGGAATTAGTTGCCCAAGGCGCACAAATCATCGACGTGCGTACGCCCACAGAATTTAAAAACGGACATCCAAAAGGGGCTATTAATTTACCCTTACAACGAATTTCGCGCGATTTCACTACCTTGCACAAACAAAAAACCTATGTGATGTGTTGCGCATCCGGCATAAGAAGCCGACAAGCAAAAAATATCTTGCTTTCAAAAGGCTTTGAAAATGTATACAATGCGGGAACATGGTTATCTTTAAATTAATATGACAAAATTCGCTGAATTATTAGAATCAACCGAACCCGTGCTCGTGGATTTTTCTGCGGAATGGTGTGGACCTTGCAAGCAATTGAAACCGATTTTGGACCAAGTAAAAGCCAAAGTAGGTGAGCAAGCCAAAATAATCAAAATCGACATCGATAAAAATCGATCACTCGCCGACAAATTCCAAATCCGTTCCGTACCTACCCTCATTTTATTCAAAGGCGGAAAAGTGGTTTGGCGGCAATCCGGTGTCGTGCCTGCCAGCACCTTAGAAAGCATCATTCGATCAAATCAACCGTAGGTCCATTCTTATGAGCCTATGGTTTAATTTGATATATACAAAACCGAAAAAATGTGGAATTAATCGGCAGAGCTGAGTTAGATCAAACGAAATAACTTATTTTTTCGCGGGTTCAAATCCGATGGAGACCGAGTTTACGCAATAGCGTAATCCCGTTTCAGTAGGACCATCATCGAAGACGTGGCCTAAATGACCGCCGCATTTGCCACAGGTAATTTCGACCCGACGCATGCCCAAGGTATTATCCACCGTTTCTTTGATGACGCCTTTTTTCACTTCTTTGTCGAAGGAAGGCCAGCCGCAATGCGCATCGAATTTTGAATCGGAACTAAATAAGGGGGCGCCGCACCCGCGACATGTATACATTCCCTTTTCTTTGTGCATTAAAAACTTGCCTGTAAAGGGTTGCTCAGTTCCTTTTTGACGTAAAATATAAAATTCTTCGGGACTTAATTTAGCTTTCCATTCGGATTCAGATGTAGGCAATTGACTCATGGATTTAGGTGTTTGGGTGGCCACACTTGGGTTCTGCCCGCAAGCCTGCAAGGCCATTAAAAAAAGGAAGGAATATGCAATCGCAAAATGGCTTTTCATAGCAGTAAATTTATAGGTAAACGCATTTTTTTGTAAATTGTTTCATTGGCCCCAAATTTAATCGAATGTGTTATTATACTGACCAAACCAGTGCAAAAAAAAGTCTCGAAAAGCGTTTTGAGGCGCAGGCACTTTTTGAGGCGAGTCTTTTACCAAGTGGCAAACAGTCCGGTTTTTCTCATCCCACATTACCTATTATTACTCAAGCCAAACCCGGCCAGATTCAATTGATTTCCTGGGGGCTGATTCCCGCTTGGGCCACGACTGAACAAGCCAGCACCTTGCCCAATCAAACCCTGAATGCGAAATCGGAGACGATTTTCGAAAAGGCCTCCTTTGAGCCCTCCGTGCTACGGCAGCGTTGTTTGGTGCTGGTCGACGGATTTTTTGAATGGCAAACGCGGGGCAAGGAAAAAATCGAATATCGAATCGAACTCAATTGCCCTGGCCCCTTCGCGCTCGCCGGTATTTATGCGATTTGGATGGATCCCGTTAGCCGTGTACTCAAACCCAGCTTTTCTATCTTGACGACGGCGGCGAATCCGCTGATGGAAGAGATCCACAATACCAAAAAACGCATGCCGGTTATTTTATCGCCTGAAGCTGAAAAATCTTGGATTTCGCCGATGCCTAGCGAAGAAATCAAGTCCTTTCTAAAGCCATTTGACGAGCAAAAAATGCAGGCTACTCCCGTAAAACCTATTCTCGAAGAACAATTATCCCTGTTCTAATCCAGGTGTCGCGGATCCACGCGCCAGCTTAATTTGCGCAAAGCCTGTACCCGCAAACTTCGGTGACCAAACTCCTCCATCACTGCACCCTGCATCCAATACACCCCGCCGCCTCGAAAGCTATATTTTTTTAAATCCGTCGGGAAATGCACCGTATCAAAAAACTCACCCCGTACATCCAAAAAATAACCGAAATACATCCGATCCCCATTTTTCGTCCGCGTGGGTTTTAGCGTGACCAAATAACCCAAAATATCCCCACGCTCGAAGCATAAATCGGCATTCAAAAGCGTTTGGGGCAATTCATCCACTAAATCAAAGGGCGAACAGAGCGGAAAACCCAAGAGTTCCCATTGGTCAAAGGCATCCTCTAACACATCATGTTCCAAGATCGGTAAGGTTCCCAAATCCGTCGTTTCCTCCGAAAACATATCCATCGAAACCACCGGCGCCCGATTCCCTTGAAAACGGGCATGCGCCTCCCAAAGTAAGGGTTTTTTCTCCCAACCGAGTCGGCGAAAAGCACCTATCCGAACCAGTAAAATCACTTGTTCTAGGCCAATGGGCACGCGGTGCACAAAATCCTCCCAAGTCCGAAAAGGTCCCGCCTGTTCGCGCGCCTCCAATAAATCCCGAACGACTCGCTTATCCAAACCTTTGACATGCACCCAACCCAACCAAACCACCGTCCCCTCCAAGCGCGTCAAAAAATCACTCGCATTCACCTCCGGCGCCTGAATCTGCGCGCCACAGCGCCGCGCCTCATGTACATAAAACTCTGTCCGGTAAAATCCACCGAAATTATTAATCACCGCCACCATAAACTCCAAAGGATAATAGGTCTTCAAATACAAACTTTGATAACTCTCCACGGCAAAAGAAGCCGAATGGGCCTTCGAAAAGCTATAGCCAGAAAAACTCTCCATTTGACGCCAGACCTCCTTCGCCACCGAGGGATCATAGCCTTTCTCGGCGCAATTGGCAAAAAACACATCCCGTATCCGCTCAAATTCAGCGCGCGAACGGTATTTACCCGACATCCCCCGGCGCAGCACATCCGCCTCCGCCAAACTCAAACCCGCAAAATAATGCGCCACCTTAATCACATCCTCCTGATAAACCATCACCCCAAAGGTCTCCCGCATTAATTCCCCCATCAAAGGATGCACCGGCACATAGGAATCCGGCGCATGAAAACGCTCGATATATTCCTTCATCATACCCGAAGAAGCCACCCCAGGCCGAATAATCGACGAAGCCGCGACCAGCGTCAGGTAATCTTGGCAGCGTAATTTTGTCAACAAAGACCGCATCGCCGGCGATTCAATGTAAAAACAACCCATCGTTTCATGCCGCATCAATTGCTTCCGCAGCCCCTCATCCCGCATAAAATCCTGCACCCGGTGAATGTCTACATCCACCCCCCGATTCGCGCGAATAATATCGACGGATTCCTTAATGTGCCCTAGGCCTCGTTGGGATAATATATCAAACTTCGCAAAACCAATCTCCTCAGCCACATACATGTCAAACTGGCAAATCGGGAATCCCTTCGGCATCGGTTCCAAAGCCGTGTAATAGGCCAAAGGAGCCTCCGAAACCAAAATACCTCCTGCATGAATGCTTAAATAATTCGGGAAATCGAGCAAGAGATTGCCATACTTCACAATCAAGGCTTGTATCTCCGACCCCACCTCCCGCATCGCCGTGGCGGGATCTAACCAAGCATCAATTTCAGATTTGGGAAGACCGAAAACCTTGGCTAATTCGCGGTAAATCGACTTATCGCGAAAGGTGACGTAAGTGGCCAACAAACACACGTGCTGTGCCCCATAGCGCTTAAAAATATAATCAATGATTTCATCCCGCTCATCCCAGGAAAAATCGATATCAAAATCCGGTGGACTCGTCCGCTCCGAATTAATAAAACGCTCAAAATACAAATCCAGCGTAATCGGATCCACATCCGTAATCCCCAAACAATAAGCGACAATCGAATTTGCCCCACTTCCTCGCCCCACATGAAAATAACCCCGCGACCGCGCATAGCGAATGATGTCCCAGGTAATTAGAAAATAGGCATTAAAACCCAAGTCGTGGATGACCTTTAACTCCTTTTTGACCCGCTCCTTCGCCTCCCGATCCGCCCGGGGATAGCGATGACGCATGCCTTCGGCGGCGAGTTTGGCGAGCAGGGCCCGGTCGTCTTCCCGACTCGAACTAAATAATCGCCGATTCTTTGGCAGTTTAAAATCAAAAGAAAAGGAACAATCGGCCAAAATCTCCGCCGCGCCCGTCAATAATTCCGGAAAATCCGCACAAAAAACAGCCAATTCCTCCGGACGATACATCCGCTCATCTGCTAACGCCTGCGCCTCCGGGGCCAATTTGCTCAATAAGACATTCTTGTCGATCGCCCGCAACAAACGATGCATCGAAAAGCCCCTTTGATCCAAAAAGGTAATCGCCTGGCACCAGACCATCCCCGTCCGATCCTTTTCCTTCCACAAACGATTCCGATCCTGCGCGCGAATCCCCCAGCGCTCCTGGGTACCCAAGCTTTTTACTTGCGTTTTGCGCGCATAGGGAAAAATTGTCCAGACATCGGGGGAAACGGGTGGGCGCTCGGGCCAGGGTTCGGAGGCGAGTAAATACTCCGAGGCAAAGCGGTGAATCTGGGCCAAACCTTCGGCATTTCGGGCGATGCAGATGTACATGAGGGAATCGTTTTGGCGAAATTCCATGCCGAGGACGGGTTTGACGCCGGCAAGTTGACATGCCTTCACAAAATCAAAAATCCCGGAAGCTCGATGAATATCCGTCAGCGACAGTGTTTGTATCCCATGCGCTACCGCCGCTTGGACCAATTGTTCCGGCGAAAGCGTTCCATAACGCAGGCTATAATACGAATGACAATTCAGATACATGTTTATTCCGATTTTTCAGGCAATGCATTTCGCCGTTCTCCACGTCCCATCAATCCACTCGCCCGCAAGACAGAGAAATCCCCGTAGCGATTGCGCAATAAATCCATCGCGCCATACAAAGGCACTAAACGCGCGCCTTGGTCGAACAGCCCTAATTGTTCCTGCCCTTGCAGTAATTTCGAAAAACGAACGCCGATGAGCCGAATGAGTAAACGTCGGTCATACAAACGCTCAAACAAATCCCGTACGGCTGGAATCAAGAGGTGATCGCTCGCGGTGGCTGGCAAGGTAATTTGCCGCGTATGCGTATCAAAATTCGAATAGCGGACTTTGACGGTGACGCAAGAGGTACATTGACCGGCTTGTCGGAGGTCGTAAGCGAGCTGCTCGGTCAGAGAACCTAAAATCCGCCGAATCAAGCCCACATCCGTCGTGTCTTGTTCAAAGGTAATCTCTTTCGACAAGGATTTTTGCTCCGAATAAGGCACGACGGGCCGTAAATCGATGCCATTCGCACGTTCCCAGAGCTGAATGCCTGATTTTCCAAAGGTGCGTTCCAATAGCTTGAGGGGCATTTGACTTAAGGACCCGACGTGGCTGATGCCCATGTTGCGTAATTGTTGGGCCGTCACCGCCCCAATCATCGGAATCTTGCCCACGGGCATGGGCGCTAAAAAAGCCTTTTCTTCGCCGGGAAGGACTTGGTATTGCCCGGCGGGTTTCACGAAATTGGTGGCCACTTTGGAAACCGTTTTGTTGACGGACAAACCAAAAGACATTTGAAGCCCGGTTTCTTTATGGATTTTTTGACGCAAATTCGTCGCAAATTGGTAGGTCCCAAAAAAACGCTCCATGCCCGTCATATCTAAATAAAACTCATCGATGGACGCCTTCTCCACCACGGGCGCTTCAGCCATGACCAAGGACGTCACGGCGTCCGAATATTGGGTATAGGCCTCAAAATCACCGCGCAACACAATCGCATCTGGACACAGTTTCAGGGCCATTTTCATCGGCATCGCGGAACGTACTCCGAACGCGCGGGTTTCATAACTGCAGGCGGCGACGACACCGCGGTCGGAAAGTCCACCGACAATCACCGGTTTCCCCAGCAATCGATCATCCCGCAGACGCTCCACCGAAACGAAAAAACTGTCCAAGTCCATGTGCACAACCGCACGATCTTGCATAAAATTGCTAGTTATTTGGTGATTTTGAATACCTTTCGTAACTTCGAAAAGTATATACGAAAATATTAGATACGAATTTTATTCATTTTAACTTAATAAACAATAGCAATGAGCACTTTTTTTAGTCAGAATTTACGTTTTTTACGCAGCAAGATGTCGGAAAAAACCTCCCAAGAAAAACTGGCTGAATTGCTCCACATCAAAAAACCGACCTTGGGCTCCTATGAATCAGGGAGGGCTGAACCCAAATATGCGGATTTGATCGCGCTGGCGGAGTTTTTTCAAGTTGAAGTGGATGAATTATTAAAAGAAGATCTCGCCAAACACATCCCGGGATTAGCCAATAAACCCAAGCTACGTATTTTAGCCACGACGGTCAGTCCGGACAACGAAGAAAACATCGAATTCGTACCCATCCGCGCATTAGCCGGCTATACTGCATCCTACGACGACCTGGAATTCATCAAAGAATTACCCACATTCCAAGTGCCTTTTTTGGCCAAAGACCGCAAATACCGCGTTTTCCCGATCAAAGGGGAATCCATGCTGCCGCTCCAACCCGGCTCCCTCGTCTTCGCCGAATACGTCGAAGATTGGAATGCCATCAAAGACGGAACGATTTGCATCGTAGTCACCCGCGAAGATGGCGTAGTCCTCAAAAAAGTGAGCAATCACCTCGCCGACCGCAAAGTGCTTATCCTCAATTCCACGAACACCGCCTATGATCCTTACCCGATCCTAGGCACAGAAATTCAAGAAATCTGGAAATTTGCCGGCTATTTTCATAATGATTTCCCGATGAAGTACGAAGGATAATAAAGGAAGGCGGAAGCCCATACTTATGTACTTTGGACAAACTAATCAAAGGAAATGAATCGAGGCATAAATGCCTCTCAACCTTTGGCAAACCTAAAGGATTGCCAAAGGAACTCAAGCCAAAGGAACTACCTTCGGACTTTGGACTAATTAATAAACTTTGGGCCAACTAATAAATGAAAATAAATCGAGGCATAAATGCCTCTCAACCTTTGGCAAACCTAAAGGATTGCCAAAGAAACTTACATTACCACGTAATCCCTAACTTCTAACTCTTACCCATCATGCTTATCCCTTTTTCCAAAATAGCCGCTGCACTTGCCATCAGCGAAAACCAAGTACGTAAAACCATTGCCCTACTAGACGAAGGCGCCACGATTCCTTTCATTTCTCGCTACCGAAAAGAAATGACTGGGAGCCTCGACGAGGTACAAGTGGCCAAAATACGCGACATGCGCGATCAATATCTCGAGCTCGAAAAACGCCGAGAAGCTATTTTAAAATCATTGCTCGAACTAGACAAACTTAGCCCTGAACTTGAGAAAGCGGTTAGGCAAGCTGAAACCCTCGCTAAATTGGAGGACATCTATCTTCCTTACAAGCCAAAACGCAAAACCCGCGCCATGGCCGCTCGGGAAAAAGGATTGCAAGGTTTAGCGGATCAATTATTCCTTCAACGCATCGCAAATCCCTCCGATATCGCCCTTGCCTTCATCAATCCAGAAAAAGAAGTCAAAAACATTGAAGAAGCGCTTGCCGGTGCACGCGATATTTTAGCCGAATACATGATGGAAAATGCAGAAGCACGAGAAGATGCCAGACGCTTATTTGCGAAAAATACGCAGGTCAAATCGAAAGTTGGCAAAGGCAAACAAGACTCCGGCATCAAATACAAAGACTATTTCGATTGGTCTGAATCGCTACACCAAGCCCCATCCCATCGGGTTTTGGCACTTTTGCGTGGAGAAAATGAGGGGGTTTTGCAATTGTCTTTGGCAGGGCCCGACGAAGATGTCCTAGAGCGCTTAGAAAGACGTTTTATCACGGGGAGAAACGCCTGTGCCCAACAAGTAGAAATGGCCATTCAAGACGGCTACAAACGACTCCTATTCCCCGCCATGGAAACTGAAATGCGGGCAGAGGCTAAAAAACGAGCGGATGAAGAAGCCATTCGCGTCTTTGCTGAAAATATGCGTCAATTATTATTGGCGGCACCTTTGGGACAAAAACGCTTATTAGCCATCGACCCTGGATTTCGAACTGGTTGTAAAGTGGTCTGCCTCAGCAAACAAGGGACCCTCCTCGATAATACAACCATTTATCCTCATACCGGTCATGGACAAGCACAGGAAGCGGCACATAGTCTGATAGCATGGATTAAAAAATATGAGATTGAAGCCATAGCGATTGGAAATGGAACGGCCGGCCGGGAAACGGAGGCCTTTGTTAAAAACTTAAAACTTGAACAGATTCCTATTCTTATGGTGAATGAAAGTGGCGCCTCAATTTATTCGGCATCGGACGTCGCCAGGGAGGAATTCCCAGATAAGGATATTACGGTACGTGGTGCGGTGTCGATTGGTCGGCGGCTGATGGATCCATTGGCTGAATTAGTGAAAATCGACCCGAAATCGATCGGCGTAGGTCAATACCAGCACGATGTTGATCAGAAAAAATTACAAAGCTCGTTGGACGACACGGTCATATCCTGCGTAAACGCGGTGGGCGTCGAATTAAATACCGCCTCCAAACAAATTCTTTCCTATATCTCTGGCTTAGGACCGCAATTAGCCCAAAATATCATCGATTATAGAACAAAGAATGGTCCATTTACGAGTCGAAGCGAATTGAAAAAAGTAGCTCGTTTAGGCGAAAAAGCTTTTGAACAGGCGGCTGGATTTTTGCGAATTCACCAGGCCAAAAACCCTTTGGACGCCAGTGCCGTTCATCCGGAACGCTATCCCATCGTGGAGAAAATGGCCAAAGATCTACAATGCAAAGTTTCTGATTTACTTGCTCAGGACACTTTACGTAAGCAGATTCAGATTCAACGCTATGTGAGCGAAGAAGTAGGAATTCCTACCCTCACCGACATCGTCCAAGAATTAGCAAAACCCGGCCGCGATCCGAGGGAGCAATTTGAGGCCTTCGCATTTACCGAAGGAATTAATGAGATCAAAGACTTACGAATCGGTATGAAATTGCCGGGTATTGTGACGAATATTACGAATTTTGGCGCATTTGTAGATATTGGGGTACATCAGGATGGACTGGTGCATGTGAGCCAATTGGCCAATCAATTCGTCAAAGATCCCAATGACATCGTCAAAGTATCTCAAAAAGTCATGGTGACTGTCACCGAAATCGACGAAAACCGGAAGCGAATTGCGCTAAGTATGAAATCCTAAATCCGCTATCGTAACGGAAGCATCTCTTTGGCAAACCTTTAGGTTGATAGCTCCTTTGGCATTCCTTTAGGTTTGATAGCCCCTTTGGTAATCCTTTAGGTTTGTCAAAGTTTGAGACTCATGGCATGCGTCGATTCAATTCCTTTAATTTTTAACACCAAGGCTAAAAAATCAAAAAGGCGCTGTCCCCAGCGCCTTTTTGATAAGTTCAACTTATTTTTTCACTAATTTCAATTCCATCGTGCAGGCAGGACATTTACCTTTTTTATCGTAGGTTTTTTTGCCTTCACATTTCATTGGACATTGGTATTCTTCCTTTTTGTCCGCAGCAGCTTGCTTATTATCTGCTTTTTGCGACTCCTGGCCTTGAGCCATTGCACCAAACATGCCTACCATGAGGGTAGCTACAAACATCATCTTTTTCATTGTTATTGAATTTATAGTATATTAAAACGTAATCCTGAATAAATCATTCGCCCGATGATGGGCCCCCAAATCATCGTCGCATCAAAATAGCGACCAAAAGGATCTGTAGCATTCATCAAAGGATTGGCCTGAGTAAAATTACTGAGATTTTCCCCTCCTATGTATATGTCCACTCGTTTAAATTTCTTGGTGATTTGGGCATTCAACGTTGAATATGCCGGTGCATTCACCAGCGCAGAACTCAATTCATGGCTATGACCGGCCTTGGCATTGGGAATTCGGCTACCGCCATTCCATTGCCACGTGAAATCGAATTTCCAGGCATCATTGGGCAAGGCATAGGCCAAATTCACCAACACGCGCTCTTTGTTTAAAAATGGTTTGGCAAGTCGGCTTAAATTCCCCGTTCCCGTCCAGTAATCCGACTGAACATCCTGCCAGCGGTACGCCATTTTCCATTCCAGCCGTTTGGCAGGGCTATAATTAAATTCCACTTGCACGCTATTCGCATAGGAAAGCCCAGGCGATGCATACATGCGCAATAGTCCAGCAGTTTCCATATCCACCATCCATTGACGTTCAAAATCCGTCCGATATACATCCAAAACAACATTCGCCTTGCGCGATCCGATGAATAAATCCTTCGTAATCGAAAAGCCATAATTCCATGATTTTTCGACAGGGTTTAAATCACCTATTAATTGAATTCTACGCCCATTCGCTAAATAACCCATATTTTCTGCCAATGGATTCACCCGCCGCCACCCTTTTCCAGCGGAAACCCGTACAATCCAATCCTGAGTCACATCCCATTTTAGATGCATGCGCGGAATCCATTGTGCGCCATAGAGGTTATGCCAATCGACCCTTTGGCCCAATACCAAGGTCAAATGATTCGGAACGGTCCAAGTGTATTCGGCAAAAACCCCTGGCACCATTTCCGTCCGAGCAAAGCTTGAATCGATATAGGCTTCCTGATACGAATCATAAAGAAAACTTGCCCCCGCTTTCCACGCATGGTTTGTATTCCCTAAAATTGATTGATAAATGAAATTACCAAACATACTTTGCTGACGACCTTTGTAGTTTTTGAAGGCAAAATAAGAATCATTGGCATGTTGGATCGTATTTAAAATTAGTCCCAAACCTCGCCAGGGCTTATTTTGAAACAAGCGTGCGATTTTACCAAAGCCTTCAAAGCGACTTGTTAAGCTACCGAAACCATACACTAAATAGCGATTAGACGTTTGATCCTCAAAGCCCATTTGACCAGCCATTCGATTTTCCCGTAAATAACCCGCACCCCATTGGATAATCCAATCGTCGCTTTTGTATTTCCAACGGTTCAAGACATTCATTAAATCAAATAAGGGCTGATCCATGAATCCATCCTGGTTTCCATCGGTCCGAGCGGCTTGTTGGGAAAAATGCGTTAAAATCCCGGTTGATAGATGACAATTCAATTTTATAGCAGCTTGTTGGTTTACCTCATACCTCCCCTGCGAATTCACGTAGGTATTTAAAAAATAACGGTCGGAAGTATCTGGTTTCATTAATTCGACATTGATCGCGCCGGTCATCGATTCATAACCATTGGCCACGGAGCTTACACCTTTGCTTAAATCGATGGAACGAATCCAGGTTCCTGGTGTATAATTAAGTCCATAGGTGGATTTTAAACCGCGAATGGAAGGCATATTTTCCATGTTGCTTTGAACATAATTGCCCGAGAGCCCTAATAATTGAATTTGTTTAGCGCCCGTCACCCCATCGGTGAAATTCACCGAGACGCTGGCATTCGTTTCAAAACTCTCAGAAAGGTTACAACATGCCGCCTTCGCCAAGGTTTTCATACTGATCATTTCGGTGTGCAGCGTGGACATGCCATCCATTTGGCCAGGGTTTGCCAAGACCTTCACTTCGTTTAATTCATTGGATTTCACCATTAAATGAATGTGTTGGAAAGCGGGCTTTTCAACGAAAACTGAATCAGTGGGAAAACCAACATAGGAAACGACTAACCAGCCGGGGAATCGATTTACCGCTAATTTAAAATAACCATTTGCCGCCGTGAGTGTAGCTGCCTGCGTAGGTGAATAGACCACGGAAGCGCCGATGAGGTCTTCCATGTTACCTTCGGAATCTAAACTCATCACCCGGCCGGTGATTTCCTGTCCGTAGGTGAAAAAATGACAAAGTAAAAAGCTTATTGAAAGAAATGATTTAAATAAACGCATAAGAATTTGTTGAGAAGGTGAAAAACAAAAAAACAACCTTCAATCAATCAAATTTGGAATACGCCTAAATAAGCTAATCGACGTATTTGTTTAGGGGGTGCATGGCCAATGGGGACCACTGTGCTTTTTAAAATCAACTGACGCGCAGCGTTCAGAACGATGGGAGGATGATAGGTGGTAAGCCCTAAGATATGGGTCTGAATGACTGATTTTTTTTGTGCGAGGTGATCAAAGCTGAATTTGAGCTGAAAATGATCATATTGATAACAAGACGAACGAGAAAAATGCGAGCTAGGAACCTTTCCGGGTTTATTGGAAACATGAAAAATGGATTTCTCGTGGCCGGTATATAAACAGGTTTCTTGCGTCCAGGAAATTCCGGAATTTCCGATTAACATCCAAGATGTTAAAAAAATCAAGAAAATTCGCCGAAAAAGCCACTTCATGTTCAAATATAATTTATTTATCGCTTAAAAATAATTAATTTGCGGGAACGTACAATTTATGAGCATCAAGGTTACGCCTTATATCTTAATTCTAACCCTACTATTATCGAGCCTCACCGTATTGGGTCAGCAAGATCAGTATCGTTATCTCGTACTCTTCAAGGATAAAGCGAATAGTCCTTATTCCATTAACAAACCTAATTCCTTTTTAAGTTCCAAATCAGTCGAACGCAGGACAAAACTTAATATTGCACTGACCGAACAAGATTTACCTGTAAACCCCGTCTATTTGGATCAAATAAGAACTACGGGAGCAACCGTTTTGTTTCCGTTGAAATGGATTAATGGAGCTATCATCCAACAAAAGCCAAAAGACCTTGCCAAAACACTGAAATCCCCATCTGTTAAGGGTTTATATTGGAATTTTCCAGCGGATTCAAGTGCTAAATTAAAAATCACTTCGAGCGTAATAAGTACCCAAGCCGTACAAAGCGTCAATGCGAGTGAAGCAAGCATCGATTATGGGAATTCACTTACCCAAATTACTCAAATCGGCGTCGATATCATGCATGCCAAGGGATTTCATGGGGAAAATGTACTCATCAGTTTATTGGATAATGGGTATTTAAATGCGGATATCGCTACTTTTTTACAAAAAATTTACAGTGAAAATCGATTAGTTGGTACATTAATCACGAGCCCTGGACTAAGTTCCGTCTACCAAGGGGGTTCGCACGGAACCGAGGTATTAAGTGCCATTGCGGGCCAATTTCCGGGTAAATTATATGGAACTGCGTATCAAGCTAAAATTGCGATCGCGCAAACCGAGGAAGAGGATACTGAATTAATCGTGGAAGAGGCGAACTGGCTTCGTGCAGCTGAATGGGCTGATAGCCTGGGTACCGATATTATTTCCTCCTCGTTGGGCTATTCAGAATTTGATAATACTAAACAAAATCATACCTACGCGGACATGAATGGCAAAAATACCTTGGTGTCAAATGCGGCTCATTGGGCAGCGCATCGAGGAATCATTTGTGTGATTTCGGCAGGAAATGAAGGCTCTGGCACATGGAAATACATCACAGCTCCCGCAGATGCAGATTCTATTTTGGCGGTAGGTGCGGTGGACCGAACGGGCCTTCGGGGAAGTTTTAGTTCACAAGGCCCCACGTTTGATAAACGCATCAAACCTGATATATCAGCGATGGGCTTAGGCACGATTGTTGGATTACCCAGCGGCCAGATAAGCTCATTAAATGGAACCTCCTTTTCCGCCCCACTGGTGGCAGGATTAGCGGCAGGACTTATTCAATCAAATCCCACGAAGAACAATTTCCAAGTCATGGATGCCATTCGGAGATCTGGAAATCAACAAGACAAACCTGATAATTTTTTAGGTTGGGGCATTCCTAATTTTGACCGCGCGTTCAATTTGCTCAATACCGTTTTAGGTACGGAAGAAAGCAAAGAACCTTGGGTCGAAATTTTTCCAAATCCCCTAAGGACAGGTCAAAAATTAACGATTCATATTGATTATAGTCTGCCCATTTTGATGGAAATTTGCAATTCCCAGGGTGCAATCATGATGAAACATGTGGTAAACTCGACGCAGGAGGAAGTATACCTCCCACCCCTAGCCTCCGGAAAATATTTTGTCCGATTTACCTTAGGAGGAATTCAAAAAGTTATCCCTCTCCTATATAATTTAGGAGAATAACATCGCTGCGCCAAAAACACCCGCGCTATCTCCTAATTTAGGTTTCACGATAGGTGTCAATACCTCGCCTGAATTGAAAATGTATTTTTTGATGCATTCGTAGCCTTCCGTATATAACAAATCAATGTTACCCACACCACCGCCTACGACGATAACATCGGGGTCAATCACATTGATCAGCGTAGAAACTGCCCGACCAAACGAATCCATCAAACGCCGAACCGTCAAGTCCGCCGCTGGATCCGAATGATCCTGATAGGCTTGTACAATATCCTTTAATTTTTTCTTTTGACCTGCTTGACGTTCGTAAAATAATTCCAGCGCCGGCCCTGAAATCACCTTTTCAACACAACCTGATTTCCCGCAATAACAAGGATCACCTCCCTCTTCCAAAATATTATGCCCCCATTCCCCTCCAATACCATGAAATCCATTAATCACCTGACCATGCACGACCAAACCACCCCCGACCCCAGTTCCCATAATAATCCCAAATACGATTTGTGCATTTGGATTTACGTCTTGGACCGCACCCAATAAGGCTTCGGCAAGGGCAAAACAATTCGCATCATTCGCCAATCGCACCTCACAACCTAGCACCCGAGCCAAATCGTTTGCCATCGGCTTTCCATTCATGCTCGTGGTATTGCAATTTTTCATGGTTTGAGAGGTGGGATCCAAGACACCCGGCGTAGCAAAACCGACCTGAACAGGTCGAAATCCTAATTTGGATGAAACCGAATCGATCAAACGACCCACTTGTCCCATGATGTGATCATAGCCTTTGGCAGATTCCGTATCGATACGTTCGCGGTGAATGACCTTAATGGGATCCTGACGATCTAAGACTGCACATTCAATTTTTGTCCCTCCTAAATCAATCCCCCAGTTGTATAAATTTTCCATAGGTTTAGCGACGATTATCGTCATTTTCAAAAATACTAAAATAACTTAAATATCGGCTCGATGCAATCTCCCCTACTTTCACTGCTTCCTGAACGGCGCAATGTGGCTCATGCAAATGTAAGCAATTGTTGAACTTACATTGTCCTAACAAAGCCCGCATTTCTGGAAAATAATGCGCTAATTCCTCCTTTTCAATCTCCATGACACCTAATTCATTAATCCCAGGACTATCGATCAAATAGGTCGAAGGACCTAATTCCCACATGGTGGAATAGGTGGTCGTATGAACGCCTTTTTGCGCAAAATCTGAGATTTCCTTCGTTTTAATTTGTAAAGTGGGGGCCACAATGTTCAATAAACTTGATTTCCCCACGCCCGAATGCCCGGCCATCAAAGAAACTTTCCCCTGAAACATCGCCTTAAATTCTTCGACCCCTTGGTTCAATGGCAAGGAGGTAAACAAAATTCCATAACCTAATTCCTGATATAAACCTGCCCATTCAAAAACCTGATCTTTTTCTTCTTCGGTCAATAAATCCATTTTATTGAACACGATCGTCACTGGAATTCGAAATGCCTCAGCGGTCACGAGAAATCGATCCAGGAAACCCAAGGAGGTTTTCGGTGATTTATAGGTCATGACAAAAATGGCTTGGTCTACATTGGCGGCCATCAATTGCCCCTGTCCGGTTTTATGAACCGATTTTCGAATCAAATAATTTTGTCGAGGTAAAATCTCTTCAATGACCACCGTTTGATTCGCCTCATCTTCCATGGCATACATAACCCGATCGCCTACCGCAATGGGATTGGAGGTTTTGGGACCGTTTAATTTAAATTTACCTTTCAGTCTGCCTCGAAAAACCGTTCCATTGTCAGCCCGAATTTCGTACCATGAACCCGTAGAACGCATGATAAGACCTTTTTTACTTTCCATCGATTGCAAGGTTTTGATGCATATATTCCATGATTTGCTGGGTAGCGCCGGCATGCAAAGCGACGAACTGTCGGGATTGTACTTGTTTATTGACCAACAGTTGCTCATTCTCCCAAATTTCACTCATTTTTGCTTCTAATTCCTGAGAATTGGCCACTGGATAGGCTAATTCAAAACTGACCAAATCGACGGCTTCTTTGAATTTTCGATAATTTTTATTGCCAAAAAAGACCGTTGGCCCAAACACCGCCGCCTCCAACGTATTGTGTAATCCCGCGCCAAAAGCCCCTCCAATATAGGCAAAGGTCGCACCTCGATAAAGGGAGGATAAACGGCCTATTTCATTGACAATCAGCACCTCCGCACCCGGAACCTTTTGACCTTTCGAAAACATCACAGAAAGCTTGATCGCGGTGGCCCAAGCCCGAAGTTCAGCATCATGAATTTCATGCGGTGCGATGACCCATTTAACAGGAAATTTTTTCGAATTGATGAGGGGCAAAAGGCAATCGATATCGGCCTGCCATGCAGAACCCACCACGACAAATGCCGTTTCTTGAATAAAATCGGCCATAAGATCCCAAGATTGACTGTTCCGGGCATTGCTTAATACGCGGTCGAAGCGCGTATCACCCCCAAGGCTAAGGGATTGAATTCCAATATTTTGTACTAGGTGTAAAGATTCTTCATTCTGTACAAAAATATGCGTAAAGGTGGCTAAGATATCTCTAAAAAATTGACCATACCAAGCAAAAAAGACCTGATTCGGACGGAAGATCGCGGATACCAAAAGACTTGGGATATTCCGTTTTTGTAAGCCCGATAAATAAAAATACCAAAATTCATATTTGACAAAAACCGCCAATTGGGGTTGAACTAAATCTAAAAAACGAGCACTATTCCGCGCACCGTCAAAAGGCAAATAACTCACATAATCAAGCCCGGGCGTATTTTTCCGAATCTCATAACCAGAAGGGGAGAAAAATGTGACTAAAATAAAATAATTAGGATGTGCTTGTTTGAAGGCATCGATGATAGGTCGACCTTGTTCAAATTCCCCCAATGAGGCCGTATGAAACCAGGCGACCGGTTTTTTATTGGAGGCTAGGTGCTTTTCGAGTCCATTCCAAACCTCTTTTTGTCCTATATGCAAGGCTTTTGCTTTGACATGGAAGCCGGAAACCAAGCGAATGCTCATTTGGTATAAAAACAAGGCAAAAGAATATAGCCAAACCCTCAATTTTTCTTAAATTTGATGTTGAATCGATAAAATTACAAAATAAGCAGAACACCTGCATCATCCTTATGGTTTGGAAAAAATTAACGGAGGTGAATCAATTAGAGGAAATTGCGCTAGCATCCCATGAAAAAGCCCAGCTTATTTTTAAGCATAGTACGCGTTGTTCCATTTCCGCCACGGCCTTAAATCGCTTTGAGAGGGCCTGGGATGCTACGGATACCCCGGCCTATTATTTGGATTTGATTGCCTATCGGCCTATTTCCACTGAAATTGCTGAAAAATTTGGTATTGAACATCAATCGCCCCAAGTCTTGGTGATTAAGAACGGCCAGTGCACGTATTCGGCCACCCACTGGGATATTTCGGTGGAAGACATAAAACCTGAACTTCATTCATGAAAAGAAAACTTGGAATTATCTTTTTTATGGTTTTGCTTTATTTGCCAAGTCTTGGGCAAAGAAAAGGAAGCGCGCCTCGTGAAACGGTGATTCAAGCACCGAGTGGGCCCATAAAAAAATCAGTATCAAGTCCAAAATCCGTACCACAAACTACCTTGGATCCCAGCATTACCTGGTCGATGGGTGTAGGCACCTCGACCAATTCTGGAATTTTTGGGGGCCTTAGCTTTCGAAATGCGTGGGTTAAAAATCCGGTAAGTCAATCGGTCATTGGTCTCGATTTATCCATCATCAAAGATTACCGTGAATTTGATTCCCCTTATTCCTACAATGGACGAGGCTATGTGGAGGGGAAATTGAACAATTTATTGGTCATTCGGCCTGAATATGGTCGCCAATGGACTCTTTTCAAAAAATCCAATGAGGGTGGTGCCTCCTTAAAAGGTTTAATTTTCACGGGGCCAAATTTGGGTGTACAAATGCCTTATCACGTAGATATTTCGTATGTAAACCCGTCCACAGGCAAATCTTCGATACAATCCATCGCGATGGCGCAAGCGTTAACGAATTCAAATCGCAATGTAATTATTGGAGAAAGCAGTTATTTTAATGGAATAAACGAATCGGTGATCGTTCCTGGATGGCACATAAAAACGGCCATGAATGTAGAATTAGACACTTTTAAACAGAATTACCTAAGTTTGGAAATGGGCTTTATTGTGGATTATTTTAGCAAACCGATCGAAATGCTAAACCAAACCCCCTATCGATCTGTTTATACCACAGGCTACCTCACTTTTTTCTTCGGAAAAAGTAAATAACAGCATATGATTGATTTACCACAAATAAACCCTGCTTCTTCTACCCGCAAACCGGATTGGTTACGTGTCAAATTGCCCATTGGCGAAAAATATACGAATGTTAGGAAGATTGTCGACGAATATAAATTACATACCATTTGCCAATCCGGCAATTGCCCCAATATGGGTGAATGCTGGGGAGAGGGCACTGCGACCTTCATGATTTTAGGCAATGTGTGTACGCGGTCATGTACTTTTTGTGCGGTTGCGACGGGCCGACCCGCCGAATACGATGAAGATGAACCACGGCGCGTTGCGGAAGCCATTCGTCTAATGAAAGTAAAACATGCCGTGATCACGTCCGTGAACCGAGACGAATTAAAAGATCGAGGTGCTGAGATTTGGTATCAAACGGTTCGCGCCGTGAAGGAAACCACTCCACAAACGACGATCGAAACATTAATTCCCGACACCAAGGGAAATTGGGATGCCTTAATTCGCATGATAGAAGGTGGCCAGGAAGTGGTTTCGCATAATATGGAAACGGTGGCGCGCTTGTATCGCTATGTCCGTCCACAGGCGAAATACGAGCGTAGTTTAGAGCAAACAAAACGCACCAAAGAATTCGGAAAACGCACAAAATCTGGATTAATGCTTGGCTTAGGCGAAACCAAAGATGAGGTATTCCAAGCCATGGATGATTTGGTGGCCCATGGATTGGATGTGTTGACCCTGGGTCAATATTTACAACCCACCAAAATGCACCATGAGGTCATTGAATGGATTCATCCAGACACCTTTGCGATGTATAAAGAAGAAGGATTAAAGCGTGGATTAGCCTATGTGGAATCAGGCGCGCTGGTTCGCTCATCCTATCATGCAGAAAAGCATATATAAATGAATCTACCGAGTCCAAGTCAGTCGGAATACAGCTTCATCATAGCGGGTGGTGGCATGTCCGGTCTTTCATTGGCCTTTTATTTAGCTAAAAGTAGCCTTCAAAAAGAATCTATTCTGATCATCAGCCAGGATGAAATTGGATTTCCCAAAAAAACATGGTGTTATTGGTCCGAGGAAGAAGAAAGCATTAATAAAATTGCCAACAAATCTTGGCAACATCTTTGGTTTCATGAGGCCCATGGAAGGAGTAAACTGTTAGCGATTCAGCCCTTCACTTATTCGAAAATAGCGAGCGATACTTGGTTTAGCCATGTCGTGGATGAACTTAAAAAACATCCCAATATTCATTTTTTAAAGGCGAACATCCATCAATTTTCCTATGCGGGATGTGGGTCCACCGTACACACTTCTCGAGGTAATTTTCATGCAAGGCTTAAAATATTTGATAGCATCACGCCCATTTTATGTGAAGCAGCGAATGAAAAACATATAAAGCAACACTTTTTAGGTTGGACCATCCAGAGTAATTTTCCTATTTTCAAAGACGAATCGGCTCATTTATTTGATTTTCGTGTGGCTTTTGAGAAAGAATGTGAGTTCATGTATGTGTTGCCAACGAGCAATCGCGAGGCCTTGTTTGAATACACCTATTTTTCAGGAAAAATTCGAACGAAGGAACAGTATCGAGAGAAAATTAAAAATTATTTATTGGCCTATTACAACTTAAGCCATGAAGAATACGAAATAATCGAGGAAGAATATGGAATTATTCCCATGCGTCCTTCCTCCTTACCGGTTCAAAACTTACATGATAAAATTTTGCGAATCGGTACCTCGGGCGGATTTGTAAAGCCGAGCACGGGCTATAGTTTTTTGAGAACTCAACATCTATTAACTGATTTAGTTAAAAACCTGGAATCGAAAAATCTGAACGGCTTGATGATTCCAGAAAATCGCTTCAAAGCTTGGTTGGATAAAGTCTTTTTGCAGGTGTTGATTGACCAGCATGTTTCTGGAAATGAAGTATTTGAGGCTCTATTTCGAAAGAATAGTCCTCAAAAAATGTTGCGATTTTTAGCAGAAAAAACAAGCTGGAAAGAAGATTTGGGTTTAATGACTACGGTACCCACAATGCCCTTTTTACGGGCGGTCATTTCATTGGCATGGCGCAAAAATCAATTACCTTAACCTTTGCATAATTTATTTTGTAGCTTCTTTTAATTAATCTTATTTTTGTAAGATTTTTATTCACAATTCAATAAAAAAATTCAACAATGGCTTATCTTTTTACTTCTGAGTCAGTTTCTGAGGGACATCCTGATAAAGTAGCTGATCAAATTTCCGATGCGTTAATTGACCATTTCATGGCCTTTGACCCCAAATCCAAAGTAGCTTGTGAAACACTTGTTACGACGGGTCAGGTTGTATTAGCCGGAGAAGTAAACACGACTACCTATTTAGATGTACAGGCCATCACGCGTGAGGTTATTCGGAAAATAGGATATACGAAGGCAGAATATATGTTTGAGGCAAATTCTTGTGGAATTTTATCGGCGATCCATGAGCAATCGGCGGATATTAACCAAGGTGTTGACCGTGCAAATCCGGAAGAACAAGGCGCAGGAGATCAGGGAATGATGTTTGGATTCGCAACCAAGGAAACAGATAATTACATGCCTTTGGCCTTAGATTTAGCCCATAAAATCTTACAAGAATGTTCGTATATCCGGAATAACGAGCCTAATTTAATTGGCTATTTACGTCCAGATGCAAAATCACAGGTAACGATAGAATATTCGGATGACCATGTGCCACAGCGCATCGATACGATTGTGGTTTCGACGCAACATGATGACTTTGGCTCGGAAGCGGATATGTTGGCCAAAATCAAACAAGACATCATTGAAATCGTTATCCCACGTGTTAAATCAAAATTAAAACCTTCCTTGCAAGCTTTGTTTAATGATGAAATTACGTACCATATTAACCCCACGGGCAAATTTGTCATCGGTGGACCTCACGGAGATACAGGCCTTACCGGTCGGAAAATCATCGTAGATACCTATGGTGGTAAAGGCGCACACGGTGGAGGTGCATTTTCGGGTAAGGATCCGAGTAAAGTGGACCGTTCGGCGGCCTATGCGACACGTCACATAGCGAAGAACTTAGTTGCGGCCGGATTATGTGACCAAGTATTGGTGCAGGTTTCCTACGCGATCGGTGTAGCTAAACCATGTGGCTTGTTTATTGACACCTATGGAACAGCCAAAGTAAGCTTGACGGATGGGGAAATCGCAAAGAAAGTAGAGGCTATTTTCGATATGCGTCCTTATTTTATAGAACAACGTTTGAAATTAAGAAACCCTATTTATTCCGAAACGGCGGCCTATGGTCACATGGGAAGGAAAAACGAGGTGGTGACGAAAACATTCAACGGGCCAGGAGGACAACAAGTAACGAAAGAAGTTGAATTATTTACTTGGGAAAAACTAGATTATGTAGATGCGGTGAAAGTGGCATTTGGAATTTAATTTTTCCGATATTCATAAAAAAAGGGGCCTTAAAAAATAAGGCCCCTTTTTTTTAATCGATTTCGAGAAGATCGAAGGGTCGATTGGGTTTAACTTGATTCATTTTAGATTTAAAGCGTTTGATTTGTTCGGCTAAGGAATTCAGCGCAAGATCGAGCGCTTCTTCAAATGACTTAGCTTTTTCCTTCACGAAAAGAATGCCCCCAGGAACCGCTAATTTGATTTCTAGGTATTTTTCTCTGATTCGACCAACTCCACTTGCCACATGCAAAAAAACATCACCGCTGGTAATTTGATCATAAAAGGTTTCCAATTTATTTAACTTGGCTTGAATGCTTTCAACTAATTTTTTGTCAGCATTAAAGTGAATGGCGTGAACTTGCACTTTCATAAGGTTAACATTTAAATTGTGAAAAAATGCTTTGGGAATCTAGGCAAAGCGAAAAGATAAAAGAACGTTTCAGATTCTTTGGAAATGTATCTTATTTTTAAAACGATGTCAAGAAATACCTGAAATTTATTTTATTCCCAAATAACTCGTAAGAGCTTAATTTCAATCCTTTGCTCCCTAAAAAATTGATGCCAATCATGTTGAATCGCCGACAAATGATCATTAGGCGATTTTACCTCAATAAACGCATACTCCAGCCCCCGATAGATAAATAAATCAGGGAATCCTTTCGCATGGGTGGAAGCGTTTTTCCAAAAATGCAAACAAACTTGTTTCAAGGATTCCGAAGACACGTACTTTACTAAGGCCGCGAGAACTGACAGATCAAATGAGAACCAATCGACATAGGGATTCATTATACCCTGCTGTATTTCACTAACCTTTTTTAAATGAGCTAAACAGCTATCCGTATCATCCAACATATCCAAAAGCTTCGAAAATTCTGCCAAACTTTCTACAGAAAACTCTTCAGAATGAAAGCTCGTGGGCGCGTATTGAAAAGGATGATGAAAACTTTGTTTGCTAAGGTCAAAAATCAAATCCCAGGCTAGTAGCCCGATTAAGTTTTTCCAAAGGGAATTTTCCGTAAAATGAGCTTCAAAACCTTGCTTTTGGAAATAATGTATGACCCCCACTTCTACATTTCCTTGGTATTCCTGAGAAATGTAAACTTTTTCAGCAGCTTTCAGGGTTTTAGTCACCTTTTTAATCGCCATCTTGGCACCTTGTTTAGCCACAAAATCCTCAAAAAAATGAATTTCTTTTGGATTTAGGCTAATTTCTAATCCTACACGTGCCCAATCCAATGCCTCCGTTTTTCTTCCAGCTTTTTGTAAAAGCCGCACGCGCCTTTCCAATGACTCGGGCATGAGGCTACGTTCATATAATTTTAGAGCGGAATCGATTTGAGCACGTCGTTCATACCTTCTGGCTAATTCAAACAAAGATCTCTCAAAGGCCCCAAGCGATTTATCATTCAATGCATCTGCCATCGGCCAGATTTCAGCTTCCCAATCCATCGCTAATTCATCCAAGGATTCATCTGCTGGTAAATTTCGAAGAGCAAGGCGCCAGCGGCTAATTTTCCATTTTTGAATCGCTTCCAAACGCGTACTAAAAAATGGAATTAAATCCTCTTCGGCCACCTCCATAAATTGTCGAAGTCCTAAATCCCTCACCACAAAATCAGTCATGTCCCGCGAAGTAGAACCGAAAAAAAGAAATTGAATAAACTCAAATCGATCCGTTTCTAAGGGCTGAACCACATGCCCAAATCGGTCCAAAAGTACTTCGAAAAGCTCTTCTTGCGAAAAATGGGAGCTTAGAAATTCAACGGTATCGGCTTTTGAAAAGGCTGTTGGGATACGCATATCCTTTGAAAAAGCAGATGCCAATTCACCGCATTCTTTCCGGGTGAAAATAGCCAACAAAGTCGATGCCGAACAAGTAGAAACAGGATTCAAAAATTGCAAAAAACCAACCTTTTCTAATGCTCGACATGCCATTTCCACATCCGGAATTTCCTGATATTGTAACTTATTGGTTCTAAACCAATTGGATCTCCGTGAACATAGTCGAAGGTATAGGCATTGGGCCGGTAATGACAAGTCATGGTAGGATTGTAGAAATAGGGATTCCTCCTCTGAAATAATTTCCGAATAATGCTTTTCGACATACCGAAGTACGTATTGAAAATGGTCCCAATAATAACCGCTTGCTAAGTCCATGTTTAAAATTGCATTATTCGAATATTTTTTACCAAAATTTCAACAGAAAATTAGATTATTTCAACAAATACCGAAACAATACTATATTTGCACAAATACAGATTGTAAAACAAAATTACTATGCAAACCGTTACCAATTTCAATTTTGCCGGTAAAAAAGCCCTCGTACGTGTGGATTTTAATGTTCCATTGAACGAACGCTTTGAAATCACGGATGATACACGAATTAAGGCCACAATTCCTACCATTCAAAAAATACTTCATGATGGGGGTTCTGTGATTCTAATGTCTCATTTGGGTCGACCAAAGGACGGACCATCGGAGAAATATTCCTTAAAACATTTAGTAACTCCTCTTTCCATTGTATTTGGGGTAAAAGTTAAATTCGCTGCAGATTGCATCGGTCAAGAAGCGATTGATTTGGCAAAAGACTTACAAGGGGGCGAAATTTTGTTGTTGGAAAATCTTCGTTTTTACAAAGAAGAGGAAAAAGGAGATGAGGCTTTTGCTGAGAAATTATCAAAATTAGGAGATGTATGGGTAAATGATGCCTTTGGTACGGCACATCGGGCACATGCGTCCACGGCGGTGATCGGGAAATTCTTTACCGATAAGGTTTCGGGTTTTGTGATGCAAGCAGAAATAGATAATGCCCAGAAAATTTTAGAATATGCAGAAAGACCATTTACGGCGATTATGGGCGGTTCTAAAATTTCAGATAAAATATTAATTATAGAACGTCTTTTGGACAAAGTCGACAACCTGATCATTGGTGGTGGAATGACCTATACGTTTTCTTTAGCGGAAGGTGGTAAAATTGGAAAATCGATTTCAGAACCTGATAAAGTCGAATTAGCAAAAAGTTTAATTGAAAAAGCCAAAGCCAAAGGAGTCAATATTTACATGCCATTGGACAATATATGTGCGGATGATTTCAGTAACCAGGCGAATCGCCAGACTGTGGAACGAGGTGAAATTCCGGATGGTTGGGAAGGTTTGGACATAGGACCGAAAACAATTGAATTATTTCAGGACATCGTTTATAAATCAAAGACAATCTTATGGAATGGTCCGATGGGGGTTTTTGAATTCTCCAATTTCGCGAAAGGAACGAATGCAATAGCGGATGCAGTCGTAAAGGCTACAGAAGAGAACGGGGCATTTTCATTAATCGGAGGTGGTGACTCTGCTTCAGCTATTAATAATGCAGGATATGGTGATCGAGTTAGTTATGTATCCACGGGCGGAGGAGCTTTATTGGAATATATGGAAGGCAAGGTTTTACCGGGAGTAGCGGCATTAGAATCCTAACATTTTTCGATAGAATTTGTAAAAGGCGGGACATTTTCCCCGCCTTTTTGTATTTTAGCTAAAAGGCTTTTTTTGCAACCTACATGATTCAATACTCTGCTCCAAAAACGCTTCGTTCTACCTTCATAAGTCTAGATAGTCGGCAAATTTATGATCACCCACAAACGGCCTTTTTTGCGGTCAAGGGTTTGCATCATGATGGTCATCAATTTTTAGAAATCCTATATAATAAGGGTGTTCGGGAATTTATCGTCGAGGAAGCTGCTTGGCAAGGAAAATGGCCAGAAAAGGCAAAGACTTGGACCAATGTGCAAATTTGGGTAGTAAAAAATAGTATCGCTTGTTTACAAGATTTGGCTATTGCTCATCGAAAAACCTTCCAATATCCGGTTGTAGGGATAACGGGTTCCAATGGTAAAACCATTTGCAAGGAATGGCTGGCTAGCTTATTACAAGGTAATTTCAGCGTGTGTAAGAGTCCGAAGAGCTATAATTCGCAAATTGGAGTGCCTCTTTCTGTATTAGGAATGAAAACCACGCATCAAATTGGTATTTTTGAGGCGGGTATTTCACAAGTTGGTGAAATGGACCGATTAGAAAAAATCATTCGGCCTACATTCGGCATTTTTACCCATTTTGGCGAAGCACATGGATCCAATTTTAGAGATGAGGATCAAAAATTAGAAGAAAAATTACGCTTATTTGAGCATTGTAAACAAGTAATCTATCGGGTCACTGATTCAAATGATCGAATCAAAATAGGTATGCAAAACCTTCATCCGGCCTGTGAATTAATTTCTTGGAGTACGAATGACCCTAATAAATCCCTTTTTGTACATTTTCACACACAAGGAGATGGAACACAAATCAAGGTACAAAAGCAAGCCTCCAGCGAACCATTTTTAGATGTCTATACAGACTTTACAGACGAGGCATCACTAGAAAACATGAGCCATTGCCTGATTGCCGCCTATTATTTGGGGATTCCGGCTGATCAATTGCGAAATAAAATAAAACAACTGAGACCTGTCTCGATGCGCCTAGAAATTAAAGAAGGCCTTCGCGGAAACCAGTTAATTGATGATTCATACAATAACGATTTAGACGGTTTAAAATTAGCTCTGCCCCTTTTGAAACGAAATGATTCGAAGAAAAAAATTCTCATCATGAGTGATTTTTTAGAAACAGGGATGGAAGATGTAGAATTATATCAACGTATTTCAGAATTAATTAAAGGCCAAAAATTAGATGTATTAATTGGTATAGGGGATAAAATTCAGCGCAATTCAAATGTATTCGAAAAAATCAATCTATTCAAAAATACCGAAGAATTATTGCAATCTGGATATTTAAACCAGATCAATAACTCAATTATTCTCTTAAAAGGTGCACGCAAATTTAATTTTGAGCGCCTAGTACATGCCTTGGAAACTAAATCGCATTGTACGCAGTTGGAAGTAAATTTAGATGCCTTACAAGCGAATCTCCGTTATTTTAAACAAGCCATTGGACCAGAAACACAACTCATGGTCATGATCAAAGCATTCGCATATGGTGCTGGAGCTGTAGAAATAGGACAGATTTTACAACAACAAGGAGTAGATTACCTGACAGTAGCCTATACGGATGAGGGTGTTGAACTTAGAAAAAACGGAATTTATATGCCGATTATGGTTATGAATCCACAAGCGGAGGAATTCGATAAGTTAACACAATATGCGCTAGAACCTGAAATTTACAGTTTTGAGATGCTAAGAGCGATAGACGACTACAGTACTACTCACTCTAAAAACATAAAAATACATCTCAAATTAGATACGGGGATGAAACGTTTGGGCTTTGAGGTACACGAAATTCCTGAACTCACCGAGCTAATTACTCAAATGCCCCAATTGTGGGTAGTGAGTATTTTGAGCCATTTAGCAGCCTCAGAAAACCCTACACATGAAAAATTTACGTTGAATCAAATCAGCCTTTTTCAAAAAATGGCCAAAAAAATTCAAAAAGCTTTAAGCTATCAACCATTATTACACATAGCCAATTCAGCTGCCATCCAAAACTACCCTATGGCCAAGTTTGATATGGTCCGCTTAGGTATCAGTTTATATGGAATTAGTACTAAATCAGAACAGAAAATTCCATTAGAAAATGTGTTAACCCTAAAAACATACATTTCACAAATTAAAGAAGTCAAAAAAGGAGAAAGTGTAGGTTATGGGAGAAAAGGTAAATTAAACCAAAATGGACGCATAGCGACCTTGGCCATAGGCTATGCAGATGGCTATCATAGAACACTAGGAATGGGTGAAGGACAATTCGAAATTTTAGGACAATTATGCCCGACCATAGGTGCTATTTGCATGGACATGACCATGGTCGACATTAGCCATTTACCTCAAGCAAAAGTAGGAGACGAAGCTATTGCGTTTGGCGGAAAAATACAATTATCTGAATTAGCTAAAAATGCTAAAACAATTCCATACGAAATCATGACGCATATCAGTGAACGTGTCAAACGAGTTTATGTGAAAAACTAAGGATTTAAAACCCAAAAAAAAGAAAGGCGCCTAATGGCGTCTTTTTTTTTGATCCAAAAATGAATTTAAGACTAAGCATGCGATGAAAATAGATCCAAGCGATACCAATTACCACACAAATTTTAATCTCGTCAAGTTTATAAAATGAAAATTCATAAAATATAATCAATTTATTTAATTAGCTGAAATAACAATTAATTATTTGATTTATTTACCTTTTAAGCTAATTATAATTATCAATAATGCTAAATAATTGTTGTAATAGCTAATAATGGCTTATATTTAATCATAAAAGAGCTATTTGCATTTTATATTAATTTTATGTAAATTAGCTAAATAGATAATTAATATGGCGATTGAAGAAATAGCAAAAGCTTTAGGAGATGAGTCCAGGAGAAAAATAATCGAATTGCTAAAGGATGGCGAATTGCCTGCCACGGCAATTTTTGAGAAATTTTCATTTGCAGCACCTACGATATCTAGGCATTTATCTGTATTAAAAGAAGCTGGACTTGTGCAAACGAGGCGTAATGGCGTATTCATTTTCTATACGCTGAACGTAGATAAATTAAATGAATTAACTGATTGGCTCACTCCTTTTCTACCTAAAAAAGTGGAAAAAGTACGATCTGAACCTAGGGGAAAATTGCCGTCGCCAATTAGAATTCCAAAGGAAAATCCATTTGATAAATTTCAAAGTGAATTTTAATTTATTAAAATAATACAATTTATATGAAACGATTTGTCATGATCATTCGAGGACCTGTGGAGGGAATTTCCGGTAAAAATAGTTTGGCAAATGATGAGGAGATTGAAAAAATCAGAACCTGGTTGAAGCGTATAAAATCGACGCATGAGGACATGCTTTATCAAAAATTTTCGGGACACCAATCCTACTTTTCGGCCAGCGGGAAAATTGAAAATCGGGTGGTCCAACAAATCGATGGCGGGGAGATTTCTCAAATCATCACCTTGCTTTTACCCAGTGTAGAAGCCGCGGCGAAAATTGCGATGACTTTTCCCTTCCCTAACCCATTCTATACCATTGAGCTTAGAGAAATGGCTTAAATTCATCATAAAAAGGCCTATACGTTACGTATAGGCCTTTTTATATGTAATGCGCTGAGAATCAAGTATTTCAAGCCAAGTTACACGTACACGTTGATGTCCCCTACCATATTCTCAGGCCGAACCCATGCATCAAATTCTTCAGCTGTAACATATCCTAAGGAAATGGCTGTTTCCTTTAACGTAGAGCCATTTTTATGGGCTGTTTGAGCAATTTCAGCTGCTTTATAATAGCCAATTTTAGTATTTAAGGCGGTTACAAGCATTAATGAGTTATTCACATGCTTTTGAATGTTTTCACGCAACGGCTCGATTCCTACCGCACATTTATCATTGAATGCCACACAAACATCTCCGATTAAACGAGCCGAATGTAAGAAGTTATAAATCATGACCGGCTTGAAGACATTTAATTCGAAGTGGCCCGTTGCTCCTCCAATGTTAATGGCCACATCATTGCCCATCACCTGAGCCGAAACCATCGTCATCGCTTCACATTGCGTTGGATTAACTTTCCCTGGCATAATGGAGGAACCAGGTTCATTGTCTGGAATATAGATTTCCCCGATTCCAGAGCGTGGTCCAGAAGACAACATCCGTATATCATTTCCAATTTTCATGAGGCTTACTGCAACCGTTTTAAGCGCACCATGCGCCTCCACGATGGCATCATGGGCCGCAAGGGCTTCAAACTTATTTTCGGCCGTTACAAAAGGTAATCCGGTTAGACTAGCGATATGTTTTGCCACATTTTCAGGATATCCTTGGGGCGTATTAATACCTGTCCCCACAGCAGTGCCACCTAATGCTAATTCAGATAAATGCGCCAACGTATGCTGAATCGCACGCAAACCATGATCTAACTGGGACACATAGCCGGAGAATTCCTGACCTAGTGTCAATGGCGTCGCATCCATAAAGTGAGTCCGACCTATTTTAACCACATCTTTAAAGGCTTTGGCCTTATCTGCCAAGGTATCCCTTAATTTCGTAATTCCTGGAATGGTGAGCTCTACCAAAGTCTGATAAGCGGCGATGTGCATGGCCGTTGGAAATGTATCATTCGATGATTGAGACTTATTGACATCATCATTTGGATGTACAAATTTTTGCTCATCAAGTAAATTTCCACCCTGTAAAACGTGAGCGCGGTAAGCGATTACTTCATTACAATTCATATTGGATTGTGTACCTGAACCCGTTTGCCATACGACTAATGGAAATTGATCGGCCCATTGACCCGCCAAAATCTCATCGCATACTTGACCAATCAAATCCTTTTTAGCTTCATCCAAAACCCCCGCCTCAAAATTCGTTATCGCTGCTGCCTTTTTTAGATAGGCAAAGGCTCGAATGATCTCCTTAGGCATCTTGTTGATATCTTGGGCAATCGGAAAATTCTCAATGGAACGTTGCGTTTGAGCCCCCCAATACACATGAGCCGGTACTTGGACCTTCCCCATCGTATCTTTTTCTATTCTATACTCCATGACGGTTTTTTGTATTAAATTTGATTCTATTTTACAAAAATACCACCAAAATCAACACGCGAAACAAGAAATTAAAATTTAAATACCAATGATCACGATTTACGGAATTCCTACCTGTAACACAATGAAAAAAGCCTTCGATTATTTAAATCAAAAAGGGATAGCATTTGAATTTCACGACTACAAAAAGAAAGGCATCAGCCCGGAAGTATTGCAAAAATTCATTGACCAATTGGGCTTAGACCAAGTCCTAAACAAAAAAGGAAGTACCTATCGACAATTGGCAGACGAACAAAAATCATCATTAGAATCACCCGAGGCGGCTTTTTCGTTTTTACTTGAAAAAACATCCGCGATCAAAAGACCCATATTAACGAAAAATACTACTTATATAGCTGGATTCGTTGAGAGCCAATTAGAGAATTGGCTAAATACTTAATTATCCCTTATAAAAAATCCATTTGCTGAGTTCTTTAAAACTTACCTTTTTACCATACATTAAAATCCCCACCCGGTAAATCCGTGCAGAAACCCAGCTACAAGCTAAAAAGCCAAGGACCAATAAGATCATCGAACCAATTAATTCCCCTGTAGGAACCCCATAAGGTAAGCGAACCATCATGTTAATTGGCGAAGTAAATGGAATCATTGACGCCCAAATGGCCACCGAACTATCCGGATCTTGCAACGTATACTGCGCCATTAAAAATGAAATAATAATGGGAATCATGACGATAAAGGTAAATTGCTGCGCTTCCGTCGAACTTTCTACCGCACTTCCTATGGCCGCAAATAAAGAACTATACAGCAAATACCCGAAGAAAAAATAAAACATAAAACAACCAATCACTAAAGGAATATTGGTGCTGGCTAAGACCTTTGAAACCTCCTCCATGGGGGAAATATCAGACTTGTCGACCTCCTTAACCGCTTCCTGAACCTTTTTATCCTTGATCGAACGTACTTCTTTTTTCACCTCGGGCTGATACAAAGCACTCGTCACCCTACTCAATCCGATCGTCAATACAATCCACAACAAAAACTGGGTTAGTCCGACCAATCCAACGCCTAAAATTTTTCCTAACATCAATTGATACGGCTTTACCGACGAAATAATCACCTCAATAATCCGACTACTTTTCTCCTCAATCACCCCATTCATAACTTGTGACCCATACAATAACAAAGTTAGATACAAAATAAAGCCCATCACACCAGCCAAAATCATCGCCCCACCCGAACTCGAACTCGTTTCTTTTCCCTGCTCCGACACCGTAATCGTTTCACCCGAAATATCGACCTGTGTCTCCGCATACACCTTTTCCGAAATACCCGCTTTTTCCATCAAAACCGCCCGAATTTTATTTTGAACAATGCCCTCAATCGACGATTTTAAAGGCAAACTCACATTCTTTTCCGAAAAGATTTGAACCGCCCTTGGGTCCTCTAAAATATTCTCTTTTACCACCACCAAGGCTGAAAAACCTTGTTTCGCAAAAGTCTTTTTATAAGTCTCCACATCCCCGGAAATAAGTTGGTATTGAATTTCACGATCCATAAAATCCTTAGCCACGAACATGGCACTTTGATCCAATACCTCCACACGCTTCACTTCCTTATCACGCAGAGCCAACCAAATCGGTATTGCATATATAGCCGTAATCAAAAAAGGAGCCAATAAAGAAGCTATCCAGAAGGATTTTTTCTGCACGCGCGTCACATATTCACGCTGAATGATTAATAAAATCTTGTTCATCTCTTCCTAGTTTTTTTGTGAAACAACTTCAATGAAAATATCATTAAACGAAGGAATGACTTCTTGGAATGCATATACGTCCACATGCTGAATCAACTCCCCTAAAGCCTCATTAATCCGTACCTTTTCATGTAATTTGATACGTGCTTTCTGGCGATTATCCTGTGAAAATTCCATCCCAAGAAGATCAAAAGAAGATGTTTCCCCTGGTAATTCACCCACATAGCTTACTTCAAATTCATTCTTCTTAAACCGATTTTGTACTTCCTTCTTCTCGCCGGTCAACACCACATTCGCATGATTAATCAATGCGATTCCATCACACAATTCCTCCACCGATTCCATCCGATGCGTGGAAAATAAAATAGTTGTTCCACGATCCCGAATGGCTAGAATTTCATCTTTTAACATATTCGCATTAATCGGATCAAAGCCAGAAAATGGCTCATCCAAAATCAATAATGCTGGTTCATGTACCACCGTCGCAATAAACTGCGTTTTCTGCTGCATGCCTTTTGACAAATCATCCACCGGTTTGTTCCACCAATCTTTAATATCTAAACGAATAAACCAATCCTTGAGTTTGGATTGCGCCTCGGCGCGTGACATGCCTTTTAATTGAGCTAAATACATCAACTGCTCCCCTACTTTCATTTTCTTATACAAACCTCGCTCTTCAGGCAAATAACCGATGTCATTCACATGCCTTTCTGACAAGGGTTCCCCATCAAAAAGCACACGTCCAGAATCAGGCGCCGTTATTTGGGTAATAATTCGAATTAGAGAGGTTTTTCCGGCCCCATTAGGTCCTAATAAACCAAAAATATGACCTTTAGGAACGTCTACACTCACACGATCTAATGCAACATGTTCAGCATAGGTTTTAACAACGTCTTGTATCGATAATATCATCTTTAGTGATTTTATAAGCCTAAACTAAATAAAAAATGCGTCCAACCAATATGTAATTGGATGAACGCATCAAATCAAATGATGAACGAATAAAATTTACTTTTTCGCTCTTGGAGTTCTTGTCTTTGCAGCCACTGTGGCAGCCGGTTTCTCGACAGCTTTTACCGATACTTTTGCAGCAACTGCCGCCGTTTTCACATTGGCCTTTTTAGCAACAGGTTTGGGCACAGCTTTCACGCGGACTTTTTTAGCGGCTAGCTTTGCACTTACTTTGGGCGCCGCTTTAGCCTCCTTTGTCAACAGCAACGCTAATTGCTTCGAAGCCGACTCCTTTTTCGCAATTTTAGCTTTCTTTTTAGATTCCTTTTCGGCCGTTTTTTTTGCAGCCTTGGCCTGCTTCGCTTTTGTCTTTGCGGCATCCGACTCTTGCTCTTGAATTAATTTATGGTACTTCTTCGCAATCACAGCTAAGGCTTTATGACTTGCATTTACCATTTTTTTGGCGTTTTTCTCCGTTAGGCCCTTTAATTTAGGCAGTACAACTGTTGATAATACATCAACCATTAGTTTGTTTGGCTCACTCATAAGTTTTTATTTTTTAATATTACCACAATCTATGTGAAATTTTTGTTAAATAATAAAAAAATGTATTAACATTTCCTTAACATTAAAAATTTAATATTAAACTATGCCTTTAAGCTAAACTTTGATAAAAAATCCCAAGCGATTACTCCCATGCACACCGATACATTCAACGAATGTTTTGTTCCAAATTGAGGAATTTCAACGACCGCATTCGAGGCCTGAATCCATTTGTCATTCACACCAAAAACCTCATTTCCGAAAACAAAAGCATATTTTTGATGAGCTGCCAGCCTAAAATCCAAGAGTGACACAGAATGTTCGACCTGTTCGATCGAAATAATCTGATAACCCGATTCTTTTAAATGCGCGATACAATCAGTTGGATCCTCAAAATAGGTCCAATCTACTGATTCATCCGCGCCTAAGGCTGTTTTCGAAATTTCTCGATGAGGCGGCTGGGCCGTAATTCCCGTTAAATAAATATGGGCACAACGAAATGAATCCCCCGTCCGAAAAGCCGAACCGACATTATTCATACTCCTAATATCATCCAAGACAAATACATAAGGGAATTTCTCAATCTCCTTAAAGGCTGTCACATCGAGCCTATTGAGCTCATCCATGGATAATTTTTTGTGCATTTTTAAGCAATCCAAGTAAATGGATAAGCCAATTCAGGGATTTTAACACGATCCGCCAAGCGCTCTAAACGAGCCGGCAAGGCCATCAAATAATCACGCGCCTTTTCAGCTGCATCATTGATGCCTCCCACTTGCTCGATATTCCAATCCTTCAAAAGACCTTGCATAATCGTGATGTAATCCATCGTAGTATAAACGCCTATGCGCTGAGCTGCATCTGAAAAATGTTCGAAAACCGAACTTTTTTGTCCCGTAATTTCACGTAAAAAATGAGCAGGCATCACGATTTTCTTTTTCATCATATCTGCAAAAGCAAGCATCATCTCGGAAGGATCCAATTGGAATATCTCCCCAACAAATGCCTTATATGCCTTCGCATGACGTAATTCATCTGCCGCAATTTGAGCACACATACGAGACAATAAGGTATTGCCATGTTGTTTCGCCAACGAAGCAGTTCGGCGATGCGAGACATTCGTCGCCATCTCCTGAAAAGATGTATAAATGAAATTACGATATGGGTCCGCAGTGGTTCCGATATCAAATCCATCTGCAATTAAATACTGCGTAGATACCGCCACTGCGTGCATGTCTACTTTTCCCGATAAATACAAATAAGTTCCTAATAAATTTCCATGCCGATTTTCCTCCGCCGTCCAAGTCCGTATCCACTTCACCCAGCCATTTTCTTGATCTACTTGGTTCACCGACTCCATACCCATGAGCCATGACTCATAGGTAGGCAACGCCTCTTCCGTAATCGTATCCCCAATCAATACAGCCCAATAGTCATAAGGAAGCTCTTTGGCAGCTTCCTGCAATAATTTCACCTCATCAAAAAACGACTCCTTGGTGGAATCAGGCAACATATCGGATGGCTGCCAATTGCTATCAATGGGATTTAAGTATTCCTTCATGAAATAATCCATCTTTAGCGCAAGCTCAGACATTACCTCAAGGCGAGTGGGTGAAATGGTCATATATATTTTTTTTAAGAGAAAACGAAACTTTAAATTAAGAAATTAAACCGAATTAATGATATTATTTTAGTTTCCAAACCTTTAATCCTCGGATTTTCAAAGGACCCGATGTGGAAACAATAGATAGATTTTCAGATTTGGCCCGGGGAAATCGCAAGGAAGAAATAGACACCGTTCCATCCGCAGCTAACATTTCTACAAGCGAGTGATCAACCAAAATTTGAACCTTTCGCGAACGATCTCCAATCCACGTAGCCTCCGAAATTTGATCAAAACCGGCACCTAAAATCTGGCCCGATTGTTTACGATCGACCCCAATTTTTCTGTTTTCGGACGAAACATGAATATTCAATTTCTCGGATGAACCTTCCCCAGTAAACGCAATCGTAAATTCAGCCTTTGGCGCATCGCTGTAATCGATTTCCAGCAAATAGCTTTTATCCTTCAAAATTGCCTGTTCTGGAAAGGACCATGAAGAACCTACCTGTATATTTTTCAAAATCAAATCAGGCTTTTTAGCAGTGAAATCGGGTTTGAAAACTTGTCTCAATCGAAGGCCATCCTGCGTCTTCACCAATCGTAAAGTCCGAGCTGCAGTCATCTGGCCCTTCCACGGGAACGTTGGCTGTTCACCTGCATAAGCCCAATTTAAGGCCCAACCCAACCAAAAAACCTCAGCGTCCATCCCATTAAAAAATGGAATAGCTGCATAAAAATCTTTGCCATGATCCACATATAAAACCTGTTCCTTGGGATTGTCATTAACGAAACTCTTTCCATCAAAATTTCCTACAAAATACTGCATCCCCACATGGCCTTTATAAGGCCCTTGTGAAGAAACCGATAAAACCCATTTACGTTCCTTGCTCCCCTCGATCGGCATTTCTACCAAGGAAGGACATTCCCAAATCATTCCATAATCTCCTTGCCGAGCGAACTGGCTTAAAATTTCCCAATGTATCAAGTCCTTAGACCCATAAAATTGAACTGCAAATTCAAATGGCTTGACCACGCTCATCACAAATTGCTGACTAGGCGCATGCCAAATAATATTCGGGTCTCGAAAATCCTTTAAATTGGTATTTAAGACCGGATTGTTGACATATTTAGTCCAAGTTAAGCCGTCATCATTGGAATAGGCCAAATGCTGTTCCTCCCTTGTATTTGGGAAATCTGCTGTATAAATGGCGATTAATAAATCTTTCTTTAAGTCCCCTAAACCGGAGGCATGCATTTTATCCCATACCACACAACCTGAAAATATAAACGCAGAGTCATTGGGAATCGCGACCGGTAATTCTACCCAATGCATTAAATCTTTGCTTTTGGCATGTCCCCAACTCATATTTCCCCATTGATTTCCCTTCGGATTATGTTGGAAAAATAAATGATATTCCCCTTTGTAAAACAATAGGCCATTCGGGTCATTTGTCCAATTTTTCTTGGGTGAAAAATGGACCGAAGGACGCCAGGATTCCGTTGGGACCTGCGCAAAAACAGAAGTCAAAAGGAAAACATTAAGCCCGAGGGAAATGCAAAAATTCAATACGTTTTTCATCAATCGTCAAATAATACGCGTTTTTAAAATGAGGACTGAACCAATCCCCTAAATTGAAATAGGTTGAATGACCATCCAACGCAAATTCGATCGGATGATGTCGATGTCCGAATACATAAGCATCACAGGCCAAACTTTGCTGGGCATCCAACCGAAAGCGCTCCCGAACATAGGCTAAAATAAAATCCGTTACAGGATCAAATGGCACCTCGCCTGATTTTATTGTACTTGATTTACGTGTGTTAGACCAAGCATGCGCAAGGCGAACGCCTAGGTCAGGATGTAGGATTTTAAATAGAAATTGAGCCACAGGATGAACAAAAATCTGCTTAAGCATTTTATAGCCCACATCCCCGGGTCCAAGCCCATCCCCATGTCCCATGAATACCCGAAAAGATTTTCCGATGGTATGAAACTGAAACAAGGTAGGTTCACGATAAATCTTAGCTCCGATTTCCTTCTCCAAATAATCAAACATCCACAGATCATGATTACCCACAAAAATATGAATATCAATTCCTCGATCAGATAAATTAGCCAAGCGGCCTAAAAAACGAACATATCCTTTGGGAATAACTTCCTTGAACTCAAACCAAAAATCAAAAAGATCCCCTAATAAAAAGAGGACCGAACCATCTTGTTCAACTAAATCCAACCAAGACAATAGGTGCAATTCTCGCTCCCGAGACTCACGATGCCCAGGAAATCCTAAGTGAAAGTCGGACGAGAAATAGGCCTTTTTGCCTTGTGGAATTTGTATCTCCTTCATCTTCAAAAAAAAGGGTGGAATGACCACCCTCTATTTATTCTTTTGGCTTCGTTGTTCGTTTCCGAACCGGCTTTTTATCCTCTACGTCCGCCTCATCCGACAATTTTACCTTGGCAGCTGGCTTGCGAACTACTTTTTTCTTTTCAATCTCCGCTAAATCTCGTTCGTCTTTCGCATCCTTACGCTTCTTCTCGGTTTCACCTTTGATAAATTCTTGATAAGATGTCAATTGCTCGAAAGGTCTTGGCCCTACTAATTCTTCCAAATCACTTTGAAAGAGGACTTCTTTTTTCAACAATTGTTCCGCTAAAATCGTCAATTTATCTTTCTTATCCTTCAATAAATTCTTAGTTCGCACATAGGCCTCCGCGATGATTTTACGAACTTCTTCGTCGATTTCACGTGCCGTTTGTTCCGAATAAGGCTTGTTAAATTGGTATTCAGAACCTTTCGAGTCATAATAGGAAATATTGCCTAATTTCTCATTCATTCCGTACACCGTCACCATAGAATAGGCTAATTTCGTGATGCGCTCCAAATCATTTTGCGCACCGGTAGATATTTTACCAAACATGATTTCCTCCGCCGCGCGTCCACCTAAGGTCACACACATTTCATCCATCAATTGCTCCGTACGATATAAAAATTGCTCTTTTGGCAAATATTGGGCATATCCCAAAGCCGCCACCCCACGAGGTACTATAGACACTTTAACTAATGGATTCGCATGCTCTAAGAACCACCCCGCAATTGCGTGGCCAGCCTCATGATAGGCTACAATCTTCTTCTCTAATGGCGAAATCAATTTATTTTTCTTCTCCAAACCTCCTATCACGCGGTCCATCGCCTCTTGGAAATCATCCATATCCACGGCCGACTTATTTCGACGAGCCGCAATCAATGCCGCCTCATTACACACATTGGCAATTTCAGCTCCAGCAAAACCCGGTGTTTGGGCAGATAATTCTTTCGGATCTACTCCCTCCGCTAATTTTAAGGGCTTTAAATGCACTTTGAAAATCGCCTCCCGACCAATAATATCTGGCTTATCTATCGATATCGTCCGATCAAATCGACCTGGGCGCAATAAGGCCGGATCTAACACATCAGGACGATTAGTCGCCGCCATAATGATGATTCCTGAATCTGTGGCGAAACCATCCATTTCGACCAATAAACTGTTCAATGTATTTTCCCGCTCATCATTCGAACCTGGCATTTGACCACGACCCCGTGAGCGACCAACCGCATCAATCTCGTCAATAAAAATAATACAAGGCGCTTTTTCCTTCGCTTGCTTGAACAAATCCCGTACACGGGCTGCTCCTACCCCAACAAACATTTCCACGAAATCAGAACCTGATAAAGAGAAGAAAGGAACTCCTGCTTCCCCAGCAACCGCTCTCGCTAACAAAGTTTTTCCCGTCCCTGGAGGACCTACTAAAAGCGCACCTTTTGGAATTTTACCTCCTAAATCTGTGAATTTTTTAGGGAATTTTAAGAACTCAACAATCTCCTGAATCTCCTCCTTCGCCTCATCCAATCCCGCCACATCGTTAAACGTGGTTTTCACTTTGGATTCACCTTCATTTAGCGTAGCACGGCTCCGACCGATGTTAAAGATTTGGCCTCCGGCGCCTCCACCTCCACCCATGCGGAAAAATAAGAAGTAAAAACTTAAGCCCATCAGAATGAAAAAGCCCCAGGTACCCAACCAATCTAATGGACCTGTACGCGTTTCCGGCGTAGCAAAAATGCGCTCATTTCGAGGGAAATCTTTTTGACGATCCTCTAAGAAATGCTCAAAACCTTCCTTTGAAATAATTGGAAACTCGAAATGAGGCCCCTGTTTTACCACAACTAAGGCCTGAGGAGAACTTTTGAAATATTTAGGAACGAAGGAAGATTTTAAACTAATTTCCACCAATCGATCATTCACAATAGTCACAGATTCAACCTCTTTTTGTAGGATCATGGACTCAAATTGCTTCTGAGTAATCTCTTGCAAGGTTCTTTCCTTGGTGAAGAAAAACATACTAATCATCGCAATAGCAAGACCAATCACCATCCAACTCTGCATCCCACCCACTGGTTTTTTAGGTAATCGAGGGGGTAAACCTGACTGCTTATTGTTTTTAAAATTACTTCCTTGTTTTGCCATTGTGCTTGTTTGTAGATGGGAAGGAAACTTTAATTCCCAGTAAATAGTTCGCTTTCAAAAAAATAAAGATTTATTTAATCAGGAATGTTGGTAAACTCAGCATCGCCCCAAAGTTCCTCCAATTTAAAAAATGTGCGTTTGTCTTTTAAAAACACATGAACAATCACATCATAATAATCCATCAAAATCCACTCCCGATTTGCCTTACCCTCCATCGCACGTACATGAATCTTGCCTGATTCCCATACTTCCTTGTCCACAGAATCCGCAATAGCCTCAATTTGTGTATCAGATGTTCCTGAACAAATCACAAAAAAATCCGTGAATGCATTGTTGACTCCCCGCAAGTCCATCACTACAATTTCTTGGGCTTTTTTCTCTTGCATTCCCTTGACCACCCATTGGACAATTTCTTCAGATGCATCCACCGCAGGTGTGACTTTTATAGGACTTTTAGGCATATATGGTTTATAAACTAATTAAAATTAAATTTGTTCTTGTAACCCTAAAATTACAAATAAAAATTGAACAAATATCAAGCACCCACTCGGTTCGTAGGCAAAAATTCAAAATATATCCCAACTTGTCCTTCGACGAATTCCCTGGGTTTTGAAGAAGCACTTTCCGGTGAAATACCCGAAGGTTTCGCTTGGGTCGCCGGACATCAAAGTGCTGGCAAAGGTCAGCGAGGAAATCAATGGCTCGCCCAACCCAATCAAAACCTCCTCGTCTCCTTTCTACTTCAACCCGGACATGAAGCCTTAGACCATCAATTTTACCTAAGCAAATCCATCGCCTTGGGCATCGTCCAAGGGTTGCAAACCTGGTCCCAACAACAATTCGGCGAAACGCTACCATTGGCCATCAAATGGCCGAATGACATCTATTTAGCAGGCAAAAAATTAGGTGGAGTTCTGATTGAAAATAATTTCCAATCAGGCCGATGGGCCTTTTCAATCGTTGGTATCGGGCTAAATATCAACCAATTAGACTTCCAAGATTTACGCGCCATATCGCTTAAGAAATATACGCAAGACCCTCAATCCATCGCCATCGAAGCCATTTTCCAAGCCATCTCCCAAGGCATCGAAAACGAGTACGAACGATTCAAGAATCGGGAATTTCAAGACCTTGACAAGGACTATCACATGCATTTATTTCAACGTATGATCGAGGCAACCTACGAGGATATGGATGGAAACTTCGAGGGCAAGATTTTAGAAGTAAATGCACAAGGATTACTGTGCATGGAAAAAAACAATGCACGAAAATGGTATGATTTAAAGGAATTATGTTTTATTTTTAAGGACGTTTAATTTAGCACCTCGATCAACCAATATGCTCAGCAGCTATCATAGCAACCTAGAAAATTTTCTTCATTGGGTCTCTGAAAAACCAAATGACATTTTTTTAAAGCAACCCATCGGTCCTTCTTACATCGATTTTTCCTATCAAGAATCCGGAGTGATTGTCAAAAAAATTGCCAATTTCCTAAAAAACAACCTCAAAGACGGACCTAAGCATATTGGAATTTTATCAAAAAACTCTTCTTATTGGATCTTATCTGATTTAGCTATTTCCTGTGCCGGGGCCGTTTCGGTTCCTTTTTACGCCACCCTGACAGGTCCTCAATTAAATCAAGTACTCGTTCACTCAGATTGTCAAATCCTGATCGTAGGCAAACTCGACAACTGGGAGGAGATAAAACAAGGGATCCCCCCGCATATCTTACTCTTGCACACACCTGAATCGGAGGCAAGCGAAGGCATATTTTGGGATAAAGTCTTACATGATTATCCAATGATCCCAAAAGCCCATATACCCAACCATGATGAATTAGCCACCATTGTTTATACTTCAGGCACCACAGGTTCGCCCAAAGGTGTTATGATTTCAAATAATTCAATTGCCCAGGCATTAAATTTAGCTCGAGAAATCGCCTATTTGGATTCACCGAATACCCGATTTATAAGCTACTTACCCCTCTGTCACATCGCGGAACGAAATATCGTCGAGTTTGCCTGCATCGCTTCCGGAGGGACGATTTACTTTGTGGAAAACTTGACAACCTTTTCGCAGAATTTAGCCTCAGCCCGACCTACCCATTTTTTAGCCGTTCCTCGTATTTGGGCGAAATTCCAAGAAGGAATATTACTTAAAATCGGAGGCCAAAAAAAACTCAGCCTACTTTTGAAAATTCCAATCCTCAGCGGATTGATCAAACAAAAAATCAAAAAAGGTCTTGGATTGGACCAGGCGATGCTGATGTTGACCGGCGCCGCACCTATGCCACAAGCCTTATTGGCGTGGTATCAAAAAATTGGATTCCAAATCCAAGAGGCCTATGGTATGACCGAAAATATGGGCATGAACACGCTAATGCCCCGCCATAAAATCAAATTAGGTACCGTGGGCCTTAGCCATAGAAGCTGTCAAACCCGCATCCAAGCAGATACAGGAGAAATTCAAATGAAGGCTGATTATAATTCTTGGGGGTATTATAAAGAACCTGCATTAACGGCTGAGCTATTTGAGGACGGATGGTTAAAAACAGGCGATATGGGAAAGGTTGACGACGAAGGATATTTATCGATTGTTGGCCGGGTGAAGGATAATTTCAAAACGGCCAAAGGTCAATATGTGAGTCCGGCCCCCATTGAAAATATTTTATTGGTCCATCCCCTGATCGAACAATCCTGTGTCGTGGGGCTAAATTTACCGCAACCCATCGCTTTATTGGTAGTAAGTCAAGAAGGGAAAAACATGGATAAAGCCTTATTGATGAATGAATTAAATCAATTACGCCTTTCTATCCATCCCCATTTTAAAAATTACGAACACCTTCATAAAATGGTTGTGCTTCAAGAAGAATGGACTGTAGAGAATAATTGCCTTACACCCACACTAAAAATCAAGCGGCCGCAAATCGAACAGGCCCATGCACATGTGTACGAAACTTGGTATCAACATCCAGATACGGTAATTTTCGAATAATTTAATCGTGCGCTGACGCGATAGTCTAAGCAAATGAGTAAATTGAGAAAATGCTAAATTTGACCCGATTTTTATTTGTTTTACTCCTTTGGGCAGTTTCTGTAGATCTATCAGCGCAATTTATGAAGGTCGATAGTATTCGCTTTAAAGGAAATGAGAAAACCAAAAAAAGCATTTTATTTCGAGAACTTGATTTTATATTAGGCGATTCCATCGAGGTCAGCGATTTAGACAAGCGAATCGAATACAATCGGCGAAAATTAATGAATACTAATTTGTTCATTTGGGTCAAAAGTGATTACCATCAAATGCCGAATGGCCACCTATCCATCAATTTTGAATTTTTAGAGCTTTGGTATATTTTGGCTTATCCTGTATTCCAATTGGCCGACCGAAACCTCAATGATTGGTGGTCGCGTGGGCATTCCTTAGAAAGGTCCATCTATGGGCTACATTTTATACATACTAATTTCCGAGGTAGGAATGAAAAGTTGGTTTTCAAAGCAGAAACCGGATTTACAAATCGACTTGATTTTTCCTATACGAATCCTTATATCGACAAAAAAAAGACCATTGGACTTAGCCTAAATGTTAGCTATGCGACCAATAAATCCATGCCCTATGCGACCATACGAGATACGCTGGCCTATATTACAAGAGAGAATGTCCTCCGTGAAAAATGGTCAGGTGGAATCGCGTTCAAACGCCGGATTTGGTTTTATGATTTTCAAACCTTGGAAATCAAATATAATCACAACATCATTGCGGATACAATTGCCAAATTAAACCCCAACTATTTTTCCGCTGAAAGAACAGAGCAAAATTATGGACAAATATCCTATACCTATTCCTATGATTTCAGGGATTTCGCGACCTATCCATTACGAGGAAAAAAAATCGATTTTGGAATTTATAAATATGGCATATTGCCAAGCGACCAAGTCAATTTCATGGAATTAACAGGTTCTGTAGCCTATTTTTTCGATTTAGGATCAAAGTTTTTCCTTAGTTCTCAAATCAAAGGCAAAGCATCAATCGGAGGACAAATCCCCTATGCAAATCAGCGAGGGCTCGGATATGGAAGTGAATTAGTTCGAGGTTATGAATTAAATGTGATCGATGGAACTAGCTTTTTTTTAAATCGGAATACCTTCAAATTCCAATTGATGAATAGGATTTTTAAGCTTCCTTTTTTAGCCGTAAAACAATTTAATCAGATACCGATTGCGATTTATCCGACAGCCTTTGTGGACATCGCCTATGTGCAACAGTCTCAAAATGAATTCAAAAATTCCTTGGCCAATCGATGGATTTCTGGAGCAGGGCTGGGATTTGATGTAGTTACTTATTATAATTTAGTTTGTAAAATCGGGTTTCCGGTAACCAATGGGACGAAATTAGGGATGGTAATCGGAGTTGGAAGGGAGTTTTAAACAAAAAAAATAAGCTGATTAAAAATCGGCTTATTTTTGAAATACCTAACCACTAATAATCTTATATATTTGTAAAGCTTTGAAGCTCATAAATCTATTCGAAGACAAATTTAATAGAATATTTTTTATAAGTTCGCCTTGTACTGGCACGAATTTATATATTTTTAAAATAAACTTAATTACTAATTTATGTTTCGGCTCTTAAAAATACTTTCCCTCTTATTCATTTTTGCTTTTGGCCAGATGGCCTGCCAGTCGAAAACAAAAAATTCAGATGGGAAAAACTCGGGGCCTTCAGCCGCCGAACAAAAAAACCAAGAGGCTTGGAGTCAGGGTGGCGAAATCGTTCAAAAAATCACGCTTAGCCCGTCCCATATTATTCGAAATGTGGACTGGGGTCAATCTGTTGAATCTATCGTTGAGAAATTGGAATTGTCTGAAAACCAGCCAGCCACGGGTAAATCGTTTACGCTTTATTTAGATAATAGCGATTTAAACTTTGCGGACATTACCTACATTCCTGATGCAAAAAATCAAATTAAGGAAATCGATATAGATGTGTTTCTAGAAGAAAATGATCAGGTATTGGAGCTAATCGAAGGCTTCCAAACCTATTTGAATGCCAAAATTGGCCCTTCAAAAGCCGAGGGTAAGAAAATTCAATGGGGGCCCAAACAGAATACTCAAGTTACCTTGGAAGATATGAGTACCGCCAAAGACCCGGGCATTAAATTAATTTTCAAGCAAGTTCCTTAAACTTTCCAGACCCAATTGCGCGTGTCTGCCACTTCGCCTAGGCGAATTTGGTTAATTTCTGTAAATACTTTGGCTGAAAAATCACTGTCTTTTCGTGCAGGCAATTCATAATCTTTTCCTTCAAAACCGATGATTTGAATCGGGGCGATGACAGCCGCTGTTCCCGCGCCAAAAGCTTCAGTTACAGATCCTGAAGCGATACCCTCCACTAATTCTTTCACGGAAATAGGTCTTTCTTGGACATCCAATCCCCAGTCTTTGGCGATTTGAATGACCGTTTTACGGGTTACGCCATCTAAAATCGTATCGCCTGTTGGGGCTGTTACTAAGGCGCCGTTCACGATAAACATCAAATTCATAGTTCCGGCTTCCTCCACAAATTGGTGCGTGGCGGCATCGGTCCAAATGATTTGGTCATATCCGTCTTGAATGGCTTGTTGGGTCGGATACAAAGAGCCCCCATAATTCCCAGCGTTTTTGGCAAATCCAACCCCACCCTTTGCCGAGCGGATATAGTGTGTTTCCACACGTACTTTTAAAGGTTTCGCATAGTAGGAACCTACGGGGCAATTGAAAATAATAAACTTATAAGTTGTCGAAGGCGTAACACCCACGTATTCATCTGTGGCAAACATAAAAGGACGAATATATAGGGAGCAACCTTCTTCTTGAGGCACCCAGGCCTTATCTATCTCCAATAGTTTTTTCAAACCCCCTAAAAAAATCTCCTCCGGAACCTCGGGCATACACATACGATGAGCCGATTTATTAAAGCGCTTTAAATTTTCCTCTGGACGAAAAACCAACACATCTCCTGAAGCCGAACGATATCCTTTCATCCCTTCAAAAATTGCCTGCCCATAATGCAATGACATCATAGCCGGTTGATAACTTAGTGGGCCATAAGGCTGTATGTTCACGCTTTGCCAGGCTCCGTCGGCATATTCTGCGACCAACATATGGTCCGCAAAGCTGCGCCCAAAGGATAATTGTTTAAAATCTACTTGGTCAATTCTTGACTTAGCAATCGGATTAAATGTGATTTGCATAGGTTTTGTTTTTTATTTACCTGAATTCCAAGGAATCTCAGGAATGCCTAATGTGTGATGTAAATATCGACACATCATGAATAAGTAATCAGAAAGTCGATTTAAAAATGCAATCGACGTATCATAATCTGTTTTTTTAGCGTCCTGTACCCAGCGAATAAGGCTACGTTCTGCGCGCCGACAAACCGTCCGCGCAATTTGTGCCTTTGCTATCGTATCATGACCTCCTGGAAGAATAAAAAAGCGCATAGGCGTTAGTTGTGCATCCATTTCGTCAATCATCTCTTCTAAACTTACAATATCGTGCAGCGAAATCAATTTCATGTTCCCCAATGAATCCGATGAGTCGCTCGCCACATGGGCGCCGAGTACGAACAGGCTAGATTGAATACTTGTTAATTTTGCCGCTAATTTGGCGTCAATATGACAAATTAATAGCCCCAAATGGCAATTTAATTCATCAATATCGCCGATCGCATCCAACCGAACATCCGATTTAACAAGACCTAGCCCATTGGCCAATCTCGTAAAACCTTTATCTCCATTTTTGGTATAGATGCGCATGATTTGAAAATTTAAAAGAACACAAAAATACTTTTTTCAGCCTTGAAAGCAAATAATTAAATTAAATATCCAATTAATCGGTTAAATAAAATAAACATTAGGTCAATCGAGAATTCAAAACTAATTTTGTGGACAATTTTACAACTATGTCGATCGATCATTTTCTTTCTCGGGTGTGGCGCATCATTTCCTTAATTGGACTTGGGGTTTCCTTATTATTTATATATCGAGGTTTACCGGACCCTGCGGCGGTGCATTTTGGAGAAACGGGTCGAGGGGATGGATTTTTACCAAAAGAAGAAATATTTTATCTAACGGCGGCTTTAATCACGATTTTGAATGTGTTAGCCCTCCTATTAATTAAGGTTGTCGATAAAATCCCTTCCGAAAAATTAGGCTTTTTATTTCAAGCTTTTCAGGATAAAGGGGCAAGCGTGGTAAAAAAAATGGTCATCAATTGGCTTCACCTGTTTCCAGCCCTCATTAATACTTTTTTGATTCTGGTTTTAAGGACCTTGCTATTATTAAATGACCAAAGAACCTTTGATCAAGATTTTGGATATGTGCCCATGATTGGAATCATCTTTTTATTGCTTTGGCTCATATACCTACCTATTCGTTTATTTAGTTTGAACAAATTTACGGAGGAGGAATGATTAAGGGCATGCCGAATATACCTATTCAGGCCTTCGATTATCCATTGCCTGAGGAAAAAATCGCTTTATTTCCCACGAAAAATCGGGATGAATCCAAATTATTAGTTTATCAAAATTCCCAAATCCAGCATCGCTCATTTGTGGACCTACCCTCGCTCCTGCCCAAGGATAGTCTATTGATATTTAATAATACGAAAGTAATTCCAGCACGTATCGCCTTGCAAAAACCTTCGGGGACGGCGATAGAATTGTTTTTATTAAAACCTATGCAGGAGCATGAGGCCACACAATGGGCCATGGAAACGGAAGCGGAGGTCATTTGGAATTGTCTGATTGGCAATAAAAAACGGTGGAAAGCTGGGGAAACGATTGAGAAAAAGATCAAACTCGGGGAAAAGGAATTGCTTCTACGGTTCAATTGGTTTGATCGCGAAGCAAATCAAGTGCGAATTCAATGGGATGAATCCATTTCTTTTGCGAACTTATTGGATGCTATTGGTAAAATCCCCTTGCCACCTTATATGCCTAGAGAGGTAGAAGAAGCCGATAAGGATCGTTACCAAACGCTATTTTCAAAAGAATTGGGTGCGGTAGCGGCGCCGACGGCCTCCCTGCATTTTTCAGAAAAAATCATGGAGGACTTGGATCAAAGAGGATTTCAAAAAACCTTTTTGACCTTACATGTGGGTGCGGGGACGTTTATGCCTGTCAAAGAGGAGCATGTCGAAAATCATCCGATGCATCGGGAACAAATGATTTTTAGTCAAGTGCAAATTGAAAATTTACTAGCACATCGGGGGGCATTTATTCCAGTGGGTACGACGGCGCTTAGGGCTTTGGAAAGTTTGTATTGGTCGGGGGTTTATTTATTGGAACAAGGTGACATCCCACCGGGAGGATTTATTTTGGCAAAGGAATTCGCTTATTTACCTAGAAAAAAGGAGACATCTCTTGAGGAGTCGTTGGAAGCCGTCCTTAGGTTTATGGTCAAAAAAGGCTTGGAGAATTGGATGATGGAAACGGAATTATTGATCATGCCGGGCTATCCTTTACATTTTTGTGATGCCTTGGTTACGAATTTTCATCAGCCGAAGTCGACCCTTTTGGTTTTGGTTTCCGCTTTGATTGGGGATGCGTGGAAAGATGTTTACCGGGAGGCATTGGAAAATAATTATCGCTTTTTAAGTTATGGCGATGCGAGTATCTTATTTAATGTTAAATTTGCGACATGAGTAATTTTATTGAAGAATTGCGGTGGCGTGGCATGCTGCAGGACATGATTCCGGGATTAGAGGATCAATTAGCGAAGGAAATGACGGTGGCTTACATTGGATTTGATCCAACAGCTCCTAGTTTACATATAGGTAATTTGGCGGCAATTATGTTGTTAAAACATTTTCAATTGGCTGGTCATAAGCCGATGGCCCTGGTGGGTGGTGCGACAGGGATGATTGGGGATCCTTCAGGAAAGAATGCGGAGCGGGAATTTTTGTCGGAGGAAACCTTGCGTACGAATCAAATTGGGATTCAACAACAATTAGAGAAGTTTTTAGAATTTCATGCAGGGGCGAATTCGGCCGAGGTGGTCAATAATTATGATTGGTTTAAGGACTTTAGTTTTTTAGGTTTTTTACGCGAGGCGGGTAAATTCTTGACGGTCAACTATATGTTGTCGAAAGATTCAGTTCAAAAGCGATTGGAAACAGGTTTGTCCTTTACTGAATTTTCTTATCAATTATTGCAGGGCTATGACTTTTACCATTTGTACAAAACGAAGAATGTTCGATTACAAATGGGGGGATCGGATCAGTGGGGAAATATAACGACGGGGACGGAGATAATACGGAGAAAAGAGGGTCGGGATGAGGATTCGGAGCGGAGTGCGTTTGCGTTGACGACGCCCTTGGTCACGAAATCGGATGGGAGTAAATTTGGTAAATCGGAATCGGGCAATGTGTGGTTGGATGCAGAAAAAACGACACCTTATCAGTTTTACCAGTTTTGGTTGAATGCTGCGGATGCGGATGCTCCGCGATTAATACGTGTGTTTACTTTGTTTACAAAGAAAGAAATTGAATCCTTAGAGGAGACGCATGCGGAGGCGCCACATTTGCGAATTTTACAGAAGGCATTGGCGGAAGAGGTAACGAGTCGGGTGCATGGTCTAGCCACGACGCGTTTGGTGATAGAGGCTTCGGCCTTATTATTTTCAAAGGATGCGGTGGAATTATTGGAACAGGCCACCGTAGAATTGGTTGCGCAATTGCCAATTTATCGGGTTTCGGCGGAAAATTTGGCTCAATGTATGAATCTGACGGATTTACTTAGTGTGGGTTGTGAGTATTTGGTTTGTAGTTCTAAAGGGGAGGCGAGAAAGGCTATTCAAGGAAATGCGATTAGTATAAATAAGGTTAAAGTACTTGATCCTCAAGCGAGTATTCCGACGGATAAGATTCGGGGGAAATATTTGTTAGTCGGAAACGGCAAGCAGAAGAATTACATCTTTGAGATTTAATTTCAAAAATCTCAAAAAATTTAGCCCTTATATTTGGACAAAATAAATAAAGCGTGCATCTTTGCACTCCCATTAGCTGACAAGCAAGATTGTTGGTACGAGGTTGGAGAAAAAGCGGTGTGATTTAGGTCACCAGGACGAGCGGGTTGCTTGTTTCGTTTTTTTGAAGGCGCAAGAGTTCTTTGACGTGTTGATAGAAATAAAGAAAGAATGTACGTATTTAAATTACGTAGATGAAGATGTAGCATTCAAGACAAGGA